>Ga0193726_1000827_pt1 | contig 28282 bp, 30 predicted proteins | sample H2c1metaG_FD_144928 | JGI IMG/M metagenome (GOLD analysis project Ga0193726, IMG submission 144928) | Soil microbial communities from a riparian zone of the East river system, Colorado, United States - H2c1 | ecosystem: Environmental > Terrestrial > Soil > Riparian zone | place: USA: East River...
CAGCCGAGCGATACGACTACCTATGAGATCAATGGCTTTGTATCGACCGGTACCGCGGGCCAGGCGCAGCTCGCAGCAGTGCCGGCAAACACGATGACGTCGGTGTTCGGCACGCTCACCATATCATCGGACACGGCTGCGACTCCGGTCGGTACGACAACGCCCACCGGTACGACAACGCCCACCGGTACGACAACGCCCACCGATACCACAACGCCTACCGTTACGACAACGCCCACCGGTACCACAACGCCCACCTATACGACAGCGCTCGGCAGCGCGGCTGCGTCGAGCGTGTCATTCACCGCATCGCAGGTATTGGTCGATAGCAGTGTTGCACTGGGTCAGGATCGTCTATCGGGAATCGTGTCGGCGCGCAGCGGCAATACACTGGCCATCGAGGATGCAACGCTGGTCCAGAATGGCGGCACGAATACATTGGCCACGGGAACGACCATCGTCAATCTCGGTCCAAATACATTGGTTACTTTTTTCGGGCAAAGCGTCGAGCAGCTCATCAGCCCGCAGCAAATTTCGGTGGGGTCCGTAATCGAGGCGTTCGGCACGGCCAGCACTACCAGCGACGGGGGAGTTCTTCTCGATGCCAGCGCCGGCCGCGTACGGCTCGATCTCACCACGGCTTCCGGCCTGGTGACTGCGCAGGGTGCCGGCAACCTGGTGCTCAATTTGACCAATCTCGGCGGCCGCGCGATCCACGCCTTGGACTTCGCCGGCACGGGCGCGGCTGCCAATCAGTATGCGGTGGCGACGCCCTCGCTGGACCTGACGAATTCAACCGTGTCGGCACCGGTCGTCGTAACTGGTTTCACCAACGCCTTCGGTACTGCGTCGCCGAATTTTACGGCCTCGACGCTGCTCGATCCGACGACGATTCAAGCCGAACTGGTGATCGACTGGAGCGCCGGCGCAGCGGCGCCCTTCACGACTTTCGATAGTACGGGCATTACTCTCGACCTAAGCAACACCGGCATAGGACCGCGGCATCAGATCCAAATCGGTTCGCAGATCATCGACCTCGTCGGGTTGTCATCCAACCCATCGATCACGGCCAGCACCACGGGCTCAAACACCCTGTTTTCGATCGGTCATGCGGCCTCTTTCACCGTCGAGAGTTTCAATACCTTCGATGCCTTTGTCACCCAATTGCAATCGGAGGTGAACGGCGCGACTCTGGCGACCGGCATGACCGCGGTCGGTCAATACACGGTGTCGACATTTGCATTTTCCGCGACGAGCATTACGCTCTTCTTGAACGATTAACGCTCGATGGCCGGGCGCGCGGGGGTAAGGCTCGTTGAAATCTAGAATTACCCGGCGCGACTTGCTTCGGGCAACTTCGCTGCTGGCTTTGCCGGCGGCTTGGCCGCAGCCGTTGCGCGCGGCGGCCGGGCAGACACCCGGCCCGGCGGCCGCCCGCCAAGGACAATTCAACTACGCGTACGTGGGTACCTACACGCCGAACGGCGGCGGCATTTATTTATTTCAGATCGACCCAGTCACCGCCGCACTGACGCAGTTGCAGGTCATCGACGATATTCGAAATCCGACCTGGCTGGTGGTCAATCCGGCGCAGACCCGGCTGTACGCAGTCAGCGAGATCGATAATTTCCAAGGCGCGCACGACGGCGCCGTCGTCTCGTACGCCATCGACGGCGAGAGTTTGCAGCTGAAGCGATTGGGAGCGGTGAGTTCCCGCGGAACCACGCCGGCGCATGCCAGCGTGCATCCGTCGGGAAAATTTGTGTTCGTTGCCAATTACGGCGGCGGCAATGTGGCGGTGTTTCCCGTGGGTGCCGACGGCGCACTGGGCGAGGCGACCGACGTAAGGCCCAGCGTGGGTCCGCGGCATCATGTGCGCGCCGCCGTTGACCCGCCCGGACAGTTTGCCGTCAGCGATCACGATGGCCCTCATATCCACATGGTTGCCTGCGATCCGAGCGGGCAATTCGTGATTGCCAACGACGCGGGACTCGATCTCACGCTGGTGTGGCGCTTTGACTCGGCAACCGGCCGGTTGCTGCCTGCCGCCGTGCCCGTGATCCCCGCGCCGCCGGGTTCGGCACCGCGGCATTTTGCCTTCCATCCGAACGGACGCGTGTTCTACAACCTCTATGAGCATGACGCCAAAGTGGCTGTTTACGATTACGACGCGGCGCGCGGGGGCTTGAAACTCAAGCAGGTCGTATCCAGCCTGCCGCCCAAGTTCAGCGGCAGCAATCTATCCTCGGAAATCGTGATGACCGCCGACGGCCGCTTTCTCTACGCCGCGAATCGCCTGCACAATGCCGTGGCAATTTTTGCGGTGAATGATGACGGCCAATTGCGCAGCATTTCGGAAACCTGGGTACACGCCGACTCTCCGCGCAGTTTGTGCATCGATCCCAGCGGCTCGTTTCTTTACTCCTGCAATCAACGCGGCGATTCGATCACGTCGTTCCATTTGAATGCGGCGACCGGCGCGCTGACCTTCACCGGCCGATTCGAGGCGGTCGGCAGTCCGGCGATGATGACAATCCTCAAGCGCTCCTGATCCGGATATACTCGAGAGCAACGCGCTCGCGCGATCACGGTAGAGACATATGGAAATCGCAATGATTGGTTTGGGCCGCATGGGTGCCAACATGGCGCAGCGATTGATGCGCGGCGGGCATAGGGTTGTGGGCTACGATCCCGCAGATGCGGCGCGCGCGCTGCTCGAGAAGAGCGGCGCGGAGACGGCGGCCTCGCTGGAGCAGATGATCGCGAAACTCAAAGCACCGCGCGCCGTGTGGCTGATGGTGCCGGCCGGGGAGATCACCGACGGCACCATTGCCAATCTCATGCCGCTGCTGGCCGCGGGCGATACCATCATCGACGGGGGTAATTCCAATTACCGGGATACCCAGCGTCGCGCAGCGATGACGGCCCAGCGCAAGATTCAGTATGTCGATTCGGGCACCAGCGGCGGTATCTGGGGTCTGGCCGAAGGGTACAGCCTGATGATCGGCGGCGACGAAGCCGTGGTGGAACGGCTGCGCCCGATATTCGAAACCCTTGCGCCGGCGAAGGACCAGGGCTGGGGACGAGTCGGGCCCGTGGGTTCGGGCCACTACACCAAGATGATCCACAACGGCATCGAGTATGGAATGATGCAGGCGTATGCCGAAGGCTTTTCGATTCTGCAGCACAAGAGCGAATTCAAGCTCGATCTGCATCAAATAGCGGAGATCTGGCGCTACGGCAGCGTGGTGCGGTCGTGGCTCTTGGACCTCACCGCCAATGCATTGGACAAAAACCCCACGCTCAAGGGCATCGCTCCCTATGTCGCCGATTCCGGAGAGGGCCGTTGGACCGTCGCCGACGCGATCGAATTGGGCGTGTCCGCGCCGGTCATTACGCTGTCGCTGCTCGAGCGGCTGCGCTCGCGCGACAATGATTCGTTTTCCGACAAGCTTTTGGCGGCCATGCGCAATCAGTTCGGCGGGCACGAAATAAAAAAAGAGTGATCAAGAGTCGAGCGTGAGAATTCTGATCGTCGGTGCGGGCGCGATAGGCGGCTATTTCGGCGCTCGGCTCATGGCCGCGGGCCGGGATGTCACTTTTCTCGTCAGAGAGCGCAGGGCGGAGCAGTTGCGCCGCGACGGCCTCAAGGTGACGAGCCCGCTCGGTGATCTGAATCTGCCGACTCCCGCTTTGACGAGTGCCGCAACCCTCAAGGACTACTACGGCCTCGTAATTCTCAGCAGCAAATCTTTCGATCTGGAAGCATCGATCGGCGACTTTGCCGCAGGCGTCGGCCCGGACTCGCGGATTCTGCCGCTGCTCAATGGCCTGCGGCATCTTGACGTCCTAGATGCGCGTTTCGGCGCGCCGCGCGTCCTCGGCGGCTTGGCGCGGATTTCTTCGACATTGGCTGCCGACGGACGCATTCATCAATTGGGCACGTTCAACGCCCTGGCGTTCGGCCGTCGTGTTCCGGGCCCGGAGGGCAATATCGACGATGTTGCCGACACCCTGCGGGTATCCGGTTTCGATGCGCATTTGAGCGCCGACATCCTTCACGAGATGTGGGAGAAGTGGGTGTTTATCGCAGCGGCAGCGGCAACCACGAGTCTGATGCGCGCGGCGGTCGGGGACATCGTTGCCGCGGATGCTCAACAGATCCCCTTGGGATTGCTGCAGGAATGCAGCGCCATCGCCGCCGCGAACGGATTCGCGCCGCGCGAAGCGGCCATGAGCACGGGCCGCTCGGTACTCACGGCGCCGGGCTCGGTGTTTACTGCTTCGATGCTGCGCGACATCGAGCAAGGCGGCCGCATCGAGTCGGATCACATTGTCGGCGACCTTCTCAAACGTGCCCCGGCAGCGGTGACGGCGCCGCTGCTCTCGACGGCCTATGCGCATTTGCGAGCCTACGAGGCAAGGCGTAAGCGAGAGTCGGGTAGGGCGGGCTCCTAGGCCGCCGGATTCAGTGCGCTGCGAGGAAGCCCTGCACCGCGGCGATCGTCGCCGCGGGCGCTTCCTCCATCAGCCAGTGGCCGGCGTTCGGCACGACGAGTTCCTGCACGTTCGTCGCCGCGTTGCGCATGACGACCGCCACGTTGGCGCCGAAGGCCTTCGCGGCGCCGATGGCGAGCACCGGCATCGCCAGCTTCGTCTGCATCGCTTTGAGGTTGTCGGCCTCGTCCTTCTGGCCGATCGCGAGGAACTGGGCGAACGCGGAATGCATCGCGCCGGGCCTGGCGTAGATCGCGGCGTAGTGGCGGCGGGTCGCTTCGTCGATCTTCGACGGGTCGCCGGCGAACTCGTTCCAGAAGCGGTCGAGGTAGATGCGCTCGCGGCCGGCGACCAGGCGTTCGGCGTCCGCGCCGCCGAAGTTGAAGTGCCACAACGCGGGCAGGCGCACGATCTGGTTCCACGGCGGGATGCCGGGTATCGGCGAGTCCATCACGACCAGGCGCGTTGTCTTGTCCGGAAAGCGCGCCGCGTAGGCGTACGCGACCATCGTGCCGATGTCGTGGGCCACGATGTCGGCGCGGTCGATGCCGAGCTTGTCGAGGACGGCGCGGATGTCGCCGGCCTGCGTCCACTTGTCGTAGCCGCCGGCGGGGTGCGAGGACAGGCCCATGCCGCGCAGGTCGGGCACGACGACGGTGTGGTCCTTCGCGAGCTCGGCGGCCATCGGCGACCACATGTCGCCGGTGTTGCCGAAGCCGTGGATCAGCACGACCGCGGGCCCGTGGCCGCCGACGCGGACGTTGATCGTCGCGTCGCCGTTCTCCACCTGCGAGCTGCGGAAGCCGGCCGGGAAAGGCGTGGGCCCGGCGTGCGCCGACAGCGCGCCCAGCGCCAGGTTGGCGGCGAGGCCGGCCGCGACTCGGCGGAAGAAGGACAAAACGGTTGCGGACATCCTCGGTTCCTTAGCGTGGGGGGACGGGCATCCCGGATCGAGAACGCTTGCCGGATGCCGTGGCGCCAGTCTCGGACTTCATTGGAGTTGAAGCAATGATACTAAGGTGTAGGTCATCACCCGCCCATCGGGCAGCACTATGCTACATGCCGGTCGGAACCTCGGTTTTATGCCTGCTGACTGACGCACCGTCTTGAGCCCGGAGGCGGGCGAATACAATCGTGGATACGATGGTCAGTGTGGCGAGGCACAGGAGCGCCAAATGAATCCCATGAATCATCTGCGCCTCGGTGGCGCGCAGACGGTCAGGAATGAAAAGCGCAGCGGCGAGCGAGGCCATGGCGATACCGAAGCTGACTGCCAATTGCTGCACGGTGCTGGCAATGGTGCTGGCTCCGCTTGCCTCGTGCTCGCCCACGTCCGCGTACGCCAGCGTATTCATGCTCGTGTACTGCAGCGAGGTGAGGAAGCCGTAAACGAATGCCATCATGACAATGAGCCATACCGGAGTTTCGAGACTGATCGTTGCGAACAGCATGATCATCACGCCGAGCATGATGGTGTTGGTGATCAGCACGCTGCGGTAGCCGAACTTCTTGAGGATCAGCGGCATGGTCAATTTCAGGCTCATGGCGGCGAAGGCCTGCGGCATGATCAGCAGGCCCGACTGGATGGGCGAGAATCCCAAGCCAACCTGATATAGAAGCGGCAACAGAAAGGGAATGCCGCCTATCCCTAAGCGGGTGAATAAATTGCCGCTGACCGCAACGCGGAAGGTGCGAATGGCAAGCAGTTTGAGACGCAGCAGTGGGTGCGCGGTACGCTTGGTATGCAAACCGTAGGTTGCGAGCAGCGCTGCCGAAATCGCCAGCAGTCCGAGCATTTCCCGGCCGCTCAAGGTGGTCTCGCCGAACACCTCGAGCACATAGGACAACAATGCAATGCCTGAGCCGAACAACACCAAGCCGATGATGTCGAGGCGATAGTTGCGCTTCTCGCGATAGTTCGGCAAATGCCGGTAGACCATGTACAGGCCGCACAGGCCGATCGGAATATTGACGAAAAAGATCACGCTCCAGTGGAAATACCCGATGATCGCGCCGCCGATGACCGGTCCCAACATCGGACCCACCAGGCCGGGAATGGCGACGAAGCTCATGGCATTGATGAGTTCCGACTTAGCGAAGGTGCGTATCATGGTGATGCGGCCGACGGGCAGCATCATGGCGCCGCCGCTGCCCTGCAGAATGCGGCACGCCACCAAGAGATGAATGTTGTTGGAGATGCCGCAGAGGAATGAACCCAAGGTGAAAATGCCGATCGCGGACGCAAAAACGCGCCGAGTACCGAAGCGATTGGCCATCCAGCCGCTGATCGGAATAAAGACGGCCAGACTCAAGGTGTAGCTGGCGAGCACCGCCTTCATGCTCAACGGCGGCACATCAAGGGCGTGCGCAATCGCCGGCACCGCCGTATTGAGAATGGTCGTGTCCAGGGATTCCATGAAGAACCCCACCGCGACCAACCAAGGCAGCAGCCGCTTGGCGGTAGCTGTCAGTGGGATATCATCGGAATCCGCCAAGGCGATCCGCCCTCAAGCGCCTGCGAGCGCCGTGTCGACGATGGTCTGCGCCTCGCCGATCAGTCGGCGCAGATGCGCATCGTCATGAAAGCTTTCCGCGTAGATTTTGTAGATGTCTTCGGTTCCGGAGGGACGGGCCGCAAACCAGCCGCCGCGCGCAGTGACTTTGACGCCGCCGATCGGCGCGTTATTGCCGGGCGCCTGGGTCAGGATCTGTTCGATCGGTTCGCCGGCAAGCTCCGTGATATGAATTTGTGCCCGATCAAGTTTGCCGAGCTTGGCTTTCTGTGCAGGGTTCGCCGAGGCATCGATGCGATCGGCAAACGATGTGCCCAGTTCCTGCGTGAGCGCGCGATAGTGCTCGCCGGGATCCCGTCCGGTGCGCGCCGTGATTTCCGCAGACAAGAGTGCCGGTACAATACCGTCCTTGTCCGTGGTCCACGCCTGTCCGTCGATGCGGCTGAAAGAAGCACCGGCACTTTCCTCGCCGCCAAAGCCCAATGTCCCATCCACCAGTCCTGCGACGAACCACTTGAAGCCCACCGGGACTTCGTACACGGCTCGCTTCAACCGCTTGCCGACCCGATCGATCATCGCACTGCTCACCACCGTCTTGCCCACGGCCGCATCAGCGCGCCAGCCGCTGCGATGACTGAATAAATAGTCGATCGCGACGGAGAGATAGTGGTTGGGCGGCATCAAGCCGCTGCTCTTGGTCACAATCCCATGCCGATCATGGTCGGTATCGCAGCCAAACGCGATGTCGTAGCGATCCTTCAGTTCGATCAGCCGCCGCATGGCATAGGAGGAGGAAGGATCCATGCGAATTTTTCCGTCCCAGTCGAGCGTCATGAAACGAAAGGTCGGGTCGACGGCATCGTTCACAATCGTCAGATCGAGGCGGTAGCGCTCGCCGATGCGCGGCCAGTAATGCACGCCGGCGCCGCCCAAGGGGTCGACACCCATGCGAATCTTCGAATCGCGAATGACATCCATATCCAGGATGGCGCCGAGATCCTGAACATAGTTTTGCACGTAGTCATGCGAGTGGGTCGTGGCGGCTGCGCGTGCCTGCTCGAGCGCTATTCGCTTGATGCCGCCGGCGCCGGGCTTGAGCAGCTCGTTGGCCCGATTCTCGATCCACTTGGTGATGTCCGTGTCCGCAGGACCGCCGTTGGTCGGGTTGTACTTGAAGCCGCCGCTGTCCGGGGGATTGTGCGAGGGTGTAATGACGATGCCGTCGGCCAAGCCGGTCTTGCGGCCGCGGTTGTAATTGAGAATGGCGTGGGAAATGGCGGGAGTCGGCGTGTATTCGCCGCCCGCCGCGATCATGAGTTCGACGCCATTGGCGGCAAGCACTTCGAGGGCGCTGGCGAAGGCCGGCGCCGACAGCGCGTGCGTATCAAATCCCAAGAACAGCGGCCCGTCGATTCCCTGCTGCTTGCGGTACTCGCTGATGGCCTGACTGATGGCCAAGACATGCGCCTCGTTGAAGCCGACGTCGAAGGAGTTGCCGCGATGACCCGAGGTGCCGAAGGCAACCCGCTGCGAGGCAATCGAGGGATCGGGACGCTCACTGTAGTATGCGGTGATCAGCCGCGGCACATCGACCAGCACCGCCGCAGGGGCGGGCTGACCGGCGAGCGGGTTCACTCTGGCATTCAAGTGGTGGCCAGCGCGGCGCTCTTATCCTCGATGCGCTGCAGCAGTTCGGTCCACGATTTGACGAACGATGCCGCGCCTTCGACTTGCAGTTGAGCTGCGAGGGCGTTGACATCGATTCCGGCCCGCGCAAAACGGCCGAGCGTATCTTCGGCATCGCCGCCGTCTTTGGCCATGACACCCTTGAGGCTGCCGCCTTCTGCGAACGCCAGCAGGGTCTTCTCCGGCATCGTGTCGATGGTGTCCGGCGCCGCCAACGCCTCGACATACAAGCCGGCCGGAGCCTTCGGATCCTTGGTGCCGGTGCTGGCCCACAGCATGCGTTGCTTGCGCGCGCCCTTGGCCTCCAAATCCTGCCAACGTTTGCCGCCGACCAATTCCAAGTGCGCACGATAGGTGCGCTGCATGATGGCAATCCCCAAACGGTTGATCAATTCAGGCGGCACTCTATCGGCCACGGCGCGATCCCAGCGGCTGACGAATACCGATGCGACCGAATTGATTTTCGGATCGAGTCCCGCTGCGATGCGCCGTTCAATGGCGCGCATGTAGGCATCGGCTACTTTCAAGTATTGTTCACGCGAGAACAGCAGGGTCACATTGATCGGCACGCCCGCAAAAATCGCCGCCTCGATGGCGGGAACGCCGGCCGGCGTGCCGGGAATCTTGACGTAAAGATTCGGCCTATTGGCCTGCTTGTGAATTCGCAGTGCCGCATCGATGGTGCCCTGCTTGTCATTCGCGAGCAGCGGCGAGACTTCCATCGATACCCAGCCGTCCAGCCCTTTCGTGCGATCGAACTCGGGCCTGAAGAGGTCGGCGGCACGGCGCAAGTCCTCCAGCGCCAACTCAACGAACAAGGTCTCGCCCGACAAACCGGCCGCTGCCTTTTGCCGAATGCCTTTGTCGTATGCGGCGGTCTTGCCGATGGCCTCGTCGAAAATCGTGGGATTCGACGTCAGGCCGGTGACGGAAAATTGCTCGATATAACGGCTCAAAGTCCCGTCGTCGAGAATTTCGCGCGTGATATTGTCCAGCCACAGGCTTTGACCCAAATCGTGCAGGTTTTTCGTCATACTCATGGTCGCACCTTAAAAGTCGGTTATGTCGTGATTGAGAAGATCCCCGATGCGCTCGATGATCAGATCAGGCGCCGGTTGTACCGATTTTGACTCCGCAGCCAGCGCGTAGTGCCCTTGGCGTACGAAAACTGTCGTCAGGCGCGCGCCCAGCGCCGATTTCATCGCGGCCAAGAGATTAGCCTTGTCATCGACCATAACATAGTGCTTCGCCGGGTAGCGCTGCTGCATATGCTCGAGCATCTTTTCTTTGTGCAGGTAAATCAATACGCGGCCTTCGACCGCGGCCCAGATGCCGCTGCGCTGGATTTTTCGCGGCTGAAACACAATGTCGCCATCCGACAACACGACCGGCAAGCCGAGGGTGCGCAAATGCGCAATCGCCTCGAGCGCTTGCGGAAACAAGCGGCTCGCAAACGAGTACTCCAGCAGGAACTCCGACATGCCGAGCAATTGCGGATGGTCATCGAGACCTGAGCGAAAATCCTGCAATGCGCCCAGGTAATCTGCAAGCCCAAGGGCTTCGCGCCGCCGGCCAAAAATCTCCCAGTAACGCGCGCGTTCGGCGGCGCCGAATGCACTTTCCAGGCGGTCGCCCAGATCCTTGGCGAACTGGTCGTTGTCCAACAACGTGTTGTCCACGTCGAGGAGGAATATGACGCTCTGCGGGTTCAGCACGGCGCGGATTTCTCGATCTGGGGGTCATGCCAGCTCGCGCCGCAGTCGACGACTTTGGCTGCGGCATCGGGACCCCAGGTGCCGGGCTCGTATTCAAGCACGGGTAGGGAGCCGCTGAGGATGGGATCAACCACCCGCCAGGCCGCCTCCACACTGTCATCCTGCGTGAACAATGCGGTCTCGCCTCGAACCGCATCTCCCAGCAATCGCTCATAAGGGGATTTCTCAGACTGCGTGTTGTGGCGCGCGATCAATTCCACGGGCTCGCCGCGCATGTCCTCGCCGGTGAGCTTGGCCAGCGCGCCTTCGCCAATGACCACCTCGGGACTCAAGCGCAACCTGAAATAATTCGCAGGCATGGTGTCGCTGGGATCGAAGATCGCCAAGGGCGGCCGCTTGAGCGTTACCCTCACCTCCGTCGCCGTGATCGGCAGATTCTTGCCGGCGCGGATGTAGAACGGCACATCCGCCCAGCGCCAGGTGTCGATGCGCAGGCGCAGCGCGGCAAAGGTCTCGACTTGCGAGTCTTTGGCGACGCCTTGCTCGTGGCGATAGCCGCGAAACTGCCCGCGCACCACTTCTTTCGGGTCGAGCGGGCGCATGGCGCGGAAAATGCGCAGCTTTTCCGCTTGCATGGTCTTCGAATCGTGGCCGACGGGTGCATCCATCGCCAGCAATGTCACCACCTGCAGCAAATGGTTTTGCACCACGTCGCGAACTGCGCCGACTTCCTCGTAGAAAGCGCCGCGGCCCTGCACGCCGAAGTCCTCGGCCATGGTGATCTGAATGTCCCGAATGTACTCGCGGTTCCAGATGGGCTCCAGAAAAGTATTGGCGAAGCGGAAGTACAACAGATTCTGCACCGCCTCCTTGCCCAAGTAGTGATCGATGCGAAAGATCGAAGACTCATCGAACACGTCATGCAATGTGCGATCGAGTGCCTGCGCGCTCGCCAAATCCCGGCCGAAGGGCTTCTCGACGATCACCCGGCCATTCTCCGCGCAGCCGCACTCCTGCAACCCCTTCACGACGCTTCCGAACATGCTGGGCGGAATGGCCAGATAGTGAATGGGGCTTTTGCTGAGCCCGATGGCAGCCTTCAATTTGGCATAAGTCTTCGGATCCGCGTAGTCGCCGTCGACATAACGCAGCAGCGCGGCCAGCTTCGCAAAGGCGGCATCGTCGAAGTCGCCGTTATTTTGCACGCTGCTGCGGGCACGCTCTTTGAGTTTATCCAGATTCCAACTGGCGCGCGCCATGCCGACAATGGGCATATTGAAGCCGCCTTTGCGCACCATCGCGTACAGCGCGGGAAAGATTTTTTTGTACGCCAGATCGCCGGTGGCGCCGAAGAACACGAAGGCGTCGGATTCAGTTCGAGTCATGAGCGTGCCTCGAGCTCGCGTCGCAGCCGCTGCAGCTCCTCGAGCAAATCAACGGCAAGCGCGACACCTGCGAGATTCAGCTCGAGATCCCGCTCCAGCCGAACCGCGAGTCGCGCGCGGCGCAGCGCATCGCCGGTAAAGCGCCACTCGCTGCTGATTTCGATGACATTGAGCACGCCTTCCTCGACGAATTCCACGATGTGCCGTTCGTCGACCTGGCACATGCGGCTCAAGTCCTTGATGCTCAAGATCGCGGATTGATCGAATATGGTGCCGGTTATAGCCTGATCATCGGATGGGGACATTTTAGGCTCCGAGGCTGGCGCGGGGGTCAAAGGGCAGGGCGGCCGCCAGAGCGGCGTACGCCGCCTTGGCCTTGTCATCATTGGCCGCGGGCAGCGCGATCTGCAAGAGCACATAAAAGTCGCCCGGCGGCGAGGCAGGAATGCCGCGTCCCTTGAGGCGCAATTTGCTGCCGGCGTGCGATCCGGGTGGAACTTTCAAATCGACCGTGCCGGATGGTGTGGGCGTCTTGACGCTCGCGCCCAGTGCGGCTTCCCACGGCGCGACCGGTAATTCCAGCGATAGATCCCGCCCGTCAACTCGATACAGCGGGTGCGGTTGAAATTCCACTTCGATGTACAGGTCTCCGGCTGTCCCGCTGCCGGGAGCGCGCGCACCCTGGCCTGCAAGGCGGATTTGCTGACCGGCGAGAATTCCCTTGGGTACTTGAACGTTCAAGGTGCGTTCCTTCGAGACCAACCTGCCTGCATCGTCGATTTCGGGCATCCTCAATGTAAATGTGCGAGGCCCGCCGTTGAGCGACGCTTCCAGATCGAGCAGCACCTTGGCGTGGTGGTCCTCGCCGCGGCCCGCGTGAAACTCGCCGCGGCTGCGCCCTGATCGCGCCTGAGCACCGAACAGCGAATCAAAAAAATCGCTGTACGCCGAATTGCCCGGGCCTGCGCCGCTGAATTCGAAGCCTGAGTCCCAATTGGGAGGCGGCCGAAATTCTTCGCCGGCGCGATGGTTTTGGCCAAGCTGATCATAGGCCGCGCGCTTTTCAGGGCTCTTGAGCACCTCGTAGGCCTCGCCGACCTCCTTGAATCGCGCCTCCGCGTCTTTTTCCTTGCTGACATCGGGATGATATTTGCGGGCGAGCTTGCGATAGGCCTGCTTGATCTGGGCTTCGGTAGCATCGCGCGCGACGCCCATGACCTTGTAATAATCCTTGAATTCCACCGATCACCCGCTCCTGGCAACGCTGAAGAATACTACGCGCAAAAACTCGTGAATCATAAATACGGTGTAAGACCAATCCTACAATTGGTAAGCCACTGTCAGCAGCAATCCCTCGCAAAGATCGCGCAGCAGGCCCGGCGGGCTGCAGTTGAAAGGCACCGTCTCCGGGATCTGTGCCTCAATCCATTGTGCGAGCCAATTGATTTCCGCGCGGCCGTAAAAGACGACGGCGCATTCGTAGTTGAGCAGCAGACTGCGCGAGTCGAGATTCACTGATCCTGACAAGGCGAGCGAGTGGTCGAATACCACCGCCTTTGCGTGGCTCATGTACGGCATCAAATGAATGTTGACGCCCGCCTGACTCAACGAACGCAGCGCGCGATTGCGTGCGAAATCCGCCAGGCGATGATTGGAGCTGGCCGGAATAACCAAGTCGACGCGCACGCCGCGCCGCGCCGCGAGGCGTATGGCGGTTTCCAAGCTGACATCAGGGACGAAGTAGGGCGTTACCGCGAGCATGCGGTCGCGGGCCTGAAAACAGCCATCGATCAGCAAGGCGTGCACCGTATCTTCGCTCTGGTCCGGCCCGCTCGGCAGAAACTGCGCCTCGCCCGCGGCGGACTGGGAGGCGGTGCCGGCCACCGCGGCGAACTCGGTCGACGCAGGCTTGCCGCCCGCCGCGACCCAATCCATTTCAAACTGCGCGGCGGCCGCGCCTGCCACCGTTCCTTGCAGGTCAAAGGTCAGGTCTCGCCACGCCGGCGCGCCGGCGACGCCGCAGAAATATTCGGCGGCGAGATTGCGTCCTCCTGCCCACAGACGTGCGCCATCGGCGATGACCATTTTCCGATGATTGCGCAAGTTGCGCGGGCCCTGAGTCCGGCGCGCGAACAGCGGGCTGAAAATCGCTGTCTCGATGCCGCCCAACTGCAGAGTCTTGAAGCAGACCCTCGGCAGTTGAATCGCACCCACGCCATCGAGGAGAAGCCGCACATCAACGCCGCAGCGCGCCCGTTCCATCATGCGCTGCATGGCTTCGTGCCCGAAGGCGTCGTCGCCGAGAATGTAGGTGCAGATGTCCAACCGGGAGACGGCGCTCGACATGACTGAAAACAGCGCGTCGGCTGAATCGCGCCCGTCGCGATGCAGGTTGATGGCCGCGGGCGAAGGTCCCGGCAGTCCAAAGCTTTCAATGAGATCTTGCGCCCAGTGGCCCGCAAACGACCGCACTCCGGAGCGCGCCGAGGTCTTGCGCGGCAGTTTGCGCCGCCCGAACATCAAGTACATGGGCAGCACCAGATAGGGCAGAGCGATCATCCCCAGGACCCAGGCGATGGCGATGGCAGGCGGCCGCCGTTCGCGTTGCGCGCGGGTGGTCAAAATGTAGGCAAGCACGCTGACAACGATGACGAGCGAGTGAAGGCTGACTGTCGGAAGCCAAACGCTCATGTCAATCCAACTGCGTGAGCCGATCGAGAACCCCCGGCAAGAGATCCGGCAAATCCTCGCCCAGCAGTCCCGGTCCAAATGCCGCGGCTGCGGCGCCATGCATCCACACCCCAGCCGCCGCCGCCGGGAATGCTTCCATGCCCTGTGCAAGAAGCCCCAGAATGAAACCGCCGAGAACATCTCCGGATCCCGCGGTGGCCAGCGTTGCCGGCGCGTTGCCGTTGATGATCGCGCGACCGTCGGGAGCTGCGATGACCGTGTCGGCGCCCTTGAGCACGACGACCGCTCCACTGCGACGGGCCGCTCGGCGCGCACGCGTTAATTTGTCGCCCGAGGGGTCGAAGATGCGTTTGAATTCGCCGTCATGCGGCGTGATGACGCAGGGACCGCGAATCGCTTGAAACAGTTCGTCCGTACGCGAAGAAAATACGCTGATGGCATCGGCGTCGAGCACCACGGGTCTGCCGGTTTGCAACAGGGCGAGCACCCGCTCGCGCGTCGCGTCGCTGACGCCTGCACCGGGTCCGATCGAAAATGCCGTGTACCGCGGATCCTGCAGCAGGCCGGCGAAATCTTGATCCTGCGAAAGCGGCTGCACCATGATGCTGGTCAAGGCCGAAGCATAAATGGCAAAGGCTTTTTCCGGTACGGCGATGCTCGTGAGTCCCGCTCCGATGCGCGCTGCGGCGCGCGCCGCCATCCGCGCCGCGCCCGTCATGGGATACCCGCCGTAAAGCAGTGCGTGGCCACGGCTGTATTTGTTGCCGCCGGCATGCAGTTGCGGCAGCTTTTCCCGCCATAGGTCCGGCGTGTTTTCCCAGGTGTCGATGGGCAACGAGTCGAGCACGGCTTGCGGTATGCCAATATCCGCCACGACGATGTCGCCGCATAAATCGCGCCCCGGCAGCAACAAATGACCGGGTTTCTTTCTCATGAAGGTCACGGTGCAGACCGCGGCCGCCGCGCCCCAGTCCTCGCCGCTGTCTCCCATCACGCCGCTGGGCACGTCCACGGCAATGATGGGGATTGCGCGCCGTGTTGCGCATGTCAACGTATCGATGACCTGCGAATTCAGGCGGCGGCTCAAACCTGAACCAAAAAGGGAATCGACGATCAACTCAGCATCGTCGATGACCTGCGGACTCAGCGGTTCGACGCTGCCCGTCCAGCGCTGTGCATGATGTTGAGCGTCGCCGCGCAGACCGTTGATGTCGCCCAACAGAGCAAGACGGACCGCCCAACCGGATTGCGCCAGGCGAAAAGCCACGACAAAACCATCGCCGCCGTTGTTGCCGGGTCCACACAGGACGGTGACGCGCCGCGGCGTCCAACGGCGCACCAGCTCGCGTACCACGGCTTCACCGGCGCGCTGCATGAGCAGCGAGCCGGCAGTGCCCGACGCCATGGTCAATCGATCGGCCGCATTCATCTGCACGACCGTGAGCACGGTGGAGTTCACAATCGTCCAACTGCCGCGCCGACGGCGGTGCTGACGTGGCGGTCATGATCCTTAGGACGCATTTGCTGCCCTGTATATGTGAACAGGCTGTCTCGGGGGTGGACCGCACTGCGGCGAATCCAATAGTAGCGAGCGCCATGCAAGCCGGGTAGTCTTCGCTTGAAATAATAAGCAGCCGGTCAACGCCTCAGTTGACCCCCGCAAGTAGTCCGCCGCAAATAGGGAAGTCACGAATGTACAATCCTCTATTCTGGATAGAGTGGCTTGATCGTCTCGATCGCGTGCTGACGAGCGCTCGCCAGGATGTCGCCTTGCTAAAGCGCGCCGTCAGCCCGCGCAGCCTCGAGGCGATAGAGCGCTCGAAGCGCCAGTTGTGCGCGCTCATGAAGGATTTGCGGCTGCTCGATCGCGACGTGGTGGCGACGGATACCGCGCAGAACGGGGCGGACAATTTGCAAAGAGCGCTCGACACGACCGTGGCGCAACTCGGCAGTCTCGCCGCGATCCCGGCCGCGAGCGCGCCGGGCATGCTGGATCGATTGCTGGCCGCCAGCGATTCCGCTTTGCGCGACAGCTGCTACGAGGCCGCGATATTGCTGGAGCCGAGCCGCCGTCGCGCATAACCCAATGATCCGGCCGCGACGCTAGGCTTTGGCGGTTTTCGGACCCCAAATATACCAAAGTATGAATCCCAGCAGCGGCAGCACCAGAACCACCACGGTCCATAGCACTTTATTGCCCGTGTCCACTCTGCTTTGAAAGATATTCACGATCGCCCAAACGTCGGCGACCAAGACAATCAGACTGCCCAAACCACCTTGATACCCCACTGGCCTTCCCCCGCGGTTGGAACAAGGCTTCACGCTACACGTTTGCGGCATGCAATGGCTATAAAATCAAGAGAATTCCCCCGATGGCACTCAATAACAACACGAGTTGCTCGAACAGCTTCTGATTCACGCGTACCAACAGCCAGCGGCCGGCCAGCGCGCCGAGCAGCACGGCAGGCGCCAGCGCAAGATTGAATCCAAAGCTTTGGGTGGTGATCAACCCAAGATCGACCATGAACGGAACTTTGAATAGATTGAGCAGCATGAAGAACACCGCTGCGGTGCCCACGTATTCCATCTTAGGCAGTCTCATGGCCACCAGATAAACGGCCATCAGGGGTCCTGCGGCGTTCGCGACCAGCGTGATGAAGCCTGCGGTCATGCCGATGACGGCGCCTACCGACCAGTGCAACGGCGCCGCCCGCTCTTGATTGGGGGAGGAGGCGTATCTGCGCCAATAACTCAGTATCACCAGAGACACGATGATCCAACCCACCAGGATCCGAGCGGTGTGATCGCTGATTCGTCCAAGCGTGAAGTAGCCCAGCACCACCCCGATTGCGGTCCAGGGAAACAGCCGCCACAGGTAATGCCATTGAGTATGTTTGCGATAAGAGAACACGGCGACGAAGTCGCCGAATATCAGCAGCGGCAGGACCAGGCCGCTGGCTTGCTTACTGCTCGGGAAGACGTGATTGAACAGGGCAATCGACAGGATGCTCAAGCCTGTGATGCCCGCCTTGGAAACGCCGACCATGAAGGCGCCAAGCGCGGCAAAAATCCACAGCGAGATATCAGCTGGCAATCAGTTATTTACGTAGAATTGGCGCAGCTGATGCAGGTTGATGATGACGTCGAAGCGCTCGCCTTCGGGGAGCCTCGGTCCGGTCGCGAACTCATAGCGCGAGTCCAAATTGACGACGTCGGGATGCACGTCATGCATCGCCCGCTTGAACATTTCCCGCGGCACCCACTCGGAATTGGATGACAGCGAACCGAATTCATCGTGATAAATCGTGGCGGTGGAGATATCCGCCGGCGCCGATGCAATGGCGAAAATGCGCGGCCGAATGGAGGTCAAGTGCACTTGCTTGGCACCGGCCATGATCAGTTGCCACTCGTTGCCTTGCGGCACGGCAATCAGCGCATAGGCATGGTGTTGCGCGGTGAAAAAGGCGGCCGAAATGGCGAGCATCGCCAACGCGCGGCGGGCGTTTGCACTCCAGCGTTCGGTAAGCGCGCTGATCGACGCCACCAGGAAGCAGAGCAGCACACCGGTCATCGCCAGAATCGTACGGTAGGTTGCATAGTGCTCGGACGCGATCATGCATACCGAGAAGGCGAAGACCGGAAGTCCCAGCAGCCCGGACAACCAAACGATGCCGCGCGCCATGCCATGCCGGCGCCACTCGAGATAGGCGCCTGCGATCAAGATCGCGCCCACGAGCGCCGCGCAAGCGAAATAAAGCGCGTGGTCGCGATGATTGTTGTCGTTCAGCACGAATAAGCTCAGCGCATTCGGCAGCGGCTCAGCCAGGAACCAGGCGATCTTGTCGCCCCAATGTGATTCGAAGGCGATTCGGCCGGACTTGACGAAGACGTGAGTGGCGTAGAGCAAGGACATCGCAGCATAGGCCAGTCCCAGTGTGCCCGCGACAAACCCCAGATGGATCCCGACCCATCGCGCCGACTGCGGCAACGTGCGTCGCCGCTGTACGATCAGCGCGCCGGCCAGGGGCACCAGGTAAAAGAGTGCGCTTGGCTGGTAGATCAATGCGCTTACGACCATCAACCCGAGGGCGACGGCCCACTGTCCCACGGCGCGTCCGACGCCGGCACGCAGGCCCAGAACCAGCGCCCCTTCCACGGTAAAAAACCCGCCGACGGCCAACAGCGCGGTCGCCACGTAGGGCCAGCCGACTGCCCAGCCGGCAATGACTTGCGCGGACGGCACCAAGACCAGCAATACCGCAAAACATAGGCTCGTGTTGATGGACCATCCGACGGCTCTCAAGCCCTTGAAGCACACCATGGAGACGGCGCCCAGGAGCAGTGCCGCGACGAAACGCATCCACTGAAGATTCTGTACGCTGCTGGTCTGGCCATACGTTGCCTGCAGCAACCAGCCGTAAATGGGGCGCGCATGCGAGGCGCAGAATTTAACGACCTTGCCAACTTCTTCGTGAGCTTCACGCAGATTGGAGTAGTCGTCGCGCAGACCGTAATCGTGAAAGGTGGCCGGCCAATAGGCCACCAGCGGTACCAGGAAAAGCACGGCCGTGAGCATCCAAGCGCGGGCCCGCAAGCCCGTGCGCGGCTGCGCAATCGCGCTCGGTTCCGCGATCGAGCTTGGATTGCCAACCGGGACCGCAATCGCGGCCTCGCTGAGTATTGTTTTCGGAACGCTGCTCATTCGCCGCTAACACCTCAAGATGCTGCAATGCACTAATCTGCGGACATCATCACCTATTGCCAGACGCAAATAAGTAAGAAGACGTTGTGAAAATATCCCCGGCTAGGAACTGATTCTATCGACGATGCGCGAAAAATCAGTGCTGGAATTCGAGAAAATGCGTTAAATATCTGTTAACTAGCCAAAGCGCGCGCGTGTTTGAGGGGGCCCCGAAGCCGGGGGGCCTAGGCCGCGACGCATAAATTCTTGCCGCTCTCGGCACGGTCGAAAGCGCGGGCAGCCGGATGGTTTCTTGATACACGTCCCATCGGGCAAAAGCCCTTGTCTATAGGCTTTGTGCGATGGATTGCCAACCCACACTGCGATTCGCGCTTTTGATCATAGCGTTGTCCGCCGCATCGAGCGCCGCGGCGAATCCCAAGATTTACACCTATATCGATGCGCAGGGATTGCGGCACTACACCGACGTTCCCGATAACAACCGCTATCGACTGCTGGTTCTCTCGCCGCAAGACCGAACCTCTAGCGGGGATCGCTATGATATGCAGCTGTTGGCCAAAGCCTCGCAGTACGACTCCATCATCGAGCACGCAGCGCTTTCCGCGGCCGTGGAATCCAACCTGTTGCGCGCCGTGATCGTGGTGGAGTCGGGGTTCAATTCGCGTGCCGTCTCCAAGCGAGGCGCCGTGGGACTCATGCAACTCATGCCGGCAACGGCGAGCCGCTTCGGTGTTTCGAACCCCTACGACGCCAAGCAAAACGTGCATGCGGGCGCACGCTATTTGAAGTTTCTCATCGACCGCTTCGGTCACGACATCCGCTTGGCGCTGGCCGCCTACAACGCCGGGGAAGACGCGGTCGTTCGCAATGGCGGCCAAATTCCGCCCTTCAGCGAAACCATGGCGTACGTTCCCCGGGTACTCAAGATCTACCGGCAGCTGGGCGCGCAACCTCGCTCTACCTGATCTGATCGCGGCTTGACATTCCGTAAGCAATAACTTACGGTTAGTCATGGCTTACCAAGAAGCATTCCTTGCCCTGGCAGACCCCACCCGACGCCATGTGTTCGAGCAGTTGCGGCGCGGACCTAAATCAGTGGGAAAAATTGCCGCCGAAATGCCGGTCAGCCGCCCGGCGGTATCTCAACACCTCGCAGTACTCAAGAAAGCCGGCCTCGTGGGCGACCGCGCAGAGGGCACACGCCGGGTTTACTACATCGATCCGCATGGGCTGGCGGCCATCCGAATTTGGCTTGATCAGTTTTGGGAAGAAGCGCTATCAGCATTTCAAGCGGAGCTGAGTAAAGAGGAGTCCGGGAGATGATCAGCATTGCTCCGGTACGCAAGCAAGTCATGGTCAACGCGACTCAGCAGCGTGCCTTTGACCTGTTCACCAACGGCATGACGCGGTGGTGGCCTGCGACCCATTCCATTCTCAAATCTCCCCTCAAGCAGTACATCGTCGAGCCGCGCGCGGGCGGGAGTTGGTACGCGGTCGGAGAGGATGGTTCAACGTGTCAAACGGGCTACGTGATCGACTGGAATCCGCCGCGGCTGGTCGTGCTGGCCTGGCAAATCACTGCCGAGTGGCAATTCGATCCGGCACTCGTGACCGAAGTCGAAGTGCGTTTCATCGCGGAAAGCGCCAATACAACTCGTGTCGAATTGGAGCATAGGCATTTGCAGCGTATGAGAGAAGGGGCCGCGCAGATGCGCTCCCTCGTGGATGCACCGGGAGGATGGACTGCAATTTTGGAATCATTCAAGCAATGTGCGGATGCAAAGGGAGAGGGATCATGATGACATTGAATAAGTGGGTTGCATGCGGCGCCGCTCTGAGCGCGGCTGTGTTGATCGGCCGACCCGCGCCAGCGGAAGTGATCAGCGCCGGCCAGAATGGCTTCGAAGTCCGCGAGACCGTGCACGTGGCGGCGGCGCCGGACAAGGCGTACGCCGCGCTGCTGCAGCCGGCGCGGTGGTGGAGTTCCGAGCACACATTCTCGGGAAGCGCCGCGAAACTGACATTGGATGCGCGTGCCGGCGGTTGTTGGTGCGAGGTGCTCCCTGATGGCGGTTCAGTAGAGCATATGCGCGTGGTGTATGTTGCACCTGGCAAGGTATTGCGACTGCGCGGCGCCCTCGGGCCCCTTCAAGGACTGGGCGTCGAGGGCGCCATGACCTTGAGCGTCAAGGCCGCAACGAGCGGAACCGACATCACCATCAATTATGCGGTCGGCGGTTACGTCAAGGACGGCTTCGACATACTTTCGAAAGGCGTCGATCACGTGCTCGGCGAGCAGATCGAGCGGCTGAAAAAACTCATCGACGGCTAGCTGGCTCATCGCCAGCCGACCTAGCAACGGTTGGCTGGCTTATTTACGCCCGGCCGGCTTGACGGCGACTCCCGCTATTTCAAAGTGCGCGCCGCGCACCAGCTTGGATACGCCGATGAATGCGCGCGCCGGATAATTGTCGTGAAAATAAGAGCGATAGACCGCATTGAATTTGTCGTATAGATCAAGATCGGTGCAGTAGACGGTGACCGATACGAGATCCGCCATGGTCAGACCGCCTCGTTCCAGGGTTTGCTTGACCGCATCCATTACCGCCCGGGCTTCGGTTTCGGGATCCGCTGCCGCCTTCCCCGTGCTCGGATCGAGGCCGAGATGACCCGCGACATAAAACGTCGCGCCGACCATCACGCCGTTGCTGAAGGGCGGCGCCGTTTTTGGATCGGCTCCGGGCGGCGGCAAGAAAGTGCGTCCCGCGTCGGCTGCATGCGCGGCAGCCGCGCATAGACCGATGAGAACAATCGCCAGTACTTTTTTCATTGAATGCTCCTTTGTTCAAGCTTTCGGGACCGCGCCGGTGGGAGTTAATTTGTCGATGGCCTGAGGCAGCACCTGCGAGAGCTTCGCGGCCAGCACGTCAGGAGACAGGCCGACCTTGGCCGCCAACTCCTTGACCGTATCCGAGCCAAAGGCTTGGTGGATCTGATCAGCCGTGATGGGCTGGTTTGCACCGGTTCCTATCCATGAGCGCACCGTGCCGCCCAGGCCTTGCTGTTCCAGTTGAGCAACGATGCCTTGTACGCCCCCATGTTTTTGAATGAGGCCATTGACCACCGTGGCCATCTCGGCACCGACTACACCACCCAATATGCCGTCGAACATGCCCATGGAAGCCTCCTTTAAGATTCGCTATTTACTAAAAACCGAACACCAGGTTCACGCTGGCCACCGTATCGAGCTTCTTGAGCGGGGCCGGTGGTTTGGTGTTGTCCGTAATGCCGTAGCCGACACTGAGCGCCAACTTATCCGACATCTTCACGGTAAGCGCAAGGTCATCATGCAGCAAGGTATTGTCCGAGCCCGCTTCCATGAGGAATTTATTGGTGAAGATCGTGGTCTTCGTTACGGTTTGCGTGAAGTCCACCCCGGCCGTGGCGATGGCCTCTCCCGTGGCGTCCTGCGGTGTGCGCGCGATCACCGCGCCGCTGTCGTCCTTGTCGATGATTTCCGGCCGAAGCCGCCGGTAGCCCGCACCGGCTTGCACCGTCAATTTCGTATCATCGCTATTGAGGAGCTTATAGCCCAAACCCGCGGTCACGCTGGCCTGATATTGAAATCCATCGAACAAATCGTGTTCGTAGCGCAGGCCGCCGAATGCAAACAGATCGCCCGAGATGGCGTAGTTGGATTGGCCGCGAGTCTCCCAACGCTCGGCCGATACGATGCCTGAGTTCTTGCCGTACAGTCCCGTGATATTGAACTCATTTTTCCAGGGGCCGTCATAGCGCAGCAGATCGATGTTGCCGTTGATGGACTCGGCATCGCTGTTGCCGTGCGAACTCAAGAATCCGAATTGTCCCTTGCCGATCCAAACATCCTGCGGCGGCGGTGGGGCTTCACCGCACCACGCGGTCACGGCGGGTGCTACAACCAAGAAAAGTGCGAATTTGCGAATGGTAGCCATGATGTTCCTTTGGTAATTGAATGAAAAACTAAGAAACGCCTGTCCCTGGCGCGCTCACTGTCTACGCCGGATCGATCGAAGCTCTAATCAGGTCTTAGGCGCGCTTCGCCAGCAGATCGCGGATTTCCTCGAGCAGCAGTTCTGAGCGCGGCGGCGGCGCCGGAGGAGCCGCTACCGCAGGTGCCGGCTTCTTGAGTTTATTGATGCCCTTGATGCACATGAACAGCACGATCGCAATGATGGCAAAATCAAAGATCGTTTGAAGAAAGGCGCCGTACTTGATGAGTACGGCCTTGCCGGCCGGGTCCATGCCGAGGCTGACCGCCAAATCGGAGAAATTCACGCCGCCGATGACTTTGCCGAGCGGCGGCATGACGACATCGCCGACCAGCGAGGAGACAATTTTGCCGAACGCCGCGCCGATGATCACACCGACTGCCAGGTCGACGACGTTTCCCTTCATCGCAAATTCTTTGAATTCTGAGGCTAGTCCCATGGCACTCCCCTTTGTGGTACGTACGGTGGTTATATCTGAGCGTGCAAGCGTATAGCAAATACCGATACAGGCCCACGGTCGCGGTTGTAGGCGGGATGCCCTAGGTAAAAAGGCGAGTGCAATCCGCAAAGTGATTATGAGCCCCGGTAGGCGCGTACCAAAAAAATCAGCCCTAAGACGATGAATAACAGAGCGGCGCCGTAATGGATTGCCTTGAGCGGAAGACGGCTCGCAAAAGCCTTTCCCAAGAATACCACCGGCACATTGGCAAGCATCATGCCGGCGGTCGTGCCGGCCACGACTGCCAAGAGACTCGGGTAGGCGGCCGCGAGCGCCAGCGTCGCAATTTGCGTTTTGTCGCCGATCTCCGCGATGAAGAAACTCGTCAGCGTCGCTAGAAACGCACCCATGGCGCCGGTCGCGCCTGTATTCTCATCCAGCTGGTCAGGTTTCAAGGTCCAGATTGCCATCACGATCATGCTGATGCCGACCACGACCTCGAGCGTGCGGGGCTTGAGCAGACTCCCAAACCAAACGCCAACGACGCCGGCCAGCGCGTGATTGGCCAAGGTCGCGCACAATATGCCGGCGATGATGGGCCACGGCCGCCGATAGCGCGCAGCCAGGACCAGGGACAGGAGCTGAGTGCGATCGCCAATCTCGGCAACGGAGATTGTTGTAATCGAAACCAAAAAAGCTTCCATTGGGAACTCCGCGCCAAAGCGAACGGGCGATTATGAATGCAGCACGGTGGCAATGGAATGAAAGGAGATAGATGCGATGAACACACATGATGAAGGGAAGGGAATCAAAGTATTGGCCGCTTCCGGCGGCGTCGACGAGACCTTGGACCGTCTGGAGAATCTGGCCAAGAAGCGCGGCATGACGGTGTTCGCGCGCATCAACTTTGCCAAAGATGCAGCGGCGGCGGGTCTCAAGATGCTGCCGACGCAGCTGCTGATTCTCGGCAATCCCGTGGGCGGAACACCGCTGATGGTGGCAGTACCGGGGTGCGCTTTGGATTTGCCTCTAAAGGTGCTCAGCTGGCAGGACCCGTCCGGCCGTTGCTGGGTTTCCTTCAACACGCCGGAGTACTTGCAGCAACGGCACGGTTTTCCCTCGGCACTGATCGCCAATATTGCAGGGTTGGAAATGCTGGTTCAAGCCGCCGCTACTGCATCCGATCCAGCGTAGGGAAGTGCTTGCGCGCGTAACCCAGAACCTGACCGTCGGTGGGATGATCGGCATTTTCGACCGCGACGATGGACTTCCCGAGTTGCGGATATTTATCGCGCAGATAGGCGGCGAACTCCTGTTTGGTTTGCGCAGGGCCGATCACCAAAATTTCATGGGCGCCGCTCAAGGCCTTCGCGACATCATCGAAGAAATGTTGATCGGCCGGCGATTTGTGACCGCCATGCGCGCTCTTGCGGCTGTGGACGCGCTGGTGCTGGTCCTGCGCATGCACCACGGTCTCTTCCTGTTCCGTTGGCGTGAAATGCCATGCGGTTGCTTTCTGGTGATCTATCCAAACGACGGCGTGGTAGTGTGACATTGTCATCTCCATGAAAGCGTATGCTCGTATTGTAAACTCGCGGGCTCCGCGAGTGTGGCCAAGGTTGCCGATGTCGGTGTTTGTCCTACGATGCCCCATATCCTGACCATCAATGCCGGCTCATCGAGCATTCGCTTCGCTCTGTTTGCGACCGGCGAACGGCAGGTGCGATTGATGGACGAGAAAATGGAGCGCATCGGCGGCGAAGCGGCAAGCGTGACCGCCGATCGGCTGCTGCAAAAATTGAAGACGCAGTCGATGGCAGCTCCCGATGCCATTGGTCATCGAGTCGTGCATGGCATGCTGCATACGCAGCCTGAGCGCGTGACGCCGGGCTTGCTGCAGGAGCTGCGGCGCATTACGCCTTATGATCCGGAACACCTGCCGCGCGAAATTGCACTGATCGAAGCGTTGCAGCAACGCTTTCCCGGCGTGCCGCAGGTCGCATGCTTCGATACGGCGTTTCATCGCCATATGCCGGCCGTGGCGACGCAGTTGCCGATTCCGCGCCGCTACCTCGCGAAGGGCGTGCAGCGCTACGGCTTCCACGGCTTGTCACTTTTCTCCTGGGCGAGCTCAAGCGGATCGGCGATCCCGCCGCGGTGCAGGGCCGGGTGATTCTCGCGCATTTGGGCAGCGGCGCGAGCATCGCCGCGGTTCTCGACGGCCGCGGCATCGACACGAGCATGGGCTTCACGCCGGCAGCGGGACTGGTGATGGGCACTCGATCGGGCGATTTGGATCCTGGGCTGATGAGCTATCTGGCGCTGACCGAGTCCATGACTGCGGCGCAATTTCAATCCATGGTCAATCATGAATCGGGGCTCATCGGAATTTCGGAAAGCAGCGCCGATGTTCGCGATTTGCTAGAGCGCGAAGGCGCCGACGCGCGTGCTCGTGAAGCGATCGACTTGTTTTGCTACCAGGCGAAGAAATGGATCGGAGCATTCGCCGCGGCCTTGGGCGGCGTGGACACCCTGGTGTTCGCCGGCGGCATCGGTGAAAACTCGGCGCCGGTGCGCCGGCGCATTTGCGATGGACTGAAGTTTCTCGGCATCGAGATCGACGACTCGCTGAACCGGCGGCATGCGTCGAAAATCTCTACCGGCGCCGTCGCGGTGCGCGTGATTCGAACGGACGAGGAATCGGTGATCGCGGACTTGACCGGCCGCACGCTGGCAATGATCGACGAAGGAGTTGCAAAATGAAACAGACCGACGTCAGCCCGGTGCTCGATGCACAGATGGCCCGCAAGATCGACGCGTACTGGCGCGCAGCGAACTTTCTGTCCGTCGGCCAGATTTATCTCTGCGACAATCCCTTGTTGAAAGAGCCTCTCGCTGTCCCGCACATCAAGCGCATGCTGCTGGGCCATTGGGGTACGACGCCGGGGCAGAATTTCATTTACACGCACTTGAATCGTGTGATCAAGAAATACGATTTGGACATGATCTACATGTCCGGACCCGGGCACGGCGGGCCGGCGGTGGTCAGCGGCACCTATCTCGAGGGCACATACAGCGAAGTGTATTCGAACATCAGTCAGGACGAAGCGGGTTTGAAGCGCCTCTTCACCCAGTTTTCCTTTCCCGGCGGAATTCCGAGCCACGCCTCCGCGGAATGCCCCGGATCGATCCACGAGGGCGGTGAACTCGGATATTCCTTGAGCCACGCTTTCGGTGCGGTCTTCGACAATCCCAGTCTGACCGTGGCCTGCGTGATCGGCGACGGCGAGGCGGAAACCGGACCGCTTGCCACGTCCTGGCATTCCAATAAATTTTTGAATGCCGCGAGCGATGGCGCGGTACTGCCGATTCTGCATCTCAACGGCTACAAAATCGCCAATCCCACGATATTGGCGCGCATTTCCCGGGAGGAGCTGCGCCAGTTGCTGCAGGGCTACGGTTGGACGCCATACTTCGTCGAAGGCCATGAACCCATGCCCATGCATGAAGCCATGGCAGCGACGCTGGACACGGTCATGGAGTCGATCCGCAAGATTCAGGCGGACGCGCGCCGCTCCCCGGGCACGGTCGAGCGTCCGCGTTGGCCGATGATCGTGCTCATTTCACCGAAAGGCTGGACAGGTCCGAAGCTGATCGACGGTAAACGCGTCGAGGGAACGTTCAGGTCGCATCAAGTACCCTTGACCGATCCGGCGAAAAATCCGCAACACCTCGCGCAGCTTGAGGAATGGCTTCGCAGCTACCGCCCATCAGAGCTCTTTGATGAAGACGGGCGGCTGAATGCCGAACTCGCAGCCCTTGCGCCCACGGGCGAGCGCCGCATGGGCGCAAACCCAAACGCCAATGGCGGACTGCTGTTGCGGGATTTACGCATGCCGGATTTCGCCGATTACGCAGTGGATGTTCCCAAGCCGGGCGTCGCCGGCATCGGCGATACGCACGTGGCGGGAAAATTTCTGCGCGACGTGGCGAAGTTGAATGCGTCGCCGCGAAACTTTCGCATTTTTGGTCCGGACGAGACTGTCTCGAATGGTTTGGAAGCGGTGTTCGAGGCCACCAACCGCCAGTGGATGGCCGAAACCACGAGCGACGATCAGTTCCTGGCGCGCAGCGGCCAGGTCGTGGAGATGTTGAGCGAGCATCAATGCGAGGGTTGGCTCGAGGGCTACCTGCTCACAGGACGGCACGGGCTGTTCAACTGTTACGAAGCCTTCATACACATCGTCGATTCGATGTTCAATCAACATGCCAAGTGGCTGAAGGTGACGGCGGGGCTTGCATGGCGGCGCAAGATTGCATCGCTGAATTACCTGTTGAGCTCGCACGTATGGCGGCAGGATCACAATGGCTTCACCCACCAGGATCCGGGTTTTCTTGATCATGTCGTCAACAAAAAAGCGGAAATCGTGCGTGTGTACTTGCCACCCGACGCCAATTGTCTGCTGTCGGTCATGGACCATTGCCTGCGCAGCCGCCACTATGTCAACGTCGTCGTGGCCGGCAAGCATCCGGCGCCGCAGTGGCTGTCGATGGATGCGGCGATCAATCACTGCAGCGAGGGAATCGGCATCTGGCAGTGGGCCAGCAACGATCAGCAAAGCG
>Ga0193726_1000828_pt1 | contig 28269 bp, 21 predicted proteins | sample H2c1metaG_FD_144928 | JGI IMG/M metagenome (GOLD analysis project Ga0193726, IMG submission 144928) | Soil microbial communities from a riparian zone of the East river system, Colorado, United States - H2c1 | ecosystem: Environmental > Terrestrial > Soil > Riparian zone | place: USA: East River...
AGTTCCACGGTACTCATGCCGCAACTTCTCCAGACTCTGATGGGATATACGGCACAAAAGGCGGGGAATGTGCTTTCCGCCGGTGCGCTCGTGGTGCTGGTGGTGCTTCCCATGGTCGGCAGACTCACCACCCGATTCCAGGCGCGTCACATCATAGCTTTTGGTTGGATAGGTCTGGCGGTGGCGATGTACATATCGAGTAAGCAAGTTGATCTGCTCATGAGTTTCCGCTCAGCCACCTTATTACGTGTGTGGCAGTACATCCCCGTGGCCTTTCTATTTGTCCCCCTCACGCTGGCCGGATATCTCGGGCTGGCGCCGGAAAAAACCAATGCTGCCGCCGGGCTGATGAATTTCTTTCGCAACATGGGCCAGAGCGTTGGGACGTCCGCGGTCACGACCATGATTGCCCGACGCAGTCAGTATCATCAATCTGTTTTAGCGGAATACACAGCTTCGGGCCGGTTTCACTCCTCTGTCACGGCTCTTGCCATTCGTCTAACGCGCGCCGGTGTAAGTGCACATAATGCTCGACAACAGGCAATGGGGAGACTGTACGCTCTCGTTCAGTCCCAAGCCGCGGTTCTCTCTTACATCGATATGTACTGGCTGCTGGCAATCGGCTCGGTGATTATGTTTGTCTTCTCATTTCTGCTGAAGAGAAATGAACCAGGCACGGGTGCAAAGCTATCGGTTCACTAAAGCCTGGACGAAAAGGCAAGGCCTAGACTTTGAATCAACCCATGGATCTGGTGAAAAAGTGCGACTGTCCATCGACATTTTGTGATGTTCCTTGTTGAAGAAAGAAAGCTCTTGACAGAGTTCCGAGAGTCGCGCCACGTAGGCAGTGTATGAACTCAGGACCGCACCTAACGCTGGCAACGGATGCTCAGCGATTTGGAACGCTGTCTCGCCTCTTCGAGGCGCTCTGCGCCCGTGGAGAGCCGGATGAACTGGCACGAGTGCTTGCTGAACAGTTGCGCGATCTCATCCGTTTCGACCATCTCGACGCGCTCATCCTTAAAGGAAAATTCCAACGAAATCGGATGGCAAGGGTGGGGAACGGCGCTATTGGTCTTGGTCGAGCGCTTGGCAAGCCGTCGCAGCGGCGAAGTACCCGGCCATGGGGTTTCGCAGCTTAGCCCGTCGGAAGGAGACTAAGGTGACAAAACTAGGGGCCGCGTTCCTAGGCCTCACGCTAACTATGCTCCTGAGTGCGGGCTGTGCTGTGGAACCGAACTAGAAGTGGCCCGGTGCCGACGTTCCGGGTATGTACCGTGGGGACATCATGGCGATAGAAAAAATCCGTGTTGGCATCACTGGAGCAAGTATGCGCAATGGCTGGGGGCGCGATGCCCACATTCCGGCTTTGAGCGCGCTTCCTGAGTTCGAGATCACGGCGGTCAGCACGAGCCGCCAGGAAACTGCAGACGAAACGGCCAAGCATTTCGGAATTTCCCACGCTTTTGCCGACCCTTACAAAATGCTCCAGCATCCCCACGTGGACCTCGTCTCGATCTGCGTGCGGGTGCCCTTTCACCATCGGCTGGGGATGGCCGCTTTGAATGCCGGCAAGCATCTCGACCGCGAATGGCCGCTGGCGGCCACCACCGAGCAGGCACAGCAGATGCGTGATCTGGCCGTCCACAAAGGGGTCCACCATATGGTGGGATTACAAGCTCGCGGAGCCCGCGAGTTCAATCGCGTCAGAGACCTGGTTGCCGAGGGCTACGTTGGCAAGCTGCTTTCGTGCACGATGATTGTAACGACGCCAACTTGGGGTGCCGACTTCACACTGGATTGGGCCTATATGGCAGACCGCTCGAACGGCAATACTCTAATGATCAGTCCCGGGGGGCACTCAATTGACGCGCTGTGCTATTGCCTAGAGGAGTTCAAAGAGTTGTCCAGCGACGTGGCGAATCAGCGCCAGCGAGTTAAGGTCGTCGAGACCGGCGAGATGATCCCGATGACCGCGCCCGACCAGATGCTCCTCAGCGGCGTCCTCCCAAGCGGTGCGGTCGCATCGGTCCACCTCAAAGGCGGCACCACCAACGGGACGGGGTTTCTGTTCGAGATCCACGGCACCGAGGGCGACCTGGCTATCGTGCCGGCAGACCTTCGCCAGGCGACTAACATACAGGTCTCCGAGTTCATTGTGCGCGGTGAGCAGGCGGGCAAACCGCTGGCGGATCTCTCGATACCGGAGAGCTATCGCTGGGTTCCGCCCGCGGTCCCGGCGGGGTTTGCTTTCAACGTTGCGCAGCTGTACATGCGGATGGCTGAAGGCATTCGCGAAGGAAAGTCCGCCAGCCCAGACTTTGATGTGGCCGTCAAACGCCACCACTTGCTTGACGCGATTCAGAAGGCGTCGGACACCGGGATCCGCCAGAGTTTTTAGCGGCGATCCGCAAGCTCATCAACAGCTAGAGCTGCAACCAGGAGGATACCCGGCATTTCCCTGGGAGAGGGATCAGCGTCGCGATGAGAATTCCTCGGAAATAGGTTTTGATGTTCTGCGACAATGAGAGGGGCGGCTTAGAGAAGCTGACTGTATCGTAGCGCATGGACCCCACCACTCATGATCTATCCCACGTCTTAATCGAGCTTGGCCTTGTCATCATCGGCCTTGCGATCTTGGCGCGCATCGCGAGCCGTTGGGCTTTCTCCGCCATCCCCCTCTACTTGCTTGCTGGTCTCGCTTTTGGCAACGGAGGACTCGCGCCACTGAACGTCAGCGCGGGCTTTATTCACATCGGCGCCGAGATCGGCGTGCTCTTGCTCTTGTTTATGTTAGGGCTTGAGTACAGCGGGGGAGAGTTGGCGGAGAGCCTCCGGGGTGGATTTCCTGGGGCCGTCGTGGATCTGGTGCTGAACTTCACCCCCGGCCTCATCGCTGGTCTCTTTCTGCGGTGGAAACCGCTGGCTGCGGTCCTACTGGGCGGGGTGACTTACGTCTCTTCATCCGGTGTGATTGCTAAGGTGTTGGCTGACCTCCGACGACTTGAGAACCCTGAGACTCCGGCGGTGTTGTCTATATTGGTGCTGGAGGATTTGGGGATGGCCGTCTATCTGCCTCTTGTGGCAGTGCTCCTAGCTGGTGGAGGGCCGACAAAAATAGCCCTGTCTGTTTCCCTCGCGATAGGCACGGTCTCTCTGGTGCTCCTGGTAGCTGTCCGGTACGGACAACCACTGAGCCGCTTTGCAGCTCACGAGTCGGATGAGATCGTGCTCCTGACAACATTTGGTGCTGTCCTCCTTGTTGCCGGTGTCTCCCAGCGGCTCCAAGTGTCGGCCGGCATTGGGGCATTTCTCGTTGGCATCGCGGTGTCAGGCCCAATGGCCGAACAAACGCATCGGCTTCTCGCCCCGCTTCGTGACCTGTTTGCCGCAACGTTCTTTTTCTTCTTTGGGCTTCAGGTCGATCCGGCAACCCTGTCGCCCGTGCTGCTATCCGCCGTCTCATTGGGTGGCGCCACCGTGGTGACAAAAGTACTGACAGGCTACTGGGCAGCTCGACGATCTGGGGTGGACCAGCGAGGACGGATGCGGGCGGGGATGGCCTTGGTGGCACGCGGCGAGTTCTCGATTGTGATTGCAGGCTTAGGCACTGCTCTTGAACCAACACTTGGACCGCTTGCAGCCGCCTATGTGCTCTTTCTGGCGGTGCTCAGTCCCATTCTCGTACGCGCCGTTAAATAAGGAATACTCTAGAGACCAAGGAAGTGCTGACCACTGTTCCGCTGGTTTGCGCAAACAAGGCCTCCGATAGAGATCGCCGATTTGCAAGTTGCAACCGAAGCTTAGGAGCCTCATGGTGATATTTCATCGCGGTGCACTTGCGAATTCAGCGATGTACATCTCCCGGTTCCCAACACCCCTTATAGGGCCCGATGCTAGCCGGAGAAGCTTTCCCGCAACCGCAAGACTGAGTAAACTACCCGGCAGGGAGGGCCAAACAATGATTGAGAAAAGGCGCAATAAGGCGGTAGCCTCCTCTGCCCAAAGCCGGCAGCGATTGGGGTCGCGCGCGGCGTTGTTTGGCGGTTTCGGAGCGCTGCTAATTCTGATGGCGCTCATATGTATTGATTCGCTGCACACTTTGGGAGCATTCGAGACCGATAACGCTCAGATTCGGCAAAATTTCCTATATCGCGAACGTACGCTCGAACAAGTTCGAGCCGGCCTGTACCAGACGGGCAACATTATGCGTGACTACGTCCTCATCGAATCAGACCCGCACGGGCAGGAAATGCTCCGGCGCGAGCTCCAAGCCATTGAGAATGAGACCACCGCGGCGTTGACGGCACGTACTCAGTCTCTGCCTACAGGCAAAATGGAGCCATTTCAGCATCTCGCCGTCGAACTGGACAATTACTGGTCGACGATTGGACCCATTTTCGCATTAGATGCGAGGGAAAAGAAGAAATTGGGCGATTCCGTGCTACATAGCGACGTGCTCTTGCAACACGCCAAGATCCTAGCGATTGCGAAAGAAGTCAGTGCGTTGAATGACGACGAGCTCCAGGAAGCCGAACGTAGGATCGCGGAAGTGTTTGCGCAGTTTCGAAACCGTTTGCTAATGGTCGCCACGATTGCTTTCAGCTTTGGACTGATTCTGGCCGCCATCACTATCATTTACGCTGGGCGACTCGAGAAGAGCGTTGAAGAGAAATATGAAGAGAGCCTGCAGGCGCAGCGCGAACTGAAACAGCTATCCAAGCGTCTGGTCGAGGCCGAGGAGCGGGAACGGCGTTCTATTTCCCGGGAGCTGCACGACGAAGTTGGCCAATCCTTAAGCGCCCTGCTGATTGATGTGGAGAACTTGACCGAGATGTCCGGCGAAGAGGGTGCCTTTCGGCAGGGCCTTCAGAAAATTAAGACGCTTGCGGAAAACTGCGTTAACGAAGTGCGCAATATGGCCTTGCTACTGCGTCCCTCGATGTTGGATGACCTTGGTCTGGTCGCCGCGCTTGACTGGCAGGCGCGTGAAGTGTCCAAGCGCACCGGTATGCTTGTGGATACGCTGGACGAGAATGTTTCGGATAACTTGCCAGAAGAACATAAGACGTGCGTGTACAGAATCGTGCAAGAGGCTTTGAATAATTGCTCGAAACACGCATACGCAAAGAACGTCCGGGTTGTTGTGCGCCAGGAACCGAATCACCTTCAAGTCAGCATCGAGGATGATGGGAAGGGTTTTGATGCAAGCCGTGTGCGCGGGTTGGGACTAGTCGGCATGAACGAGCGAGTGAGTCAGTTGGGCGGAGTGTTGAAAGTGGAATCCCATCCCACACGAGGCACACACCTTCGAGTCGATCTACCGCTCCCCAATGCATCCACCAGTTCGGGGGAATTGAGTTCATGAAGAAGCTGCGGATATTGTTGGCCGACGACCACATTGTCATGCGTACAGGGTTGCGCGCTCTGCTTGAGCGCCAAGCTAACCTAGAGGTTGTAGGCGAAAGTGAAAACGGCCGTGAAACTGTCGCACTCGCCGCCTCGCTCAGACCAGATGTTGTGGTGATGGACGTGGGAATGCCTGTTCTGAATGGTATCGAAGCCACCCAAACCATCGTCACTCAGTGCCCGACCACTGCGGTCGTCATCCTCAGTATGCACGCCGACGAATCGTATGTAATGCGCGCTTTGAAGGCGGGAGCTCGAGGCTATTTGCTTAAGGACTCAGCTGCAGCCGATCTGATCGGCGCCATTCAGGCGATTTCGCAGGGCAAGTCATTTTTCAGCCCTAAAGTGAGCCGCATCCTGGCGGAGGACTACGTCCGTGTTCTCAAGCAAAAAGGCGCCGTGGATACCTATGACTTGCTCACGAGCCGTGAGCGAGAGATCTTGCAACTCCTGGCTGAAGGGAGGACGAACAAGGAAGTAGCAACAGCCCTGAAGATTAGCCCCTACACGGTCGAGACTCATCGCAGCCACATCCTGCAAAAATTGAACCTGCATAATTCTCCGGAGCTCGTGCTCTACGCTGTCCGCAAAGGCATCATTTCTTGACAGGGCAAGGAGTCATAGTCCCTCGGCTTTCCCCTTGTACGGCTCTAACTAATGAGATTTCTGTGCCTCGGATACCTCCTTGGAGGGATAGACCCTTTTCTCCTATCATTCTAATCTGCCTTTACGAAATTCCCTTAAGCCGCCTCTCGAGAGGGGCAGCGTAGTAGGGAGGTTCACAATCTTTTCGGAGGGGAAGTGGAATATGAAGTCACAGTTGGCAGCGGCAATGGAGCGCACGAAGGAACCCGAGCTCGTTAAGCACAGCAGGGAAGAGATCTCCAACCAATTCTCGCAGATATATGACGGGATCGCTCGAAGGGCGTTCGACATTTTTGAAAGCCGTGGCAGATCGCCGGGTCATGAGCTGGAAGACTGGTTTCGCGCCGAATCCGAATTGCTACGTCCGGTTCCTGTGAACGTAGCCGAGTCGGATGGCGAGTATATTGTCCGGGCGGAGGTGCCGGGCTTTGGCAGCAAGGATATCGAGGTCATTGTGGAACCGCTCTACCTAGCGATTTCCGGCAAGCGCGAAACGATGGAGGACGAGCAGAATCGAAAAATGATCTGCCGCGAGTGGCGCGCCGACCGAATCTTTCGCGTCCTCGATCTTCCGCCATTTGTAGATACCACTCAGGTCAGCACGACACTCAGGGACGGGATTCTTATGGTTGATCTTCCGAAGGCCCGGAATGCCGAGAAAGTGCTCGTCGAACCGACAGCAGCGTGAATCGGGCGCAAAAGGCAAAGCTGCGGCCAGTTTGAGATTTGTCTCAAACTGGCCGTTCTAACGCCTCGTCGGACACCTTTCCGTGCCTAGCTAAATTTCGGCCCCCAAATGCCCTCCAGTTGGTATAGACCTCGACCGCTCCCAGCCATCAATCTAGGCATCACAAAGGAGGTACCAAACACATGATGCAGCTCGACCCAAACAGCGTGCGGTACGACGGTGGGGAGGCCAGGAGGATCGATGAAGAGAGGTACGAAATAGCGTTTGACCCCCGTCAACGGAAGAAGAGGGTGATGTTGCAAGTCCCTAACGGATTGGTGGTGAGTTCAGATGACAAGGTACGTCGAAAGCTCGCCCAGGTCCTTCGGCAATGCGCGCTCGCCCCCGTGCTCGCTTGCACAGTAGCTGAGAGCGGGATGGTTCTGGCCGGGCACGAAATTTCCGTCGTACTCTGCGATGACCGCATGGACGATGGCAAATACGAGGACATCGTGAAATTGGTCGTCCGTTCTGGAACAAAATCGCCAGTAATTGTTGTTTCGCGGACGGGTGACTGGCCGGAATACCTTGCGGCAATGTGTGACGGGGCATTTGACTACTTGGCTTATCCACCCATTCCTGGGGACCTTCAAGAAACCATCAGAAATGCTCTACTGGAGCAGCAGCGGCACGTCAACGGACAAAAGACATGGGGATCAAACCGGTAGCAGTTCCTCTTGTTGGGGAAGATGCGAGAAACTCTCTGCAACTATTGCAGTGGTTGAATCAGCGAGGATGCCGTTGCCAAGTGGCGGAGTCCTGCCGGGGAGCTTGTAATCTAGTGTCCCGCACACAGTTCGACCGTTCGACCTCGTGCTCCGCCAGTACCAGCTTCCGGACCGAACGGCTTTTCCCCTGTTGGACTGGCTTAAAGGATCTCCCGCGACTCTGTTTTTCTCCGCGCGCGTCGAGAACGGCTCTTTATTGGTTAAAGATGCCCGCTGGTTAAATATGCTCGAACGAGGTTGCCGATGTATCGCAGCGCCAGTGCTGCAATAGAACGCATTGACCGCAGCACTCGCCACGGTGCTGGACTGCAAACAGGTCAGGTCATACGTCATACGAAGAGGAAGCTGTTGATTTCCCGAGTTGATTCGACATCCTCTTCTACCCCCAGTCCTTTCTACGCGAGCCCAAAGTAGGAAGAGAAAGTCCTCACATGTTATTGAGGCCTCCTGTAAGAAGCAAAAGCCCCGAGGGGCCAACGCAATGTCAGCGAGTTCCGCCACTCATCGGGCCGCTAGCTAAAGTTGAGCCTAGAAATACCCTCCCGTTGGGATAGTGACCCCTCACTTTCCGTTCTATGCTCAGCCTTGAAACTTGAAATCAATCTAACGTGCGGGATGGTGAGCAGTTGTAAAAGAGTTCGTCGACCACGCCCGCGCCTCTGAGAACACCAAAGTGGAGGAAACGAAAATGCGAATTAACATGAACCGGATGATCGTGGCTCTTGCCGCAGTTGTACTCGTCGGGACCGGCGCGGTCTTTGCTTCTCCGTCGCCCCGGTCGCAGGGGGCGCCTAAAGAACAGTTGGCCACCTACTCGTCAGGGCGGGCTTCAATACTCCTGGCCGAGATCCAGAAGGAATCGACAGAGCTAAGGCGCCAGGCAGACACCCTAGGCACCTTCGCCGGGAGGTATGGACATAGCTGGCAGAGCCATGTCTATTACTTAACCAAGATCAAGGGACACATCAACGCGGTGGGAGAACGCACTGCCGAGCTGCAGCAGATACGCCACGCCGTACTTCCCTGGCAGCAGCAGGCCATCACCGAGTTGACTTCTCACGGGGCAAAGGTCGCGGCCAGTACCCAGGCCGCCATCCTCTACTTGAATGAGAATCAAGATCGTCTCTTTGTCTCAGAATACGGAGACCATCTGACGACAATCGCGGACAGCTCCGAGGACATGAAGCAGACCGTGGACAGGTTCCTTGACTACGAGAAAACCCGGGGGAAACTCCAACAGTTGCAAAACGAATTGGAGTTGGGCGGGTGACTCGGTGCCGAAGAGTGGTTGATCAGGTTTGTGGGGGAATCGGACATTCTGGGCGCCAGGGGAAACAGCAGGACCTGCGCCGCTCTTCAAAAAAGATTCTCACGGTTCCCCACTTCCACTTGTCGGCGCAGCGACCCGATGAGAAAAAATGCGATGAAGATCATAAACTGCCGGAGCCCACAAGAGTAATGAACGAGATTGCGGATAGTGGGCTAGATCGAAACTCCCACTCCTTAAGGATTATCGCTATTTATCAGTCTCGACTCTGCCCTGAACCCCAAACCACTACAACCGTCCCAAGGAGACATTTATGGGTGGTTACTCTCTTCCAGCGATACCCTGCGCAATTTGCGCCAAGTCACTAGATTTACGGGCTGATTTGTGTGCCGATGAAAACGGCAAGGCCGTACACGAGGAGTGCTACGTCAAAAGGATCACAACCCCGCGAAGCCGCATCCTGTCGCTTCTATGAGCGTTGAGGTACAAATAGCCCTCTACCAATCAGCCAACCGGACCGGTAGTGACCTTCCGCGAAATATGGTGCCACGCTTCAACGCGGCTACACCTGCTGGGTTAAAAGATATTCCCCGTTCAAGGCTGTAATTCCTACCAGGGCAGCTTTATACTCCACGGTACAGCACCCTGTTTCATAGGACCAACACATCAGGCCCCCACCGTGCGCGCGCAGAAGCAACCGCCATCCATTGTACGTCGCCCGATTGCTCGTTGTTGGCGGATCGGGCGGCTGTAAAACATCACCGGCATAGCTAGATTTGCGCCTCAAAATACCCTCCCATTGGGATAGCCCTCCGTCACCCTCCCCTCTAATCTCACTGCAAGATGAAACGACGGAGCCGATATGCAAGAGATTGGAATCACTAAGTCACAGAACCCCCTCCGACGCATCGCCGTCGTTGCTCTTGGGTGGATTCTTATTCTTGGAGGCATCGTCGGGTTGTTTCTTCCGATCATACCGGGAGTTGTTCTCATAGTTATCGGCGCCCTCCTGGTGAAGCCCCAATGGGCGTGGGCGCGGCGGATGCTGGAGAAATGTCGAGTGCGGTTTCCGGTCTTAGCGCCGGCCTTCAGGCGGTTTTCTGCTTGGATGAGACAAGAGAAGCAACAGAATGTGGGCGAGGCCGAAGCGCTCGGCAGTATTCGCAACGTGCTGATCTTCGATGAAGACATCGAAGACTTGGCTCGACACGCCGAACCTTTCGAGGCTCATGGGTTCGAGGTTCATAAATGTATGTCAGTTGAAGCAGCGATGCGCTCCGTCGAGAGAGAGGAGTTCGAATTCGCGCTGGTGGATCAAGGCTCCTCAGCTTTCGAGGGGCGTCGGGTGATAAGACATTTAGTCCGTTACAACTCACATACGCCCTTTGTCGTGGTGGCGCGCCGCAAGGAAACGGCGTGTTGTCAGCAGGCGCTCGCGCTCGGAGCTATGGACTATTTGGAAAAGCCCGTTCCCAGCACGGAGATGAATCGGATTATCACGTGCTGTATCGGAAGCGTATTGACGAAATGAGTTGACGCATCGGTGTGTGACGGTTGCCGCGGTCTCAGAACCCGGTGGGCGATGGAAGAACGGACTGCTGCGACGTTTCGAACAAAAGAACGCGCGATGTATTGTGTCCCGGACCGGCGCAATTCGGCGCCGGACTGCCAGTGATCTCATGACATTCGCACATGCCCGTGCGGAAGAAAGGGGTCGGTCACTGGAGGCGAAGTGAGTGGCAGAAGTTGCGCGGCGCAGAGCAGAGGGCGAGGTCAACCGCGCTCGCCATTTGGAGCAACTGAAGCACCGCGCAGGAGCGACTTGGAACCAGATTGCAGCGCATATCCAAAAGCGCCAGCCCAATGAATACGACAAAGCTGTCACTCTGCTGACTGACTTGCGCGATCTCGCGGTCCGGCAAGGCCAGATGACTGCATTCTAGTCGGCACTCAGCAAAAGCCAACTCTTGCTTTTGCGTAGCCCATCATCGTGACAATCCAACTTGCCAATGCCGATTAGATGGCAAGCCAAATCGCAATCCGATCGCAAAACCCGACTCGTTCAAATTAGCAAGCTGAACTTCGAGCCTCCGAGAGTGACCAGTCACTGAATCCCATTACTCGTGAAAATCACGGCTCCGGATGGGGAGCGAGCGCACGCGCTTCAGCCCTCAGGGGCTAGCGGGACGCGACAAACCGCGCAGCAAGCAGCCGGAAGGCCCAATGGCAATGCGGCAATGCAGAAGCCAAGGTTGTTTGAAGAACAAGTAAAGCGAGCGCTTCATGTCATTGCAGAAATTGTCCATGCACCTACTCCATTTTCAATCGCAAGCCTCCGAGGATTCCGGACGGGAAGGGCTGCAGGTTGATCATGTCTTGGGGTACAAATCGTTCGCCATATCTCTCATTGAGCAGTCGATATGTAGGAAGGGCACTGCCGGCCAAAGAATTGATCGCAGTATTGCCCACAATGATTCGGAGACTGTTTTGTCCGACTCTCAGAAATGCAGTTACGTCGATCGTATAAGGTGGACGCCATACGAAACCTGCACGTTTACCATTGACATAAATCTCCGCCGCTTCTCGAACTGGCCCTTCAAAATATGCCTTCATGCTATGTTCCGGCAGAGGAGTCGGTTCTTCAATCGGCGTGCCCGACCCGAAATCCAGCACATCGTTCCTTCCCAATGCCAAATCCTCAGCGGAAAGATTGAACGTTCTGAGGTAAGTGGCTTTGCCGGAATAGTATTTGAGCGTCGGCTCCTCGCTCCAGGAATGAAGGTGAGACATGAAGACAGTTTGGTTTGTTCCGTCAAACGTTACCTTCCACCCCGAAGCAAGGTCGATTGTTTTCAAATCAGCAAGCGCTGCCGGTTGCGCTCTCCTGGGCTGAATCGCGGAATCAGTCAGCAGGATTATCCGTGACTCATAAGGTTGCAAGGTGAAGTCCACGGCATTGGGTTTCGGCTCTGGAGAGATGGCGCCGGTGAACGCGTCCCACCATTCAGCATGTTTTGCCGGGCGGCGAAATGTTGCTTGAACGTGATGCGCCTGATTGCTGGTATTGGCGATGAAATATAAATCACTAGTTGCGAGCTTTCGATGAATGAACCCGATACGCGGTGTCTTGGGAGAAAACACAACGTCCGGTTTGAGATGGGTTGCAAGTGAAACTCCAAGTTGCGTCTCATCAGAAATAAAGTGGCCGGTCGAGTCTTTCCCGCGAAACAGACGTTGCGAGATTTCCTGGATCTGCCGACCTTCGGACTCCGCATTCAGCAGGCCCGGTGCTGTAGAAGGCAGGCCATGTGCGGCAATCACAATCCCGCCATGTTGTGCGTATGCTTCAATCTTCTGATAGGTCGCAAGCGGTAGCCGATCGATGTTAGGAAGAATGAGTGCGGCATAGGGAATGCCTACCGTATCGATCGCATCCGCATCGATGAAATCCAAATTGAAACCAGCGTCAAGAATCTGTGGAATGACTGCACTCACTCGAGAATTGGCCAAGGGTTCATCCATGCTAAAGTTCGAGCCCGCAGTGTTGAAGCCGGATGGGGTTATGACTGATTTCGTGGGATTGCTTCCGACGGAGAAAGTTGACCAGAGATCGTCATTCGGCAGAAGCAGCGCAACATCATTCGCGGATGTTCCTTGCCGAAGCGCAAAGCTGACGCGTTGCAGATAGCGAGTCAGATCCGGCATTACAAACAACCACGGGTTGTGAGCGTTGAGCGCCGCCGCAGCGTACATCCGCCACCCCGGCTCGCCGGCTTGCTGAGGGGAATACGGCCAACCGTGCCCGACTAACTGATTGATGCCTTGCAAGAAGTGGATATCGGCTTCTGCTTTCATGTCGAGAGGCGTAGCGCGAAATGCGGGAGAGTGGAGCCATGTCCAGGCTTCCGATGAGATGACCTGACTACCAAAAAGATGGCCGGCTGACGCTGCCCATCGCGTGTCGGAAAATTCTCGCCACATGAGTAACCGAGCTTTGCCTTCGCCTTCCGGAAGATCTTCATAGCGATTGCTCGAGAGTGTAACGGGTGGAAATCCGTAGGTCTGTGAACGAAACAATGTGTGGTGCTGTTCTGCCCACTCATGAAGAGGCATCAGAAAACGCTCATTCGCAAGTTCGGTGAGGGTCCGTCCCCAATCACGCCGAACGGCCGCAGTCAGTGGTCCGGCATCTCCGACGAGAGCCGGCAAATGAGGAGTGAGGTCGTAGCCGCGGCGTGCGCGAAACTGCTCCATCAGATCGCTGGTCCAATTCGATCCGTAGTCTTCCAGGCTATCGCTAAACACCGCATACGGAGGATGGTCGCCGAAGGCTTCCATCAATTTGTCTCCCACTGCGTGGAGGTGGGTCTCGGTTGCACTTCGGTCATAGTGATCGAGGACGAAGCCTTCGGCGCCAACTGCCGGACGTTTCACCGTCATTCCGGTGCGACTCGATATAAAGAAGATGGCCTCGCTTGCGAACTGCGGCGGCGAAGGCACTTGAAGGCGTCCATCAATGATCGGTGCCGCTGCTTTCGCTTCCTGCAGTGATACCTTGCCGTCCTTAACAGGCACCAGAAACGCCGCAATTATCTGCTCACCGAATGCAATATCCGGCGCAGCGATGGAAGCTGTTCCTGGCGGGAAGGGAATGGTCTCGACCCGTAATTCTCCGGCTGCGTGGTCCACGGATATGTGCGGGCCTCCGAAAGGCCAACCGCTTCCCAATGTGATGTCGACCCGCAATCCAAGTTTTCTTGCCTCATTGGCGGCGAAGCGGATCGCGTCGATGTGCGCGTCAGAAAGGAATTGCTGATTGTGGAAACCGGTGTTCGGATCGTCGAGATCGAGAGGATAGATCGTGGCGATTTCGACTCCGCCAATGCCCGCTGCTTTCATTTGTTCCAACTCTCGCTGCAACTCGGGATGGGTGACTGCGGGGCCAAACCACCACCACCGCATCATGATCCGGCAGTCATCTGGCGGATTGGCAAATGACTCTTCCAGAACTGACATCCCTTGATCCTGCTGCGCCGCGATCCGCGGAGTTTGCAGGGCCCAGAAAAACAGAAGAACTACGATGACAGCTTGGGCGTTCGGTCTGAATATTTTCATATTGGCCGCATTGGTTGGAGAGATCCTTTCCAAGAGTTATGGCAGCATAGCACTGCCGACTCATACTTCAACGAACGCTTCGCGTGTCGAGAACTTCGACGTAAGAGCGATTCAGCGCCGCAACGGAAGAGCAGCCCAGCAGACGAAGAGTTCGCTCGACGTCGCTCCGCAATATTTCGAGCGCTCGCTCGACCCCAAGCTGTCCTGCGGCCGCAAGTCCGTAGGCATAAGCTCGTCCGATCAGAACTGCGCGTGCGCCCATGCAGACTGCTTTCACGATGTCGCTTCCACGACGGATCCCGCCATCCATCAACACCTCACACTGTCCACCCACCGCGGCAGCAATCTCCGGAAGCGCTCGCAATGAGGAGGAGACCGAATCCAATTGACGGCCACCATGATTTGATACGACGACTGCCGCCGCGCCTTCAGCGACAGCGCGCCGTGCGTCATCACCCGTCAGAAGCCCCTTGACCACGATCGGGCCGGGCCAAGCTTCACGAATCCATCGCAGGTCCTTCCACGACACGGGTGCGTTCGATAACTCGCCTGCGACATCGGCAAGTTTCATTGGGCCTTTGCCCGGGAGCACGATATTTTGCAATTTGGGCAGCCCTCCGTCTAGGAGGAACGCCGTCAACCACCCAGGATGGGCGAGGATGTCCGAAACATAGGGAAGTTTCGCAAATGCGGAAGTACCAAGAAGCTCCTTCATGCCGTTACGCCGATCCCGCTCGCGCATTCCCACAACAGGAGTATCGACGGTGATGACCAGTGCCGAAAAGCCGGCGCGGTGTGCTCGCTCCATCGCGCTCTCGGCGGCTTCGCGGCCGCCCACCAAGTACAACTGGTACCAGACAGGCCCGCTGGAGGCGGCTTTTACGTCTTCCAACCTATGGCCGGAGATAGTTGAAAGTATAAAACCCGTGCCGGCCATGCCGGCCGCACGCGCCGCAGCGACTTCGCCGCCTGGCTGCATCAGACGGCTGTATCCCACTGGAGCGAGCATCGCGGGAAACGAGAGTTCATGCCCAAGCACGCGAGTCGTAAGGATGCACTCATTTACGGCGACCGCGGCAAGAGGACGAAAGATTACATCGCGAAAAGAACGGCAGTTTTCGGCTAACGTGATCTCCGCTTCGGCACCGCCGTGCAGATAATCGAATACCGACCTAGGGAGACGTCGCTGCGCAACTAGGCGCAGATCTTCAATATTGACGAACTGTGAGGAAGTTAAGGCTCGCTTAGTTTCCATGTTCGGATCGTAGTGCCTCGCCTACTCGGAACAAAAATACTCTGCCTCGGATGTGTCTAAACAACTATGCCGCGAAGAGTTCGCGCTGTCTGCGCATCTCCATTACTAACACGAAGAAGAGAAGTCCGGCCGAAAGAACACGGCAAAACATCCCTTAATTCGCCAATCGACCCGAATCGCAGGTCGGCCTGTCCCCAAAGTTCTTTAGCCTACGCTTGCCGTCGGGTTCGAATCTCTGCCCGCCGCGATGCTTGATCGGTTCCGGGTATGGAATTGTCTTGCTGATTCGCAACAGAATGCATAGCTTCAGTTACCTTTAGTCAGTGCCAGAGACTGCTCACGAAGGCAGATGTTGTTCTACCAATAAATCGAATGTATTGTCGCCGGATGTTTGAGGCGTTTCTCATCAGTCTAAATTGACGATTCCCACTCCACGTAAGCGATCACTGCGCACGGGAACAGTGTCTTTATGAAAGTAGATTTAGAAGGGCGTGTTGCGTTAATTACGGGAGCCCATCAAGGCATCGGCAAAGCGATCGCGTTGGCATTAGCCGAAAACGGAGCTCTGGTAGCCGTGAATGACATCAATCCGGAGGGCGCGGGGACCGTCAGGGAAATCTGCCGACGAGGCGGGCAAGCGAAGTTCTATTTGGCGGACGTGGGGGATCCTGACGCTGTAAATCAGATGGTCGCGACCATCGAACAAGCGGTGGGGAAAATCGACATACTCATCAACAATGCGGCAGTCTTCGCCACGGGAGAGCATAAAGAGCGCCTTCCCGCCCACCATTACTCCGACTCGGACTGGCGCCGCATCTTGCGGGAGAAATTGGACGGTGTTTTCTATTGCTCGCGTGCCGTTTCAGTCGGCTTCGTGGAACGACGCAGGGGAGTAATTGTGAACATCGGTTCGATCGTGGGCCTTGTCCCGCTTCGACTGCAATGTGCTTACGCTGCGTCCAAGGCGGGGATGATGCATCTGACCCGCTGTCAGGCGCTCGAGATGGGCCAATATGGCGTACGAGCTAATGCAGTCGCCCCCGGCTCTACGCTGACTGAAGCAACGCGGCTCATGTTCTACAAACCCGCTGTCCAATCGCTGGCCGAGCGTCTGGTGAACCATATTCCCCTCGGCAAACCTGGGGAGGTTGAGGACATTGCAAATGCGGTGCTGTATTTGGCTTCCGACGACGCGAAGTACGTTACTGGCCAAGTGCTTGTCGTCGATGGAGGGTGGACGGCTGGCTACATGCCTGAGTGGTAGGGATGTGACTCGTGTGAACCTGTCACCTAATTATGGCCACGGGAAGGATTGCAATGAAGCGAAAATCCTCGCGCGCGGAAACCTGCTTTTCAACTCCGTGGGACGCTCCGCTGGTTCCTGAGTTTCCGTTCACCTACCGCAACGCGGAGGTCATGACTCTGGTTTATCGCACTCATCCAGAAGCCATCTCGGCTTTGCTTCCCCCACTTCTCGAAAGCACTTCCGACCTCGTGCTCATACACATTTACAACATGCACGACGTGGAGCACCTGGGTGCCTACGGAGAGTGCAACGTTATGGTGGGAGCGCGGTATGGCAAGAAAATCGTCGGCGGTTATTCCCCATATCTATTCCTTGACAGCGATGAGGGACTGGCGCAGGGACGCGAGGTCCATGGCCAGCCAAAAAGGTTTGCCCATCCCGGCATCAAGCTTCGCAATGACCTGTTGGTTGGTGTGGTGGAGCGAAACGGAATCGATATGATCACCGGCACCATGGGCTACAAGTGCCAGCGTGGAGATCTGGGCTTGTTGCGAAAGAAGATGGAGTTCGTAACCAACCTGAATTACAAAGTGATTCCTCATATCGATGGAACCACCGCCGTTCGCCAACTAACCAGTCGCAAACTTACCGCTGTGAAAATTCACGAATGTTGGACCGGGCCCTGCACCATTGAGCTAAAGGCTAACGCTGTCGCTCCTGTGTACAAACTGCCCGTGAAGGAAATGCTCGATGGCTATTACTGGCGTGCGGACTTTACGCTGGTTGAGGGAACAGTGGTTCACGATTTCCTCAAACCACGAGATCCATTGCTGTAGGGACAGGCGTGTTCAGAAAAACTGATCGAAACTCTACAAGTCTGGAATCGTGACCTCGGTAGAGATACCCATCCCGATAAACATGGCGAAACTCGCCCACCTTGAATCGAGAGTGCATATGTCTCAAGCTTACTTCAAACTTGATGGACAAATAGCGGTCGTCACCGGCGGGGGCCAAGGCATTGGCGAAGCCATTGCGAGACGCCTCCATGCCGCGGGAGCGCAGGTCGCGATCCTTGATCTAAATGAACAGAGCGCGAAATCGGTTGCACAGTCCATCGGGGGACTCGGTGTTCAGTGCGATGTTGCGAGTGCGGTCTCGGTCGATCATGCAATCCGTGAAGTCCGTGGAAAACTGGGAAAGCTTTCCATCGTGGTGAACAATGCAGGCATCCTCGGCAAGACCGCGAACCTTTGGGAACTTGAGGAAAGCGATTTGGACGCGGTTTACGCTACCAACCTGAAAAGCGTCTTCTTGATGTGTCGTGCTGTAATCGGGGATATGCTGGAAACCGGTTACGGCCGCATTCTTAACGTCGCCTCCATCTCGGGGAAGGAAGGAGTACCCAGACTTATGCCGTACTCCAGCATGAAAGCCGCGGTCATCGCTCTGACTAAAGCGTTTGCCAAAGAAGTGGCGTCGCGGGGCGATATTACGGTGAACAGCATCGCGCCAGCGGTGATCCACACCAAGATTCTTGACACGATGCCGCAGAACACGATTGACTATCTGGTGGGCAAAGTTCCCATGGGGCGTCAGGGAAAAGTCGAAGAGGTTGCAGCTTTGGTGCACTACCTGGTGTCGCGTGAAGCATCTTTCACAACGGCACAGTGTTACGACATATCCGGCGGTCGAGCAACCTATTAATCAAATCCTCTCTGCCAGTGATCGGAGGGGGTGGTTCCTCAAGGGGTGGCTTCCAGAAGGTTTCTCGAGATTTGGGACGCTACCAACATTACTTCTTTGGCACAGGAAGATATTCGCCACGCCGGGAACATGCTGGTCGATCCGCGAACGCAAATAGACGCCACGACCCGTCCGATGTGATTAAAAATGGGAGCGGCCAGCCCTCTTCCGCCGATGGCTGCTTCTTCCGCGTTGAGTGAAAACCCTCTCGCCCTCACGCCGGCGAGATCAGCCAATAAGTTTTTTCTAGAACAGACGGTAGACTCTGTGTACCGAGTGAGGCTCGCTTGTTTAAAAATCTCTTCCACTTCAGAATCCGCCAGATAAGCGATCAGGGATTTTCCCATGGCCGTGCAATGCAGATCAAAGTGGTGACCAATCAGCGCGCCGGGGTATTCGTCCTTGGGCGCGTTAGCTTTCAAGATAACTACTCCCTCAACTCCCCGGCGAATACCGGTTAGAACTGTGAGTTCCGTCTTTTTTGAGAGTTCGTCGGCAAATTTGGAACAGACTGCGCCCAATTGTAAATCGGCATCGGTAATACTGTTCGCCAAATCGCGAGCCGCGGTCCCCAGAATGTAGCGACGCTCGGTGGTCGTGCGTTGCAAATAGCCGTGGGCTACTAATGTATAAAGCAGGCGATGAGCGCTACTCTTGGCGATTCCCAGCGCCTGGCTGACTTCAGAGAGAGTCAAGCCAAGCTGGGTTGTGGTGGAGAGTTCGAGAATCTTGAGCGCCCGGTCGACAGCGGGAACGCTCTGAAGGCGCGGCGTCAATCGGGAAGAGCTGCTTGCCAGGAACATAATCGGAACGCTCGGCAAGTTCTAGCACAATGCGACCTCTTTGTAAAGCGCGGGCCTAGAAACGCGGGCCTAGAAACGGAGCAAACTCAACATCGAGGCCGAACTGCACCGAATTCGTGTCTTCAGCGCAAGCCGCGGAACCTGTCCTATCCGCCGATCGCCGATAACATCTTTTGAATAGCTTGAGTCCGTGAGTCCACCACGGATTCTTTGCTATACCAGGCGGTATGGCTGGTCAGGATTATGTTGCGCGACGATCGGAGAGATGAATTCGTCGGGAGAACTTCAGATTCGTAGACATCCAGCGCTGCTCCCGCCAATCGATTGGCCCTTAGCGCCTCCGCCAACGCGTCTGCGTCGATCAGTCCACCGCGGGCAACGTTGATAAGCAGGGCTTCCTTCTTCATCAGTTCGATCGAACGGGCGTTAATCAGTCGTTTAGTGCTTGGAAGCAATGGACAGTGCAAGGAGACGATGTCGGATGACGCAAGCAGATCATCAAGATCAACTTTGCGCAGACCCGGCGGGGCCGACTGCACTTCGGGATCGGCGTATAGGATCTCCTTGACCATTGGTCTCATGAGATCCGCAAGTTTGTTCCCAATACGTCCAAGTCCAACCAGTCCTAACGTCAATGTGCTTAACCGGGTGATTGGATTCGGAGAGACGATTCGCCATCCGACCAACAGCAGGTATTTCTGAGTCGCCTCCAGTTGGCGATGTAACGACAAAATCATTGCCAATGCATGGATGGCAACTTCTTCAGTTGCGTAATCAGGGGTATTGGAGATGGTGATGCCGCGGGCTGTCGCGGCTTGAATGTCTACTGTGTCCAATCCGATGCCCACGCGCTGCAGGTGTTTACAAGCAGGGGGAAGGGCGCTGATCACTTCGGTCGTCAACGGAGCCAGCATGAACAACACAGCATCGATACGCTCAGTGCGACGAATTCTCTCCAGCAACTGCCGGACCTGCTCTTCAGCGGGAGGAGGCGGCGGAGCCCAAGCAGGCATCGACCATGTAATTCCCTTACTCCTCAGAACCTTGGCTTCCAGCTCGAAATCGGGGAGCAGCCAATCAGCGACCAAAATATTAGATTTGTTCATAGATAACTTTGTGTGTGTCGAATGGGCCAGCGTCGAGTCCGAGTTTCGGTCCCCTGAAGTGATCGACATTTGAATTCCGATTTCCTTTCCGGTCAACGCGTTTCCGCTTATGGAATTCGCCGGAACCACTACGTGGTTTGTGGGCGAGGCTTGTAAAGAATGGTTCCATCCGTTGAACTGCCTTGACACGGCAAGCGTGGAATTAGTAAATGACATGTCCGATTCGCAATCCGCGGTGAAGATGGCGGCTTTTTGGATCGGTACAGCAACTCTTGGTGCCTGCACGTCGCATCATCGCTTACACCCAACGGCGACTGAGGAGATGTTCGAGCAGTCGTTTGCCGCGTGCGAATGCCAGATGACCATCCAATATCAAGTTTCCCGTGGTACGAGGAGCCGATGAAAGTCGATCTCTACAACCGGATCGCCCTGGTAACGAGCGTGGCAGGAGTACTAGGCCGTCCTGCGGCGTTGGCCCTGGCAGAAAACGGGGCGGTCGTGGTGGTGAATGATTTGCAAAACCCCGAACCCACTTGCGAGGAGATTCGCAGGTGTGGCGGTACCGCCCATGCTTTTCAGATGGACATGTCTTATTCCTCCACGGTCGACGTCATGGTCTCAAAAATCGAAGCGGAGATCGGCCCCATCGACATTCTCATCAATAGCACTGGCCCGCATTTCGATGGAGAGAGGTTTCCTGTCCACCAATTTCCCGACTCGGAATGGCGGAGAGTTCTGCATAACGATCTGGACGCCGTTTTCCATTGTTCTCGCGCCGTATCGTCGCGAATGGTCGAACGGGGCAAAGGCACGATCATCAACCTCGTTTCTGCCTTCGGAATTGTGCCGGCGCGTTACCAGAGTGCCCATGCCGCGGCAAAGGCCGCTGTCGTGAACTTTACCCGTTCACACTCCGTCGAAGTTGGTCAATACGGCATCCGCGTGAACGGAGTTGCACCGGGGTTAATCTTGACGAGAGAATCCAAAGAATTTTTTCATAGACCGGAGAATAAGCGCAGTGCGGATAACTGGTTGAGCCATATTCCGCTCGGCGTAGCTGGTGAGACCGAGGACATTGCAGCCGCGGTGTTGTTCTTAGCCTCGGACGCTGCGAAGAATGTTACTGGGCAGACTCTGGTTGTCGATGGAGGCTGGACCGTAGGCTTCTCCCGCGATTGGTAAGGCTTATGATGGCTTCATGCCGCATTTCAATTCAGTTTCAGCCGAAGTGAGATATCCCGCGTCAGGTAGGGAGCGATTGTCATGAGCCAACCGGATCGACTGGCGGGAAAACGAGCATTGGTGACCGGTGCAGGAACTGGAATCGGACGCGAGATTGCGCTTGAATTCGGGCGTCAGGGCGCCGATGTTGTCCTGCACTACAGCCACGGCCCGGAAGGAGCGGAATCTGCCGCTCAAGAAATCCGGGCCTTAGGTCCGCGGGCAAGCATCTTTAAAGCTGACTTCAAAGATGCTGACGCTGCAAATCTATTGGGAAATTTCGCCCTGGATTTTCTCGGCGGCATTGACTGCCTGATAAATAACGCCGGCATTTCATTCAATAGTCCGTTTTTGAAAATCACTTCCGCGGATCTGGATGTCCTCTTCAAGGTCAACTTCCAGTCGCCTTTTCTCCTGACGCAAAAGCTTGTCGAGCCCATGCTGAAACAGGGCGGCGGTGCAATTTGTAATCTGGCCTCAATCCATGGATTGCAGGGTGCCCCGGAACACTCAGCCTACGCTGCGACCAAAGGCGCGATTGTCGCCCACACTCGGGCGCTGGCTGTGGAACTGGGACATCGAGGTGTGCGTGTGAATGCGATCGCACCCGGATGGATTTCCGTCGAGGGACACGCTGCCGCGATCCCAAACTTTGATCCCGCTCAGGCCGCTTCGGATGCCAGAGAGAAAGTCCCGGCTGGCCGGCACGGAGTCCCTCTCGACATTGCCAAATTGGCCGCGTTTCTTTGCTCGGACGATGCCGGGTTCATCATCGGGCAAACCTTCGTGGTTGACGGAGGGACAACCGCGCTCATGTCCCTGATTTCCGATTTCCGCAATGAATCGACCGCTCGTTTTGGAACGGGGTATATGCCCACCCGTTAATCAGGTTGTTGTCCACTCCGTCATTCCTACTACGGAGACAACCGATCGAATCTTAGAACTATTTCGCGTTTGCAGACGTTGTCAGGGAGAGATGGGAAATGCGAACAATAAAACTTCTTCTCAGCATTTTATTGAGTATGGCTGTTGCATCTTTCGTCCCGCCTTCACTCTTCGCTCAACAGCAGACGAACACCGGGGAGTTGTCGTTTAACCGAGCTTGGGCAGAGAAAACATTTGCGGACGTGCAATCGCCGGCGGCGGCGGCCAATCGCTTGGTTCTGGTTCATGAAAGCACGTTAGGAGACACCAAGAAAAATCGCTCCTCTGGTGGAAACCCCCTTCGATTAGGTGAAACGGTTTACCCCCATGGCATTGGAGTAAGTGCGCCCAGCGTGCTCCGAGTAGAACTTTCCAGCCCTGCGGCACGTTTCCGGGCCGGTATTGGAGTAGATCAACCCAACGACGGAATGAATTCTTCCGTTCGGTTTACGGTTGAGGTTGGTGGGAAGAAAGTCCTTGTCAGCGAGGTCATGAAGTCGTCAACTGGGGCGCGCAGCATCGATATCCCGTTGGAGGGAGCGCAAACTTTCGACCTGATTGTGGAGGCTGGACCCGACAACAAAGGTCCAGGCCATGCCGATTGGGTTGATGCCAACGTGCAACTACAAGATGGGTCGCAGTTGTCGCTCGACGACCTTGCCGATCAATGGGATGTCGATGACGACTTGCCTTTCTCGTTCACGCTGGGGGGCGAATCATCCCGCAAGTTTCTCAGCCAATGGAAACGGGATGTTCATCTAGAGCAACTTGATGACAACAGAACTCGGCGCACCGTAACCTTGCAGGATCCGCAAACCGGCTTGGAAGTCCGGGCGGTTGCGACTATCTATACCGACACTCCGGGTGTTGATTGGACTCTGTATCTGTCTAACCATGGCACGCAGGACACCTCAGTCATTGAGAATCTCAATGCCTTGGACGTCGCGATCACTCCAGGAGTCGGATCAACTCCTGAGCTGCAACGGCTCCGGGGAAGTTTAGGCGTGGCGAACGACTGGCAGCCATATGACGAATTGCTGAAGCCAGAACAGAAAGTCCAGTTTGGTCCGACCAGCGGCAGGTCTTCGGACGGCATCAGCCCATTTTTTACTCTCCAATATGGAGGCGGAGGCGTGATTACGGCCGTCGGTTGGACCGGCAATTGGAGCGCGGCGACCGAATGGCAACACGATGGTAGGTTGCATCTGCAAGCCGGCCTGCGGAACTTGCACGTCAGGTTGCATCCTGGTGAAAGTATTCGCGGACCTCGGATTCTCCAGTTATATTGGTTCGGAGAAAATCGCTTCCGCGCCTACAACCTCTTTCGCAGCTCGATGTTTAGCCACGTATTGCCCAGAATCGACGGAGTGATCGCTGTCCCTCCCATCGTCCAATTGAGTACTTCTTTCTACGAATTGAATGAAAGTACTGAAAGCAATGTCTTGTCGCATCTGGAATCGATTAAAGGGCTGGGTTTCGAAATGTTGTGGCTGGACGCCTACTGGACCAAAGGCGGATTCCCTGAGGGCATGGGAAACTACGGTTTTCCAATTGAGCGTGTGGCCCCTCCCGACCGCTTTCCGCATGGCCTGAGACCGGTCGGAGACGCGGCCCATCAGGCAGGTCTGGGATTTGTCGTCTGGTTCGAACCGGAAAGAGTATTCAAGAGTGCTTACCTCGCTAAAGAACATCCAGAGTGGGTGATCGCAATTAACGGAGTCGATGATGGTCTCTACAATCTTGGGTTGCCAGAGGCTCGCGAGTACATGACCAAGTATCTGATCGCGGCCATCAAGGCGTACGGGATTGACTATCTACGAATTGATTACAACATTTCACCGGCGCCCTATTGGAAGCAGCTCGATGCCCAGGACCCATCCCGTGTGGGCGTGGCGGAAATTCGCTACATCGAGGGTTTGTACAAAATGTGGGACGACATTCGCGGCGAGTTCCCCCATCTTGTCATTGATAACTGTTCGAGCGGTGGACGGCGGATCGACCTGGAGACCTCCTCCCGTGCCATTCCGCTTTGGCGAACAGATGGCACGATCGATCCGCTCATTCATCTGGATTTTAACCAGGCTGCACTGCAGAACCAGCTCATGACTGCGGGCCTCAGCCGGTATGTGCCGTTCAGTGCCAGTGGTCAGATGGGAGCCACGCCGTACCTGTTTCGCAGCGGGTTCAATGCTGGTATTTCTTTCGGCGAAGACGTTCGTCCGGCATCCTACCCTCGCGACCTGCTCAAGCAAGGCATCGCCGAAGGAAAGCGCATACGCAAATATTTCTCTGGAAATTTCTATCCCCTCACTGAAGTGACGACCAGCCCCGAAGATTGGAGTGTTTCGCAATATCACAGGCCCGCTGAACAGGACGGTATGGTGTTGGCGTTCAGGAGGCATCGGTCTCCCTATGGCAGTTACAGCAGCACTCTGAATGAGCTTGAACCTGAAGCGAAATACGAGGTGAGCTTTTATCCGACTTACGGTCAAGCCGGAAGCGTGACAATGACGGGAGTTGGACTTCAGCATCTGAAGCTTGAGATCGTTGATTCTCCTGGCTCCCTCCTGGTTGAGTACAGGAAGCTACCGATATCCACCGGGGGCGCGAAAGTGAAAAAGCTTAACTGAAAAGACGACCATGGTCGTTTGGTCATGATCGCCGCTGATCATCAGTTACCGTAATGAGAGGGTGATGGCTGTCGAAGCAAACGCCCTGTTGCCGGTTGATGGGTGTTATCGCCGGTCTTAAATCAGCGCTCTTTTGGTTTGTCGGTCTTCTGATAAGTTCCCGAATGCCGTTAGACCGCAGTCTGCGCCTTCTCTTTGGCTCACAAACCGCATTCAGACAACTCTTTATTGAAGTTCTGTCATGTTGCTGCAATCGAAATGGATTCAGAACAAGTTCTTTTTGCGCTCGAAGGCGTAACTCAATCGCCGAGACAATTTTACCAGTCGACCGATGAACCTTGGACGTTTCCGTACTTGATCGAAGACTTCGGCGGCTGCTCATGGTTCCAGTTTGGGGAACACGTAGCCCCCATAGAATTAAGATCGCGCCAGCCGCAAGATTCCATATGCGGAAACGTGTTGACTGAGAATTGAATCAAGCATAACAAACATACTCATGGAAGAAGGCTCATTGGCAGCACAGGAAAGGCCCAAGGAGGCTGAATGAAACGCTCTGCCGATTTTATGTTGCTGGCTGTAATGTTATTCGCGGTGATGGGTTCCAATGTATTGTTGGCTCAGACCACCGTCACTGGAGCGATTACGGGAGAGGTAAGTGACTCCTCGGGTGCCACGGTTGCAGGAGCCATGGTGCAGGTCACGAATACGGACACAAACGTCATCAGTCAGGCGGTTACAAATGAGTCCGGCGTCTATCACGCGACCGGCTTGCTTCCAGGAACATATTCTTTGACCATCGAGAAGAGCGGTTTGACGAAATTCGCAAAGGCTGGCCTGAGAATTGATGCAGGCACAAGTGTTCGAATTGATGCAAGTCTACCCGTTGCGGGAGTAAATAGTTCAGTCACGGTTACCGATTCGGCTCCGATTCTCCAAACTGACACCGCATCCGTCAATCAGAGCATTGAGGCGCCCCAGATTAATGCCCTCCCCACATTTGGCCGGAACATAACCCGGCTATCGATGTTGGCGCCGGGGGTTAGCATGCCGAGCGGTCAACTGGATCTCGCACCGGAGAACGCGGGCTCGGACTTTGACGTCGCCATCAATGGGACCGTCCCCGGAAACAACTCCCGTTTGCTGGACGGAGTGGACAATTCGGAAATGGTGCAGGGCTTGTCGGCGCTGGTACCGTCGCAAGATTCCGTCCAGGAATACAAGTTCACAACCAACTCCTACGATGCCGAGTACGCCCAGGTAGGCGGCGGAGTCTTGCAGGTCACCTCGAAGTCGGGCACGAACCAAATCCATGGATCGGGATTCGAATACTATCGCTCCAATGATTTTTTTGCCGCCGACCACTTCAGCCAGCCCGATGGCGTTCCCCACAACGTATGGAATCAGTTTGGGGGAAGCATCGGGGGGCCGATCAAAAAAAACAAGCTATTCTTCTTTGGCGATTTTCAGGGGATGCGGAACAATCTCGGCACTTCGAGTCTTTACACCGCGCCGATTGACGCATTCAAAATGGGAGACTTCAGTTCGATTGCGGCCACCAATCCGATATTCGATCCCACCACGGGGAATCCGGATGGCACCGGACGCACCCAATTCTCCTGCGGCGGGGTGCTGAACGTAATCTGTCCGGACCGTATCAGCCCCGCGACCAAGAATCTTTTGGCGTTATTGCCGGAAGCGCAGAACCAGGGCCTGACAGACAATAACTTTGCCATCTCGCGCCCGGCTGTGTACAACCAGGATCAGACCAGTGAGCGGATTGACCTCTTTGCCACCAATAAGACCTTAATATTCGGAAAATTTGCTTACTTCCGGTCGCATTTCTATACCAACAATGTATTCGGTACAGTCGCCGCTGGGCCGCCGCTGGGTGGTCTTCAGGAAGGCGGAGACGCCGATACTCACACCTACAATTCGATGGTGAGTTATCAGCGAACCTTCTCTCCGAGCCTGCTGCAAAACCTCCGTTTCAGCTATTCGCGGTTGATCATTGGCATCTTGCAGTTGGATGCAGGCCAAGACACAGCGAACCAAGTGGGGATTCCAGACATTAATCTGGGTAACTTTAATACCACCGGCACACCCACGTTGAACATCAGCGGACCGGTTGGAACCTTCAGCATGGGAGATTGGGGATATCCCTTCACCGAGCACGAAACCAATTTTTCTCTGTACGATGACTGGACTAAGACATGGGGTCGTCATAATTTCAAATTCGGCGGAACCTACGTAAAGTTCCTGGGCATCCGTGCGGACGCCAACAACCGCGGAACGTTTGATTTTTCTCCAAATACCACCGGCAGCCCGGATGCTCCGAATTCAGGATTGGGTATGGCGAGCTTCCTGCTTGGCACACCGGATACCTACAATCGCGACCTTCAATTGAGCCTGACCCAGGAAAAGCAGTGGAAATTGGGCTTCTACGGGCAGGATCAGTGGCAGATCACTCCTAAGTTGACCGTCATGCTGGGTCTTCGCTGGGACTACGATACGCCGATGTATGCGCCCAAAGGTGAAAGCTTGGGGAACGTCGATCTTTCCACCGGCGACGTGATACTCAGCAATCTACACGACAAATACATGGGTGTGACCAGTTCGAAGAAGGAGTTCTCACCGCGTCTGGGATTCACCTATCGCCTAGCCAGCAACACGGTGCTGATTGCCGGATTCGGCCGTAGCTACTTCCTTAATAAATATGGGTCAACTTTCGCCACTGGAGCTTGTTGCTGGCCGATCCAGCAGTCTCAATCCCTGACTTCGGCTAATCCGTATGCTCCGCTTGGTTTCACTCTGGACCAAGGGCCTGGCGTCCCTCCCGCTATCCCGCCTTTTCCATCCTCCGGCTTGGTACCGCTTCCGGATGGCTTTGGTAACGTATTTTTCGGAAAAGGAGAGTTTCCTCACAGCTATTCCGATGGATGGAACCTAACCATCCAGCATGTGCTTCCGCACAATCTAAATGTTTCGATCGGATATGTTGGGAACGTAGGCGAGAAATTGTGGTCCAACATCGATCCCAACGCACCCGTTCCGGGACCGGGTCCATTCAATCCGCGGCGCCCGTATTTTGCCAAGTACGGATGGACTCAAGGCTTGGTTATACGGAACGACCATATCCCCGGCTATCAGGACCTCAGCAGCAACTACAATTCATTGCAGGCCAAGGTTGAAAAACGATTCAATGGCGGCCTGTATTTGCTGAGCAACTTCGTCTGGGCGAAGAGTCTGGACTACGGCACCAGTTCGGCGCCCGGCATCGGCCCGGAAAACTATTTCAATATTGCCGGTGATTACGGCAACTCCAGCTACGTTGAACCGTGGGGCTGGGTATCTGCCATCAATTGGGAACTTCCTTTTGGAAGGGGGAAGGCCTTCGCGGGCAACTTGAATCACGCCGCTGAAACCGTTCTCGGTGGCTGGACAATCAGTAGC
>Ga0193726_1000829_pt1 | contig 28257 bp, 21 predicted proteins | sample H2c1metaG_FD_144928 | JGI IMG/M metagenome (GOLD analysis project Ga0193726, IMG submission 144928) | Soil microbial communities from a riparian zone of the East river system, Colorado, United States - H2c1 | ecosystem: Environmental > Terrestrial > Soil > Riparian zone | place: USA: East River...
GATGTAATCGCGTCCATCACCGCCTTGCGCATCACGCGATTGCGTCCGGCAATGGGAACTGTCTGGCAGGCCAGCGGCACGAGGGCGTCCATAAAATCCGGATACGCTTCGCCCCACACCCACGCCTGCATGCAGCCCATCGAAGTGCCCATCACCAGAAGAAGATGATTTACTTTCAGTGCGTCAGCGACCACGGCGTGCTGCGCGGCAACCATGTCGTCGTAATCATAGTGAGGAAATTTTGCGTGCAAACCGTTGCTCGGCTTGCTGCTGCATCCGTGGCCAAGGCCGTCCGGCAAAATGATGAAGTAGTGTTTCGCGTCCAGCAATTGGCCGGGACCAAAAAGAATTCCCGCGAATGTTGCGCTAAGAAAAGTGCGTCCGGTTCCACCTGTGCCGTGGCCGATTATGACGGCGTTGGTCACTTTGCCGGTCGCATCGCGTTCCGGCGCACCCAGCGTGTAATAGTGCAGCTTCATTTCCGGCAAAGTTTCGCCAGACTTGAAATGGAAATCCTTAATCGTGTAGTCGCCCTGCTTCAGTGTTTCCGCCCACGGCGCGCCCTGCAATCGCGCGGGCAATGTAACCGGCCCCGGTTTGCACGCTTGCGCCGCCAAACGCGCTGCTTCTTCCGCTTGCTGCGCGGCGGGATCTTCAGTGGCTTGGCCGAAGGCCGGCGCGGCAGTTGCAATCATGAAAATCGCGGTTGCCGCTGCGGTAAGGAAATTGAACTTCCAAGTGAAACGCTGGCTCATTTTATATTTCCTCGCTCCAGTAAAAATATTTATCGGCGACGCGCGTGACTAAGCGCATCGCCGAAAATTGTTTATGCTCAAAAACGCTACCAGATTCGGCAAGGCTGCGCGCGCATCATCGGCGAGCCGGCTTTGCAGTCAAACGCTTTGGCAAATGCGTCCAGGTTTGACGGCGCCGCGATTGCACGAAAGCGTCCCAATGGATGCGGATTCGTGGCCACCTGCAGGCGCTCAAATTCCGGTGTGGAATTTCCGCCCCAGATGCGCGCGGAAGAAATAAAGAATCGCTGCTCCGGAGTGAAGCCGTCAATGGCCGGATGCGGCTTACCCGCGATTGCCTTTTCCAGCGCACGGAATGCGATGGCCATTCCGCCCAGATCCGCGATGCTTTCGCCGAGAATTAATTTACCGTTCTCGTGTAAATCGCCGGAGACAACATAGCCGTCAAATTGTTTTGAAACACAATCGGCGCGCTCCTGAAAATTCTTCGCGTCTTCGGCAGTCCACCAATCGCGCAGGTTTCCCTGCCCGTCAAACTTGCGTCCTTCATCGTCGAAACCGTGCGTCATTTCATGGCCAATCACGGTTCCCATTCCGCCGTAGTTCAGCGCGTCATCGGCCTTCGCGTCAAAAAACGGCGCTTGCAGAATTCCGGCCGGGAATGTGATGTCATTTCTCGAAGGATTATAGGAAGCATTCACAGTCGGCGGAGTCATTCCCCATTCAGCTGGATCAATCGGCTTGCCGATGCGGTCCAGATTTCTGCGGTAATTAAATTCAGCATTCCGCAGCATGTTGGCAGCGAACGGGCCGCGATCTACGCGAAACGCGGAATAATCGCGCCACTTGTCCGGATAACCGATCTTGATCGTCATCGCGTTCAGTTTGGCAACGGCTTGCTGGCGCGTAGCAGGGCTCATCCAGGGCAGCGTCTGCAAATCTTCGCCAAGCGCGGCGATCAAGTTGTGAACCATCGCGAGCGCGCGCGCCTTCGCTTCGGGCGGAAAATTCTTCTCTACATACTTTTGTCCCAGCGCTTCGCCCAGCGCGCGGTCTGTGGCTTGCACGCACTTCTTCCAGCGCGGCTGATCTTCTTTTGCGCCTGTCAAAATGCGTCCGGAGAAATCAAAGTTTTCCGCAACGAACGGAGCCGAAAGTGTGGGCGCGGCGGTGTGAATCACATGCCAGCGCAGATAAGTTTTCCAATCGTTCAGCGGAATCGCGCCGATGTTCGTATCAAGCGCGGTGAAAAAATCCGGCGTGGCCACGTCAATGATCGCGATATTCGGATAGCCGATGTTTCGGAAATAAGCATGCCAGTCAAAGTGCGGAGTCAGCGCCACAAGTTCTGCAACAGTCTTGCGGTGATAAGTGGCTTCCGGATTGCGCATCTCCACGGGCGTCATCGAAGCCTTAGCCAGCGTCGTTTCAATTTGCAGAACAGTGGCGGCTTCGGCGGCTGCGCGATCTTGTGCATCTCCTGCCAGCACAAATATTTTTTCGACGCTCTTGCGATACGCGTCACGAAGCTGCACGGATTTATCATCCGTCTTTGTGTAGTAATCCCGATTCGGCAAACCGATTCCGCCTTGCGAAGCAGATCCAGTTTGTTCGGAACTGTTCTTGCGATCGGTCGTGGAGCCGAAGCGGAACATCACACCGACGCCCTCTGTATGTAAGTGCGCTACTTCAGCCTGCAGTGCGGTCACATCCGAAATTTTTGCGATGCGCGCCATTTCGTCATCCAACGGATGAACTCCCGCGGCGTCGCTCTGTGTGGAGTCCATGCAGCTCGAATAAAAATCGCCGATCTTTTGTTCTACTGACCCAGGTTTCACGGATTTATTCGCCGCGGCCTCGTCAAGAATCGCGTGCAGAACTTCTTGATTGTGATCCTGCAATTCAGTGAAGTGGCCGTAGCTCGCGAACGCGGGCGGAATCGGATGCGTTTTCGACCAGCCGCCGTTCACAAAATTATTAAAATCCTCGCAAGGCTTGCAGGTCGTATCCATGTCCGCGAGATTCAGTCCGTGAATTTCCCCTCCGGAACTTTGGGCGGCGGCAACCACATGACCAGCAGGAACGATGAGCATCAACGGCAACAAGATTGACACAGCACAAATCATTACAAGCCACGCAGTGCGTCGCATAGGTGAATCCTCCCCAATTTGCAACAGACGTCTCTTACCGAAAATTAATTTGTCGCGTCGCGGCAATCAGTTACCAGATTCGGCAGCGCTGATCTTCCGGACGCACCATCACGTCGCCGGACTTGCATCCAAACGCCGCCGCATATTCGGGCATGTTCTGTAATGACGCGATCGCGCGAAAACGCGGCAGCGGATGCGGATCGGTGTTCGTCAGCATCAGCTCATATGCCGGACGCAGATTCTGTCCCCAGTCCCGTGCGAAGGAAATAAAGAATCGCTGTTCGGGCGTGAAGCCATCCACTGGCGCATTCGATTTTCCGGTATGGGCTTTTTCAAATGCCGCGTGCGCGATCACCAGCCCGCCAAGGTCGGCGATGCTTTCGCCCAGCACCAGCTTGCCATTTTCGTGTGTGTCGCCGGAAACCACATACGCGTCGAATTGCTTTTGCACACACGTGGCGCGTTCCAGGAAATTCTTCGCGTCTTCCGGTGTCCACCAATCGCGCAGATTTCCCTGTGCGTCAAACTGGCGGCCCTGGTCGTCGAACCCGTGCGTCATTTCGTGGCCTATTACCGAACCCATCGCGCCGTAATTCAAAGCGTCATCCGCTTTTGCGTCAAACAACGGGAACTGTAGAATACCCGCGGGGAAAACAATTTCATTCATTTGAGGATTGTAATAAGCGTTCACGGTCGGCGGAGTCATTCCCCACTCGGCGCGGTCCACCGGCTTGCCGATTTTCGCCGCATCATAGCGGAAATCTTCCCGCCGTGCGCGCATCACATTCTGCACGTAGGAAACGCGATCGACTTTCACCACGGAATAATCGCGCCATTTATCGGGATAGCCAATTTTTTTCGTGATGGCGTTCAACTTGGCCAGCGCCTGAACACGCGTTTCGGGGCTCATCCACGACAAAGTTTTCAGATCGTCGCGCAATGCATCAATTAAATTATTCACCATTTCCAGCGCGCGCGCTTTTGCGGCGGGAGGAAACGCTTTCGCGACATATTTCTGCCCCAGCGCTTCGCCCAAATCGCGATCCGTAACGGAAACGCAGCGCTTCCAGCGCGGAAGTTGTTCTGGCGTGCCCGTCAGCGTCCTGCCGAAGAAATCGAAATTCTCGTTGACGATCGCAGTTGTAAGATAGGGCGCCGACGCATGCACTAAATGCCAACGCAAATAAACTTTCCAATCATCCAACGGCACGGCGGTGATTTGCGTATCAAGAGCCTTGAAAAAATCAGGCATGCCGGCATTCACCACGGTAATTCCGGGAAAACCGATGGCGGTGAAATATGCGGGCCAGTTGAAGTGCGGCGTCAGCGTCGCCAATTGATCCAATCCCATGCGGTGATAAATTTTTTCGGGATCGCGCTGTTCCACTCTCGTCAATGAAGCATTGGCTAGTTTCGTTTCGATACTCATCACCGTCGCTGCTTCCGCCGTCGCGCGGTCTGAGGAATCGCCCATCAGGCCAAACATTTTCACCAGATGCGCCTGGTACGCGTCGCGCAATTTCACCGAAGCGTCGTCGGTTTTCGTGTAGTAATCGCGGTCCGGCATGCCGATGCCGCCCTGAAATGCGCCGCCGGTTTGCTCCGTGCTGTCTTTAAAATCCTGCAGCGATCCAAAACTAAACATCGCGTGAACGCCCATCATTTGCAGCCGCGCTACTTCGGGGCCCAGCGAGGCAACATCAGAAATTTTCGCGATGCGCGCAAGCTCGTCGTCCAGCGGATGAATTCCCGCGGCGTCAATTTTCGTCGTGTCCATGCACATCGCGTAGTAGTCGCCGATTTGCTGATCAACCGAGCCGGGCGCGTTCGTCTTGTTTGCTGCCGCAGATTCAAGTATTTCGTGCAGCACGTCGCGATTGTGTTCGGCCAGAAGATTCACGCGGCCCCACGCCGGAAACGCTGCGGGAATTTCGTTATGCGCAAGCCAGCCGCCGTTTACGAAACGGTAGAAGTCCTCACACGGTTTGCATGTGCGATCGAAATCAGAAAGGTCGAGGCCGTGAATTTCCGCCTCTGTTTTTTGCGGCGCAGCGGCAGGAGCGGTTCCTTGTGCGGCGGGAGGCTTCGCAGTTTGGGAAGTCTGTCGTGCAGACATGGCGCCAACAACAGTCAGCAATATCGCGGCGAGAAATATTCCGCCGAACACAATGTTACGTTTCATAGTGGAATGCCCCTTTTCCGTTTACGAAATTAAAGTTGTGCGCCGCAAATTTCGCGCAATTAATCGAGCACAGGATGTTTCTTGTGAAAATCCGTAGCGTCCTGATAAGCCTTCGCCAACGCCAGCACTTTCGCGTCGCCGTAAAGATTTCCCAGGAACGTCAAGCTCACTGGAGTTCCCGGCCCGCCGCCCTGATTGTCGTTAAAAGGTTTCTGCGCGTCCGCGCCGCGGAATCCGTTCGGCAAAATAACGCTCGGATGCCCCGTCAAGTTCGTGATCGTAAGCTGCGAGCCATTCGTCGGCGCAACTACTACGTCCAAATCCTTGAAGAAAGTATTCATCGCTTCGATCATTAACATGCGCGCGCGATTCGCCTGAATGTATTCTACGGCGGGCATAAATCGCGCCGTGCGGAAAATGTTCGGCCAATCGCCGGGCCCTTGCTCGGTAAGAAGTTTATCGCGCCCGGTGCGAGTCAGTTCGTCAAATGCGGCCGCGCCTTCTGCTTGCAAAAGCGCGCGCATTCCGCCCAGGTACGCAAAATTCGGCAACTCCACCGGCGTCATCTTCACGCCCATCGCCGTCAATTTATCCAGTGCGGCCTGATCGAATTTGTGTTCGTACTCGCGCGTGGCAAATCCGGCTGCGCGGCGTTGCTGCTGCGTGTCCCAACGAGTTTTCTCGTCCGCAGTCATTTCCGCGATGGGCTTCGGCGGTGCCTGCTCAGTCAGTGGCGTCAGCGCGAAATCTTTTTGCAACACGCCCACCCGCAACGTGCGCCAGTTTATTTGTGCATCCCAATTAAATGCCGCGGGCTGAACCGAGCGATCTTTGCCGTCCGGCCCGTGAATCGTGTCCATCACAATCGCGCAATCTTCCACCGCGCGGCAAATCGGCCCGATTTTATCCATCGTCCAGGAAAGCGCCATCGCGCCGGTGCGTGGCACAAATCCAAATGTCGGACGCAGCCCCGTTACGCCGCATCGCGTCGAAGGCGAAGAAATCGAACCCAGCGTTTCCGTTCCGATGCTGAATCCAACGCAGCCCGCCGCGGTTGCCGATGCAGGGCCCGCCGAAGATCCGCTCGATCCCTGCGCGGGGTTCCACGGATTGCGCGTGATGCCGCCATACCAGTGATCGCCCTGTGCCAACGCGCCGAGCGTCAATTTCGCAATTAAAACCGCGCCTGCTTTGTCGAGCCGCTGAACGACTTCGGCGTCTTCGTCGAAAGTTTGTTTTTCAAACCCACCCGCGCCCCACGTGGTCGGATATCCTTTCACCGCCAATAAATCTTTTCCGCCCCACGGAATTCCGTGCAGCAGACCGCGATATTTTCCCTTCGCGATTTCCGCGTCCGCGGTTTTTGCTTGATCTTTTGCGCGGTCGTCAGTGGAAGTAATTAGAAAATGAAGTTTTGGATCGTAGCGCTTCAATCGCTCCAGATACATTTCCGTCAGTGCCATCGACGAAACTTTTTTCGTGCGCACCAACTCAGCCAATTCGCGCACTGATGAAAACGCTACATCTTCAATATTCTTCGGCGCTTTCGTTGCCACTGCGGGCGCAATCACGGACGGGCGCATCTTCACCGCGACAGTGTCCAACTTCCAGCCCATCGGCAGCGGATCAAACACCAGCGCCGGCTGCACGCTGTTCGGCATGTGCAGCGCGAAAATTTGCTCGTAGCCTGCCGTGGCGCCGTTCAAGCCGTTCAGCAAAGTTTGCTTATACTCATCCAGGATTTTTACGTCGGCAATTTCCGCCGCGCTATCAATCATTTCTTTGGTGATAGTGGGCTTGCCCTGCGCCATCGTATAAAGCACGCCCGGCAAAAGCGTTCCCGCAAGTCCAGCGCTAGAACAAACCGCGATAAAGTGGCGACGATTCCACACAGACGCACCCCCAGTTGAGTTCAATCCAGTAATTTCGGAGCGGGGAGAGTGTAATACAGGGAGAGCCTCTAATGCTCGTAGCAAGTTTGGTTAAATCAGTTTTTCGGCAACAGAATCGGGCGTGGTGGGGACGCCCGAAATTTCTAAGGATGCGTCATTTTCTCCGGCCGAACAATTTCATCAAACTCCTCGCCGCTTAAATATCCCAACTGGATGCACGCCTCGCGCAAACTGATCCCAGCTTCCAGCGCCGTGTGCGCCAACTTCGCGGCCTTGTCATAACCAATTCGCGGGTTCAGCGCCGTCACCAGCATCAAAGAATTCTTCACGTAAAATTCAATTTTCGCGCGATCCAACTCAATTCCGTTGATCATGTATTCCACAAAACCGTGACACGCGTCGTGAACCAACGTGACCGAATGCAGATAATTGTGAATGATCACCGGCTTGAAAACGTTCAGCTCAAAATTTCCCTGTGAATCGCCAAACGCAATCGCCGCATTATTGCCGTGAACCTGCACCGCAACCATCGTCATCGCTTCGCATTGAGTCGGATTCACTTTGCCCGGCATGATGCTCGATCCCGGCTCATTTTCCGGAATGCGCAGTTCGCCCAGTCCGCAGCGGGGCCCCGACGCCAGCCAGCGAATATCATTCGATATTTTCATTAGCGAGCAAGACAGCGTGAGAATCGCGCCGTGCGCATACACCAATTCGTCGTGCGCGGAAAGCGCCGCGAATTTATCCGGATGCGAACGGAACGGCAGGCCCGTCAATTCCGCAATTTTTTTCGCCGAGCGCGCCGCAAATTCCGGATGTGTATTCAGTCCCGTGCCGACGGCCGATCCGCCAATCGCCAAATCGTAGACGCCATCCAGCGATTCCCGCAGGCGCTTAATGTCGCGCTCCAATAAACTTGCCCACCCGCCCATTTCCTGGCCAATCGTCAGCGGCACGGCGTCCTGCAAATGCGTGCGCCCGATTTTCACCACATCCGCAAACTGTTTTGCTTTCGCTACAATTGCATCGTGAACTTCCTGCACCGCCGGAATCAAAGCGTTGTGCACACGCTCGGCCGCCGCAATGTGCATCGCCGTTGGAAAAGTGTCATTCGATGACTGCGACATATTCACGTCGTCATTCGGATGAATCGGCTTCTTCGACCCCATCACGCCGCCGGCCATTTCAATCGCGCGATTGGAAATCACTTCGTTCACGTTCATGTTCGTCTGAGTGCCGCTGCCCGTTTGCCACACGCGCAATGGAAAATGTTCGTCCAGTTCGCCGTCGATCACTTCATCCGCGGCCGCGCAAATCAATTTGGATTTTTCTGCGGAAAGTTTTCCAAGCTCCTCGTTCACCAACGCCGCGGCTTTTTTCAGAATGCCGAATGCGCGAATCAACTCCGGCGCCATCACGTCGCGCCCAATATTGAAATGCAGCAGCGAACGCTCCGTCTGCGCGCCCCAATAAACGCTATTGGCGACCTCAATTTTCCCCACGCTGTCGGATTCGGTGCGCGTCGGTTGCTGCGGCTTCGTCACGGACATGTACATCCTCCACGAATCATTATAAAGGGTGAGTTCTCGCTTCCTTCAAGATTTCGTCGAAAATCTCATTCGAACTTTCTAACTGACTGATACTGCTCGACCTAGTCAAAATTGTTCCACGTGGAACAATTTGGTTGGTAAGTCCCATCACCAAAGAAACTCCTCACCAAATATCGCCAACAGTAAATCCTTCAGGAAATGGATCGTCGGCATCCAGCACGTATTGCGCGAAGCCGGTTATCCATGCACGCCCGCTAATCGTCGGTACAACCGCGCGATAAGGCCCAACTTTCGTTTCGCGAATCAGCCGCCCGGTAAACGTCGTTCCCAAAATTCCCTCGTGAACGAAATCTTCGTTCAGCGCGAGTTTTCCTTTCGCATAAAGCGTCGCCATTTTCGCGGAAGTTCCCGTGCCGCATGGCGAACGATCAATCGCGCCAGTCCAGGTGGAAGGCCGGGCCCAATCAAGTTGACCGGTGCTCACAACCACCGCGTTTTTCGCGTGCGCACCCGGAAGCGCCGGCGTCTCTGAAAGTTGCGCAATCGTCACGCCGCTAATTCCGGAATTTTCCGGATGCACCACCGGCAATTGCTCGCGCGTCGCCGCCTTTATCATTTCGCCGATCCGCGTAATGTCTCGCCCTTCGTCCGGCGTCAATTTCAATCCCAGCGCCGCAGCGTCAGCAATTACATAAAACATTCCACCATATGCCACATCCACTTTCACAGTTCCAAGCTGAGGCACTTCCACCGGCGTATCCAGATGCACCGCGAACGACGCCACATTTTCAAACGTCACGCGCACCACTTGCGAATCGCGCACTTCCGCTTCTACGTGTACGAGCCCAGCCGGCGTATCCAGCGTCAATCTTGTAATCGGCTCGTGCGCCGCAACCATTCCAGTTCCGATCAACGCCGTCACCACGCAAATTGTATTTGTGCCGGACATCGGCGGATATTCCACCTGCTCCATGATGATCATTCCCGCGTCGGCTTCCGGATGCGTGGGCGGCAAAATCAAATTGCAATTCGCCGCGGGATATCCGCGCGGCTCGCGCAGCATTCTTTTGCGCAGGCTGTCACTCTTCGTTTCCAAATAAACTTTTTTCTCGAACATCGTTTTGCCCGGCACGTCCATCACGCCGCCGATAATCACGCGCCCCGGTTCGCCGCAAGCGTGCAGATCCACCGCCGTCACCATGTTCCCGATTCGCATTGCAAAGCCTCCACTTCCGCGCAGTCATCTTAATTCCAATTTGCTCCGGCCGCGATATACTCAACGCGCTAATCGGAGGGCACGAATGTCACGTTGGACGCGCCGCAAATTTTTGAAAACTGGGCTGGCTGCAACAGCGGGAGCCGCTGCCGCGAAAGCCGCGTTGCCTTTGTCTGGCGCGGCGGCCGACGAGCCGGCAGATCACATTGTTTCTGCGGAGCCCCCCGCGCAACGGAATGCGAATTTTGTGTTACCTCGCGAGCGCCTTCTATTGGATTTTGGCTGGCATTTCCATTTCGGCCACGCGAACGATCCTGCGAAAGATTTCGGATTCGGCGCGCAGAATCGCGAAGCCACATTCGCAAAGTCCGGCGCTTTCCCTCCGGTCACTCGCGCAAATTTCGACGACAGCGAATGGCAATCAGTGAACCTGCCGCATGACTGGGCCGTCGAGCTTCCATTTGAAAAAGGCCCCGAGACTCTCGATAGAGATGGCAAACCGACCGGCCGCTACGAACTTCCCGATCACGGCGCAAAACCAATCGGCCGCGATTTCCCCGAAACCAGCATCGGATGGTATCGCCGCGTGTTTGATATTCCCACGACCGATGCCGGACAACGCATCGCCGTCCAATTTGACGGCGTCTTCCGTCACGCCATGGTGATGTTTAACGGACATTATATAGGGGAGGAATTTAGCGGTTACGCTCCGTTCCGCTTCGATCTCACAGATTTTGTGAATTACGGCGATAAAAACGTGCTGACCGTCCGTGTGGATGCGACGCTAGCCGAAGGCTGGTTTTACGAAGGCGCGGGAATTTATCGGCACGTCTGGCTCACGAAATCTGATCCCGTCCACATCGCACCGGACGGAACCTGCGTGACGTCGGAAGTTCACGGGAACTCAGCGACGATATTCATTCGGACCGATGTGCAAAACGAAACTGCGACCGCTGTTGCGTGTCAGGTGTATTCGGAGGTTCTGGACCCAGGAGACAAAAAAGTTGCGACGGCACAAACGAAAACGATCTCTATTCCAGGATGGGGAAACCACACGTTTGAATCGCAAGTCATTGTTGATCGTCCGCTACTGTGGAACGTCGACAATCCTTATCTTTATCGAGTAGCGAACGTGCTGCGCGGAGACGGTGTTCTCGGTGGTGACAATGTCACCTTCGGCATTCGCACCACCCGCTTCGACACAGACAAAGGTTTCTTCCTCAACGAAAAACCAGTAAAACTAAAAGGCACCTGCAACCATCAAGATCACGCCGGAGTCGGTGCCGCGCTTCCCGATCGCTTACAGTCCTATCGCATCGAGCGCCTGAAAAGCATGGGCTCGAATGCATATCGCACAACGCACAATCCGCCAACTCCAGAATTGCTCGACGCCTGCGACCGTCTCGGCATGATGGTGATGTGCGAAACGCGCATGATGTCGTCCAATCCCGAAGGCCTCAGTCAGCTTGAGCGCATGATTCGCAAATATCGAAATCATCCGAGCATTATTATTTGGTCGCTCGGCAATGAAGAACGGGAACAAGGCACGCCGCGCGGCGCAAAAATTGTTGCCAGCATGAAACGTCTAGCGAAAGAATTGGACCCAACGCGTCCGGTAACGATTGCCATGAATAACAGTTGGGGCAAAGGCGCATCGGCAGTTCTGGATGTGCAGGGCTGCAATTACAACGACGGCAAAATCGATGACTTCCATAAACAATTTCCAACTCAGCCGATGGTCGGAACAGAAACGGCCAGCACGGTTTCCACGCGCGGAATTTATGAAAATGACGCGACGCGCGGATACGTCAGCGCTTACGACTTGAATTTTCCGCCGTGGGCCGCAAAAGCGGAAACATGGTGGAAGATTTACGACGCCCGGCCATTCATCGCCGGCGGATTTGCGTGGACGGGTTTCGACTATCGCGGCGAGCCGACTCCATACAATTGGCCGAACGTCAGCTCGCATTTCGGCATTATGGATATTTGCGGATTTCCCAAAGATAATTATTTTTATTATCAGGCATGGTGGGGCGCAAATCCGGTGCTACATCTTTTTCCGCACTGGAATTGGCCCGGCAAAGATGGCCAGGAAATTGAAGTGTGGTGCCACTCGAATTTGGATAGCGTTGAATTATTTTTAAATGGCGCAAGCCACGGCTCGCAAAAAGTGGACCGCAACACGCACCTATCGTGGAAAGTGAAATACGCGCCGGGCACAATCGAAGCGCGCGGCTCGAAAGACGGTAAGATTGTCCTGACCGAAAAACGCGAAACCACGGGCGCGCCGGCAAAACTCGTGCTTCGTCCCGACCGCCAGAAAATTTCCGCCGATGGCGAAGATTTGTCCGTGATCACGGTTGAAGTGCATGACGAGCAAGGACGCATCATGCCCGTTGCGTCAAATGAAGTGACCTTTGAAATTACCGGTGCGGGAAAATTAATCGGCGTCGGCAACGGCGATCCCAGTTGCCATGAGTCAGACAAAGGCAACAAGCGCAGCGCGTTCAACGGGCTCTGCATGGCCTTTGTGCAAGCCAATAAACAAGCCGGAGAAATTCGCGTCGCGGCGAGCGCGAGTGGACTGGAAGGCGCATCATTAATAATAAACGCCGAAGCCGCGCAATCACGTCCAGCAGTTGACTGAAATCAAAGTTACGCGAAGTCGAGCCGATAGTTTCCGCGAGAGGATTTGTGCCCGACCCATCTGTCGAGTATTCAAAGCGCCTCGAAAACAAACAAAAGCTAATCGCCGCAAAAAACGCGATTCACTTTCGCGTTGGATATTGGAAACTCGCCACAATTGCCGTCGGCCTGGTGATGTTGTGGGCCACTCTCGCGCGACATCTATTCACGCCATATTTTCTGTTGATTCCCGCCGCAATTTATATGGCGCTGGCCCTTTTCCACGAAAAAACAATTCGCGATCGCACTCATGCCGAAACCGCCGCGGCGTTTTACGAACGAGGAATCGCACGCATCGAAGATCGTTGGCCCGGCACCGGAGAAACCGGTGAACGTTTCCGCGATCCAAAACATATTTACGCCGAAGATCTGGACCTCTTTGTGCGCGGCGGATTATTTCAACTTTTATCGACCGCACGATTGCCCATGGGCGAAAATCGCCTCGCGCAATGGTTATGCATTCCTTCGCCCACACACGAACTTATCGAGCGCCAAGAACTCGTCGCTTCCCTCCGCGAAAAATTGGATTTGCGCGAAGACATAGCCGTCACTGGCGAAGATTTGCGCGCCAGCTTGAATCTCGAATCTCTTACCGGGTGGTCAGAAACTCCCGCGCTTCTTCCCTCCGGCTCGATGCGCGCGCTAGCACTTCTGTTGGCGCTCTGCGCGGCCGCGGCGCTCTGGTACAGTCTCGCGAAATTAAATTATTTTCCGCTCTTAATTGTTTTGCTGGTGGAAGCAGGAGTTATGCGCTGGCTTTGGACGCGCGCGAATGAAGTCATCTCAACTCTCACCGGCAACTCCGAAGGCCTTATACTTTTTTCCAAAATATTGCAGCGCTTTGAAAACGAGCAATACTCGTCTCCGCGCTTGCAAAACCATATCGCGAAATTAAAAAGTGATGGCGGCTCCGCGTCGCGGGTACTTCTCCGGCTCGCTCGACTGGTTAACTGGGCGAATGGCCGTGAAAGCCTTCTTGGAAAATTGGCTGAACTGCCTTTTCTTTACACGATTCAATCCGGGTTCGCATTTGAAGCGTGGCGCCGCAGTTGGGGCTCGCATGTACGCAATTGGATGGAAGTCGTTTCCGAAATGGAAGCGCTGCTCTCGCTCGCAACATATTCCTACGAACATCCCGCAGATCCGTTCCCAGAATTTATCGCGCAAGAAAACTCGGACGCTTTCTTTGACGGCGCGGAACTCGGCCATCCGCTAATTCCATCCGCGAAATGCGTGCGAAATTCCATCCGTCTCGATCAAACGCAGCGCCTTGTCCTAATCAGCGGCTCCAATATGTCCGGCAAAAGTACATTCCTCCGCACCGTCGGAATTAATACTGTGATGGCGATGGCCGGCGCGCCGGTCCGTGCAAGATCACTTCAGCTCACACCGTTCGCCATCGGCACACGCATCCGCAGCACGGACTCGCTACAAGAAGGCCGTTCCAGTTTTTTCACGGAAATTTTGCAGATACGCCAGGTTTTTGAATTAACCCACGCATCCACGCCGCTGCTGTTTCTGTTCGATGAATTATTGGAAGGCACCAATTCAAACGACCGCAGAATTGGCTCGGAAGGTTTGCTCCGCGCATTGCTGAAACACGGTGCAATTGGAATTGTTACCACGCACGATCTCGCGCTCACCGAAGTGGCCGACCCGCTCGGTGGCGAAGTACGCAACAAACATTTTCAGGATCACGTGGAAGACGGCAAAATGCGTTTCGATTACAAACTTCAGGATGGCATCGTGGCAAAAAGCAATGCACTCGCGCTGATGCGTCTAATCGGCCTCGACGTATAACTCGCGCTTACTTATTCCGATACAAATCCGGACACTGCTGTTTCAGGTGCTCCACCTTCGGCAAATCATTAATCGCAATGTACGGCTCATCTGGATGTTTCGTCGCGTAATCCTGATGATAGCTTTCAGCTTTGTAAAATTTCGTCAGCGGCACAACCTGCGTCACAATCGGCCGGCGATAAACTTTTGCTTGATTCAATTGATCGATATAAGCATTCGCAATCTTCTGCTGGCCCGCGTCGCCGAAGAAAATCACGGAACGGTATTGCGTGCCGTCATCCGGCCCTTGACGATTTAGCTCAGTCGGATCGTGCGCCACGGAGAAAAACACTTTCAAAAGTTGGCCCAGCGTAACTTGCGAAGGATCGTAGACAACTTCCACTGACTCAGCGTGTCCGGTCGTCCCGGTGCTGACAATTTCATACTCCGCGTTTTTCGCGCTGCCGCCGGAATATCCAGCCGTTGCGCGCACCACGCCCTTCACATGTTGAAACACTGCCTGGATTCCCCAGAAACATCCGCCGGCCACAACAATCGTGCGCTCGCTTTTTGCCGGCGCAAGCGCATCGTCCACAACTGGATTGGGAATCGCAACGGCCGCACTCGCGGAATTTCTCGAAACGATGCCGAACAGCAGGAACGCAACCAGCAAAGCTGCCGCGCCAATGGAAAGGGATCGGATCATAGCAATCTCCTTGAATCCATTAGATTGTACAGAAGTTGAAAGGTTTCAACACGTCTAGCGAGTTATCGCGATGCGGAAACTGGCAAGCCGGGTAATCAAGAGGGGTCTTTTTGCCGCGTAGCTTTCACCGCGGAAAGTATTCCGATGCCGAACAGCACAATCGCGCCCACGCCAATCCATCGCGGTGGAATGTGCATAAGGTGCGCTCCGTAAATAAGCCCGCACAACATAATGAAGAATCCGGCTGCGTAAAGTCCAAATGACATAGCGCCTCATTTCGGCTGATAACATCCAACGGGCTGAACCATCCCGCGAAAAAACTCACAGCCTGAAAGTTGGATGCACTGGCGACCCAAAAGCGCTCGCGAGGCGTCAACGAAAATCATACGAAGCCCCCACCAGACTTGCTTTCAACAACCTTCGCGCGGCAAAATCATTCATGGCACATCGACTAACAACTTCCTACACCAAAGATGCCGTGGATCTTTTCCGCCATTACAAGGGACTCGCCGAACGCGCCATTCAGCAATGTCCGGAGGAATTTCTTTTCGCCACGCTTGATGGCGAATCAAATTCCATCGCCATCATCGCGAAACACATGACGGGAAATATGCGTTCGCGCTGGACGGATTTCTTAACCACGGACGGAGAGAAGGCAGATCGCAACCGCGACAGCGAATTTGAAGAGCCACCGAAGAGCCGCGCCGAATTAATCGCGATGTGGGAACGCGGCTGGAAAATATTATTTGACGCGCTCGAACCGCTGACCGAAGCAGACCTGGCGCGCACAATTACAATTCGCACCGAACCGCATTCCGTGATGCAGGCGATCAATCGGCAGATCGCTCACTATTCCTACCACATCGGCCAAATTGTTTTCCTCGCCAAACATTTCACGGCAAAATCTGTAGGCAATTGGACATCACTGACTGTGCCACGCAACAAATCCGGACAATTTAATGCCGACGTGGCGGATGGAAAAAAATCTCAACGATAAAATAATCCTGCGTCCCGCCGTTTTAATATTCGTCACGCGTGTTCCAGCAACTCGGTCCGATATTTCGGTGCGAGAGCTACGGCTTTTTTCCTGAACTCTGCTTGTGCGGATTCGTCGAGTTTGGGCGGCGGAGTTGTGCGCGTCGCCACCGGCACTCCAAGCTCCAGAAAAAATTCATCCTGTCCGGCCGGCGAACAGATGCACAATAATCTTGCCGGTTGCGCGGATGCATTGTGGAACTGGTGCGGCGCGTTCGCCGGAATGTGAACTGTTTCACCGGCCCGCGCGACGCTTTTTTTCCCGCGGAAAATAAAACTCAATTCGCCTTCCAGCAGAGTAAACGTTTCTTCAAAGTCATGTCGATGCGGAGGCGGTCCGCCACCAGGCGGAATGTGCATATCAATCAGGCAGAATTTCCCGGCCGTATCTGCACCGGCAAGAAGAATTGTGTACGTGTCGCCAACAATTCCTAAATGCGGAAGCTTGGTGTCTGCCTGCGCGATGACCAGCTCGCGGCCGGATTCGTCAGCTGGAATTGTCCGCTGCGGCGCTTTCGATGTGCTGGACATTTTGTGCTCCTGATTCCGTGATTTTCTCGCGCGTCCTGATTCGGCGTGATCAACCTATCGACGTGTAATGTTGATGAAATAGCGGGCGAAGTAGTTGCGAAGAAATTCGTGCTACTCCGAAAATTTTCGCGGGCCTTCGTAACGCAGACGCAGAAACGCGTGATATGGCGGCGCATAATGCATGCTGATTAATTTAAACCACGGCGCAGTTTCGGGCGTGTAACTTACATTGCCGTACGTTGTCGGCCGTTCAATCCCTGGAACAGTGGACGCGCCCATCACTTGAAATGAAATCGTGCGGAAATCTTCATCAATGAATTGTTTTTTCAGGAGTTCGCTATAGAGATTCGGTCCGCCTTCGCAAAGCAATGTGCGAACCCCATGTTCGCGACGGAGTAGTTGCACAGCTGCTGCAACGTCGATGTGTCCGCCAGGCCCGACCGAAATAATTTTGACGGCATTATTTTGCGTGGACGTGTTAAGTTGAGCGTGGAGATTTTTTTCGCCTTCGGCCGATGTAATAATCCACGGTTCCACTCGCGCCGAAGTAAAAAGTGACACGCCAAGATCTAAATCTCCAGAACCTGTTAGCACAATGACTTTTTGTAAGCCCAGCCTCAGAATATTTTGGCGATACACGCGCAATTCTTCGTCGTCAATTCCGTAGTCCAAACTTTTTCCGTCGACGCCAAGTTCTTCTCGCAGCGTGCTTGCGCCAATTAATTGCGCGTCATGATGCGCGCGATAAAAATCCATCAGCCAGCGATCGTCGGCGCTCTGCGAAACCACATTACCGCCGGCCCGCCCTTTTAATTCTCTGAAAGATGCTTTGCCGTCCAGCGCCATCACCAAATTAGAAGTGATGTATGGGCGGTCTGCGTGAGTATTTTCAAGAAATCCAAACGCGCCGTAGCGTTGTTTAATTTCCGGCGGCAGAGGAAATTTATCTTCGCTGGTGTTGAAACAGGTGCGCAAATTCATGAGACTCCCCCGGCCACTATACCGCGACGCGATATATGTGATGGCATTCCAATTTGCCACGTATGGTGCGGTAAGTCATTGATTCTTATAGCCGTCGCATTTCTACGTGGCGGAGATTTTCAGCGAAACTCCCGTAAGTCCTTTATTAGCAACACTTGCATCGAGATCGCTGTAAGTCCTTTATTAGCCATACTTAGCAAATGAGGGTGGGGTAGGGGGGAGTTATATAAATATAAACAGGGGTATTTTCCCGCGCAGTCGGCCTCAACAGAAGACTGAAGTCTGCGGCTTTGCCTGGCTATCATTAATGATAGAGGAAAGCCGCAGACCTGCAAGAGGTGTGAATTTGAACTACCTGTGAAAATCGAATTACGCGGTCGCCGGTTTTTTCAGCGAAAGCGCCGCGAGCACCAGAGCCGAGATTCCCAGCAAGTAAGCTCCGGCGCCATACGAAAATGGACTTTCACCGCCGGTCGGCATTCCGCCTAACGCGTCGTGCGCGGAGTACATAATCTTTGCCGTCGCGAGAATTAGAAACGCGAGCGGCAATGCATTCAACCATCGCGCACGCGGATCTTTCCAGAACGGCGCGGCAAATGGGGCGGCGATGCAGATCAATCCAATGAACGCAAGAAATCCATGGGAGGGACCGCCGAGGTTCGACAGCAAATTACTGAAGTCGATTCCCAGCACGTCCCAGTAGGTGTAGGAAGCGAGTGGCGGCATGCCGACCGCGGTAAGTCCGAAGAACGCGATCCAAAGAAGCACGGTGGCGCCGAGCGCGACGACACCCATTCGCGCCACTAATGTTCCGAAGCCTTTTTTCGCAAGCTCCGCGGCTTGCTTGCCCTGTTCTTGCGCGACGGCGCCTGCGTGACTCAACTGTTCTTTGCGGGCTTGCGCATTATCCACGGGCAAAATCGCAGCCACCGAATTTGAAGTGTCCAGTTGTACTTCAACAATCATGTTCGGCGCCGGAGCGGTCGGACATCTCCAAACGCCGCCGAGCGTGAAAGATTTTTGTTCGCCGTTTACGAACAGCAGCCCCGGGCTCGCATCCGGTACTTTTATAATTGTGCCTCTGGCCATTTTATTTTTCCTCCCATCGAAATTTTTCCGAAGCATTGGCCCCGGATTTCCCCGATGACGTTTACTTATTTTTCTTGGTCAATTTTCCGATTAGCGCCGCCGCCGGGCCGCCGAGCGATCCGTCGCTATTCACCGTGAAAACCTGGGGAACGCCGTTGCATGTGACCGTCACATTTTTTCCGCTCTCGGTGTAGGTGCACACGCCGCCGGCAGGCCCCATTTTGAAATTCGCTTTGCCGCCGGAAAGAAATTCGATTGAAATCACATTGTCGGAATCCACGTAGGTGTTGCCCTCAACATCTGAGCCGCATCCGGCAAAACCAAATCCCGCCACCAAAATTGTCGCCACCAACAGCGTCTTCGCAACAATCGTTCTCATTTGTTTCTCCTTTTAAGGTTCCACTGTCCTTCAGCACTACGCTTCACCACTCCGTCCAGGAAGCCGCTTGAATCCATTGCCCGCATGTAAGGCAGGTGCTAGCATGCCGTTCTAAATAAGTCCGATTCGCTCCCGTCGGATGGAGAGCCGTCCCGAACATCGGGCCATTCACTAAGCAATGCGCAAAGGCACGGAGAAAACCGTCATGCCCATTCGAGATTCTCAGTCCGCGCATGATCCCGAACGGGCTAGCTCGCCACGTGGCCGAACGATTTCGTCCCAGCAACGCAAGGCGCTGGATGAACTTTTTTGCGTCACCTACGAGGAATTGCGCCGCCTCGCTTCGGTGGTTCGTCGAGGCGATCCCAGCGCGACGATGAATCCCACTGCGCTGGTGAACGAAGCATGGCTGAAATTATCGAAGTCGCCCGGACTTGCGGCGACGTCCCGTCTGCATTTCAAACGAATTGCGGCGCGCGCCATGCGCCAACTGCTGGTGGAAGCAGCACGGCGGCGAAATTCGCAAAAGCGTGGGGCCGGAGGATTCACAGTTTCATTCGACGATTCATTTGAGGAAAAACCGTCGTCTGGAAAAGATTTGCTGGCACTGGACGCAGCGCTCGACGAGCTTGCGAAAATGCAGCCCCGCCAAGCGCTCATGGTTGAGGCGCGTTTTTTCGGCGGATTGGAAATCCCCGAAACAGCAGCCATGCTGGAAGTTTCCGAAGCCACGATATTGCGCGATTGGCGCGCGGCGAAAGCGTGGCTGGCGCGGGAATTGCATCGAGATCGGTGAAGCGGTAAAGACGAGATGACGATGGACAGCAATCGCTGGGCGCAAATTCAATCGCTGTTTCACGAAGCTGCTGATCTGCCGAAGGATGAGCAGCGCAGCTATCTCGCGTCCGCGTGTGCCAGTGACGATATTTTGATGGCCGATGTTTTGGCATTGCTGGAAGAAGACGCGCGAAGTTCTTCATTGCTGGATCGCGACGTCGCGCACGTGGCCCATCAAATCCTGAATGACAATTCCCCGAAGCCCGCTGCATTCCAGGAATTCGGCCATTACAAAATAAAGCACGTTCTTGGCGAAGGCGGGATGGGCGTTGTGTATCTCGCCGAGCGCGAAGATCTCGGCAGTCTTGTGGCAATTAAACTTTTGCGTGATGCATGGCTTTCCCCCGCGCGGCGCGAACGATTCGCCGTGGAGCAGCGCACGCTCGCGCAATTAAATCATCCGTCCATTGCACGGCTTTATGACGCGGGAATTCTGGCCGACGGAACTCCGTGGTTCGTAATGGAATTTGTGGACGGGCTTCCGCTGACGGAATATTGCCGTCAACGCGAATGTTCGATTGACCAGCGCCTGCGTTTATTTCACGCGGTTTGCGAAGCTGTGCTTTACGCCCATCAGAATGCGGTGATTCATCGCGATCTGAAGCCTTCCAACATTCTCGTGAAAAATGATGGCTCCGTGCGACTGCTCGATTTCGGAATCGCAAAACAAATTGATAGCGCAGATGCCGGGGCGGATCAAACGCGCACAGCGATGCGAATGATGACGCCTGCTTATGCTTCGCCGGAACAGATTCGCGGCGAGCGAGTGGGAATTCAAACGGATGTCTATTCGCTTGGTGTGATTCTTTACGAGTTGCTGGCCGAGCGGCTTCCGTTCGATCTCGCCAATAAAACTCCTTCGGAAGCCGAAACGTTGATGGCGCAAACGGAACCGCAAAAACCGTCCACGCCTTTCAAAGAAAAAATCGATCGGAAAAACACCAGCACTTCTTGGGCTGATCTCGATGTAATTTGCCTGACTGCAATGCACAAAGATCCGCAACGCAGATACAGGTCGGTGGAAGCATTGATTCGCGATGTCGATCACTATCTGCGTGGCCAACCGTTGGAAGCGCGGCCAGACACATTTCGCTATCGCATGGGAAAGTTCGTGAAGCGCAATCGCCGTTCGGTAACGGCTGCCACGCTCGCGTTTGTAGCGGTCGTCGCGCTTGTTATTTTTTTCGTGCTGCGATTGAAAACCGAGCGCGATAACGCCAACCGGCAAACCGCGATCGCCGCGTCCATCAATCAATTCCTTTCGGAAGATTTACTCGGGCGCAGCAATCCACTTCAAAGTGGCAAAGCTTCGGAGAGCTTGCTCGAGGCTGTCGTGCAAGCGTCGCCGAATATCGACCGTCAATTCCAGAGCGAACCGCAAATTGCCGCGCGGCTTCACCAAACAATTGCGCGATCGCTCGATAGCCGCACCGACTATCCAATTGCGCGCAGCGAATACGGACGCGCCGCCGCGCTTTTTAATCAGATTGATGGGCCGCTTTCGCAGGACGCAATTATCGTTCAACTGCAGCGCGCCAGCATGGAGGCAAGAACTTACGAAGCGGGTTCTTTGCCAAAGGCGAAAATAATTCTCTCGGACCAAGAAACTTTACTGGCGAAGATCGCGAAACCTCGCGACGATCTCGCGGTGTGGCTATTTTCCGCGCGCGGCATGATTGCTTTGATTGGCAACGAGGCACAATCCGCTGTACGGAATTTTCAGGCGGCGCAAGACGCGGCGCAAAAAATCCCAACTTTCGATCAACGCACACGCCTGGATTTGAAGCAGCGGTTGGTGTTCGCCTACATTCGCTCCGGCGATCCCGCGAAAGCAGAGCAGCTTGCGCGAGAACTTATCGCGGAATATTCCAACGTTGCCGGCCCGGAAAGCCCCAACGTTCTTCGCGTGCGCTTGAATCTAGCGCAGGCATTGATGAACGAAAGCAAATTTGCGGATTCCGTGCAGGAAGCAAATAAAATTTATCCATTATTCGTCAGCATGCTCGGCGAGGATCACGAATTGACCATGCAATTGCTTGCTACGCGCGCGCAATCTGAAGGAAGTCTGGAAGATTGGGACGATTCGATTCGAGATGACCTGACGATTTACAGAATCGCTTCGCAAAAGCAGGGACCGCTTTCATTTTTTCCGATTGCCACACTTTCAGACGCGTCCCTGGCGCAGTGTAGGGATGGGCGCGTTGTGGAAGGAGTGGCGAACGCGCGCAAAGCACTCGACGATTCCCAGAAAGGATTTGGCGAGCGCGCCGGACTTACCGATGGAATTCGTTTTGGTCTCGCAGATTGCCTGATTGATCTGGGAAAAATTGACGAAGCCTCAACGTTGCTGCAAGAAGTCGACGCGAAGGCTGTGACGCAACTTTCCGGTGATCCAAACTGGGTTGCGAATTTGGATTTGGCGCTTGGCGAAATTGCATTGCGTCGAGGTGATTACGCGTCAGCGCGGAAATATGCGCAGTCAGCAAGGCCTGTGTTCACGCGGCCTGACGCGGAGTCTTACCAAAAACACGCGCTTGAAGTATTGACGGCAGCAATTGAGAAACGCGCTGCGCCGGGGAATTGAGATTCACGTTCCGAAGTTCGTTCGCAGATTTTCTCGCCGCGCGAATTCAATGCAATAATCTCGCATGCTGATTTTGGTTATGGGCGTGACCGGTTCGGGGAAAACTACCGTTGGCAAGTTGCTGGCGCAGCGAACGGGATTCACGTTTTTGGACGCCGACGATTTTCATTCCCCTGCCAACCGCGAAAAAATGCATCACGGTATTCCGCTGAGCGATGCAGATCGCGCGCCGTGGCTTGCCGCGCTTCACGCTGAATTGATTCGCGCGAACGCTGCCGGAGAAAGTATCGTGCTGGCGTGTTCCGCGCTGAAGCAGGAATATCGCAACGCGTTGAGTGCAAATCTGGATCTGAAAATTATTTTTCTTCGCGGAACTGTCGTACAACTTCATCGCAATCTCGCTACACGCGCGGATCATTTTGCCGGCGAATCACTTGTGCCCAGCCAACTTGCCACGCTGGAAGAGCCGGCCGGCGTGATCGTCGAAGATATTGCGGCGACGGTGGATGAAATCGTGGAAGATATTTGCGTGCGTCTCGCACTGTAAGACGCCATCCGGATTTCGATTGCCGCGCGATTCCTACTTGTTATAAATTTCAGCCAGAGATTTGCTTAGCACATCTACAGTTACCAGATATTCGGAATTTGTCCGTGACGCACGAATGAAAACTCTCCTCCTCACGAAATACAATCATCTCGAAATACAGGACTCGCCCGTGCCGGTTCCGGGATCGAACGAAATTCTGGTGCGCGTTGCGGCCTGCGGAATTTGTGGCAGCGATGTGCACGGTTACGACGGATCGAGCGGCCGGCGAATTCCTCCCATTGTGATGGGACACGAAGCGGCTGGAATTATCGAGGCGCTTGGCGAAGGCGTTACAAATTTTTCCAAGGGCGAGCGCGTCACTTTCGATTCCACAATTTCCTGCGGCGCGTGCGAATTTTGCGCGCGCGGCGAAGTGAATCTTTGTAATAGTCGCCAGGTGCTGGGCGTTTCCTGCGGAGACTATCGCCGCGCCGGCGCGTTCGCCGAATTTGTCGTAGTGCCCGCGCATATTGTTTATCGCTTGCCGGAAAGCATTTCGTTTTCCGAAGCGGCGTTGCTTGAGGCAGTGGCCGTTGCTGTCCACGCGGTTTCGCTTGCGGAAATTTCGCCGAACAGCACGGCGCTCGTGATTGGCGCGGGCACAATTGGATTGCTGTGTTTACAGGCGCTACGCGTCGCCGGATGTGCGCGTGTTTTTATCGCCGATCCGGATGAGTCTCGATTGGCGCTTGCGGAAACTTTTGGCGCGACGGAAGTACTGTCGTCGCCTTCGGAATTTGTTGAGCTCATGAAGCAGTTCACAAATGGCGAAGGCGTTGATGTTGTCGTGGAAGCCGTCGGCAGAAACGAATCGATCGCGACGTCAATTGAATCCGTTCGCAAAGGCGGCACAGTAATTTTGGTGGGAAATATTTCACCGGAGATTTCCATTCCGTTGCAGAAAGTCGTGAGCCGGCAAATCAGATTGCAAGGTTCGTGCGCATCGGCCGGAGAATATCCGCGTTCGATTGAGTGGATGGCCAGCGGCGCGATTAATGTGAAGCCGCTGATCACCGCGGTCGCGCCACTTGAAGAAGGTCCGGCATGGTTTGCGCGGTTGCATGCGCGTGAACCGGGACTGACTAAAGTTGTCCTAACGCCGGGCGAAATAAAATGAGCAACGAACTTTTCGATCTGAGCGGGCGCACGGCAATTGTCACGGGTACGAGCCGTGGACTTGGCCAGCATTTCGCTCGCGCGTTGGCCAAGGCGGGCGCGGACCTTGTTCTCACCAGCAGGAAGCGCGAAACTCTCGCACCGTTTGAGCAGGAAATTAAATCGCTTGGCCGTAAAGTAATTTCTCTGGAGCTGGACGTTCGCGATCAGCAAAGCATCACGCGCATGGCGGAAGCAGCGCACGCCGCGTTCGGCCACCTTGATATTTTGGTGAACAACGCCGGGTGCAACATACGCAAGCCTGCCCTGGACGTTACCTGGGACGATTGGAATTTAATTTTAGAAACAAATTTGCGCGGAAGCTTTTTTGTGGCGCAAGCTGTGGCGCGTCACATGATTCCGCGCGGCTACGGACGTATCATTAATATAGGGAGCGTCACCAGCGTCGCGGGCTATGCCGGACTTGGCCCTTATGGCGCGAGCCGCGGCGGAATTCGCCAGCTCACCATGAGTTTGGCGGATGACTGGGGCAATCACGGTGTTACCGTGAATTGCCTTGCGCCCGGATGGTTCCGCACCGACCAAAATAAAATCATGTACGAAAATAAAGAGTGGGTGAATTATTTGTGCGATCGCATTCCGGTGAAGCGCCCCGGCGAGCCGCATGATTTGGATTCGGCGGTAGTGTTTCTCGCCGCGGAATCCAGCCGATACATTACGGGACAGACGTTATTGGTGGACGGTGGAATTTCCACGGGAGCGACGCGTGCGTTGCCGAATACTTCAGCGCCGAGCGCGAGCAAGAATTCAGATTTGGAATAGGAGCACAAATAAAATGCCGCATTTCCGTCATCTAAGATTCGCAGTTCTTTTCGCAATCGCATGCATCGCGTTTGCAAAGCCATTGTACGGCGCGCCGCAAACTGGCAAGTCACTGGAAATGTATTTTGTCGACGTCGAAGGCGGACAAGCCACACTTTTCGTAACGCCCGAAGGTCAATCACTGCTCATCGATACCGGCTGGCCTGGTTTTGATGGACGCGACGCGGATCGCATCGTCACCGCCGCGAAAAAAGCCGGCCTATCGAAAATTGATTTTGTGCTGATCACACATTTCCACCGAGATCACGTCGGAGGAGTGCCGCAGCTTGCAGCCAAAATTCCGATTGGCGCGTTCATTGATCATGGACCGAACCGCGAGACGAATGATCCGGATACCGAGGAAGGTTGGCAGGCATATCAGAAAGCTCTGGCCGATAAGAAAATTAAGCGCATCACGGTGAAAGTTGGTGACGTGCTGCCCGTCCGCGGAATTCATGCCGAAGTTGTGAGCGCTGATGGCGTGCTGCTCGCGAAACCATTGTCCGTCGCCGGCGCGCAGAATCCAATTTGCGCAACGGCCGAAAAAAAACCGGCCGACCAAACGGAAAATGCACATTCGCTTGGCACCGTCATCACGTTTGGAAAAACTCGCATCATCGATTTGGGCGATCTTACGTGGGACAAGGAAATGGAAATGGTTTGCCCAGTGAATAAACTGGGGCACATGGATATTTTTGTCGTGTCGCACCACGGCTTGTTTCAGAGCAATAGTCCGGCGCTGCTGGCCGCGATTTCTCCGCGCATCGCCATCATGGATAACGGCGCGGCAAAAGGTGGTTCGGCGTCAACGCTGGACATCATCAGGAATTCTCCGAAGCTTGAAGATCTCTGGCAGCTACATTTTTCTGACGAAGGCGGCATGGCGCACAACACCGCGGAAACTTTGATTGCGAATCCGGCGGGGAAGGACGGCGGTAACTATCTGAAGGTCACAGTTTCGGCGGATGGAAATTTTGAAGTGTTCAATTCGCGAACGCAAAGCGCGAAGCATTACCCGGCGGCTCATTAGAAGAGAAATTTATTGCGGCTCGGGAATCACAATGATTTTGCCGAGCAGAAAAACATATCCGCAAATACCCGCCACCAGAAACGCTCCGGCGGCGGCGAATGCCCAGAAAAATGAATGCGTGGCCTGCGCGATATAACCCGTCACGATCGGCGCGGAGATTGCCGAAATTTGGCTGCCGAAATTCATAATTCCGCCGAGTGTTCCCACGCCTTCCCGCGGCGCAATTAGAGATGGAATCGACCAGCCCACCGGCGCTGCCGCGGAAAGACCTCCGATGGCGATGCTGATCCAAATTACGGCAGCCATTAGACTGTGCGCGTACGCCGCGCCGATTACTCCCAAACCAAAAGTGGTGCCGATGACGAGAACGGTCTGACGAACGAACGAAGAATCGCCGCCGCGCTTTATTAATTTATCGACGAGCCACCCGCCGATAAGAATGTCCGCGAAGGTTGCGAACAGCCACGGCACGCTCGTGTACAAAGATGAATGCAGCAAATCCACGTGATGCGTCGACGAAAGATACGAAGGCAGCCAGGTCAGCAGCAAATAGAAAGTGTAATTGTAGGAAGCAAATCCCAGCAGCAAGCCCCACACTTTTTTCTGACGTAATAAATATCCAAGTGGCGCGCCCTTCGCTGCGCGAATGCGATCTTCAGGCTGCGCTCCGCCGTCGCGAATGAAATTTCGTTCAGCGTCGGAAAGCGATTTATCTTCGCTGGGATTGCGATAGTAGATAAAAAACAAAATAAAATAGAGCAAACTGATAAATCCAGTGGCAGCAAAATTCCATCGCCATCCGAATCGCCACAATAAAAATCCTAAAATCGGCACGCCAATCGCGGAAGCAAGTTTCGCCGCCGAATCAAAAATCGCGGTAGCCAGGCTGCGCTCCGCAGTGGGGAACCAGTATCCGGTCGCTTTTGAATTTGCGGGGAATATGGGAGCCTCGCCAACTCCCAGCAAGAGTCGCGCGCCCAAGAACCCCGTCAACCCCGTAGAAATTGCCGCCGCAAAAGAAGCCACGCTCCACAGGAAAGATCCCACGCGGCCGACAAGCTTTACTCCGAAGCGATCCAGTAAAAGGCCGGAAGGAAGTTGGCACGCGCCATACGTCCAGCTATAAGCGCTCAGCAAATATCCGAATGTGACCGTGGAAATTCCGAAAGTTTCGTGCAGCGCTTCTTTCGACACGGAAAGGTTCACGCGGTCAAAATAATTTACGAGCACGCCGAATCCCAGCAGCAGCGCGATGCCCCACCGACGGCGCGGCACGTTGCGCGCTTCCTGCGATGCGGTCGCATTCATCAATTGCGTCTCGATTTCATTTATTTCAGCCGGAAACGCCGCTGCACCGTGACACTACCGCAGAATGCCACGTACTGCATGGCATTTTTGCCGCCGTCCGGAATGAATCAAATGCGTTCCACATGACGAAAAGCTCTAGTTGCAGCGCGCTCACTAAATCTTTACGCTATGGCACCTGTTCCGGTGACATAAAATATTTTCGCGAATCACTGAGGCTCAAGAATTGCCCGACAGTTATTCACCATCAAGCTTTTCTTCAAATGACGCGCCATTTTCCATTTGGTCGAGCGACACCGCAATCCTCTGCTACATCGCGCTCGCAACTGTTGTTGTTCACGTCCTTACCGGTGGACGCTACGGCTTCCATCGCGACGAACTCGCAACGCTTGACGACGGTCGCCACCTCGCGTGGGGCTACATCGCCTATCCGCCAATCACGCCGTTTTTCGGCCGTGTCTCGCTAACACTCTTCGGCACGTCGCTCGCAGGATTTCGTTTCTTCGCCGTGGTCGCGGAAGCAGGCGCGGTGTTGCTTACCGGACTCATGGCGCGTGAAATGGGCGCGCGCCGCAGCGCGCAAATTGTGGCGACGCTCGCGGCGATTCCGTATTGCCTCAGCGGTGGCGCGGTAATGCAGTACGTTTCCTTCGATTATTTTTTCTGGGTGCTTGCGGCATATTTTGTCGTGCGTCTGCTGAAAAGTGACGACCGCCGCTGGTGGCTCGGCATCGGCGGCGCAATCGGTTTGGGCATGATGTCGAAATACACGATGGTATTCTTCGCCGCCGGAATCGTAATTGCGACATTTCTAACCGATGCTCGCCGATTCCTGAAAAGTAAGTGGCTATGGTGCGGCGTTGGAATCTCGCTGCTGATTTTCCTTCCCAATCTAATTTGGCAAGCGCGCTATCATTTCGTTTCGCTCGATTTTCTGAAAACGATTCACGCCCGCGATATCCGAATCGGATTTACAAACTATTTTTTGCCAGGTCAATTCGCGTTAAT
>Ga0193726_1000830_pt1 | contig 28230 bp, 22 predicted proteins | sample H2c1metaG_FD_144928 | JGI IMG/M metagenome (GOLD analysis project Ga0193726, IMG submission 144928) | Soil microbial communities from a riparian zone of the East river system, Colorado, United States - H2c1 | ecosystem: Environmental > Terrestrial > Soil > Riparian zone | place: USA: East River...
TTCCTTGACGCCGGAGGGCCAGCGCGCGGTCACCGTCTTGGTCTTGGTGTAGAAGCGGATCGAATCCGGGCCGTGCTGGTTGAGATCGCCAAAACCGGATTTCTTCCAGCCGCCGAAGGTGTAATAGGCGATCGGCACCGGGATCGGCACGTTGATGCCGACCATGCCGACGTTGACCTTGGCCGCAAAATCGCGCGCGGCGTCGCCGTCGCGGGTGAAGATCGCAACGCCGTTGCCGTAATCGTGGTCGGACGGCAGCGCCAGCGCCTCGTTATAGTCGTGCGCGCGCACCACCGAGAGCACCGGGCCGAAAATCTCTTCCTTGTAGATCCGCATATCCTTGGTGACGTTGTCGAACAGGCAGCCTCCCATGTAGAAACCGTTCTCGTAGCCCTGCATCTTGAAGCCGCGGCCATCGACGGCGAGTTTTGCTCCCTCCTGGATGCCGATCTCGACATAGTTCTTGACGCGCTCCAGCGCGGCCCTGGTCACCAGCGGGCCGTAATCCGCCGACGGATCGATCGAAGTGCCGATCTTCAGGCTCTCGACCCGCGGAATCAGTTTCTCCATCAGGCGGTCGGCCGTGGTCTTGCCCACCGGCACCGCGACCGAGATCGCCATGCAGCGCTCGCCGGCCGAGCCATAGCCCGCGCCGATCAGCGCATCGACGGTCTGGTCCATGTCGGCGTCGGGCATGACGATGGCGTGGTTCTTGGCGCCGCCGAAGCATTGCGCACGCTTGCCGGTGGCGGCGGCGCGCTCATAGATGTATTGCGCGATCGGCGAGGAGCCGACGAAGCCGACGGCGCGGATATCGGGATCGTCGAGGATGGCGTCCACGGCTTCCTTGTCGCCGTTGACGACATTGAGGATGCCCGGCGGCAGTCCGGCCTCGATCATCAGCGCGGCCAACGCCATCGGCACGCCGGGATCGCGCTCCGACGGTTTCAGGATAAACGCATTGCCGCAGGCGATTGCGGGCGCGAATTTCCACATCGGAATCATCGCGGGAAAATTGAACGGCGTGATGCCGGCGACGACACCCAAAGGCTGCCGCATCGAATAGATGTCGATGCCGGGGCCGGCGCCTTCGGTATATTCGCCCTTCATCAGATGCGGAATGCCGCAGGCGAATTCGACCACCTCGAGGCCGCGCTGGATATCGCCCTTGGCGTCCGGAACGGTCTTGCCATGCTCGCGCGCCAAAAGATCGGCGAGCTTGTCGTAATCGCGCTGCGCGAGCTCGAGGAATTTCATCATCACCCGCGCGCGGCGCTGCGGGTTGGTCGCGCCCCATTCCGGCTGCGCGGCAACGGCGTTTTCGACCGCCGCCCGCACTTCCGCCTTGGAGGCCAAATCCACCTTGGCCTGCACGTCGCCGGTCATCGGCTCGAAAACGTCAGCCGTTCGCCCCGATGTGCCCTTGACCTCGCGGCCGCCGATAAAATGTCCGATTGCGCGCATGGGTTCCTCCAGAAGCTTATGGCAAGGGCCGGTTTTGCGGCATCTTGCAGGCTTTGCGGCATTTGGAAAGGGATTCTACGCGCGGCGGAATTGCGAAATTGCGGGTGTGGTCGGGTATTATGGCGCAAACGGCACAAGCGGGGTTCTGTCAGCGATATTGTACACAGCCGTTGTTGGGAGCTGGCTTTGGCTCGATGACCGCCTTGCATTCGGTATCAAACGATGCGCCGGAACGAATTAGTTCGCCGTCAATCGCGCGCAAAAACTTCTGTGCCAACCGAAGCTCGTAGTCCGTATCGATTGGCACCGCACTATTCGCCGCGGCTATTCGTTGGGCTCGGCGGGTTTGGCTCCATATATTAATGAAATCTTCGGTTAGATGGGGCGGCACCTGTTCCAACTTAATCGCCTGCAGGCCAACCAGCACGGTCTCAAAGCTGGCATTTTCGGTGGTGTGATGGCCCGAAGCGGCTAGCTGAAATTCAAGGATATTCTCTCGATAAGCAAAAAAGGCAAGGTTTCTAGCCGAGGCTAACGCTTGCAGGTCTTTCTGCGCTTGCAGAGATTCCGGACGCCAAAGCGCGAAGATAGCGACACCTACACCGACTGCCGCTGCTATTCCGGCTACGAGAGTCCCGAACGCGTTGAGATTTTCAATTGCAGTGTTACGCATGCCCCGCGCCCCTCTCGGGGAAACTACCCCTTCTAAATCCACCGCCGCAAGGGCAGCGGTAGCTAGTCGGCCAAATCGTAAATCTCGCGTAGCTCAGTCCCGTCAAAATGGCGTCGGACGGCTCAGAAATCTTGTGCGTTTGCGCCATAATACCGGGCATAGCCGGCTTATGCGGCATTCGACCATCGTCCTATGCCATTGGCTCGAGCAGCCGTGAGTTAAACGGCGACTTTTTTCTTTCTGGAAGGTGATCGGCGCATCGACGCTTTGCCGGCGACGCGAGGCTTAACCGACAGGCCAAGATCAAGAGCCTTGAGCACGCTCATGATGGTCCCGAATTCAGGCTTCCCGGTGGGAGACAGGGACCGGTAGAGGCTCTCACGAGACAGTCCTGATTTTCGCGCGATGTCGCTCATGCTCTTGGCGCGAGCGACGACACCGAGGGCGTGGGTTATCAATTGAGGATCGCCGCTCTCCATGGCCTCTTCCATGTAAAATTGAACAGCCTTTGGCGAATTAAGAAATTCGGCGGAGTCGTAAGGTGCCGTTTTAGTCATTTGCTAGTCTTCCATGTTTCGAAGAGCGCTTTGGCTTTCTTGATGTCCCTGGATTGACCATTCTTGGTTCCGCCGCACAGGAGCAGTATGATGCTGTCTCCATGCTTGCCGTAGTAGACGCGATAGCCCGGACCATAATCGATCCTCATTTCACTGAGGCCGCCCCCCACTGGCTTGACGTCCCCCGGATTTCCAAGCGCAAGACGGTCGATGCGAAGGGCAATTTTGGCTTTTGCGCGGTCGTCGCGTAACGACAGACTCCACGAGGCATACTCTTCGGTTCGTATGATCTGAACCATGCCTGTAACCTACAGGCTACACATCAGGCTGTCAACGAACCGCGAAATGCGGGCATCGCCGCATTTTCGTCGCCTACGGCCAATATTGTATGCTGATCGGTGTCAGTGCCGCGCGGGCGCCGCAGTCTTCCTGGCCGCAGGCTTCTTCGATCCCGGTTTCGCCGCCGCACGCTCCAGCACAGCCTCCCGCCCCGCGCCCAAAATATCGTCGGAAAACTCGCCGCTGCCGGCGACGCGCGCCATCACCAGCGTGCCCATCATGGTCGCGAGCGACGCCATCGCCTGTTTTCGCGCGGCCTTGCGCGGCAGGTCCGGGATTTGCGCGGCGATCATGTCGATCATCTGGTCCAGCTTGGCCGCGAAGGCTTTTCGGGTTTTCGGGCTCTCGCGGGCGATCTCCGCGCTCAGCGCCGGAATCGCGCAGCCGTGGCCGGGGTCGTCGCGATGCACCGGCGTCAAATACGAATCCACGATCGTGGCGAGGCGTTTTTCCAGCGGCGTTTGTTCCGCGAGCTTGCGCCAGCGATCGGTCGAGCGATCCATCGCATAGGCAAACGCCTCAATCACCAGCGCTTCCCTGGAATCGAAATGCGCGTAAAAACCGCCATGGGTGAGGCCGGCGTCCTTCATCAGGTCGGCGACGCCGATGCCGTGCGCGCCCTTCTCGCGAAGCCGCACCGAGGCCTTCTTCACGATTCTGGCGTGGGTTTCGAGCTTGTGTTCCTTCGAATAGCGCATCGGCGTCCCATTGGATGTTTGCAGTCATATAATAACCGATAACCGAAATAAAAGCTGCATTTATTTGCGGAACTTCGGCTAAACTCGATCGCGCCAACCGCGAGACCATCCATGCACATGCTCAATCCCTTTTGCGGCGTCGATCGCGACCCGCGCGGCGTCGTCAAATTGACCATCTGCAATGCCGGCTCGCTCAACATCCTGGGCTCGGCCGCCATCAACGGCGTCCGCGAAGGCCTGGAAACGCTGGCGACCGAGCGTGAAATCCGTGCGCTGATCATCGCCGGCCAGAGCGAAAAGAGCATGATCGGCGGCGCCGACATCAAGGAAATGGCCAGGCTCGATCAGGCCTCGGCGGAAAAATTCATCACCAGCCTGCGCGACCTCTGCGAGGCGGCCCGCGCCTTTCCGGCGCCTGTGATCGCGCGGATTCCGGGCTGGTGCCTGGGCGGCGGGCTGGAATTCGCCGCAGCCTGCGACTTCCGGATCGCGGCGCACGACGCCAAATTCGCCATGCCCGAGGTCAAGGTCGGCATTCCGTCAGTGATCCACGCAGCCTTGCTGCCGCGGCTGATCGGCTGGGGCCGCGCGCGCTGGCTGATCATGACGGCCGCGACCATCGATGCGCCGACCGCGCTCAGTTGGGGACTGGTCGATGCGGTGGCTTCGGAGGACGGCCTCGACGCCGAAGTGGAACGCACGGTCGCAGCATTGCTGGAATGCGGGCCGGAGGCGCTGCGGTCGCAAAAAGCCCTGCTGAAACAATGGGAAGAACTGCCGCTCAAGGAATCGGTCGATCTCAGCATCAAAGTGTTCGGGCAGTCCTTCCTGACCGACGAGCCGCGCCGGTTGATGCAGGGGTTCATCGACAGGAAGCGGTAGCGCGGAATGTCATCGCCCGCGAAAGCGGGGACCCATAACCACCGGCGCCTATAATTTTGCGCAAGTCTTTCAACGCCATCGCTTGAATTGAAACGACTGAGTGTATGGGTCCCCGCTTTCGCGGGGACGACGAAACAATGGACGCCCCACCTCCTCTTGCAAATTTTGCAGCGCATCATATGATGTACATCATTCAAAGCGCTCTCGCCTGCCCGACACAAGGAACCCCGCCATGCCCGTTTCCGATCCGGTCGTCATCGTCGCCGCCGCACGAACCCCGCTCGGCCGGTTCCAGGGCGACCTGTCGCCGTTCAGCGCCCACAATCTCGGCAGCCACGTGATCGGCGCCGCTGTCGAACGCGCCAAGCTTTCGCCGGATCGTATCGACGAAGTGTTCATGGGCTGCGTTCTCCCCGCCGGACAGGGCCAGGCCCCGGCGCGTCAGGCCGCGCGCGGCGCAAAACTGCCGGACGCGACGGGTGCGACCACCATCAACAAGGTCTGCGGCTCCGGCATGAAGGCGACCATGCTGGCGCACGACATTATCAACGCCGGCTCCGCCGAGATCGTGCTGTCGGGCGGCATGGAGAGCATGACCAACGCGCCGTACCTGCTGGCGAAGGCGCGCGGCGGCTACCGCGTCGGCCACGACCGCATCATCGACCACATGCTGATGGACGGCCTCGAGGACGCCTATGAGACCGGCCGCTCGATGGGCGATTTCGGCGAAGCCACCGCCGAGGCCTACCAGTTCACCCGCGCCGACCAGGATGCCTATGCGATAGAGACGCTAACGCGGGCGCGCAAGGCGGTGGAAGGCGGTGCGTTCAAGGCCGAAATCGTGCCGATTGCCGTGAAGGAAAAAGCCGGCGTCCGCACCATTGAGAACGACGAACATCCGCTGAAAGTGGATCCCGCCAAGATTCCCGGCCTTAAGCCCGCGTTCCGCGCCAATGGCACCATCACTCCGGCCGCCTCCTCCGCCAATGCCGACGGCGCCGCGGCGCTGATCCTGGCGCGGCGCTCGCTCGCCGATCGCGATGGGTTGCCTGCGCTGGCCGAGATCAAGGGCCACGCCACCCACAGCCAGGAGCCGCAGTGGTTCACCACCGCGCCGATCCCCGCGATCCGCAAGCTGCTGGAAAAAGTCGGCTGGAGCGTCGCGGATGTCGACCTGTTCGAGATCAACGAGGCGTTTGCGGTCGTGGCGATGGCGGCGCAGCGCGATCTCGGCATTCCCCGTGAAAAACTCAACATCAACGGCGGCGCCTGCGCGCTCGGCCATCCGATCGGCGCCACCGGCGCGCGGCTGATCGTGACGCTGCTGCACGCGCTGGAAGCGCATAACCTGAAACGCGGCGTCGCGGCATTGTGCATCGGCGGCGGCGAAGCCACCGCAATTGCCATCGAACGCGTCGTCCACTAACGCTGCGACTTCTCCCTCGCCCCGCTTGCGGGGAGAGGGTCGGGGTGAGGGGAACTCTCCACGCACTCGGACTCGCGGATAGTCCCCCTCACCCGGATGTCATCTTCGATGCCATCCGACCTCTCCCCGCAAGCGGGGAGAGGTAAGCTCGACTCGGTTCAACTTGAATACAGGAACCATTATGATCTCCAATTGGCTGTCCGCTGCGCTTGCCCGCAGGAATATTCACTACGGCTGGGTCATGGTGGGCATGACCTTCCTCACCGCGCTGATCACCGCGGGCACGGTCGGCGCGCCCGGCGTGTTCATCGTGCCGCTGCAGCAGGAATTCGGCTGGACCACCGCGGAAATTTCCGGCGCGCTGTCGATCCGCTTTATCCTGTTTGGGCTAATGGCGCCGTTCGCCGCCGCTTTGCTCAACCGCTACGGCCTGCGCAACGTCACACTGTCCGCATTGCTGATCGTGGTCTCGGCACTCGTCGTCTCGCTGGCGATGACAAAGGTCTGGCAGTTGATGCTGCTGTGGGGCGTCGTGATCGGCATCGGCACCGGCATGACCGCGCTGGTGCTGGGGGCCACTGTCGCCGCGCGCTGGTTTTCGGCGCGGCGCGGGCTGGTGGTCGGCATTCTCACCGCGAGCGTGGCCACCGGGCAACTGGTGTTCCTGCCGCTGCTCGCGAGCCTGACAGAGCGGATGGGCTGGCGGATGGCGCTGGCGCTGATGTGCGTGATGCTCGGCGTCGCCGCGTTCGCGGTTGCTATGGTGATGCGCGATCGACCGAGCGACGTCGGCTTGCGTCCGTTCGGCGATGAGGGCACGCAGCCGCTGCCGGCGCCGGCGCCGAATACCGCGCCGATCATGGCCGCTGCGCTGGGTGCGCTGCGCGATGCCGCCAAGACCCGCGTGTTCTGGATCCTGTTCGCGACGTTCTTCATCTGCGGCGCAAGCACCAATGGCCTGATCCAGGTGCATCTGATTCCGATGTGCCTCGATTTCGGCATTCCGCAGGTCCAGGCCGCCGGCCTGCTCGCCGCCATGGGCATATTCGACTTCGTCGGCACCATCGGCTCCGGCTGGCTGTCGGACCGTTACGACAACCGCTATTTGCTGTTCTGGTATTACGGCCTGCGCGGGCTGTCGCTGTTGTTCCTCCCCTTCACCGACTTCTCGTTCTACGGCCTGTCGCTGTTCGCGATGTTCTACGGCCTCGACTGGATCGCGACAGTGCCGCCGACGGTGCGCCTCACCGCACAACGCTTCGGGCCGGAACGCGCTAATCTGGTGTTCGGCTGGATTTTTGCCGGCCATCAACTCGGCGCCGCGGCCGCGGCGTTCGGCGCGGGCCTGTCGCGAACCGTGCTCGCGACTTATCTGCCGGCGTTCTTCGCCGCCGGTGCGCTGTGCATCGTTGCTGCGCTGATTACGCTCATGATCTCCAAATCGCAGAAGGCTGTTTTGCAGCCCGTGGCGGCGTAGCTCGAGTCTCCACACCCGTCATTGCGAGGAGCGCAGCGACGAAGCAATCCAGTCTTTGCTTGTTGCTCTGGATTGCTTCGCGGAGCCTGTCATCGGGCGGCGCTTCGCGCCGACCCGTTGGCTCGCAATGACGTTACGGCCTTATCGTGAAGTTCGTCGCCATCCCCGGCGTACGCAGCGGCTCGGCCAGCCGCGCGAATTCGCACAGCAATGAGCGCGTCTTGCGCGGGTCGATGATCTCCTCGACCCAGAACCGTTCGGCGGAGCGGAACGGCGAGCGCAGCTTGTTGAGGCGGTCCTCGATCTCCTGCAGTTTCGCTTTCGGATCATCTGATGCGTCGATGTCGGCGCGATAGGCCGCCTCGATGCCGCCTTCCAGCGGCAGCGAGCCCCAATAGGCCGACGGCCACGCATAGCGCATCGAGAACCGGTCGGCCGGCTGATGCACGACACCGGCGACCCCAAAGGAATTGCGCACGATGATGGTGCACCAGGGCACCGTGGTCTGGTTCACCGCCGCCATGGCGCGGACGCCGTGCTTGATGGTCCCGGCTTTCTCCGCCTCGAGCCCGATCATAAAGCCGGGGCAATCCATCAGATAGACCACCGGCAGATGAAACGTCTCCGCTAGGTCCACGTAGCGCACCACCTTCTGGCACGCGTCAGCGGTCCATGAACCGCCATAGTGAAACGGATCGCTGGCGAGCAGCAGCACTGCCCGCCCCTCCAGCCGTGCAAAACCCGCGATGATCGGGCGGCCGAAATTCGACGCCATCTCGAAGAACGAGCCCTTGTCGACGACGGCGTCGATAATGGGACGCATCTTGTAGACCTGGCGGCGGTTGCGCGGCACCGCCTTCATCAGCGATTCCTCGGCGCGCTCCGGATCGTCGTCGCAAGGAATCGTCGGCGGCAATTCATAGACCGACGAAGGCAGATAGGAGAGGAAACGTTTGGCGCAGGCGAACGCCTCCTCCTCGGTATCGACCGCATGATCGACGCCGCCGGCGCGGGTCTGGATATCGGCGCCACCGAGTTCCTGCTTGGTGAGATCCTGTCCGAGGCGTTTCACCACCGGCGGACCGGCGACGAACATCGCCGAGCTTTTGGTCATCACCGAATAATGGCTGGCGGCGAGCCGCGCAGCACCAAGCCCCGCGACCGAACCCAGCCCCAGGGCCACCACGGGCACCCGCGCCATGTTCGCCGTCGTGTACCAGTACCAGCGGGTGCCGCCGACGCCGCCGGGCAGATTGGCGGCGCCCTTGGTTTCGATGGTCTTCACCGAACCGCCACCACCGGAGCCTTCGATTACGCGTACGATCGGCAGCCGGAAGTCGTGCGCCATCTCCTCGGCCATCAAAGGCTTGGCGGAAATCGACGCATCCGCGGAGCCGCCGCGCACGGTAAAATCATCGCCGACCACCACCACGGTGCGGCCGTCGATCCTGCCGCGGCCGAACACGCAATTCGCCGGCGTCAGGTTGGTGAGTTCGCCCTTCTCGTCATATTCGGCGACGCCGGAAATCGCGCCGACTTCGTGGAAGGTTTTTGCATCGACCAGTTTGTCGATCCGTTCGCGGACGGTGAGCCGGCCCTGGTCGCGCTGCCGCTTGACCTTGTCAACGCCTCCCATCTCGCGCGCGAACGCTTCGCGCCGGGCGAGATCGTCGAGTTCCGGCTTCCAGTTCATTCGCATCCTCCGACGTGATGATTTTCTTATGATTGGCAACCGGCAGCGGTTTGTCCGGAATCCGGTTGCTGAAGAAATCGCCTTCCGCATTCTCGATCAGGCTGCCGACTGCGACGCCGAGTTCACGCATCTTCGGCGCGACTTCGCTGTGCAGCCGCGCCTCGTCGAACATCGCCGACAATAGCCCGATCGTCACCACAACGAAGGTCTGGTACTGCGGCGACCACAGCGGCACCGCGAGGCCGTTGATATGCGGCGACCAGAGCCCGCAGGCAACCACGTAGCCGCGCTCGCGGAGGAAGCGGCGATTGCCTTCGATGCGCGGACGCAACAGTTTTGCGGCGTCCGGCATTTCCCGTTCCATCTCCGCCAGCAGGGCGTCGCCGACGTCGGTATCGAGCGCCGCGGTGTGGGCATGTCCGGCGGCGGTGGTCGCCATCGCGATCCGGCTGCCGGTGCTTTCATGCAGGCCGAGCGCATTCGCGGCGCGGGCAAATTCCAGATAGACCAGATGAAAGCGGTCCGGAATCACGAACCCGACCGTACCCGGCAGTTGCTCGGCGACATCCTGCAATCGCAGCCGGATCAGGTTGCGCAGCTGCAGCCCACGCATCATCGAGGTGCTCATCGCTACCGCACTGGGTCCGATGCGGTATTTCTGATCGCGCGGCAGATAAACGAGCTGCCCCATCCGGGTCAGGGTGTGGGTCAGGCGCGACACCGTCGAACGCGGCAGGCCGCAGCGGCTGGAAATTTCCAGATTGCCGAGCCGCGCCTCATGGCCCTCGAAGCAGCGCAATACGTCGAAGGCGCGCGATACTACCTGGATGACATCGCCCTCGCCCGCAAGATCGCTGGCGAGCATTCCCTGTTTGCTGAGCCGTTCCGAGCGTCGTCCCATGGCTTGTGTCCGCTTGTCATTCCGCGGTGCGGAATAAAATTCCACTTGCAGAACAGGCTACCTCAGGCAATCTGCCGCCACAACTAGAAGCCGTTCGCGTGGGCAATTGTCCGTCAGACGGTCCGGCGGAGAACGGAATGCCCGACATCAGAATCGTGACCGAAGTAGCGGGGCGCGTCTGCGCGCTTCCCGTTGAAGCCGGCGCAAGCGTTGGCGAAGGCGACGACATCGCATTCGTCGAAGCGATGAAGATGGAAATCCCGGTCGCCGCTCCGGCCGCGGGAAAGCTCAAATCGATTCTGGTCAAGATCGACGACGTCGTTGCCGAAGGACAGGTGCTGGCGATCGTCGAGACCTGACGGCCTCGAGGAGCACTTGCGACTCGCAATGACGCGGTGGCCGCCGCGACAATCTGTCCAGAACTATCGTCTGAGCCTGCCTGCGTTGCCATCGCTTCGTCGCGATGACATGATCCGGCCAATAAAAACGCAGTTCGCAAAGCGAATGCTCTTTGGGAGGGGTTCATGTTTCATCGCATAAGCGTGCTCGTGTCGGCTGCCGCGCTGGCGGCATCGGTGACGACAGTATCGGCGCAAGACATAAAACTGCCGCCGACCATGACGTTCACCGCCTATGACACCGGCACCGCCGGTTTCAACATCGCAGTCGCCGTCGGCAAGATGATGAAGGACAAATACGGCACCGATGTTCGCGTGCTGCCCGCCGGCAACGACGTCGCGCGCCTTGCGCCGCTGCGCGCCGGCCGCGCGGTATCATCCGCCATGGGCTCCGGCACCTATTTCGCTCAAGAAGGCGTGTTCGAGTTCGGCGCCAGGGAATGGGGACCTCAGCCGTTGCAGCTGGTGCTGTCCTCGGTCGACTGCAATGCCGGTTCGCTCGGCGTGGCGCGCGACACCGGCGTTACCGAGATCAAGCAGCTCCGCGGCAAGCGCGTCGGTTTCGTGGTGGGATCGCCGGCGCTGAACCAGAATGCGCTGGCGATCCTGGCGTTCGGCGATCTCAAGCAAAGCGATGTCAAGATCGTCGAATTCTCCAGCTATGGCGCGATGTGGAAGGGTCTGGTCAACAACGATACCGACGCCGCGTTCGCAACCACGATCACCGGACCCGCAAAGGAAGCCGAGACCTCGCCGCGCGGCATCATCTGGCCGCCGCTCCCGCATAACGACAAGGCCGGATGGGACCGCGTTCAGAAAGTCGGATCGTTTTTCTTCCGCCATGTCGCAACCTGCGGCGCCGGCATCTCGCCTGAAAAACCGATCGAACTCGGAAATTATCCATACCCGATTTTCGTGGTGTACGGGTCGCAGGCGGCCGATCAGGTCTATGCCATGACCAAGGCGATGATAACAGGCTACGACGCCTACAAGGACAACGCGCCGGGCGCAGGCGGCCTCGCCGCCGCTCGGCAGACCATGAAATGGGTGGTGCCGTTTCACCCCGGCGCAGTGAAGGCACTAAAGGAAGCAGGCAACTGGACCGACGCCGATCAGGCGCACAATGACGGCCTGATCAAGCGCCAGGGCGTTCTCGCCGTCGCCTGGGCCGATTACGGAAAATCCAGTCCGCCATCGGATGACAAAGCGTTTCTGGATGGCTGGATGAAAGCGCGCGGAGCGGCGCTGGATAAGGCCAATATGTCGAACGGGTTTGAATAAGTCGCCTCACGCATCTGCGCAAAATTGCTGGCAAACTATTGGTAGATGAATGTCACCTTCTCCGCCCGATAGTTCGCAGCAGCCCCTCGCCGCATCGTCCCAACACGATGGCGGTGTCGCGCCTCCGATGAAGAACGAGGTTGCCGATCCCAATCTCGTCGTTGTGGCCGACCTGCAGGAAGCCGAGGTCACGCGCATCCGCACCTTGCAAGGCGGGTGGCGCTGGACGCTGATCGCAGCGACCACGGCGACGATCCTGCTCTGCATCAACCAGCAATTCTCGTTGCGGCTGTTTATCGGCTACACCCAGCTCAATACCGAATATTTTTACCTGCTGATCGCGCTGATGCTGCCGTTCACATTCCTGATCTTTCCCGGCACCAACCGCGCCTCGCTCGACCGTATTCCCTGGTACGACATTGTCCTGTTCGTCGCGACCTTCGCCGCGGCGATCTGGCTGATGACGAACGTCCGCAAGGCGGCGCAGCTCGGCTGGGAATTCGAGGGCGCGCCGAAGAACGTTATCGCAGCGGGCCTCGTGATGTGGTTCGTGCTGATGGAAGCGCTGCGCCGCACCGGCGGCTGGAGCCTGCTGCTCAGCGTGTTTCCATTCACGGTCTACCCGCTGTTTGCCGACGCCAAATGGCTCGGCCCCTTCCGCGGCACGCAATCGACCTTGGAACAGACCACCGCCTATCACGCGCTGTCGGGCGAGAGCCTGCTCGGCATTCCGATTCAAGCCTTCGCGGACACCGTGATCGGCTTTCTGGTGTTCGGCACCGCGCTGATGATGACCGGCGCGGGAAAATTCTTCATCAACATCGCGTTCGCGATGTGCGGCACCTACCGCGGCGGTGCCGCGAAAGTTTGCGTCTTCGCCAGCGGCCTGCTCGGCACCGTCGGCGGCAGCATCGTCTCTAACGTGCTGACCGCGGGCACCATGACCATCCCGGCAATGAAAAAGACCGGCTTTACCCCCTCTTATTCCGCAGCGATCGAAGCCTGCGCGTCCACCGGTGCCGTGCTGGCGCCGCCGGTGCTCGGCGCTACCGCCTTCGTGATGGCGCAGTTCATGAACACCAGCTACGCGGACGTAGCACTCGCGGCCACCATCCCCTCGATACTGTATTATGTCGGACTGTTCGCGCAGGTCGACAGCTACGCCGCGCGTCACAAGCTGAAAGGCCTGCCGCGCGCCGAACTACCGCGCTTCATGGATGCGTTCAAGGAGGGCTGGTACTATTTGTTCGTCATCGTGATCCTCGTGGTCATGCTGCTGTATTTCAAGCGCGAAAGCCACGCGCCGTTCTACGCGTCGGTGCTGCTGGTGATCCTGCATCAATGGTCGGGGCCGGCGCCGTGGAAACGCGGCAACACTGCGGTTCTGGTACTCTCGATTGCCCTCACCGGGCTGATGCTGTGGTTCGACGTGCTCAACGCGTTTCTCTGGGGCATGTGCATTCTCGCCGCGCTCAATGAATTCTTCCCGGGCAAGAACTGGGGCGGCGCGCGCTGGCTGCAATTCCTCGAACTGAACGGCAAGACCTTCGTCGAGCTGATCGCCATTCTCGCCGGCTGCGGCCTGCTGATCGGCGCGTTTTCGCTGACCGGCGTGATCTCGAGCCTTGCCAACGACCTGCTCAACATCGCTGGCGGCGATGCGTTCCTGCTGCTGATCATGTGCGCGGTCACCAGCCTGATCCTGGGCTTAGGGTTGACCACCACATCCTGTTACATCTTCTTAGCCATCCTGGTGGCGCCGGCGCTGGAAAAGCTCGGCCTCAACAAGATGGCCGTACACATGTTCATCTTTTACTGGGGCATGCTGTCGGCTATCACGCCGCCGGTTGCGATCGCATCCTTCGCCGCCGCCGGAATCGCCGGCGCGCCGGCGATGAAAACCGGCTGGGAATCGATGTGGGTCGGCAGCATCATCTATTTCATTCCATTCTTCTTCGTGCTGAATCCGGCGCTGCTGCTGCAAGGCGATAACCCCTATCTCGAAGCGCTTGGCCTGACGGGGCTCGCCTGTTTCGGCATCATTTTCATCTGCGGCGGAATTCAGGGCTATCAGGCCTTTGTGGGCGACCTCCGCGGCGCCGGCTACATGGAATGGCCGCTGCGCGTGTTGCTGATTATCGGCGGCTTCGTGGTGGCGACGCCGGGCGGCGGCATCATGCCGGTCTCGCAATGGCAGATCACCCTGCTCGGGCTCGCCATCCTTGCTCCCACCGTGCTGGTCGCACTGCTGCTGGTCCGCCGGCAAAGGCTGATGCCGAGCCAGTTGCAAGCGCGTTAAGCGCAGGCAAAGATGGGGGATGAAAACTGCCCCATCAGTCAATACCCCCAAAGCCGCGGCCTGGGCCGACGCGAAGCCGCCGCTGCTGCGGTTTCTGGCCGATTGCCACGCCGAATTTTTGGGCGAAACCGGCGGTAAGGTAGCCGACTACATTCCGGAACTCGGCAAGGCCGACCCCGACCATTTCGGCATCAGCCTCGCCACCATCGACGGCCATGTCTACGAGGTCGGCGACACCCGCGTGCCCTTCACCATCCAGTCGATGTCGAAGGCGTTTGTATTCGCGCTGGCGCTGGACACACTTGGCGCCGCGCGGGTCGAAAGCTCGATCGGCGTCGAACCCTCCGGCGAGCCGTTCAACTCGATCCGCCTTAACGCCGACAACCATCCGTTCAACCCGATGGTCAATTCCGGCGCGATCTCCTGCTCCGGCCTGATCCACGAGGCCAAGGGCGATGGCGCATTCGAATGCATCCGCGAGTCGCTAAGCCGGTTTGCCGGACGCGATCTCGGCATCGATGAAGCCGTGTTCGCCTCCGAAAGCGCCACCGGCGACCGCAACCGCGCCATCGGATATCTCCTGCGCAATTCCGGCGTGATCAAGGACAATGTCGACGCGGTGCTGAAAGTCTATTTTCGGCAATGCGCGATCCTGGTGACGGCGCGCGACAGCGCAATCATGGCGGCGACCCTGGCCAACCGCGGCAGGAATCCGGTGACCGGCGAGCAGGTGGTGACGCCCTACGCCATCTCACACACGCTGTCGGTGATGACCTCTTCCGGCATGTACGACTACGCCGGCGAATGGATTTATCGCGTCGGCATCCCCGCCAAAAGCGGCGTCGGCGGCGGCATTCTTGCCGCACTTCCGGCGCGGCTGGGACTCGGCACCTATTCACCGCGCCTGGACGCGCACGGCAACAGCGTGCGCGGCATCAAGGTGTGCGAAGCGCTGTCGGCGCATTACGACCTACACATGCTGAACCGCAGCGACGACGCGCGCAACAGCATCATCGCCGATTACGACTTGAGCAAAAGCGCATCACGAAGAAGCCGCCGGCCGGACGAGCAAAGGATTCTCGCGGCGCATCACCAAGATGTTCGCATCATCGAACTGGTCGGCGCCTTGAGTCTCGCCAATATCGACTATGTCTCGCGCCAGTTCGCCGCAAAACCACGCCCGCAATTCGTGGTTTTCGATCTGCGCCGCGTCGCCACCTTGACCGTGGCCGCCGCCCGCCTGCTCGCCGAAGGTTTTCGTGAGCTTAGCGCCTTCGATGTGACCGTGGTGGTGTCGGGCGTGCAGCGTTCATCGCCGATCTGGCAGGCGCTCGGCGAGTGGACGCAAGGCATCTCGAGCTTGCGCGATTTCTACCTGCTCGACGACGCCATCGAATGGGCCGAGGATCAGGTGGTGTATCGCCACGGCGGCACCATCGAATCCACAGAAATGACCGAGCTTTCCGAACAGGCGCTGCTGGCGGGCCTCTCGGCGGACGAAATCGCAGCCCTCGCCAAACTCGGGACCACCCGAACCTATCAACCGGGCCAGCGCATCATCGCCGCCGCGGAACCGCCCGCCTCGTTGTTTTTTCTCATCAGCGGCGTCGCCCACGTCAAGCTGCCCGGCGGCATCCGGCTCGCGACATTGAGCGCGGGCATGGTGTTCGGCGAGATGGCGCTGCTGGAAACCAAGCGCTCCGCCGACGTGCTGGCCGACAAATCCGTCACCGCGCTCGAAGTGCCGCTGGCGGATTTCCAGCGCTTTCGCGAAACGCATCCGCGGATCGGCGAACGCATCATGCGCAACCTCGCGCAACTGCTCGCGGATCGGCTGATCGTCGCCAATACCAAGGTGAATCTGCTGACGGCCGAATAACACACAGCCGTCGTCCCCGCGAAAGCGGGGACCCATAGCCTCCGACCCATCCGTTTGAGCGATAGCGTTCACCAATGCCGTCGCCGCCCTCGCACACCATCGACATCGGTGGTTATGGGTCCCCGCTTTCGCGGGGACGACGGCTCACACCAGTTGCTCCACCGGCTGCATGTCGATGCCAAACGTCTCCAGAAATTTCGACGTCATGATGTAGAAGCCGACCGAGATCTGCAGTTCGACCAGCGCGCCCGGCGTCAGTTTTGCAGCAACCACCTCAAGCGTCGCATCGGTCGGCTTGTGCAGGTTGACAATTTCATCAGCGAAAGCGAGCACGGCGCGCTGCACGTCGTTGAAGCAGGTAGCCGACTTCCAGTCCTCCAGCGCGGCGTTCTGTTCGTCGGTGACGCCGACGCCTTTGCCGATCCGCTTGTGGGCCACCACCTCATAAGGCGCCTCGCACAAAATCCCGGTGCGGGTGATCGCGAGCTCGCGCAAGACCGGATCGAGTTCGCCCCGGAAGCGGATCGCTGCTCCCAGCCGGCAGTATTGCCTGAGGTAATCAGGCGAATGCGCCATCATGCGGAAGATATTGGCATTCCGGTTCTTCGCAACGATACCGCTGGTACGGTCATCAAGCTTCGCAGGGTCGGAATAGTCGATACGGGCCATGCTGTTCCCTTTAATTATACGCGCTTGTTCACCTTAAGCGCCGCGCCGAACGCCTGGAACAGCGCGCGATTGATCGGATTGCGTTGCGGGTCGTACTCGGCATGCCACTGCACGCCGAGTGCAAAGCCCGGCGCGTCCGCAATCCGGATCGCCTCGATAGTGCCGTCTTCCGCCACGCCTTCGACAACCACGCGCTTGCCGGGTTCGAGAATGCCCTGCCCATGCAACGAATTGACGCGGATGGTTTCACAGCCGAGCAGCGCCGCGAAGGCGCCGCCGGGAACCAGCGTCACGTCGTGGCGGTCGGCAAAAATGACCTTGTGATCGGGATGAATCTCGCCGTTCTCCAACCTGGGCATGCGGTGGTTCATCCGCCCCGGCAATTCGCGGATCTCCGGATGCAGCGAGCCGCCGAAGGCGACGTTCATCTCCTGAAGGCCGCGGCAAATCCCGAACAGCGGCACGCCGCGGGCGACGCAGGCTTCGGTCAGCGACAGCGCCAGGTCGTCACGCGGGATATCGTAGGGCTCGTGCTTCGGATCCGGTTCGGTGCCGAAACGGGTCGGATGCACATTGGCGCGGGCGCCGGTCAGCACCACGCCATCGACCACATCCAGCAGCGCGCCGATATCGGTGATTTCAGGTGCGGCCGCGAACATCAGCGGCAGCGCGCCGGAAACTTCGGCCACGGCGCGGAGATTGCGCTCTCCGACCATCTGCACGGCGAACCGGTTTTCGATCCGATGCGCGTTTCCGATCACGCCGACCACCGGTCTTCTCATCGCCTGAATTTCCCGTCTTTCAGTCAAAACTCACGTTATGTCTAACAGAGCATTTTCTCTGCTCAAGTAGAAATCCCCTTCTTGCGCGCCAAAATACTCGCTGTCATCCTGAGGAGCGGCCTCTTGGCCGCGTCTCGAAGGATCGCCGCGAGCGCTTGTGGCCCATCCTTCGAGACGCCGCGCGATGCGCGGCTCCTCAGGATGACGGATTGCCTTACTCACGGCCCTGTGAATTGGGCATAAGTAACCATCTGACGGTGTTTACCGTAATATACGCGAACGGGAGGGCGAGTCATGATCCGTATCGGGGTGCTGCTGCTGTCGTTGCTGTTCGCTTTTGGCGCCCGCGCTGCGCCGATCGAGAACGGCGACGGGTTCTGGAGCGAATGGAGCGACGCGACGTTCGCCCGCGCCGCGGGCGAGAACAAGTTCGTCGTGGTTTCGCTGCAGTCCTGGTGGTGCCGCTGGTGCCATGTGATGAATCGCGAGACCTGGGCCGACGCGGAAGTCCGCGATATCCTCAAGGACAAATTCATCCCGGTCTATGTCGATCAGGACAGCCGGCCGGATATCTCGCAGCGCTATGAGCGCTGGGGCTGGCCCGCCACCATCATCTTCGGCCCCGACGGCACCGAAATCGCCAAGCTGCGTGGCTTCTACTCACCGCAATATTTCATTCCGGTGCTGACCGCGACCATCGAGGATCCCTCCCCGGTCGAATATCCCGAACCTGGCGGCCCCGAGCGCGGACGCACGCTGGCGACCGGTCTCACCGACGCGCAGCGCGACGAAATCCTTACCTTCATCGACAAGGCCTGGGATGACGAGCATGGTGGCTGGAGCACGTCCAAATTCGTCGATGGGCCGATGCTGGCATGGGCGCTGCAGCGGGCGCGCCAGGGCGACACGGCGAACGAGGCGCGCATTCGCAAGGTGTTGACGCTGATGTCCGAGACCATGATCGACAAGGACGTCGGCGCCATCAGCCAGGTCAACCTCAAACCTGACTGGTCGGAACAGGCGCGTGAGTTTCCAATGTTCGCACAGGAGGCGGCGCTCATTGCCTATGCGCGCGCGTCGGTGATGTTTGGCGACCCGACCTATCGGCAGGCCGCGGACCGCATCTACGGTTTTCTCAAAAACACCATGGGCGCGCCCGGCGGCGGCTTCTACGCCTCGATGGGCATGAGCGAAGGCGAGCCAGGCGTCGACCAGCGGCAATATGCCCGCGAAACCGCGCAGGCGATCTCGGGGCTGCTGGCCTATTACGATGCCACCGGGATTGGTGAAGCGCGCGATCTTGCGAGTTCAGGCGCGCGCTGGGCATTGGCTAATCGCGCATTGCCCAATGGCGGTTTCCGTCACGCCGAGCAGGACAAAGGCGGGCCTTATCTCGCCGACAATGTCGAGATAGCGAAAGCGCTGCTGGCGCTGCATCGCTCCACCGGCGCACGCGAATGGCTCGACCAGGCCCGCGCCACCGCCGATTTCATCGCGGCGACGTTCATCGATCCCGCGACCGGCGGCTTTGTCGCCTCCGCCTCGCCGGACGCGCAGCAACTGACAAAACCGATCAAGCAGCGCGAGGACAATGTCACAGCGGTGCGGATGTTCAGCCTGCTATCGTCCTACACCGGCGAGAACCGCTACCGCGAGATCGCCGAAGCCGGCATGGGCTACCTGACCTCACCGCCTATTCTGGACGCGTTCGGCTTCCTGCCCGACGTACTGCTGGCCGAAGATGAGCTACGCAACGAACCGGTTCACGTCACCATCGTCGGCGCAAAAGACGATCCGCGTTCCGCAGCACTCTACAAGGCGGCACTGGCCTATCCGCTTCCCAGCAAGCGCGCGGAATGGTGGGACAAGCGCGAAGGCAAGCTCGCCAACACCGATGTCGATTATCCGGATTATCCGGACGGCCCGGCGGCGTTCGCCTGTACCGCGACGTTCTGCTCGTATCCGGTGACGGAGCCCGCCGCGATTGCGGCGCAGTTGGATGGGCTAAAGCGGGCGCGCAAGATGTGACTCGGATGATGTAGGTTGTCGTCCCCGCGAAAGCGGGGACCCATAGCCCCTGTCGTCAGTGATGCGGAAGGTGTCGGCGACCTGCCAAATCATAACTGCCGGTGGTTATGGGTCCCCGCTTTCGCGGGGACGACACTTAGTTACCCCTGAAACACCACCGCATCCACCACCACGCACCCATTCCCCGCGGAGTCCAGCAGCACCGGATTAAGATCGAGGCTCATCACCTTCAGCGCGGGATCGAGCATCAACTCGCCGATCTTCACCACCGCATCGCTGAGCGCATCGACATCCATCGGCGCCTCGCCACGCACGCCGGCGAACAGCGGCGCAATCCGCAATCGGTCGAGCGCCGCCTTCGCATCGTCCCGTGACAACGGCGGCAGCAGCAGCGTGGTGTCGCGAAAAATCTCCACATACTTGCCGCCGTCGCCGACCGCGACCACCGGCCCGAAGACGGAATCGCGGTGCGCGCCGATCATGATCTCGCGGCGGCCGCCGGCCATCGCTGCGATGATGACGCCGTCGAACCGCGCGCCGTGCTTGCGGATGATGTCCTCCATCTGCGCGTAGATTTCGCCGGCCTCCTCGCGCGTCTTGACGCCGAGTTTTACCAATCCAAGCTCCGACTTGTGCGCGATATCGGCCGAACAGCCCTTCACAACCACGGGCCCGCCGATCGCCTCGAAGGCCGCGATCGCCTCGGCGCGCGAGCGGCACAGCCGATGCGCGACCACGGGAATGCCGCGCGCGGCCAGCAGCGCGAGGCTGTCGGCCTCGTTCAGCATGGTGGTGGCCGCGGACACTTCGAGCAAAGCAGCCGGCTTCGCCCGTGCGGCCTTGCGCGTCAGCGTCCGCGCCATCAATTCGCGGTGCGCGAGAAACTGATGCAGCGCGGTGACCGCCTCGGTTTCGGTCGGGAACACGGTCGAGCCTTCGGCGGAAAACTGATCGGCGACGCTGCGCTGGGTCGCCGCGATCACCAGCGGTTTTCCGGTTTGCTTGCCGAACGCCGCGGCGTCGCGCGCGAACGCTTCGACGTCGTAGCCCGGGCCTGCCACCGGCACGCCGATCAGAAACGCATCGGCCGCGGGGTCTTCGGCGATCACCGGCAGGATATCGCCGAACAGCCGGCTGTTGGAGAGCAACGCCGCGGTGAGATCGATCGGATTGGTGGTGGTGGCAAAGCTCGGCAAGATGCCCTTGAGCTTCTTGTCGGTCGCATCGGCCAGCTTCGCCATCGGCATGCCCACGGCGGTGGCGGCATCCGCGGTCATGACGCAGACCGCGCCGGAATTGCTGATCGCGACCAGCCGCCTGCCCTTCGGCTTCCAGCCCTTCAGATAAAGCTCGGTGGCCTCCACCAGCCCGCGCATGTCCGGCGCGCGCCAGATGCCGTGATGCTCGAAAAACGCATCGACCACGCGGTCCTCGTTGGCGAGCGCGCCGGTGTGCGATTGCGCCGCCGCGCGGCCGGCTTCGGAGCGGCCGGATTTCAGCGCAATGATCGGCAAATCGCGGTAGAGCGCAACGGCGGCTAGTTCTTCCAGATATTTCTTCTCGGGAATACTTTCGAGATACAGCAGCAGCAGTTTTACTTCGGGGTCTTCGGCCACCGCGACGGCGAGTTCACCGACAGTGATATCGGCATCATTGCCCGTGGCGTGGGTGTGGCGCGTGCCGATGCCGCGCGCGCGCAAAAACCCGACCGGCACCGTCGAGAGTGCACCGCTCTGGCTCAGCATCGCGACATGGCCTTCGGCGCGGTCCATATCCATGAACATGGTGGAGAAGCTGGCAATAGCGCCGGTGCCAAAATTGGCGAGGCCTTGCGAATTCGGCCCGACGATGCGCATGCCGGCCTTGTGCGCGGTCTCGACCATGCGCCGCTCTTTCGCCTTGCCCGCGACCGCATCGACCTCGCCAAAACCCGACGCCATCACCACCGCGATCTTGACGCCCTTGGCGGCGCAATCTTCCACCGCACCAATGGCGTTGTCACCGGCGACCGCGACGATCACCATTTCAGGAGCTTCCGGCAGATCGGCGAGGCTCGGATAGCATTTGTGCCCCTGCACTTCGGGGCGCGACGGATTGATCGGGAAAATCTTGCCCTTGAAGCCGAACTTGTCAAGGTAATGCACCGGGCGGCCGCCGACCTTGTTGGGATTTTCCGAAGCGCCGATGATGGCGACGGATTTCGGATCGAGGGCGGCTCTTAGGCGACTCATGGCGTGGTCCTTGTGAAATAGGGAACGAGGCGGCCGGTGAAACGGGCATAGCGCGCGGTCACCTTGTCGCCGATGGCGAGGTCGTTGTCGCCGTGGGCCATCATGCGAAAGCCTTCGGCGGTATCGACCAGAACGATATTGTAGGGCACGTGTTCACGCGCTTCCGGCGTCGCGGCGCGGACCACCAGCGAGGTGGCATAGACGACGCCCTCGCCGCTGGCGCGCTTGTCGATCGGATCGGGCGCGCCGCAGGCTGCGCAAAAGCTACGACGGAAATACTGTACCGAGCCGCAGGCCGCGCAGGATTGATACACAATCGCTTCCGCGCCGGTGGTCCAATCGTTAATCCGCGGAACGTCACCGCTCATCGCACCCGCTCCAGGAACATGCTGACATGCGACGACAGCACGCCGCCGTCGCCATGCAGCAGCGCGATCGATGCGTCGCGCACCTGGCGATTGCCGGCGCGTCCGGTCATCTGCAGATGGGTCTCCACCAGATGCGCCATTGCGCCGCCGACGCCGCAGTGGCCGTAGCTCAAAAGCCCGCCGTGGGTATTGAGCGGCATCACGCCATCACGGCTGAAATATCCATCGCGTACTCGTGCTGCCGCCTCGCCGCGCGCCGCGAGGCCGAGGTCTTCCAGCAGCATCGCCAGCGTGATGGTAAAACTGTCATAGACCGCCGCGTAGCGCACGTCTGATATCTCAACGCCGGCCGCTTTCTTCGCGCGGGCAATCGCAATCTCGGCGCCGAGTTCGTTCAAAGCCGGCATCGCGGTGACATGCTGATGGGTATGCGCCTGCGCGCAGCCCATGACCCGCACGCCGGCCTCACCTGTCCGCTCGCGGCTGATAACGAAGGCCGCACCGCCATCCGACACCGGACAGCAATCCAAGAGTTTCAGCGGCATCGCCACCGGCTTCGAGGCCATCACATCTGCAACGCTGATCCTGTCGTGAAACTGCGCGCCGGGATGGGCGATGGCGTGGTCGCGCATCAGCACCGCGAATTCGGCAAGGTCCTCTTGGCTGACGCGGTATTCATGCATGTAGCGCGACGCGACCAGACCGTAATAGGCGGGGATCGTCGGCCCCAGCGGCACCTCGTAATCGGGATGGCCGACCTGCGCCAGCGTCTGGATCGCCGCATCGCGGCTCTGCCCGGTGAGCCGGTTCTCGCCCGACACCACCAGCACATGCCGCGCAATTCCCGCATCGACGATGGTGTGCGCCAGCATGGTCATCGCCAGTCCCGTCGCGCCGCCGACCTGCACGGCATGGGCATAGGACGGCTTGATCCCAAAATGCTCGGCGAACACCGTGGCCAGCATGATGTGCGGTTTTATCGTGGTATAGCCACAGAGCACGCCGTCGATCTCGACGCGCTTCAGGCCGGCATCGGCGATGGCAAGCTCCGCCGCCTTGCTCATCAGGTCGAGCGCGGAAGAGCCCTCATGCCTGCCGAATGCCGTGAGACCGACGCCGGTGATGAAGCTCATGGCAACGACGCCGGCGCGGTTGCTCCCCTCCCCCTTGCGGGGAGGGGTCGGGGGTGGGGGTCCGCGAGTCCGGCGCTTGCGGCTACCCCCCTCCCTGACCCTCCCCCGCAAGGGGGGAGGGAAAAGAGGCACCGTGTGCTCATGCCGTTCACGAAATCCATCTTCAATACGACTTCGGCAGGCCGAGCACTTTTTCGGCGATGAAGCTGAGGATGAGCTGCGGGCTGATCGGCGCGATGCGCGGGATCAGCGACTCGCGCAGATATCGCTCGACGTGATATTCCTTGGCGTAACCGAAGCCGCCATGGGTCATCACCGCCTGCTCGCAGGCCTGAAAGCCGGCTTCGCCCGCGAGATATTTTGCTGTGTTGGCGGCTGGGCCGCACGCAAAACCCTGATCGTATTGCCAGCCCGCCGACAGCGTCATCAGCCACGCCGCTTCCAGCTCCATCCAGTTTTTTGCAAGCGGATGCTGGATCGCCTGGTTCTTGCCGATCGGGCGATTGAACACGATGCGGCTTTTTGCGTAAGCGGCGGCGCGAGACAACGCCAGCTTGCCCAAGCCCACCGCCTCCGCCGCGATCAGAATGCGTTCCGGATTCATGCCGTGCAAAATGTATTCGAAGCCGCGGCCTTCCTCGCCGATGCGGTCTTGAGCCGGAATTTCGAAATCGGCGATGAACAGCTCGTTGGAGTCCACCGCCTTGCGGCCCATCTTCTCGATCTCGTGCACGGCGATGCGCTTGCGATCGAGGTCGGTATAAAACAGGCTGAGGCCGCGGGTCGCGCTCTTCACGTCTTCCAGCGGCGTGGTACGCGCCAGCAGCAATATCTTTTCCGCCACCTGCGCGGTCGAAATCCACACCTTCTGGCCGTTGACGATGTATTTGTTGCCTGACCGCACCGCGCGGGTCTTCAACTGCGTGGTGTTGAGCCCGGTGTTGGGCTCGGTGACGGCGAAGCAGGCCTTCTCGGTGCCGGCGACGATCGGCGGCAGCATCCGTTTGCACTGCTCCTCATTGCCGAACACCACCACCGGATTGAGCCCGAACACATTCATATGCACGGCGGAAGCGCCGGACATGCCGGCGCCGGATTCCGAAATCGTCCGCATCATGATCGCGGCATCGACGATGCCCAGACCTGAGCCGCCATAGGCCTCCGGAACGCAGATGCCGAGCCAGCCGGCATCGGCGAGCGCCTTGTGAAAATCGCTGGGGAAGCCGCCCTCCTTGTCCTTCTTCAGCCAGTAGGCGTCGTCGAAGCGCGCGCAGATTTTTGCTACCGCGTCGCGGACCTGTTCCTGGTTGGCGGTGAGCGCGAAATCCATAGCTCAACTCGCCGCCGGGGTTTTGGTGACGCCGTCGCGCGCCATCGCTGTGATCTCATCTTGAGAGAAACCTGCTTCCCGCAAAATCTCCTCGCTCTGCTCGCCGAGCTTCGGCGCCAGCCGCGTCGGCTCGGCCGGAGCGTCCGAGAAACGCGCGGAAACCTTCATGCTGCGGATCGCGCCCTCGCTCCGATGATCGACAACCGGGAAGAAATCAGTCGCGACCAGATGCGGGTCCTGCAAGATGCTTTCGAGATCGTGCATCGGCATCACCGGCACGTCGGCATCGGTGAGCAACTCGGTCCACTCCGCGGTGGTGCGTGTTTCAAAAATGCGGGCCAACTCGGCATAGACCGTATCGATATTCACGGCGCGTCCGGCGAAGGTCGCGAATTTCGGATCGCGGCGCAGGTCATCGCGCCCCGTCGCCTTGAAAAAATTTTCCCATTGCTTGTCATTGTAGACGATCACGCAAATAAAACCGTCCGAGGTTTTGTAGGGCCGGCGGTCGCGCGACAGATGCCTGGCATAGCCGCCTTTGTCGAGCGGCGGCTGATAGGTGAGCCCGCCCATGTGGTCGCCCATCACAAAACTAGCCATGGTTTCGAACATCGGAATATCGACGCGCTGGCCGCGCCCGGTGCGGTCGCGATGCACCAGGCTGGCGCAAATCGCACCGACCGCGGTGAGGCCGACGATGCGATCGACCAGCGCATTGGGGACATAGCGCGGAACGCCGTCGCCGGTTTGCGCCATCAGCGCCGGCAGCGCGGTGGCGCCCTGGATCAGATCGTCATAAGCGGGTTTTGCGGCATAAGGCCCGTCCTGCCCGAAGCCAAACACGCCGGCATAGATCAGCCGCGGGTTGATTTTTGCGACCACGTCGTAGCCGAGGCGCAAGCGCTCCATCGCCTGCGGGCGCACATTGTAGACCAGCACGTCGGCATTCGCGATCAGGCGCAGCAGCGCTTCGCGCCCGGCGTCCTTCTTCAGGTCGAGGCAGATGCTGCGCTTGCTGCGATTGGTGTTGAGGAACACCGGCCCCATGCCGGGATGCCGGGTCGGGCCAATCTGCCGCGTCACGTCGCCGTCCAGCGTTTCGATCTTGATCACATCGGCGCCGTAGTCGCCGAGCATCTGGGTCGCATACGGACCCATCAGCACCGTGGTCAGGTCGATGATCTTGACGCCCTGCAGGGGTCCCATGGTTTCGTTCGCTCCCGGCACGCGGCGACGCGGCCCGCGCGGTTTTATACAGCCTAGTAACGGCATGGGATCGAGGAGATCAAGGGCTGGTGCGGGTATGGGCGTATGCGTCACCGCTGTCGTCCCCGCGAACGCGGGGACCTATACGCCGTGCCGCTTCTTTGGGGCGGTGGCTAACACCTTTTGCAACAATTAGCATCGGTGGTTATGGGTCCCCGCTTTCGCGGGGACGACGGGGAGTTTACTTCCCCATCATCACCCGCAGTTCCGTCTTCAGCACCTTGCCGTAGTTGTTCTTCGGCAATGCGTCGAGATACACATAGCGCTTCGGCCGCTTGAAGCGCGCGATCGAGGTGAGGCAATGCGCGTCGAGCGTCTGGTCGTTGGCGGCGGCGCCGGGCTCGAGAACCACGCAGGCCACCACGATCTCGCCCCAGTCCGGATCCGGCACGCCGATCGCCGAGACCTCGCGCACGTCCGCATGCGTCAGCAGCGCCTCCTCGACCTCGCGCGGATAGATGTTGGTGCCGCCGGAGATGATCACGTCCTTGGAGCGATCCGACAGCGTGAGAAACCCGTCTTCGTCCAGCCGCCCGACGTCGCCGGTGCGCAGCCAGCCGTCCTTCAGCGTCTCGGCGTTGGCCTTGGGATTGTTCCAGTAGCCGAGCATCACGGCGGCGCCCTTGGCTTCGATCTCGCCGGTCTCGCCGATCGGCAACGGATTGCCTTCGGCATCGGTGATGCGGACTTCCATCACGCTTTGCGCGGGACCCGCGGACGCCAGCCGCTCCAGATAACGCGGATGCTCCGTATCGGCGTGCCAGTGCCGGCCGAGCGAGGTGATGCACATCGGCGATTCACCCTGGCCGTAGATCTGCACAAAACGCTGCCCCATGGTGGCGATGGCGTCGCGGATATCGGCGAGATACATCGGCCCGCCGCCATAAATGATGGTGCGCAGGCCCTCGCCGTTTTCGCCGCGGCGTTTGGCGGCATCGACCAGCCGCCGCACCATGGTGGGGGCTGCGAACATCACGACATTGCCGAGCTGCCGGCCGAGATTGAGCACTTCGTCCGGATCGAAGCCGCCGGATGCGGGGATGACATGCCGCCCGCCGATGCGGACATGCGGGAGATGATAGAGGCCGGCGCCGTGCGAAATCGGCGCGGCATAAAGCGACACATCGTCCGGTGTCGCCTGGTCGACATCGGCGAGATAGCACAACGTCGCCGCCACCAGATTGCCGTGACTGAGCATCACGCCTTTCGGCCGGCCTGTCGTGCCCGAGGTGTAGAACAGCCACGCCAGATCGCCGGTCTCCTGCGCCAACGGTGTTGGCGCGGCTTCGCCGTCACGCATCGCTCGATACGCGCTGCTGTCCATCGACAGCGTTTTCATCGCCGCCGGCAGATCGGATGCCGCCTCGGCCAGCGCTTCGATCGTATCGTCCGAAACGAATGTCAGCCTGGCGCCGGCGTCGCTGCAAATCCACGCCGCCTCGCGGCCGTGCAGTTTGGCGTTGATCGGGATCGCCGCCGCACCGATCCACCAGATGCCATAGAGGCATTCGAGATACTGCGTGCAATTGGTCGCGAACAGCGCGACGTGGTCGCCTGCCTTGATGCCGTAGTCGCGTGACAGCGCCGCGCCGATCGCCGCGGCCCGCCGCGCGAACGTGGCGTAGTCGGCGTCGAGATCGAAGCCGGTGAGCAGCGCGGGTGAGTCCGGGCGTAACCGCGCCGTCGCCGCCAACCATTCGGCAACGTTCATTGCTTGAACTCGCGGCGGCGGCCGTTGCTCCCCTCCCCCTTGCGGGGAGGGGTCGGGGGTGGGGGTAGCCGCGGACTCGGCGCGTGGGGCTTACCCCCCTCCCCAACCCTCCCCCGCAAGGGGGGAGGGAGCGCAGCGGCGTGCTCGGCTACAGTCAGCATCTTGCGTCTATCTTGCCGGCTCCAGCAGCGAGACGTAATTCGCAACCGCCGCGCCACCCATGTTGAAAATGCCGCCGAGTTTTGCGTCCTTGATCTGCATGCCCTCGGGCGCCTGCCCCAGCAATTGCATCGCGCTCAGCACATGCATGGAGACGCCGGTGGCGCCAATGGGGTGCCCTTTGGCCTTCAACCCGCCGGACGGATTGATCGGCAGCTTGCCGCCCTTCTGGGTCCAGCCTTCCTTGATCGCCCGCGCGCCCTGCCCGCGCGGCGTCAATCCCATCGCCTCGTATTCGATCAATTCGGCGACGGTGAAGCAGTCGTGGGTTTCGACGAACGACAGATCGGACAATTCAACGCCCGCCTTTTCAAGCGCGCGCTGCCACGCCACGGTGCAGCCTTCGAACTGCAGGATGTCGCGCTTCGACATCGGCAAAAAGTCCTGCGCATGCGCGGTGGCCCTGATATTGACCGCCTTGCCCATGGTTTTCGCGGTGTCCGAATCCGTCAGCACCAATGCCGCGGCGCCGTCAGACACCAGCGAGCAATCGGTGCGCTTCAATGGTCCCGCCAAGAACGGATTC
>Ga0193726_1000831_pt1 | contig 28204 bp, 25 predicted proteins | sample H2c1metaG_FD_144928 | JGI IMG/M metagenome (GOLD analysis project Ga0193726, IMG submission 144928) | Soil microbial communities from a riparian zone of the East river system, Colorado, United States - H2c1 | ecosystem: Environmental > Terrestrial > Soil > Riparian zone | place: USA: East River...
TGAGTTGACGAGCACTCCGATGCCTATGAGGGTGATCGCGAAGAAAAGGTGCCGTGCCATGTTCGAACCTCCTGAGAAAGGTGAGCGGGCCACGCTAAATCCTAACCTCTCGACGAGGCTAAAACCTACTTTTTTCCGATCAGGCCCTTGGGCGGCGGGTTGGCTGTTGCTGGTCGAGGAGGGCGAGCGGCGCTGTCTCGCCGTTCTTCGAGGTCGCAAGACCGATCGGGGTTGGCTCTACCCTCTCCCATCGATTTTGTTGTGCTTCGCAGCACCGGGAGGCCGAACGGGCTACCAGCCCGCGAATGGTGAACCTTGGTCCGCCGTAGCCGTAGCCGTAGCCGTAGCCGTAGCCGCGATCGTAGTAGCCGGGGCCAGCGTAGTAGTTGTAGCCCCGGACGGGGAAGTAGCTGGGGTCGTAGTAATAGCGCAGGACATAGCGCGGTCCTCGGGTCCGCCAGCAGCGTCCATAATACTCGTTGCAGACCAGACCGATCTGGTCGACGTTGGAGACTTCAGCGGAGCCGATCGTCGTTGCGTTGAGGGGCGCGGCGGAAGCGAGCAGCGCGGCACCGAATGCGCCCAGTGCGATGGCCGTCATGGAGGTTTTCGACATGACGACCTCTAATATTGGAATCCACAAGCGATTAGCGGACTGCGCTCAATTAATCGGCCTGGTAGGTCTGCTTCTAAGTTCTCCGGCTGTTGCCGACATCTATCCTATTAGAGGGGTGTGGGTCGCCCCAAATCGCGATTTTCCTATCGGACCAAATGCAGCTTGCTTCACTGTGAGAATGTCAGGCGTCGAAGCAGTGGCTCGGAAATTCATTGCTGAGCTGCTTATATTTAGCGAGAACAAGCGGTATGAGGTCAAACAGAACGTACAGGCAGTCAGCACGCTGGTTTCCACGAAGCCAGCAGAGGGCGGTTATTGGGTAACTGAATTTCCCGATGTTCGAAGACGATTCTGGTTCAGACAAAAGATCACCTACCTTCTGACAATAATTGATCCTACGACTATAGAGATTAGAAACAATTCACACAGAACGAGATTCGTGAAATGCGGCCCACGAGGCAAGTTGCCCGTCTGAGCGAAAGGGCAGCAACATTGGCAGGTTTCGTCGCTACCGAAGATAGAGGCCGCGGCATCGCAGTGTTCAACTCAAGCTTCTGTACGTTCTCCACGCCCATCTTGTACCAGCGGATACCTTCCTCAAGGTCCCGGACGGCAACGAAGGCTAGAACGTTTAATGCCATAAGAACTCTCAGCCTTCACGGGGTGACGCGGAAGTCGGGTCCGCTTCGTATGGGCACCACGGATCACCAACTATTGGACAAGAGGAAATCTGATCCTAAACGTCGCGCCGCCATGATCGCGATTTTTTGCCGATATCAGCCCATGGTGCGCCTCGATAATGGTGCGCGCGATGGACAGCCCCATGCCCATGCCTTCGGCCTTGCTGGTGAAAAACGGCACAAAGACTTCTTTTAATTTATCTTCGGGAATGCCCGAGCCGCGATCAGACACGGATAGCTGAGCAGAGTTTTCGACGCGCGAAGTCCGAATGCTGATGATGCGAGTTTCGCTCGGCGTGTCCCTCATCGCGTCGATCCCGTTCACGACAAGGTTCAGAATGACTTGTTGAAGTTGGATGCGGTCGCCGAGGATAGGAAGCGCGTCCGGTGTGATCACACTAACCAGCTCGACTGTTCGTGCGATAGCCAGCGCCGAAAGAAATTCGACGGTTTCCCGAACGAGGTCGTTGAGGTCTATATTTTTCACCTCAAAAGGCGCTTTTTTCAACAGACTGCGCATCCTCCGGATGACTTCACCGGCGCGCCGGTCATCCTGCAAAATATCCTTCACGATATCCTTGAGTTCAGCGATGTCGGGGTTCGACGACTGCAGGATCGCATCTGCGGTTTCGGCGTTGGTCAGAATGGCGCCGAGCGGCTGGTTTATTTCGTGAGCAATTGAGGCGGTCAGTTCGCCAGCCGTCGAGAAGCGGTTGACATGGGCAAGTTCGGCCATGCGCTGCCGGGCCTGCACTTCGGAAAATTTACGCCGACGATGCTCGCGCAGAAGCACTGTAATAAGCCCGGCCTGTATCAAAAGAACCGCGACGACGGATGCAATTTGCCACGAATACCGTTCCCAAATGGTTGGCTCTCGGAAGTAGACGGTGCTGCCGGGCGGCAGATTGCTTTCGCTGATCCCAAACCGCTGCAATTGTCGCCAGTCGAACCTTGGAGCCGCGAACTCAATCGGCCGGGTGTTTATGTCCCCCGCCCTCTCCCCCGAAAGGATTCGGTTCGCGACATTGGCCGTGACTGCACTGCTCTCCATCACGGAAAACATCGGCCCCCCAACGAGGGCGCCTTCAAAAAAGGAACCGTCGTAAGAGAAGATGGGAGCAGAGGCTACGGAAGCCAATGCGTTCAACGACTCGTTCTCTTCGTGAGAGACTCCTGCTGCGTCTACATTCATCAAATGCCAGAGAATCGCGCTATGCGGCGGCAGTTTGGCCGCGTCCTTGAGAATGTCGACAAAAGGCAGCTCATCGTACCATTTCAATACGACCCTGTTCGCAAAAGGAGCCAGTTGCCGCTGTATCTCTTCGTGCCAGAATACCTCATTCGGCGAAACTCCGTTCACAATTGCAACCGTTTTGGTATCCGGCAGCACCTGGAGGATCGTTGTGAGAATGGCAGCAAAATCGTGATTGACTGCTACGACCGTGTCGTTCTCTGAAAGGTGATCATAATCAACGCGGCGCCTATCAACAGCCGTGAAGATCATTGGGGTTGTTAGAAACAACTCGCTGCGATGCCTCTGGATAAAGCTTGCGGCGGGCGCTCCAACCGCGATTATCAGGTCGAGCGGCTCCCTGAGATAAAGCGCTCGGAGATACTGAACCAGCAGGGCTTCGGACTCTCTGTCGTCCGATCTTGCGCCAGCGAGCGAGAAGTCTGAGAAATCAATCGACCATTTTGCCTGACGAATAGTTTCGGCTCGAATCGTGCGAGCATAATCGCTCCAGGGCTTGAATTGTGGTCCGAACGAATGCAGAAACATCACGCGCTTTGCATCTGCTGCCATCGCGTAATTTATTGCCCCGCAAAGGATGATCAATGCGCCACAGATCATGCACAGATGCGAGGTGCCGGTCGCTAGCCCGGAGTGACGTGTTCCCATCGCTCGACTGCCGGCCCTTTCTCGGCTCTACCGAGGCGCATTCAGGTTGCAACAATCAAATCACAAGTGCAATGTTGTGAAGAAAGCGAGCTGACGACTATCGAAATTGTGGGGCCGCCTGGGCCCAAGTGCGGCCCCACTGCGGGCGCAGGCCGGCGCAAGTTTTCGTTGACCGCCGCTGGTTATGAGGCCGGTTAGCTCGACGGTCCAGTCGTTGGCGACCAAGGCGGAGGCAAAAGCGGGCCAGAGCCAGGATGAGGTCCGCTGGGGGTCAGACTCGGAAGTCGGGCGACGCAATCACGACTTCCGCTCTTCCCCCAACATCGGACATTCCTGACTCCGGCTGTGACGTCCGAAAAGTGCCAGAAGCGGACGAGCACCGGGCTAGCTAATGCGAACCTTGCGTACATCCAACGGAAGAGTAGTGGGCTAACCAAGTTTTAACCAAGCTCGATTAGATTTCCCAATGGGCATTTGGGGCGTGTGAGCTGGCTTGTTGAGCCAGCCGTAGGCATTGGCGCGCAAAAATGGCCTTTAACCCCGAAGAGTTAGTGACCCTGACCAATCACGGCGCTATGAAATTAGGCTCCGCGGTAGCGAGAGCGATGGTCTTACCCCTCGACGAGCGTAAAAGGGCGACTATCGTCCGGAAAGGCAAACCGGCGACGCTCAAATTCGAGCGGATCAAGGATCTCGCAGCAGAGTGGGCGAAACAGCTCGTGACCTCTAAGTGAGCCCGGGCGGCGGGTTCGCGCTCGCCAACCAATTGAGCCTTACTTCAAAAAAGTTGGTTCGATGCGTACTCGGCCGACGGCGAACTATTTCGATCCTGCAATCCTCGGCGGCCCCCTCGACGATGGTAGGAATTGCTTCGGCCCTGCATTGACCGGAGTTTGCTTGCACTATGAGCATGCCCTTGGGGGTTGCAAATGCACTTGGGATTTCTCGTCGCTCTCGTGATCGGAATTGTTGCGATCATTGCTGTCTTTGTTGAAATTCCGATCATCAGCGACTACGCCTTTTGGGTTATGACCCTTGCCTTTCTCCTGACCGCTAGCACTAGGCATCGATAGACCCCTGCCTGATCGATAAGGCATATCGAGGACGCGGTTACGCGCGCGCATTGTTGAATGCTTTCGTCGCCGAGGCGCGCAGTCGAGGTGTTCGCCAGATTTGGGTAGCCAGCTATGACTTCCAAGCTCCGGGCATGTACGAAAAGGCCGGCTTCAAGCGCATGGCCGAGTTTGAAGGATGGCCCGAGGGCCACGTCAACGTGGTTCTCTGCAAAACACTATGAGCCGGAACGCCCGATGTCGGTTCGGGGTCAATTTCGGAAGTCGATGCGCGCAACGGTGAGGTCTGCTTTACCCCGATGAACGGACATCGTCGCCACGGCCGTTCACTTCCGAAAAGTGCCAACGGCAGACATCCTCGGCCGCAGCAGCCGTTGTGCATCGCCTGCCGCCGGATGCCCCAGGCGTCGCAGCCGATCCGATCGAAGCTCCTTCACGCGCTGCAGACGTTCTGCCCAGCCAAAACGCCCCCAACTCGCTGAAATTGAGACCGTGTCCCAGTCGAAGAGCGCAAGTCGACTTCGTAATTGGCACAGCGATTGTCGCGATAAGCCAAAACCCGGTGATTGAAATCGGCGTGGCCACGCCGCACCATGCTTGTATTCGAAATTTTCTCCGCAGTGGCTCTTCGCGGGAATTCGTCGCAAGCGAAGCAAGCTTCGGCCGGACCGTTGTCGTCACGAACGCGACGGTGAAGCCAGGGCGTTTGATCACAAATTCCTTTCAGAACAAGAGGATGTTAGCCAGTGGCACCACCCGTACGCCCGGTACCAGTTAAGAACGAGAGCCAGGCCTCCGGCCCTCTTCACAACCTCCAAGGCGAATTGTTGACGGCGAAGGCCGCCTGGGAGCATCTCGGCGTTCGAATCTCCAAAGGCTACACCACCGCCTATGGCTTCCATGCAGAAACGGTGCAAAAGCTCAACAATATAGCAGAGGCGCGATGGAAGGCAGCGCAGGCTTCTGTTGATGGGTTGACGTTCGTATTCTCCGTGGTCTGCGTCGGTTTCTCTGGCGGGGTTGCAGGTGCCTTGTTGGGACCGTGGGTCAAGAGAGCAGGCGAGAAAACCGCGCGTTTTGTGTTTCGCGAGGGTGCAAGAGGAATCATACAACAAGGCGCGAAAGAAATAGCGAAACGTGGCTCTGAAAAGGTTGAAAAGCTCATAGAAAACGAATGGGAGGAACCATACAAGGTGACTGCGCCGAAAGAAATCGCAGTCGATGAGGACATTCGGGATCGCATCGATTCCGCCTTCGGGCCTCTCCTGGAAAGCCTTGATGCCATGATCGCCGAGGCGAACAGGACGCAGGCCAATTTGGCGACAGGACAGGAAATTCTCAACAGTTTCCGCCAATCGTGCCCTTTGATGACGGACAAGCCTGCAGAGGACGATATTCCAACGGAGAAGGCCGTAGCAGACCTTACAGAGGTGGCGATATGGATCGCCTGGGCGAATGAGCTCAGGTTGAGCGATTGGGATCCAGTTTACAGACTTCTAGACGAGAGCGCACGACAAGAAGCAAAGATCAACCGCGATGGCGGCGGTACTGGGGAAACGTACCCAAATGAGGTGCAGATGGTCGAAGATATGGGGCCCCTCAACCAGCGAATGCGTGCGTTCCCCGCCACGTGGATGCAGGTGAAGAGGCACACCGCCAAATTTATTTCGCCTGAGCCCTGGAAGGCAACGCCGATCGACTACACCGATCTGCGCAAGTTGAGCACGCTGGGAATCGATTCCATGCTCCCGTTTAAAAGACTGTCGGGACTGGGCCTTCAGTGGAATCGGACGCAACCGCTGGAAAGGGTGAAATTCCTTTCAAAGTTTCAGAACCTCAAGCCGGTTTACAAGCCATGACGCCTGGTCTTGGCTGTCTCGATCAAGTCGTCGACCCCTGCGGCGGGCGCTGATGTCGGCTTGGGGTCAAATCCGGACCTGGAGCGCATCTGGAATTAGGTCCGTTCACACTTCAACAGCGGACTAGCGGCGACTACGTCGGCGCGTCCGGTTCGTGCCAAGTGCCGAACGCCGGAAACTTGTCAGTACAAATTTCGATACGGGTCATTCGCACCCGCATCAGCCTTCTCTAAATCGCTTCCACCCCACACCATTCCGCGATGAACAGCGCGGTGGCCTTGGTCGATTTCCGCAACGACTCCAGATCGACATATTCATTAAAACCGTGCATCGCCGCACCGCTGGCGCCGAAGCACAGGCTCGGAATGTTGTAGTTCAGCCCGTAGAACCGGGTGTCGGTGAGTGCTGTGAACGCGAGGTCGGCCACCGCACCGCCATAGACCGCGTTGTAGGCTTTGCCGAACGCGGCTTCGGGTTCCGCGGAATCCTTCAGTTCATAGCCTTCCGACAGAAACCCGGACCATTCCACATCGGGCGGATTGTTGGAGAGGAAGCGATGATCGCGCGCCGCGGCCGAAACACAGGCGACGATCTCGGCCTGGCAGTCGGCGACCGACCAGCCCGGCAGGATCGCAATCCGGCAATCGACATCGCACCACGCCGGCACGCTGGAGGCCCAGTCGCCGCCCTTGATGATGCCGGGATTGAAATTGATCGGATGCGTCACCGCCTTGAAATGGCGGTCGCTCCTGGCGCGCTCGTTCCATTCGGCCTCGAGCTTCTCCAGCGACTGGATCAGGTGGTAGGCCGCGGTGATCGCATTGGAACCGGCGCCTGCCTCGAACACATGCACGGGAAAACCGCGCACCTTGAGGCGAAACCAGATGACCCCGACTTGCGAGCGCACCATATTGCCGGATGTCGGCTCCGGAATGAAGCAGGCGTCGGCCCGATAGCCGCGCTGCAAGGTCGAGAGCGCGCCGATGCCGGTGCTCTCTTCCTCGATGACCGACTGAAAGTGAATCCGCGCGGTGGGCTTGAGGCCCGAGGCCCTGATCGCATCGAGCGCATAGAGCGCGCCGATGGTGCCGGACTTCATGTCGCAGGCGCCGCGGCCGTACATCTTGCCGTCCTTCACCACAGGCGAGAATGGCGGCGTCTCCCACATATCGAGCGGCCCGGCCGGCACCACGTCACAATGACCCTGCAGGATCAGCGATTTGCCGGCGTTGCTTGAAGGCCGGTAGGTACCGACCACGGTGCGCGCTTTCGAAAAGTCATGCTCGATCGGGCCGAAGCCGCGCAGATCCCTGACATCGTTGACGTCGATATGCCAGTCGTCGACCTCATAGCCGCGCTGCCGCAAGAGATCGCCGATCATGTCCTGGCACGGCCCTTCGGCGCCGCGGGTGGAGGGTATAGCCACAAAATCCCTTGTGGTCGCAAGCTGCGCATCGAAACCGGCATCCACGGCATCGAGGATTTTCCGTTGGGTATCGCTAACATTCATCGCGTCATTGTTCCCATTCTGCTGCATCGCAAAGATCGCGCCGGCTCGATCAAACCATACTTTACCGGGAATTGCAGAGGCCTTAGATCGCTTTCAGAATCGAGCCCGCGCCCATACACTCCCGGCGAAATGTCGCGACCAGTGGAGACACCGATGCCCGCCAACCGCAATGTCATGTATCTCATCATCGGCGCGCTGATCGTCGCGGTGGGTGTGCTCGGCTACAATCTCTACCAGACCAAGAAGGAACCGGAGGGCCTGCAGATCAATGTCGGCCCGAGCGGACTGAAGATACAGAACAAATGAGACAGGCCGCCCCGCCGATCATGACGGCCTCACCTATCCCGCATCTCAAGCGTTTTTCGTTTCTGCTTGGCGGTTTTGCGCTGCTCGCGCTCGCACCTCCAGCCCTGGCGGAACAGGTGTCGCGCGAGCAGGAGATCGTCAATTTGCGGCTGGGCCAGCGCATTATGGTCGATGACGGATCGTGCCCCGCGGGCCAAATCAAGGAGGTTTCCGGCGCCCAGATGACGGCAGCGGGAATCGTCCGTGTGCGAAAATGTATTCCGCGATTGGGCCCCAAGAAGAGGTAGTCTAGGGGAGTCCGCAACAATCACAGTTGTCATGCCCGCGAACGCGGGCATCCAGTAATTGCCGGTCTACACTTGAGTCGAGATTTCGCGGCGTACTGGATCATCCGCCTTCGCGGATGATGACGGAGGCAAGCGCAGCGTTGAAACCGCCTACCAGCTGCCGTATTTGCCGATCAGCCCACGCCAGACGGCGTTACGCTCCAGCGCAAACGATTCTTTTCCAACACTGGCGTTCTTTGCGACGGCTGTAATCACCATGACGAGCTTGAGTTCCGGGTCCACGAAGATCGATTGGCCGTAGACACCCAGCAAGGCAAACCTTCGCTTCTCTCCCGGGTAGGTCCAGAACTGATAGCCGTATCCAAAATACGGCGTGGCGCGCCTCGGAGCGAAGGCATCGGGTTGCCGATGCCAATCGGTCGCTTCGAGCAAATACTCTTTCGGCACGACCTGCCTGGTGCCGACCGCGCCGTCGTTGGCCAGCAGCACGCCAAGACGCCCGTAGTCGCGCAAGATGGCATTGAAACTTCCCGAGCCGATTTCGAGACCATCGCGGGACCTGACCCACGTGGCATCGGCCTCCGCGCCCATCGGCTGCCACAGCCGTTCGGTGAGATATTCGCTGAGCGTGGTTCGGGTGACGGCGCGCAGCAGCACAGCCAGGACGACCGTCTCGCTGGAGGCGTAGTGAAAGCGCTTGCCCTGCTCAACTTCGCGCCCGCCGAACGAACGCAGTGCCGCGATCGACCCCTGCGAACGACGCAGGATCGAGAATCGCGTCAGGTCGTCCTTGCCGTCATAGACCTCTTTGAACGGCACGCCAGACGACATTCTCAAGACGTTCCGTATCGACGTCTCCCCGTAGGCACTGCCGGCAAGCTTTGGCGCGTATTTGGAGACGACGTCGTCCAATGAAGCAATCTTGCCCTCAGCAACCGCCATTCCGACTGCGATGCTGACAATGGATTTCGCCATCGAATGGGAAACGAAGCGATGCGCCGGCGTGCGATCGTATTGATAGCGCTCAAGCAGAATCTCGCCGTCCTTGATCAGCAGCAAGCCGGTTACGCGCTGGCGCGCGAGAAAATCGTCGAGCGTATGCGTCTGATTTCCGAACTGGTACTCGAACTTCGGTTCGCCGGCGGCTTTGGGAAGCGGCAGCGGTGAAGCTGCCTTCTGCAGCGTGTAGTGGGGCAGCAGCTTGTCGAGGTTGCTGAACGACCCAACCCGCACGCTTTCATCGTAGAACCAGCTTGCGGGTTCGCCGATCGGATAACCGGCCGCCTTGCCCAATTGCTGTTCGTCCGGGGCGGCAGCGGCGGGAAACGCCAGCGCGGCAAGCGCCAGGCACTGCATGAGCATACGCGCTGGCTGCATCCACACTCCCCGCACCAGTAGCCCTGAGGCTGGCTACCGCCGTCAACGGTTACAACGGGGGCTGCTCCGGTGTCGAGCCTGCAGCGGGCGAGCGTCGGAGACGCGTCTCGTGGAGGGGTTCAGGATTCGCGCGGCGTTTCAAGCGCCGCAGCCAACGGACGCCGTTGGCCGCGTGGCGCTTCCGGTTGCTAGTTGCGCGGCTCAAACATGCATTGCAACGTCGGCTTTGCGATCTTGGTGAAGGTTGGACCGATCTGGGATTGTTTCGATGGCGGCACCCAATCGGTCTCGATGGTGGGCACACCGGTCTCGCTGATGCCGCGCAGCAAGGCTTCGCGAAGGTCGGTGTCTTCAACGGCGGCGGCGGCATAATCGTGCAGGCAACCGCAAACGGCTTCGGGGTGCGCCCAGCGGCCCACCATATGAGGGGCGCACAGGCGCACGAACTCGCCGCGCGGATCTGGAAGCTTCAACGGCGACCTGACCTGGGCCTGCGCCGAACTACCCAACATGGCGGCAATGACAATCGCGACGGCGCTGATACGAAAAAACATGAGGGCTTCACCGGCACCTTTCCTGGTTCAATTAAGCTGAGTTTCAACGGACTGCGACAACGATAGCCTGGGCGGCTGAAGCGGCGATCGGCGAACCGGCATAGGCAAAGGTGCCGATGCCCGGCAGACCGGCTTCCGACGAACCGGCCACCGACGAGCCAGCCACGACGAAGGCTAAGGCGAGGATAAAGCTGAGGGTTCGCATGTGACTGTCTCCGTTCTGGATGCCGGCGCCCGCCGTTTTCGCTGTCAAACTGATAACCAAGGGCTGTTTCCGCATCTCTGCGCCAAAGCGGGAAACGGTTTCATCGCGCGGGAGAATTGTTTCGTCGCCCCGGGTCGGAAGAAACAATTGTCTGAAAAGTTCAATGACGTCGGTCACATACCGGCTGATGGAACCGGGGTTTGGCGGGATCCCTTCAAACCATCAACCGGGCCCTGAAATCGAATATCCGCTGCCCGTAAACGTGGTTCATTGGCGCAGGCGCGGTCGTTCACCGGCCCATCGCGGCCGCCCGCGACGCCCTGTTGGGTCGAAACCGGTGCGGCTTTTTAACCTTTTTCTGATGAGTCCTGGACAGGCTCACGATCGTGAACCGAAACACCGGCGCGGCCTACCCAATCAAACCACGTGCAGCTTTTCCGGGCAGTTGGCGTTGGATCTCACTTCAACAAAGGATAGCAGCCGTGGGCCATAACAACATCGATGTTGGCAATAATCCGACCCGCCAACCCGGCCAGCCTATCCTTCAACGTTCGGCTGAGAGCAACGGTTCCACCGATGCGCGGATCGACCGGCAAACTCCCAGGGGAACCGAGCGGCCGATTTGTGGCGCCATGTCGGAGCAATACGGCGACAGCAATCGCGGCAACGAATCGGCTCCGCAAAAACTGGTGCAACTGGTGGGCTGCCGCGACCCCAAGGCCCGGTCTGAACCGTGGGTTCGCCCGCACCCGGGCCCGGCTAAGGGATAAATCGGCGACCCTCCGATCAGCTTCGGTTCACTGAATGAATTCGCCACATTTCGCAATCGCGCTATCGGCGGCTCCCCAGGGCATGATCGGCACCGAGGACGTCGAATTCTTGGGCGATCCTTCGATCAGCTTGTCGGAATAGACCATATAGACCAGTACATTCCGCTTGGCGTCGCAGCCGCGAACGATCTGCATCTTCTTGAAGAACAGCGAGCGCCGCTGCCGAAACATATCGTCGCCCTGCTCCATCTTGCCCTTGAAGTGGATTGGACCGATCTGCCGGCAGGCCAGTGAAATATCTGAAACTTCCTCGGCGAGCCCCAGCCAGCCCTTGAAACCGCCCTTCTCCGGCACCGTAAAATGACAGGCCACACCTTCGATTTCGGGGTCGTCGACGGCATAGGTCGCAAGCTTGTCGTTCGGGCTGACCCACTTGAACACGGTAGAGCGGCGGAAGATCAGGTCAGGCTCGTCGGCGGCGAATGCCGGGGAACCCGGCCACAACACCGATGCAAGCAGGAACAAGACCAGAGGCCTCCACCTCGTGTCATATCGGCTTAAGGCTTGCGATGTCATGATTGTCTCCGTCGGCGGGGCTACCACCTATGTAGTGCCGGGAAGTCCGGCAGGAAGGCCGCCCCTTGGCCGCCGCACTCAGGCGTTAACTGAATGTGAGGCTTTTTTGCTACGCTTGGGACGAAAATTACGGCGGTCAGAAACCTTGGCGCTGGTGGACGCGTTTCTCGTCTGCGACAACTAAACAACGACTTGGATTCGAGGATGGTACGCGTGCGTGAGTATAGTGCGTCAGTTGCGACCCGCCGGCTTTGGCGAGTTGCGGTTCTAGCGGCAGCCGGAGCAATCGGCGCCTCCTCGCAAGCGGAAGCTACGCTCTACTGGTCGGATTTCGATTCCGGATTTTCGCAACCGTGGCCGACGGTTACGCAGCGGCGGCAAAAGCCTCGGCTTCGCCAGGCAAAGAAGATCGCGGCGCCGCAGAAGGAAGCGGGCAAACCGCAGGGACCGCTGATCATCGCGATCTCGATCCAAAAGCAAAACCTGAAGATTTACGACGCCAAGGGATTTTTCGCGGAAACTCCGATTTCCACCGGCATGGCCGGTCACCCGACGCCGATGGGCGTCTTCAGCGTCATTCAAAAGCACAAGCTGCACCACTCCAACATCTACAGTGGCGCGCCGATGCCCTACATGCAGCGGATCACGTGGTCGGGCGTCGCCATGCACGCCGGCGTGCTCCCCGGCTATCCGGCATCGCATGGTTGCATCCGCATGCCCATGGCCTTTGCGGTGAAGATGTGGGGCTGGACCAAGATGGGCGCGCGGGTCGTCGTCACGCCCGGCGAGATGACCCCTGCCGATTTTTCGCATCCCCTGCTGATGGCGCAGAAGGTTGCGCCGCAACCTGCCGTCGCCAACGGGCCGAATCCGGATGCAGTTCCGGCAGCGAAGACCGACAAGGCGTCGGACGCAAACGGGGCCATCAAGCCCGCGATTGCGGCAGCGAGCCTCGAACTGAGACCGACGGTCGGGCATGACGGCGGCGTCAAGCCCGTCATGAGCGAACCGCCGGCTGCGCCGTTGACCCAAACCGCTGATGCCAGGGCCGCCTTGCCGGCCTCGAATGCCCCGGTCACGATGACCGATGCCACGTCGTTGGGTAGCAACCCGTCTCAGCGCAACGAAGCCGTAGCCCGCGTCGACGCTGTCAGGGTCGACACTGTCAGGCCCGAAGGGCCGGCGAATGACGCCAGGACTGAGGCCCCGAAAGCTGACGCGTCCAGCTCAAGCGAAAAGTCCAGCGAAAAGCCTGACGAGAACGTCAAGGCGGTAACGGATATCCGCCTAGCCGCTCCGGATGTGAAAAACGATCAGCCCCGCCTCGACGCCGACAAGGCAGCCGTCTCCAAGCCCGATCCGGCAATCGTGGCACCGCCCAAGCGTAGCGGCCAGATCGCGGCGTTCGTCAGCCGCAAGGACTCAAAACTCTATGTGCGGCAGAATTTCTCGCCGCTGTTCGAGGTGCCAGTGACGATCGCGCCAAGCGACCGGCCCTTGGGGACGCACGTGTTCACGGCGCAGGTCGACAAGAACGATGCCAATGTCCTGCATTGGTCGGTGGTCTCGCTTCCCGCGCCGGCGAGGTACGCCGAGGCGCGCGACGAGGACGAACGGGCGTCGCGACGGCGCAGAATCGCGGGCGCGGCACAGAACAAGGTAATACCCGCTCCGAACAGCCCGGTCGAAGCGCTGGATCGCCTCACCATCCCTCCGGACGCGATGGCAAAAATCTCCGAGGCGCTTTCGACAGGCGGTTCGATCATCGTGTCCGATCAAGGCATCTCGTCCGGCGAAACCGGCGCAGGAACGGATTTCATTGTTTCGCTGCGCTAGCTAGACAGCTTCCGGTCGGCCTTTGCAGCCGCCGTCGCTTTGCACCGGCGGCTGAGCTAAAAGACCGCCGGCATGAACCAGTCTTCCATCCCGGCCTGCACGACCACGGCGCCGATTGACCCAGCGAAGGATGCCTTCGACCGGCTGACGGTGCTTGGCTGGCGAGGGGAATTGACGGCAATCGTTGCCGGCCTCGCGACATCTTTTTTTCTGTTCGGCTACGCGTTGATCTACTGGCGCAACGCCGACATGGATTTCATGGTGATCTACAATGCCCTTGCCCTCAATGACGGCAAGCCGCAGCTTTTCTTCGATCACACCGCCTACATCACCATCCTGTCGGTGAAGCTCTGGTTTCAGCTGCTGCACGCGCTCGGGCTGCTCGACGCCTGGTCGCTGTCGGCCATTCCATCGGCCTCCAAGCCTGCGGCCTTCGATGCCGCCATGACCAGCGCCGTCCGCGCCGGACGCCTGCTCGCCTGGCTGATCGCGACCGGCTGCGTGCTGATTTTTGCCGCCCTTATTCGCCTTGTCGTACGCGACTGGCGCATCGCGCAGATCTCGACTTTTGCATTCGCATTCTCCGGCGGCATGGTCATGCATTCGCGCATTTTGCGCAGCGAGTTTATCGCGGCGTGCCCCGTCATCTTTGCGTTGCTGATCCTGATCGCGGTCGGGCGCCGCGCTCGCCTCGCGCGCCCGCTCGCCATCGCGGTGGCGGCGGGACTGTGCGTGCTTGGTCTTGAGAACAAGGTGCAGGCAATTTTGCTGATCGGCGCGCTGCCGCTGCTGGTCATCCCGTTCGGAGGCCCCGGAAGCGCAAGCGTCGCGTTCTGGAGCCATACGCGATCGGCCTGGCTGGCCGTGGGCGTCGCGGCCGTCACGGCGACCGCGTCGGCATGGGCCGCCTGGCCGCTCGTCGTCGTCGGCTTTGACCGCGCCTTGCTCGACGCCGCGAACTTCCATCCGCTGTTGCTGGGCCGTTTCGGCATCTATCAGGCAGCGCTGTTGATTTTGATCGGCGCATGCATGACCGCTTACGCCATGATGTGGCGCGTCAGCGCGGCCGAGACGCTGGCGTCGATGTTTGCAATGGCCGCCGGCGCATCGATTGCGCTGCTCGCGCTCAATCTCGAATACAACACCAGCAATGTGATTGCCGTGCTCAATCCGTTGGAAAAGATGCTGATCTTTGCGGACGAAACCACCACCGGTATCGCCAACGGACCGGGCTTGGGGGGAGTTTTCTTGCTGCTGCTCGACGGGATAGCGTCGGTTCTGGCACGCTACACCTTCGTGCTGCACCCCTCGCCGCGTCCAACGGTGTTTCTCACCTGGCTGATCGTACCCGGCATCGTCTATGCGTGGCGGCGCGGCGAAAGGCACACCGCGATCCAGGCGCTCCTGCTTCTGCTGGCCGCGATCGGGATCGACGCGCTTGGCGTGCGGCGCGGATTGAAATCCGAATATTTCATCTTCACAGACCCGCTGGTCATCCTCTCGGCAGCAATCCTGCTCGATTCCCTGAGCGACCTGCGCTTCCACAAATGGGCCTATCCCGCCGCCGCTGTGCTGTTCGGGCTGCATATCGCCCTCGGCCAGGCCGAGCCGGCAAAACTTGCCTTCAAGCGCGGCGGCCCTGAATCGATATGCGAATGGAACCAGCACTACCTTCCGTTACTGCCGCTGCCGTGGTGCGCCCTTCCGCCCGCCCGGACATAACGGCTTGTTGAAAAGCGGCCGCTTGCCTGTTGGGCTATCGTTATCCCGAGCTGAATCTCACCCGAGGGTGGTGGCTATGATTGACCGCAGGACACTCTTCACGGTGGCGTTGGCGGCGGTCGCTGTTCCGGTCTCGACACGGACGGTTCTGGCACAGGCCGGCATGAGCCGGGTCACCGCTTACGCGTTTTCGTTTCCCGCATTGGTGGGCGCCGATATCAGGCTTGCCGATTACGCCAGCCGCCCACTGCTGGTCGTCAACACGGCGTCGTTGTGCGGGTTCACGCCGCAATATGCCGGATTGCAGGAATTGTGGACCGAGTTTCGCGATCGGGGCTTGATGATTATCGGCGTTCCCTCCAACGATTTCGGCGGCCAGGAGCCTGGCGGCGCGACCGAGATCGCCGAGACCGCACAGCACCAATATGGGGTTACCTTTCCGATTGCGGCAAAAGCCGTCGTGAAGGGCCCGAAAGCGCATCCCTTTTATAAATGGGCAGCGGAAGCCCGGCCGAAGGATGTTCCGCGCTGGAACTTTCACAAATATCTGGTCGGCCGCGATGGCTACATCGCCGAGGTGTTCCCCGAGTCCGTCGAACCATCGGATACACGAGTCAAAACCGCCATTGGGCGGGCGCTTGCGGAGACCTGACGCGCGGTCTTCCCGGAATTAACACACTCGGCCGGCAAATCGTGCACGGGCCCAAAAAGCCGTTGCCGTGGCGGCGCAGCTGCAACTAGGCTATGATGATCAGAGCACAAGATGACTCGGGGCGAAGGCAAAAAGCCACGGCCGAGCACGGGATCACTCTCAAGGGGAATACGATGCGCATTGCGGCAGGTTTGATCTTTGCAGGCGTGGTTTCTCTGTGTGCGTCAGGCACAGCATGGTCGCAGACCCCGGCCAGCAGGGGCATGACGGCCCCGCAGGCGGCCCCTGTCCCCGCGGCGGCCCTGGCGCCCGCCAAGGCCCCTTGCGCCAATCCCAATGCGCTTGGGATCGCGCGCGTCGTTGAAATCGACACCACGGGCGGACCAGGGTTCGGTTTCGAACACTTCAAGCAACTCGACTTCCTGCGCGACAAGGAAGTGGTGCTGACGTTCGACGATGGCCCGTGGCCGCTCAACACACCCTCGGTGCTGAAGACGCTGGCGGACGAATGCACGACCGGCATTTTCTTTTCGATCGGCAAGCACGCGACTTACTATCCGGAAATCCTGAAGCAGGTCGCCGCGGCCGGCCATACCATCGGAACGCATACCTGGTCGCACGCGACCCTGACCAATAAGAAACTGACCGAACAGCAGCGCAAGGAAGAGATCGAGAAAGGTTTCAGCGCGGTAAAATGGGCCTTGGGCGCTTCACCCGCGCCGTTCTTCCGCTTTCCGGCGCTGCAGCATCCGCCGGAAATGGTGACTTACCTCGGCACCCGGAATATCGCGATGTTCTCCTGCGACCTCGACTCGTTCGATTTCAAGGCGAGCAAGCCGCAGCAGGTGATCGACGTCACGATGAGGAAGCTCGACAAGCTCGGCAAGGGCATCATTCTGATGCATGACTTCCACAAGCACACGGCAGAGGCCCTCCCCGAGTTGCTGCGCAAGCTGAAGGACGGCGGCTACAAGGTCGTTCAAATGAAGGCCAAGGCCCCGGTGCAGACCATCGCGCAGTATGACGACGAAATCGTCAAGGACGTCAAATTGCCAACCGTGAGTTCCCGTCCCGTCTCCAGCGTGGTGCAGACGATTTCGGAATAAGTTCGCCCACGCGCGACAACGCCCATGCCGGTGCTGCGCATTGACGGCTATGTCATCGTGTCGGCGGACGGCATGCTGGCGAATGCCGCCCACGTGATGCCCGACGAATTGAGATTCGAGGGCGACAAGCAGTTCTTCACCGCCGCGCTCGACCGTGCCGACTTGATCGTGCACGGCCGTCATTCCTATGAGGACCAGCCGAACTCGCCGCGGCGAACGCGGATCATCGTGACCCGATCGATCGCCGCGGTCGCGCCCGATGCTTCCAATCCCAAGGCCACGCTGTGGAATCCCGCGGGAGCCGCGTTCGAAGCGGCCTGCGATCATGCCGGTGTACCTTCCGGGACTGCCGCGGTTATCGGCGGACCGGATGTGTTCGGAATGTTTATGGACCGCTACGACACGTTCTGGCTCTCGCAGGCGCCGCGGGTGCGGCTGCCGGCCGGTGAGCCATGCTTCCCCGGTGTGCCCGAGCGCTCACCGCAGGCCATACTGGCCGCGCACGGCCTGAAAGCCGGCGAAGCCCAAATCCTCGACACCGCCGGTGGCGTCAGCGTCACGCCGTGGCGGCGGGCGGTCTAGAGCGGGATGACTTTTCTTCGAATCGTCATCCCGCTCTATCTCTTTGTTTGAGCATGATCTTTTCGGAAAACCGGTACCCACTTTTCCGGATCATGCTCTAGACATCGCCATAGGCGGGGTCCGCCGCCCGCGACACCCGGCCGCCATATCCCACGATCATGAACAGCGCGCCGATGATGGACAGATTCTTCAGGGCGTCCATAAGGGTCTTGGCATTGTCCGGCGGCGACTGATTCCAGAAATCATGGAAATAGAAAATTGTCGCTGCCACAAAGAAGATCATAAGAATGGCAAAGAACCGCGCACCGAAATTAACCGCGATCATCAATCCGGCGATGACCTCGAAGGCTCCAACGCCGATCGCGAGCGTTTGCTGCGTCGACATTCCCGTCATCGTTTCCAACTGCGACGTATAGGGAAGAAGCATGGCCGGAATTGCAACCTTGGCTGCGATAAAATCCGTGGTGGCCTGAATGCCGAATAGTTTGGTTGCCCCCGAGTAGATGAAGAGCACGGCGAACAGAACGCGCCCGAGAGTAATAAACGCTGGCATGGTCGGCCTCATTGATTGAATGCTGCAGATGCGGGATAGCTATTAGGGCGGAGTTATTATGGGCGCTCGGATTTGGAACAACGCTGGAAATTATGATGCTAATGTGGCCTTGGTTCAGAAGTTCTATGCACGGACGCGCTGCACCAATGAAGAGAACTTCCAGACCTCCACACTAGAGCATTTTCCGATGAGGTGGACTCCGGTCAGCGCAGAAAAGGCCGCCGACCGATAAGTTGCGCGTATTCCGCCGCAGATAAGCCCGCTCGATCGGCCAAATTCCATCGCCGAGCCCACCCTCAAATCAAGTCCAGGGCATGCATTTGGGGAATACCCACTTGCCTAGCCAAACAAGGTCGGCTGCTGGCGGCCGGCTCGCTCCTGGGCCTCGACAGCGGCAACCGCGGTCATATTGAGAACGCCGCGCGCGGTCACCGAGGGCGTCAGAATGTGCGCCGGACGCGAAGGGCCGATCAAGATCGGCCCGACCGGAAGCGCATCGGCCAGCGCCTTGATCATCTGATACGCGACGTTGGCGGTATCGAGGTTCGGCATGATCAGGATATTGGCCTCACCTTCCAGCTTTGAGTGCGGCAGGATCAGCTTCCTCGCCGCTTCCGAGAGCGCGGTATCGCCCTGCATTTCACCGTCCGCCTCGATTTCCGGATGGTTCTGCTTCAGGAGCGCGGTGGCGCGCCGCATCTTGCGCGAGGAGTCGGTATCATAACTTCCAAAGTCGGAATGTGACACAAAGGCGATTCTTGGCTTGAGATTGAATCGCTGGACATGGATCGCCGCCAGCGCCGCCATTTCCGCAAGCTCCTCGGCGCTCGGGTTCGGCCTCACCTGGGTATCGGCGATGAAATAGGCGCCCTTGCTGGTGATCATCAGCGCCAACGCGGCGAAATCGCTGACGCCCGGCAGGAAGCCGATGATCTCGCGCACGTGACGCAGATGGCTCATGTAACGGCCCTCGACGCCGCAGATCATGGCGTCGGCTTCGCCGCGGATCACGGCGAGCGCTGCGATCACGGTCGCGTTGGTGCGCACCACCGTGCGCGCGGCATCGGGCGTGACGCCGTGCCGCCCGGCGGCATCGATATAGGACTGAACGTAGGATCGATAACGCGGGTCGTCCTCGGGATTGATAAGGTCAAAATCCTGGCCGGCCTTGATGGCGAGGCCGAACCTTTTGATCCGCGCTTCGACCACCGAGGGCCGTCCGACCAGGATGGGCCGCGCCAGCTTCTCCTCCAGCACGACCTGCGTCGCATGCAGCACGCGTTCGTCTTCGCCTTCCGCGTAGATCACGCGGACCGGCTGGGTCTTGGCCTTGGCAAACACCGGCTTCATGACCAGGCCGGAGCGGAACGCAAAGCGCTCCAGTTGCGCGGTATAGTCGTCGAAGTTGGCGATCGGGCGGGAGGCGACACCGGACGCCATGGCCGCCTTCGCAACCGCAGGCGCGATGCGCAGGATCAGGCGCGGATCGAACGGGCTCGGGATCAGCGAGCCCGGGCCGAAGCCTTGCGCTTCGCCGCTGTCGAAGCCGGAGGCGACCGCATCCACCGGCGGATCGCGCGCGAGTTGCGCGATCGCATCGACCGCGGCCTTCTTCATTTCCTCATTGATTGCGGTGGCGCCGACATCGAGCGCGCCGCGAAAGATGAACGGAAAGCACAGAACGTTGTTGACCTGATTGGGAAAGTCGGAGCGCCCGGTGCAGATCATCGCGTCGGGGCGCGCTTTCCGCGCTTCATCCGGCATGATCTCCGGCGTCGGATTGGCCAACGCCATCACCAATGGCTTGTCGGCCATCGCCTTGACCATGTCAGCGGTCAGCACCTTGGGAGCCGACAGGCCGAGAAAAATGTCGGCGCCGCCGATCACTTCGGCCAGCACGCGCTTGTCGGTCTTCTGCGCATAGACCGACTTCCAGCGGTCCATCAGCGTGTTGCGGCCTTCGTGCACCACGCCGTCGATATCGCAGACCCAGATATTCTTGCGCTGCGCGCCCAATGAGACCAGGAGGTTGAGACAGGCGATCGCCGCGGCGCCGGCACCCGAGGCGACGATCTTGACGTCTTTGAGCTGCTTGCCGTTCAGCAGCAGGGCGTTGGTGATCGCGGCCCCGACGATGATGGCGGTGCCATGCTGGTCGTCGTGGAATACCGGGATCTTCATGCGCGCCTTGAGCTGCGCTTCGATCTCGAAGCACTCCGGACCCTTGATGTCCTCCAGGTTGATGCCGCCGAATGTCGGCTCCAGCGCAGCCACGGTCTCGACCACGCGTTCGACCGTGTCGGCGGCGATTTCAATGTCGAACACGTCGATGCCGGCGAACTTCTTGAACAGAACCGCCTTGCCCTCCATCACCGGCTTCGATGCCAGCGGACCGATATTGCCGAGGCCGAGCACCGCGGTGCCGTTGGAGACCACCGCGACGAGGTTGGCGCGGATCGTCAGCGATGCCGCCTCCGCCGGATCAGCCGCTATCGCCATGCAGGCGGCGGCGACGCCGGGCGAATAGGCCAGCGCGAGATCGCGCTGGTTGGCGAGCGGCTTGATCGCCTGAATCTCAAGCTTACCCGGCCGTGGCAGGCGGTGATAAGCGAGCGCTGCGGAATGGAGATCTTCAGAATAGGACGACATACGTTCTCCCGCGCTTCCCCGCCTGAGTTTTTGATTCGCTGGTTCAGTTCAGAAGGGTCAGTTGTCCAGCAGATTGGGCCGGATGTGAAGCACGCGCGAATGCTTCGACGCAATATCCGATGGCGCGCACCACAGGTCTGCGCCGCGCCTATCGCCGGAAATCGCCGAAGCCATTGTCACACTCCCATACCATCGCGAGCGACAATATGGCATTTTGGGCGCAATCGGCAAACGGAGTCGCCCGAATGATAAGAATACTGATCGGCCTGGTCGCCGCCATCGTCATCGCGACGGGTGGTTTCTTCGGCTTCGAGTTCTACGTGCAGCAGCGCGTCGCCGGTGAAGTCGAGGCTGCGTTCGACCAGGTTCGTGCGACGGGCAGCAAGGCGAGCCACGGCAAGGTGTCGTTCGACCTGTCGAGCCGCACCATCACCGTCGCAGACATCGCCGGCGAAACGGCTGCGCAACCCCCGATGAGCGTCAGGATCGCCAGCATCACGGCTTCGGGCGTCAGTCAACCGGATGCGATGCGATTTTCCGCCGGTAACATCGAAGCCACTGGAATCGAGCTCGGCGTGTCGATGGCCGCCCAGCCGGGTTTGAACGTCAGCTACAAGGCACCGCGGATCACGGTCAAAGACTATTCCGGCCCCGCCGGCCTGCGGCGGCCACCCGTTTCGTCGTCGTTCATCGACGTCTACCGATTCGCAATCGAGCAATTCGCAGCCATCACCGCATCGTCGGTCACGGCGCCCAGCCTCGCCGGGACCATGAACTTCGGCGCTGCGATGCCGGGCGGAGGCGAGTTCGCCTATTCGGGCCTTGCGATGCAGGACATCAAGGACGGCAAGATCGCGACCGTGAAGGTCGACGGGTTCGTCTTCAGGGTCGACACGCAACAGGCGGGCAAGGCCGACAAGCTCACCGGCGACCTCGCAAATGTCACCGCTTATGACGTCGATCTAAACGCGGCTGCCGCGATGTTCGATCCACAGAAAGCGGACGACGACCGGTATTATCGCGCTTACCGGCAAATCTCGGCCGGTCCCTATACGATCAAATCCGGGCAAGGTCTGAATATGCGGATCGACGGCCTGACAATCGATGATGTCGGGCTGCGGCCATCACGGCTGCAACTCCCGGCGCTGCTGGCGATGATACCGCCGGCCGGGACTGTTCCGACCCCGGCCCAGGCCCGCGACATGATCGAGAAGGCAGCCACACTCTATGAGGGCATCCGCATCGGAAATGCCGAGATGCGCGGCCTCTCGGTGGAAACGCCGCAGGGTCCATTCAAGGTTTCGTCGATGCGGTTCGGCCTGGAAAACGGCAAGGTCGGCGAATTTGCACTCGAAGGCCTGGATACGCGTGCTCCGAAGGGGCCCGTCAAGGTCGGACGCTTTGCGCTCAAATTCCTCGACATCGCCAAACTCTTGCGAATGTCGGCGCTGTTCTCCAACCCGGCGCAAAGGCCCTCACCTGACCAGGCACTGGAGCTATTGCCACTGCTCGAAGGTGTCGAGGTCAAGGGCGTCGTCGCGCCTTACAAGGACAGCAACAAGCCGGTCGACATCGATACCTTCAGCCTGAGCTGGGGCCAGTTTGTCGGACCGATTCCGAGCCGGGCGCGTCTGACCGCAAAGCTGACCGGCCCCATCGACGCGACCGACGCCGGGTTGCAGCCGCTCGTCGCCGCCGGCATCAACACGCTGGCGATCAACTGCGATCTCGGGGCGGCCTGGACCGAAGCGTCACGCACATTCGTGCTGGACCCGATCACGCTCGAACTCGGCAACCTGCTAAAGGCGGCGGCGCGCGTTTCGCTCGCCAACGTGCCGCGAGGGATATTCTCGCTCGATCCGCAACAGGCGGCGACGATGGCGGCTCAAATCGAGGCCGGAACGATGGAGCTGTCGCTGCGTGACATGGGTGGGGTCGACCTGGCGATCGCGCAATATGCTCGCGCGCAGAACGTAAGTCGCGATGCGGCCCGGCGTGCCGTCGTCGACAACATCAGGGCCAGCGGCGAAAAAACAGCGGCAGCCAATCCCGATGCCGTGGCTGTCGTGCAAGCGCTAACCCGCTTTATCGATAACCCGGGACAAACGCTGATCATCAAGCTTACGCCGCTAGGCAAAGTCCCGGCGCTGCAGCTCATCCAGGCGCTGAAAACCGACCCGCTGATTGCGCTGGCGCAATTTCGGATCGAGGCTTCGACGGGGCTGTGACTACGCTTTGTCCGGCAAATTGAGCCGGATGTGGAGCTCGCGCAGCTGCTTCGGCGTCACTTCCGAAGGCGCCCCCATCAGCAGGTCTTCGGCGCGCTGGTTCATTGGAAACAGCGAGATTTCGCGCAAGTTGGTGGTGCCGCAGAGAAGCATGACAATGCGATCGACCCCAGCCGCCATGCCGCCATGCGGCGGGGCGCCATACTGGAACGCGCGGTACATGCCGCCGAAGCGCTCGACGACGTCCTTCTCGCCATAGCCCGCGATCTCGAACGCCTTCACCATCGCTTCGGGCCGATGATTGCGGATGCCGCCGGAGGCGATCTCGTAGCCGTTGCAGGTGATGTCGTACTGAAACGCCTTGATGGTCAGCGGGTCCTGCGTTTGCAGCGCTTCAAGCCCGCCCTGCGGCATCGAAAACGGGTTGTGCGAGAAGTCGACCTTCTTGTCTTCCTCGTTGTATTCGTACATCGGAAAGTCAACGATCCACGCGAGTTCGAACCGATCCTTGTCGATCAGGTTCAACTCCTCGCCGAGTTTCGTTCGCGCCAATCCGGCGAATTTCCAGAATTTGTCGGGATCGCCAGCGACGAAGAACGCGGCATCGCCTTCCTTCAAGCCGAGCTGCGCGCGGATCGCCGCGGTCCGATCGGGACCGATGTTATTGGCAAGGGGACCAGCGCCCTCGCCGCCCTCGCGCCACATGATGTAGCCGAGCCCCGGCTGGCCCTCGCCTTGCGCCCATGAATTCATCCGGTCGCAAAACGCGCGTGAGCCGCCGCCGGTCCCGGGGATCGCCCAGACCTGATTCTTCGGGTCTTCCAGCATCCGCGCAAACACCTTGAAGCCGGAGCCGCGGAAATGCTCGGAGACGTCCTGCATGACAATGGGATTGCGCAGATCGGGCTTGTCGCTGCCGTACTTGCGCAAGGCTTCCGCGAACGGAATCCGCGGCCACGTCTTGGTGACGGGCTTGTCCTTGGCGAAATCCTCGAACACGCCCGAGATCACCGGCTCCATCGCCGCGAACACGTCGTCCTGCGTGACAAAGCTCATCTCGACGTCGAGCTGATAGAACTCGCCGGGCAGCCGGTCGGCGCGCGGGTCTTCGTCGCGGAAACACGGCGCGATCTGGAAGTAGCGGTCGAAGCCGGACATCATCAGCAATTGCTTGTATTGCTGGGGCGCCTGCGGCAGCGCGTAGAACTTGCCCGGATGAATTCTTGACGGCACCAGGAAATCGCGCGCCCCTTCCGGCGACGACGCCGTCAGGATCGGGGTTTGGAATTCGAAGAAGCCCTGTTCCTTCATCCGCTTGCGCATGGAATCGACGATCGCGCCGCGGGTCATGATGTTCTGGTGCAGTTTTTCGCGGCGAAGGTCGAGAAAGCGGTACTTCAGTCTTATGTCCTCAGGATATTCCTGCTCGCCGAATACCGGCATCGGCAGTTCACCGGCTGGTCCCAGCACCTCGATCTCGCTGACGTAAAGCTCGATCGCACCGGTCGGCAATTCCGGATTTTCGGTGCCAGCGGGACGGCGGCGCACCTTGCCGTCAATCCGCACCACCCACTCCGCGCGCAGTTTCTCGGCGTCCTTGAAGGCCGGCGAATCCGGATCGGCAACGCATTGCGTCAGGCCGTAATGGTCGCGCAGATCGATGAACAGCACACCGCCATGGTCGCGAATGCGATGGCACCATCCCGACAAACGAACCGTCTGGTCGATATGGCTGTCGCGGAGCGCGCCGCAGGTGTGGGACCGGTAACGATGCATGATGTCCTAAAGCAGGTAGTCGGAGGATCGAATCGGGGGCCAGAGGCCGCCCCGTAAGGAGGTTGAGGGTTTACCCGACACAAACCGGCGCGGCAACCGAATGCGCCCCAACGCTGGCCTGCCAAAAAGCGGCGCAAAGCCGGGAAAAGTGACGGAAAAACAACGGATCCCTTCGACCGCGTCCCCGCAAGCCGATTGTCTATTTCCAGCGCATGCCTATCTTGTCGCCCATGACGGTCCATTTCCCCTTCCAGAACACCTACGCGGCCCTGCCGGCCAATTTCTTCGCGCGGGTCGCGCCGACGCCGGTTGATTCGCCGCGGCTGATCAAATTGAACCGGCCGCTTGCGGTCCACCTCGGCCTCGATCCCGACCGGCTCGCCAGCCCCGAGGGGACCGAGATCCTCGCCGGCAAGCGTATTCCCGACGGGGCAGACCCGATTGCGATGGCCTATGCCGGCCACCAGTTCGGCCATTTCGTGCCGCAGCTCGGTGACGGCCGCGCCATTCTGCTTGGCGAGGTAATCGATGCGGACGGTATCCGCCGCGACATTCAGCTCAAGGGGTCGGGCCCGACACCATTTTCACGGCGCGGCGACGGCCGGGCGGCGCTCGGTCCGGTGCTGCGGGAATACATCGTGAGCGAGGCGATGGCAGCCCTGGGCATCCCGACCACGCGATCGCTGGCCGCCGTGGTGACCGGCGAAAATGTGATGCGCGAGACCCCGTTGCCTGGGGCTGTCCTCACCCGCGTCGCATCCAGCCATATTCGCGTCGGCACGTTCCAGTATTTCGCGGCGCGCAGCGATACCGAAGGCGTGCGGCGGCTGGCGGATCACGTCATCGGCCGGCATTATCCGCAAGCGGCCAATGCCGACCGCCCCTATCATGCGCTTTTGGAAGCTGTGGTTGCGCGACAGGCCGACCTGGTCGCGCGCTGGCTGCTGGTCGGTTTCATCCACGGCGTCATGAATACCGACAACACCTCGATATCGGGCGAGACCATCGATTACGGTCCGTGCGCCTTCATGGACCATTATGACCCGGCGATGGTGTTCTCTTCGATCGACGAGCAAGGCCGCTACGCCTACGTCAACCAACCGCGGATCGCGCTCTGGAACCTGACGCGGCTGGCCGAATGCCTGTTGCCGCTGTTTTCCGACCAGCAAGAGAAGGCCATCGAAGAGGCGCAGATCGTGCTTGGCGACTTCGCGGAGAAATTCACCGCGGCCTATCAAGCCGGCCTGCGCCAGAAGCTCGGCCTGTTCACGGCGCGCGACGGCGATGAGGCGCTCGCGCAGGACCTGCTGGACGCGATGGCCAAGAACAAGGCCGACTTCACCCTCACCTTCAGGCGCCTCAGCGATGCCGCGCTCGATCCCGGCGACGATGCTGAAGTGCGGCGATTGTTTGCCGACCCGGCCGCCTTTGACGACTGGGCGCTGCGCTGGCGGCAACGGACCGGCGACGAGCCGCAAGACCCGGCCGCCCGGAAGGCCGCGATGCGGGCGGTCAATCCGGCTTTCATTCCGAGGAATCACAGGGTGGAAGCGGTGATCGACGCCGCCGTGAACCGCGACGATTTTACCCTCTTCGAGGAGCTTCTGACCGTCCTGTCAAAGCCGTTCGAGGATCAGCCGGCATTGTCGGGCTATGCCGACCCGCCTCAGCCGCACCAGCGCGTGCTGCAGACGTTTTGCGGGACGTGAAGCGTTAACCGTCGATGTGACTTTTGCCGGAGCGCTTCGCGCCCTGCCCCCTGAACTTAAGAAACGATCAATCCTTCCCCGACAAGTCTATTGGTTTGCTGGGGGAATTGCTGTGGCTGACGCATTGGTGTTCGAACTCATGGGCTTGGCGATGCTCGCGCTGTGTATCGTTGTGCTGGCCGTTCCGTCGGGGCGACGGCCTGCCCGGCACATCGGCGACGCCTGACCGATCCACGTTCCAAACGGCTGTATTGACCGGATCGGGGCTGCCAGCGGTTGCACCCCGGTAGCTGAGTCTCGGCGAAAAGCTGCTGACGTTACGGAAATGCAAGGCTCGAATTCGCCGCAAGACCCTTGACATATCAGCGCTTTCGGCAGAACGCCGTCGCAGAAGCGTTATGGACCGTTCATGGATCTGATTACCACCACCCCAGAACTCGCCGCGGTTTGCGCCCGGCTCGCGAAACACCCGGTCATCACCGTCGATACCGAATTCCTGCGGGAGACGACCTATTATCCGCTGCTTTGCGTCGTGCAGATGGCGAGCGCGGAGGAAGCGGTCGTGGTCGACACGCTGGCACCTGGCATCGACCTCAAGCCGTTCTTCGAGTTGATGGCCGACGAAAAAGTGCTCAAGGTTTTCCACGCCGCCCGTCAGGATATCGAAATCGTCTGGCATCAGGCCGGCATCGTTCCGCACCCGATCTTCGACACCCAGGTCGCGGCCATGGTGCTCGGCTATGGCGATTCCATCGCCTACGACCAGCTGGTCGAGCGCATCGCCGGCCATCGGCCCGACAAGACCCACCGTTTCACCGACTGGTCGCGCCGGCCGCTGACCGAAGAGCAGATCCACTACGCCGTGTCCGACGTCACCCATCTGCGCGACGTGTTCACCGCGCTGGACGCCGATCTCAAGAAGCGCGGCCGCAGCGACTGGGTGAGCGAGGAAATGGAGGTTCTGACCTCGCCGAAGACCTACGATTTTCATCCCGAACGCGCATGGGAGCGGCTGAAGACGAGGGTTCGCAAGCCAAAGGAGCTTGCGGTGCTGATGGAAGTCGCGGCATGGCGCGAACAGGAGGCGCAAAGCCGCGACGTTCCGCGCAGTCGCGTCCTGAAGGACGATGCGGTCGGCGATATCGCCACCCATGCGCCGACCAGCCTCGAACGGCTGGCAAGTCTGCGCTCGCTGCCAAAAGGTTTTGACCGGTCGAAATGGGGCGCCGATATCGTCGCCGCGGTGCAACGCGGTATCGCGCGCGATCCTGCGACGCTGCCTAAAATCGAAAAGCCGCGCGGCAATTCAAACGGTGCTGCGATCGTCGAGCTTCTGAAAGTTCTGCTGCGGATGACATCGGAGCGCCACGCCGTCGCCAGCAAGGTGATCGCAACTGTCGACGATCTGGAACAGATCGCGGCTGACGACAATGCCGACGTCGGCGCGCTGCACGGCTGGCGCCGCGAGCTGTTCGGCGAAGCGGCCCTGTCGCTGAAACAGGGACGGCTGGCACTGGCAATCGAAAAAGGCCGCGTGATCAGGGTCGACCGAAGCTAGTACCTGGAATCACAGATCAGTATTGCAGCCCATCCTTCGAGACGGCCACTTCGCGGCCTCCTCAGGATGAGGTCTAACTTGTTGAAACACAACAACCTCATGCTGAGGAGCGAGCGACGC
>Ga0193726_1000832_pt1 | contig 28197 bp, 22 predicted proteins | sample H2c1metaG_FD_144928 | JGI IMG/M metagenome (GOLD analysis project Ga0193726, IMG submission 144928) | Soil microbial communities from a riparian zone of the East river system, Colorado, United States - H2c1 | ecosystem: Environmental > Terrestrial > Soil > Riparian zone | place: USA: East River...
TTCTCTCGCCCAAAGCATCGGTTTCGATCAAATACAATCCGACCGAACCGCCTTGCATCGAAAAGGCCGGCGCATCGTCGATCCCCTGCGCATTCCACGTGCGGCGCATGCCCGTGCTCATGGCATCATCGCCGGTGGCGGTCAAGAACTGTACCTGCGCGCCGGGGAATGAGCGCTTGAGATACACCGCGGTGTTGTAGACATCCCCTGCGTACGATCGCGCAAAGCTGTCCTCGCCGACTGCGCGCAGCTCCACCATGCACTCACCGATACAGACAATCCGCGTCATGTCACTGATTCACAGACGATACGCGCGCGGCCAGCATCGCATTCAGGCGCGCAATTCTTTCAAGCGCGGGCGGATGGGAATCGAAGAACGAGCTGTGAATGCGGTCGGGCGTGAGGCTGGTCGCATTGTCGCGAAACAACTTGACCAGCGCCGTGATGAGATTCCCTGCGTCCGCGTGCGCGGCAGCGAACTCATCGGCTGCCGCCTCTTGCCGGCGCGACCACCACGATGCGATTGGCGTGGTAAAGAAAACAAACACCGGCACCACCAGCGTGAACAACAGCAGTGCGGTCGCCGATGAGGGTACGGGCACACCCAAAGCGCCGTAAAACGCCGGCCGGTGCGCGGCCCAGGCCAACAGCGCAAGGGCGCAGAAGCCCATGAACACCGTCGCCGCCAACCGCTGCCGGATATGATGCAAGCGGAAATGGCCGAGTTCGTGGGCGAGCACGGCTTCGATCTCCGCGGTCTCGATCCGCGCCAGCAGGGTATCGAAGAACACGATGCGCTTGCTGCGTCCGATGCCGGTGAAATATGCGTTGCCGTGGGCGGAGCGAAGCGATCCGTCCATCACATACACACCGCCGCGCGCGGAGAATCCGCACCGCTCGAGCAGAGTTTCGACCCGCCTCTTCAGCGCCGCATCGGCGAGCGGTGAAAATTTATTGAAGAGCGGCGCAATGAACCGCGGCGCGGCCCAGGTAAGAATCAAGGTCCAGACCAGCCACAGACACCACGCCCACAGCCACCACCACGTTCCGCCGCGGTCCATCAGTGTCAGCGCCGCCAGCAGCAGGGGGCCGCCGAGGAGTGCTGCCAGCAGCAGGTGTTTGCCGACATCGAGCGCGAACAGCGGGACTGACATCCGATTGAATCCGAAACCCGCCTCAACCTTGAAGGTTCTCCAGAGCGCGAACGGCAGGCCTGCCAACTGCAATACTAAAAAGACGCTGCCCACCATGAGCGCGCCGCGCCAGGGCTCCGGCAGACCGCTGTGCCGCCAGAGGGCATCGGCGGCGGCGATGCCGCCGCCGATGGTTAACAGGACTTTGAGCACTCCCTCAAATACAGTGACCCAGCGTCCCAAAGCCACCCGAGCCGCTGTGTAGTCGGCGGCTTTTTGTTGATCAGCCAGCTCAATTTGCCCGCGGAAGGACTCGGGCACCTCGTTGCGATGCGCCCGCACGGCCGTGATTTGCCGCGACGCCAGCCACAGACGCGTCGCCGTTTCCAAGGCGACGGCAATGACAAAAACAATCGCCAGCCAATGCATCTTAAGTGTCGTTCCTCCCGACGAACAGCGTAGAGGAATTGCGGTCGCTGCGAAATACCAGGGGCTGCTCTTTTAGCGGACGGTCGGCGGCTGCGGCTGGCGGACGGTCGGCGGCTGCGGCTGGCGGACGGTCGGCGGCTGCGACGGCCTGGGTCACCAAGTGATGGTGGGGGGAGAGGTCGCACACCGGATCCGCATTGGCCGCGTCCCCCGTGAGCAGGTACGCCTGGCAGCGGCAGCCGCCGAAATCGTGGGCTTTTTCCGGGCAGCTGCGGCAGGGCTCCTTCATCCACGCATCGCCGCGGAAATGGGTGAAGCCGGGCGAGTCGAACCAAATCTCCTCGATGCTTTGAGCGCGTACATTCGGAAACGCGAGCCCGGGGAGCATCCGCGCTGCCTGACACGGCAGCGCGGTCCCGTCGGGCGCGATGGTCATGAAAATCGAGCCCAAGCCATTCATGCAGGGTTTGGGGCGATGCTCGAAGTAGTCGGGCACGACGAAAAATATCTTCATGCGCGAGCCGACGCGCTCGCGGAAGCGCTGCATGGTCTGTTCAGCAAGTTGTACCTGCACGCGGCTGGGCAGCAGCGCTTCGCGGTTGTGAAACGCCCATCCATAGAACTGGGTATTGGCCAGTTCCACATATTCGGCGCCGAGGCGCAGTGCCATTTCCAGAATCTCTTCGACGTGATCGATGTTGAGCCGATGCAATACGACGTTGAGCACCATCGGAAACTCATACTGCTTGATCAGGGCGGCGACTTTGTATTTCAGATCAAAGGTGCGCGTGCTGCTCAGGAAATCATTCATCTGCCGCGAGCTGTCCTGAAACGAGAGTTGGATGTGATCGAGTCCGGCCGCTTTCAGGGCGCGGATGCGGGCATCGGTAAGACCGACGCCCGATGTAATCAAATTGCTGTAGAACCCAAGGGCGTGCGCTTCCGCCACGATGTCTTCCAGGTCATCACGGGTCAGCGGTTCGCCGCCGGACAAGCCCAATTGCACGGCACCCAGCGCCCGCGCCTGGCGCAGCACCCGGATCCAATCCTGTGTGCCGAGCTCGGGTCCGGTGCCCGCGTAATCGGTCGGGTTGTAGCAGAAAGCACAATGCAGGGGGCACCGATAAGTCAGCTCCAGCAGCAGCCACAGCGGGGGCCCAGGCTTGCGCGGACTTGTCGTTACGGGCGAATGGTCAGCCATCGCTTCTCCACGGCCATTCGCACGAACCGCGCGACGTCCTCGTACAGATCATTCGCCGTGAACGCGCGCTCCAAGTCCGAGGTGATCTCGGCAATCGTGCTCTCCCCGCTGCACCGCTTCATGATTTCTCCGGCGCTGCCGTTGAGCTTGATCATCCCCTCGGGATACAGCAGCACATGCGCATTTTGCGCAGCCTCCCATTGCAGGCGAAAACCACGTTCGATGACCGGCCGGGACGCTGCGTCGATGACGGGCTGATTCACAGCGGCACCTTGTAGCGCACCGCCATGGCATCGCTCATCTGCCACAACACGCTCAATTTGAACCTCAAAATCTCGAGGGCACGTTCCTGCAGTTCGCGTGTGTTGAATCGTTCCAAGGTGAACGCCAGGCCGAACTCGACATCGCGTCGCGCGAGGCTGACGCGGCTTTGAAAATACTGCAGCCCGGCGCCGTCGATCCACGGGTAGTGCTGCGGCCAGTTGGCCAGACGCTGCTTGTGAATCTCCGGTGCAAACAGCTCCGTGAGCGAGGAGCAGATGGCCTCCGGCCAGGGCGCGCGCCGCGCAAAATTGACGTATGCGTCAACCGCGAACCGTACGCCGGGGAGAACTTCCTGCAGACTCTCGGTCACCTCGCGGGACAAGCCCACCGCCTCGGCCAAGCGCAGCCAGGATTCGATGCCGCCGGGGTCACCGCCGTAGCCATCATGATCGAGAATGCGCTGCACCCACGATCGGCGCACTGCGCGATCGGTGCAATTGGCAAGGATGGCGGCATCCTTGATGGGGATACTGATTTGATAATAGAAGCGATTCGCAACCCAGCCCCTGATTTGCTCGCGGCTGGCGCCGCCAGAATTGAGCAACAGGTTGAAGGGGTGATGGATGTGATAGGCCTGGCCCTGGGCGCGAAGCTGCGCCTCGAATGCCTCGCGATCCCAGGCAGCGCCGCTCACAATTCGATCCTCATGCCGTCCCACGCGATTTCAATGCCGCGGCGTGCGAGGTCGGCCGCTTGCGCCGAGGACTCGTCGAGAATGGGATTGGTATTGTTGATGTGGATCAAAATCTTTCGAGTGGCCGAGGGCAGGCGCTCCAGCCACTCCAGCATGCCGCCGACGCCGCTTTGCGGCAGATGGCCAATGTCTCTGGCGTACCTGCGGGACACGCCCAAACGAATCATTTCATCGTCGGTCCAAAACGTGCCGTCGACCATCACGCATGCCGCTGACTGCATGGCGTCCCAGAGTTGATCGTCGATCGCGCCGAGGCCGGGCGCATACAGCGCCGTGCGTCCGCTCGCCTCATCCTCGATCAGCAGCGCGATATTGTCGCCGATGCGGGGCGAGTCGCGACTGGGCGAATAGGGCGCGGGTTTGCCGGTAACCGGCAACGCGCGAAAGCGCACTCCAGGCACCTGATCGACCGCGAATGCGGCGGCGGTGCTCAAGTCGATGCGATGATGCTCGACGCCGCAGTAATGCGACAGCACGCTCAAGATCGGATTGCCGCGGGTCAGATCGTCATAAGTGCCGGCGGTGCACCAAATCTGCCAGGGGCGCACCGCTTCGCGCAGCATATAAAGACCCGTGGTGTGATCGACTTGACCGTCGACGAGAATGATCGCGGCCAGCGCGCTGTCCCGCACCTTGAGTCCCGGCTGCAGATCCGGATTCGCATGCAACTGCGTCAAGATATCCGGCGATGCGTTAACCAGCACCCAAGCATTGCCGCCGTTTACCGCGATGGAGGATTGCGTGCGCGCGCGAGCATGCAGCGTGCCGGCGCGATACCCCTTGCAATTAGGGCAATTGCAATTCCATTGGGGGAAGCCGCCGCCGGCGGCCGACCCCAGTACGCGGATCTGCACGAAAGCGGCGCTCGTTCTGTGAAAAGGCTAAAGCAGCACCGCTGCCCTTCAGCGATTGGAAACGTACATTGTGATTTCCATGCCGAACCGGATCTCAACCGCTTGAGGGGTTTCCCATTTCATGATCAGTCTCCTTGAGTTGCTACTGATTGATCCTCCTACCGAAGCGGGGGCGGCAGAATCCGCAAGTTCATGAAACTGAACTCATGAATTTCATGAGGCGGCACGGGCGTCGCGATTTGCAGGCGCCCTGATACCATGCGGCCATGCGACTGCGGACACGCCTGAATCTCGTGGTGACCGGCCTGAGCGCCGCGTTTCTCATCGTGTTGATCGCGGCTGAAATTCAGAGCATGCGCGGTTCCGTGCGCGAGGAAATCGAGGCGGCCAATCGGGTCGCAGCACAGTTCTTGGGCAGGCTTACGGCGATTTACTCCAATGTGGGTGGCCCGGACGCGGTTCTGCAGTTTCTGCAGCAATTGGGCCGGGTTCGCGCCAACGAGGTTTATCTGAAGTCGCCCACCGGTGAGGTGCTGTATCGCTCGCCGGTTGCGACTTACAAGGCGGGTCGCGAGGCGCCGGCGTGGTTTGCGCACTTGCTGGCGCCGCGGGCAGCCACGGAGATTTTCATGTTGCGCGGCGGTCTGTCGCTCATCGTCGAGGCGCAACCCTCGCGTGCGCTGCTCGATGCCTGGGACGAGATTGCGCGGCTTTGTGCCATTGCCGTGATCATGCTGCTGGTGGTCAATGTACTGGCCCTATGGTCGGTGGCGCGTGCACTCAAGCCTTTCCCGATCATCGCGGACGGCCTCGAGCGCATACAGCAAGGGGATTTGGCATTTCGCCTGCCGCCTCTGAAGGGGCCCGAAGCCCATGCCATGGGCACGGCATTCAACCGCATGGCGCAGGCAGTGGAAGACAAGGTGAGGGCGGAGCGCAAGGCGCATGAGGCCGAGGCGCGGCTCGAGGAACGGCGTGAGTTGGCGTCGCTTGCGGACCAACGCGTCGAGGAGGAAAGGCGCCTCATCGCCCACGAACTGCACGATGAATTTGGCCAGTCGGTCACCGCGATTCGCAGTCTTGCGCTCGCCATCGCGAGTCGTACGCTCGAGCGCGATCCGGAGACAGGAAACGTGGCGCGCCTGATATCCGAGGAGGCGGCGCGGTTGTATGACGCGATGCATGGCCTGATTCCCAGGCTGACGCCGCTGTCGTTGGACACGCTGGGGCTTGCCGACACACTGGAGAGTTTGGTGCGCGACTGGCAGCGGCGCCACCCTGGGATTGCCCTGTCGCTGCGCCAACAGCTCAACCACGATTTGGGGCCGAGCATCACCCTGACGGTTTACCGCGTCGTCCAGGAGGGATTGATCAATGCGCTGCGCCACGCGCAGGCATCGCACGTGGAAATCGTCGTGGAATGCGACGCCAGTCGAATTACCGTCAGTGTCACCGATGATGGACGCGGATTATCTGAGGAGTGGGCCAGGCCTGGGCATTTTGGGCTGCGCGGGCTGAAGGAGCGCGTGCAGCAGTTGGATGGAGTCTTCAGCATCGGCAGCGCCGGAGACCGCGGCGTGCGTCTCACCGCAGAGATTCCGTTGGGATTGCCAGCATGATCGGGGTGCTGCTGGTCGATGATCACGCCGTCGTGCGCATGGGATTTCGGCTGCTGCTGCAGTCCGTCGCGGACCTCAACGTCCTGGCTGAAGCCGAATCGGGCGAAGCGGCGTGCCAGATGTATCTCGAGCTCAAGCCGGACGTGGTGGTGATGGACCTCGCAATGCCCGGCATGGGTGGCCTCGAGGCATTGCGGCGGATTCGCGCACGCGATCCGCATGCCCGGGTGCTCACGCTGTCGGCGCAGGACGATCCGATGCATGCGCGGCGCGCGCTGCAGGAAGGCGCATTGGGATTTTTGTCGAAACGCAGCGCGCCGGAGGCATTGATCGAGGCGGTAACGGCGGTAGCGGCCGGCCGACGCTATCTGGACCCCGTGCTTGCGCAAAAGCTCGCCCTCGCCGAATTCGATGGCGGCGCGAAATCGCCGGTTGAGAGATTGTCGGAGCGCGAATTCGAGGTATTCATCCGCTTGGCCGGCGGCGCCACCGTGCAGCGCATCGCCCAGGATTTGAATCTCTCTGCATCGACCATAGGAACCCATCTTTACAACATCAAGCAGAAACTCTGCGCCGCGAACCAGTCGGAGCTCACTTTGATCGCGATTCGCCATGGCTTGATAGAGGCGTGAATTCGGCGGCTGCGAAATCCAATGCCGCACTGCGCATCAGTAACGGCGCAATCGCAACTGCTCCACTGTAACGGGCATGACACAGTTCCCGCTGCAGCGCGTCGCAAAGGAAATCCGCGGGAATCATAAATGACTGATTTGTAACACTTTATGCTCACTGCCTATTTTCTTTTCGTAATTAGGCAAGATGGCATAAGCATTGCTATTTCATAACGCGGCCCTGTGGCGCCGATGCCTATCGCTGATCGAGGGGTTTCTCAACGGTGCGGACGGCGCGATTGGATTGGGACCAAAAAGAGTATAAGCAACTGGTAAGGATTGCGAAGGAGGGGGTTTTGCAAATAACGACTAATCGATCTAGGCACTTTCCGCTTGGCACGCAGGATAGGAATACACATACGCCGACCCACGCAGCAGGAGAATTGAGATGAAATTGCGCACAGCAAAACGTCGCGTCAAAATACTTTACGCCATCGCAGCGCTCGCAGTGACGTGTGGTGCCGCAATGGCCGCATCGGATACCGAGCAATTCCAACGTTTCAAAGACCCGAATCAGTGGGGCGCCCCGGCGGGCAATCTGAATCTGACCCGCTACAGCACGCTGGCCAGCATCAACGCCAGCAACGTCAAAGACCTGCAGATGGTCTGGTCGCAGTCGAGCGGTACGCTGCGCGGCCATGAAGGTCAGCCGCTGGTGATCGACAGTGTCGGCGGCAAACCCATGATGTTCATGGAAAGCGGCTGGCCGAACATCGTCCAAGCGCTCGATCTTTCCGACCCGGATCATCCGCAGCAGGTGTGGCACTACAACAAGACCAGCGGCCGAGACGAGTCCGCCGTACCCCGCGCCTGTTGCGATACGGTGAATCGCGGTCTGTCCTACGCGGATGGAAAGCTGGTGTTCGGTACCTTGGACGGTTATGTCATCGCTCTCGATGCCGTCACCGGCAAGGAAGTCTGGGTGATCAAACACGCTTTTCCGGACAAAGGCGAGACCATTACGCCGGCGCCGATCATCGCGAATGACAAGGTCATCATCGGCTTCGGCGGCGATGAATTCGCGGCTCGCGGCCGCGTCACGGCCTACGCCCTCGCCGATGGCAAGAAGGTGTGGGAGTGTCATTCCACCGGCAGCGATGCCGATGTTTGCATGAGCAAGAACACCAACAAAAAGCACCCGGAGTACGGGCAGTTCGGCAAGGATCTGGGTCTGCACACGTTCCCGGGCGACGAGTGGAAGCGTGGCGGCGGCGCGGCGTGGGGCTGGTATGCCTACGATCCGGCACTGCACCTGGTGTACTACGGAACCGGCAACCCGGGTCTGTGGTCGCCTCAGTACCGTTGCGCTGAACCGTTGACGCAGGAGAATTGCAACAGCGGCAAATTCGACAACAAATGGTCCATGAGCATCTTTGCGCGCAATGTCGACACCGGCGAAGCGGAGTGGATCTATCAGATGACCCCGTTTGACCAGTGGGACTATGACGGCGTCAATGAGGTCGTGCTGGTCGACATGAACGTCGATGGAGCGATGCGCAAAACCCTGGTGCATTTCGACCGCAATGGCTTTGCGTATGTTCTGGATCGCACCGATGGCACGCTGCTACGGGCCAACAAATACGTGACCACGAACTGGGCGGAAAAAGTCGACATGAAGACGGGCCGGCCCGTCAAAGTGCCTGAACATTCACCGCTCAAGGCCGGCGTCAACACGCAGGCGTGTCCTTCGGCGATGGGCGGCAAGGACCAGCAGCCGGTGGCGGTTGATCCGACCGATCCCACCAATTTCTATGTGCCGACGAACAACTGGTGCATGGAAGATGAGCCGCAGGAACGCTCGCACACCCAGCAGGGAACGGTTTACGTGTTCGCCAATGTGTACATGTATCCTGAAAAGCCGGGCGTGACCGGCAAGTTCAAGAAGTTCAACGTGGTGACCGGCAAGACCGAGTGGGAAATTCCGGACCAATATCCGAACTGGGGCGGTGCGCTGGTAACCGCCGGCGGGCTGGCTTTCTACGGCAGCTTGGGCGGCGACTTCCGAGCCGTTGACCGCACCACCGGCAAGGTGGTCTGGTCCCGCAAACTGGGTTCCGGAATCATCGGCAACCCCATCACGTACTCCGTGAAAGGCAAGCAATACGTCTCCGTATGGTCCGGTATCGGCGGCTGGATCGGCCTGCCGGTGACGGCAGGATTGGATTTGAACGATAAGTTCGGTGCCATCGGCGCGACTGCGATGACCAAGGCCGCCAACTTGAGCTTGATCCCGCAAGGGGGCACGCTGTACACATTCAAAGTGGGAAACTAAAAAAAACGAGTGGGCGTTGAAAAAAATACCCGGTGGCGAAAGCCACCGGGTTTTTCTTAACCAGCGTGCGCAGCGGCTGTGGTTTACTGCCGCAGATGAACCTTCCTCACGGCTATTGTCTAATCTTTGAACCAGATAGCTTTTGAGCACGCTTTCCGGAGATGGCAATGTTTAAGTCCGTCGGCTTTTCTCGACCTGCCTGCCTGCTCGTGTGCTGCGCGGCGGCAAGCGCTGCAGCGACAGGTGCGCCGCTCAAGTCACTGACCGTCTGTGCCGATCCCGGCAACATGCCCTTGTCCAATCAGAAGGGTGAGGGATTTGAAAACAAGATAGCGCAGCTGATCGGCGCGTCCCTGGGCACCGGCGTGCAGTACTACTGGCGGCCTTCGATCGAGCGCGGACTCATGCGCACGACCTTGAGCGAAGGCAATTGCGATCTGTGGATGGACATGGCGTCGGACACGGAAGGCGCCGAGGTTCTTTCACCCTTGTATCGATCGACTTTTGTCCTGGCGTATCGCAGCGACAAGGGCATCGACATCAAAAATCTGGACGACCCCATTCTGAAGAAGCTGCGTGTGGGCGTGTTTCAGGTCTCTGCCATGCGCACGGCGTTGGCCGAACACCATGTGATCGACAACACGGTCATTCACTACCTGAGCCACAACGGCGATCTGGTCGCGGACAACCAGCCGTCGCACCAGGTGCAGCAAGTCATCGACGGCAGCCTCGATGTCGCCGCGGCCTGGGGACCGATGGCCGGCTATTACAAAACCGTTGCGCATGCGCCGCTGACGATCCAGCCCGTGAATATGCTGGAAGATGAAGTTCCCATGGAATTCGACATGACCCTCGCCGTGCCGCGAGGCCGACCGGACATCAAGACGGCCGTGGAGCAGGCGATCACACAGAATGCCGCCGAAATACACCGGATTCTGACCGACTTCGGCGTGCCGCTGGTCCAGTGTCAAGAATGCACCGTGTCAGGCGACCTGCCTTCGCACGGCGCTTATAAGCCGCCGAAACCTCGGACCGACACGGCGGCAATTACCGCAAAGCTGCGTGCGACGCGGATGGCCGAGCTGAAAAAATGGCTGGCTGAGGGCGCCAATCCCGACGACGAGTTGAACGATGCCATCGTGGCCAACGACATCGATCGTGTGAGCTATTTATTGGCCCACCGGGGCGAGGTCAACTCCCACGACGGGGAAGGCTTTACGCCGCTGATAAGCGCCATACGCTTCGGCTTCGTTCCGGTCGCGACCTTTCTGGTAGATCACAAGGGCGACGCCAATCTCGCTGACCGCAACGGCTGGACACCGCTCATGTGGGCCGCCTGGGGCGACAATCCTGCGATGGTCACGATGCTGCTCAAGCACGGCGCGAAAATCGAGGCGACCGACCAGGACGGTCTGACGCCGCTGGCCATTGCCGCCCAGAACGCCAAGATCAAGGCGGCGCGCGCGATTCTCGAGGCGGGCGCTGACGTCAACGCGCCCGTTGCGAAAGGCGGCTACACGCCGCTGATGCTGGCATCGATTTCCGGCTCCAAGGAATTGGCGGCATCCCTGATCGAACATGGCGCCAAGGTAAATGCGACCAATCCGGGCGGTGTGACTGCCCTGATGATCGCTGCGGCGGGCAATCGATCGAGCATCGCGGTGCTGCTGCTCAAATCGGGCGCGGACCTCAATGCGCGCAGCGAAGATGGCCGTACGGCGCTCAGCATTGCTCAGTCGAACAACAGTGATGCCGTCGTCAAGATGCTGCAGGAAGCCGCCGCGGACGCCTCCAAAACCAGCTGACGGCGCGCCTGTGGCGATGTTGCGATAGACCTTAAAACCATACATACGATGGAAGGAGAGTGGCAGTGAGCAGAGGCTTTCTAGTGGTTGGATTCATCGCGGTTTTGGCCTGCGCCGCCGCATTGTGCGGCTTGGAAAAGGTGTGGGCTGACGCGCCCGCGGCGGCTGCGGCTGCGTCTGCGGAGGCTGTGGACTACACCAAAATCTCGCCGACGGATCTGGTGCAGAAGGCGCCGAAAGGCTCGCTGGCCAACCCCTACAAAGACACTCAAGCCGATATCGTTGCCGAGGGCGGGAAGCTATTGCTGCAGTACTCCTGCAGCGGCTGTCATGGCGGAGGCGGGGGCGGGGGAATGTGTCCCCCATTGACCAACGACGTCTGGGTGTACGGTGGCGACGATGACACGCTGTTTCGGCTGGTGACGCTCGGCAGCGACGAGCTTCAGAAACAGGGTTACACCCGTAAGGGTCGCGAGAACGTCGTCGGTCCGATGCCTCCTTTTGGCCAAATTTTCAAGAATTCCGATGATCTGTGGAAAATCTTTGCCTTTGTCCGGTCAAAATATTCGGGCGATCCTGCATATAAATTTGGGACACCCGCCGGTCAGTAGTATGCTGCACAAGCAGATTGCAGCCGACCGCAAAGGGCCATGCCTCTAGGCGGGTGGGAGTTGTAGGCTTGGCACACCGTGGTTATTTAAAAGCCGCGGGTAGCCGGGCTTCGCCAACGGATGGATCGGGGGAGTTCATGACGAATCTCAATCTCGCAACGAGCCACGCATCGCGCGTGATTCATGTCGTTCAGAATGGTTTGCAACCCGCAGGAATCGAGCCGCATGTGACTCGCTCCTGGCAGCGCTGCCTGCAGGAATACCACCTCGAACCTGCGGCGCCGCGGCAAAGTTCGGTGCTCAATTCGCAGGCCCTCAAGGAATTACAGCAGCGAATGGGCGAGCTGCTGCCGGTGGCTCGCGCTGAAATGGAGAGCCTGTACGAACAAATCGCCGGATCGGGTTTCGCGGTTATTTTGTCGGACACGCAAGGCGTGGTCCTGACCACCATCAGCGACCCGGCATTGCAGCGCGAGTTTCGCCATGCCGGCCTGTCGCTCGGCTCGCTGTGGGATGAACGGCACGAAGGGACCAACGGCATCGGCACCTGCCTCGCCGAAGGCTATCCCGTGACCGTGCATCGGGAAGAGCATTTCCGCGGCTGTAACCTGGCGTTGTCTTGCTCAGGCGCGCCGATTCTGGACGCCCACGGCTCCGTCATGGCGGTACTTGATGCCTCCACGGCAAATTCCAACGACAGCCGCCTGATTCAACGCCACACGATGGCGCTTGTGCTGATGTCCACGCATCTCATCTCGCGCTGGAATTTCCTGAATGAGTTCAGCCAGTCCTGGGTGTTGCGTTTTCACAGCCGGCCGGAATTCGTCGGGCTTCTGCACGAGGCGCTGGTGGCAATGGATGGCTCCGGCCATATCCTGGCCGTGAATGAGAGCGCACTCCTGCAACTGGGTTGTTCGACGCGCAAGGCACTCGTCGGTGAATCGATTGAGAAGTTCTTCCAATTCGACTTCGCCACGCTCGAGCGGCGCGCCCGCTTCGAGCCAAGCACGATTTGGCCGGTGCGCGATCTTGCGCACGGACGGCGTTTCTTCGCCATCGCGCGCGGACCGCTGCAGCGGGTTACCCGGGCCTGGAAACTGGCGGCGCCGAATCAGAGCAGCGACGCGGAAGAGAGTAAGGCGTCCGGACGCCCACAACACGTCGGCGAAGATTCGCAAATGCGCAAAAACCTCACCGTGGGGCGCCAGCTGTTTGCGAAGCAGGTGCCGATACTGCTGCAAGGCGCAACCGGAACAGGCAAGGAAGCGTTCGCACGAGCCTTGCATTACAGCGGGCTGTGGTCCGATAAGCCGCTGGTAACGGTGAATTGCGCCGCCATTCCGGAGAGCCTGATCGAAAGTGAATTGTTCGGTTATACGCGCGGCGCATTTACCGGCGCGGTCAAGGAGGGTCGGGTCGGCAAGATCCTTCAATCCAATGGCGGCACCTTATTCCTCGACGAGATCGGCGATATGCCGCTGATGCTGCAAACGCGGCTGTTGCGCGTCATCGAAGAGCGCGAAATCGTGCCGCTCGGCAGCGATCAACCCATACCGGTGAATCTGCATGTGATCAGTGCCACGCATCGCGACATTTGCCAGATGATTCGGAGCGGCGAGTTTCGCGAGGATCTTTATTACCGCTTGAACGGCATCACCTTGCAATTGCCGCTATTGCGCGATCGCGAAGACAAGCCCGAATTGATCCGCACGCTTCTGGAGGAAGAAAACGCCGACCAGGGAACGACAGAGATTGCGGAAGATGCCTTTCAAAAGCTGTTGGACTACGCGTGGCCCGGCAACATCCGCCAGTTGCGCAACGCGCTGCGTACAGCCTCGGCGCTTTGCCGCGATGGCGTCATTCGCCTGTCGAATCTACCCCAGGAGATTCTGCATACCGACGCCCGCTCGGTTCCACCCGTCACCACCGGCAACCCGAACGCCGCGCCGACGATGGCATTGCCTTCCGCCGCGCTGCGCGACGCCGAATGCGCCGCGCTGCTGCGGGAACTGGAACGAATGCACTGGAACATCAGCCGCACTGCACAGGCCTTGGGGATCAGCCGCAATACGCTGTATCGCAAAATCCACAAGCACAACATCGTTCTCGAACAATAGGGGCCGCACCTTGCGGCCCCCTGGAGCCTAAGTCAGGCTTTCAGAACGCCGGACAGTTTCGCTGCATTCGTTGCGATCGCGTCCATTAATGGCGGACTCAAGCAGTCATACGGCTCGAGGCCCAGCTCCTTGAGCCGGCCGCGCACCGCGCCCATATTTGCAGGATTCGCACCCGCCTCGATGATGGAAGAAACAAAGGCGGCGAATCCCGGTGCCGACCAGCCCGTCTCGGAAGACAATTCCGTATGGACGAAATCGAGGCCGTAGAACGCGTGCTTGGTATTTTCTATGCGGCCGTACATGTGTGTGCCGCAAACCTTGCAGGCATGACGTTGAATGGTCTTGGAAGGATCCACGATCGCAAGCTTGTCGCCGTTTTGGGCGACTTTAACCTTGTCCTTCGCAACGACCGCGATCATCGAAAACAGCACGCCCTTGGGTCTCCAGCACTGCGTGCAACCGCAAACGTGGTTGTGCGCGGTCTGCGCCCCGATCGATACTTTCACCGGCTTGTCCGTGCATTTGCAGGTCAGGGTTCCGCCGGCAAAATCCTTCGATCCCTGCTTGACACCATTGTCGACCGACGGATGAATTGAAACTGCCATGATTCTTCCTCCAATAATTTTAATACAGCCGTTGACTCGGCATTGGTCATCAAGCCCTGTGATTTAGCATCGATGCGCTCTCAATACTGGATCACCGAACGGATCACTTTGCCCTCGTGCATGAGCTCGAAGGCATCGTTGATTTTCTCCAAGGGCAACACTTCGCTGATCATCTCGTCGATCTTGATCTCGCCGGACAGATATCGATCCACGTAGCCAGGCAGTTGCGAGCGGCCTTTGACGCCGCCAAATGCCGAACCGCGCCACACCCGACCGGTTACCAGTTGGAAAGGGCGCGTAGATATTTCCTGACCCGCGCCGGCCACTCCAATGATAACCGATTCACCCCAGCCCTTGTGGCAGCACTCCAGCGCCGAGCGCATCACGTGGACGTTGCCGATGCATTCGAACGAATAGTCGACCCCGCCGTTGGTCAGATCGACGATAACCTGCTGCACCGGCTTGTCGTAGTCCTTGGGATTGACGTAATCAGTTGCACCCAGCTCTCGGGCCATGGTCCATTTACTCGGATTAAGATCCACCGCAATGATGCGCGACGCCTTGGCGATCACCGCGCCTTGCACCACCGACAAGCCAATGCCGCCGAGCCCAAACACGGCCACGGTTGATCCTGGCGTGACCTTGGCGGTATTCAGCACCGCGCCGATGCCGGTGGTGATGCCGCAGCCGAGCAGGCAAACCTTTTCCAGCGGCGCCGTCGGATTGATCTTTGCCACAGAGATTTCCGGAAGCACTGTGTGTTCGGAAAACGTGCTGGTTCCCATGTAGTGCAAAATCGGCTTGCCCTTGATCGAAAAGCGCGACGTGCCGTCGGGCATCACGCCCTTGCCCTGGGTCACGCGAATTCGTTGGCACAAATTCGTTTTCCCGGACAGACAGAATTCGCAGGTGCCGCACTCAGGGGTGTACAGAGGAATCACATGATCGCCGGGCCTGACGCTGGTGACGCCCGCGCCGATCTCCTCGACAATGCCGCCGCCCTCATGACCCAGGATCACCGGGAACAGCCCTTCGGGATCGGCGCCGGACAAGGTGAACGCATCCGTATGGCAGACCCCGGTCGCGACAATGCGTACCAACACCTCACCGGCTTTCGGGCCTGCGAGGTCGATTTCCTCGATGCTCAGCGGTTTATTCGCTTCCCACGCAACAGCCGCTCTGGTCTTCATTGAATCGAGCTCCTCGATGACTCCGCCGCGCCAATTGGCTACAAATACAAGCAGCTAGCGTGCCAGCTCGCACCAAATACGCCGATATTTGAGCAATCAGATACTTGCGCGCCATTGCCTCGCCCGCTGAGGTCCGGGCTGCGGTCGATGTTTCTGATCCGCCACAGTTGTGCCTCAAAAATGAAGCAGCTTGCACGTGAGCGAAGAACACGGCTCCAACCCACGCAGCTGCGGCCGCGTTCCCGATCTGTATCCAATTCAACACAGAGTGCGACAAAACTGATTCTGTGCCGTGACAGCCGTACGGATTTCCGCGCCTTTGAATGCGCATTATTCGCGTCAAAACCAAAGCGGCGCGGTCCGATCGGTAGCGCAGGGCTGCGGTGCGAGCTATGCGCATCGCCGTTGCGCCATTGGTACGTCTCTTGCACATGTAAAAACAGGCTTTGCCCGACGCTTCGGCGCGGCCGCGACTAGGGAAAAAAGGCCGATCGGCTTTGACGTTCGACGTCAACAGAGAAACGAAACGGAGGGGAGTTTTTCATGAAAAAGCGCACCAAGCTTGCAATCGCAGCCAGCACTGCGATCTGGATTGTTCCAATGACCCGGGCGGTCGCCGGAATAGAGGTGAACGCGGGCGATTGGAAGATAGATTTTTCGGGCAACGTCAATGCGTTTTACGTGGGGTCGCAGTGCGACGACCCGGTTTCCAGCACCGTCGTGACCGGCGGACTTGCGTGTACCGGCGATCGTTCCGCCGCGGTCCGCAACGGCCTGCTCCCGGCGGCGCTGGTGTTCAGCGCGACATCGCGGCAGGCCGATTTCGATCTGGACGTGACTGTCGGACTCTATCCCGGCATCAACAGCTCCGCGGCCGCGGGTGTGAATGGCGCGGGTCAACCCTCCGCGCTGGCGACTCCAGGCATTGACGCACGCCAGGTATATTTCACCTTTGGCGATGTCAGTTGGGGCACGGTCAAGCTGGGACGCGACATCGGCATCTTCGCCAAGGACGCGATCCTCGATGACATGACCTTGCTCGGGGTTGGATCGGCTGGAGGCAATTCGGCTCCAAGCAATACCAGTCTTGGCCGCATCGGCATTGGCTATATCTACACCGACTGGGAACCGCAGATCACCTACACCACGCCGACTTACAACGGTTTCAGCGGATCGATCGGCGTTTTCCAACCCCTGGATACGACGGGCTACAACTCTCACAATTCGCCGCAGGCCCAGGTTGGGGGCAACTTTGCCTGGGGGGACCCGAAAAGCGACGCACTCTCCGGCAAAGTCTGGGTTGACGTGGTCTATCAGAAATTGAAGGACACCGCGGCGGCGGCCGCGCAAGATGCTCTGATCGGCAAAGCCACCAGCTTTACCGGATGGGGACTTGATGGCGGCGTCAAAGTGGACGTCGCCGGCTTTGAGGGTGTGTTGTACGGATACACGGGTAAGGGTGTCGGAACGACCGGCCTGTATATCCTGCCGACATCCGCCCTCGGCGACACCCGCAAATCCGACGGTGGTTATGTGCAGGGCACGTACAAGCTGGGCAAGCTGAAGCTCGGCTTGAGCTACGGTCTATCCGAACTCAAGCTTGCGGATGATGAACGCGCGACCGAGAACGTGAACACCTTGGTCAAGCGCAATTCATCCGGAGTATTCGGCGCGTACTACAGCTTGACCAAGAGCGTCACGCTGGTGGGCGAGTTCATCGATACCAAGGCGCAGGCCTGGAACGGCAATTCGGCGACTGAAAAGGACTTTGCGATCGGCGGTATTCTTTTCTTCTGACAAGGGTCCCAGGGTCGTGGTCGGAATCGGCGACGTGGTGGTTGCGCCGCCGGTTCCGTGCCACACTTAAGGACGTGCCAAACGCCCCGCGCCCTGTGGTCTCGATGAGTGGATGGATCCTGCCGTGGATTGCCATTGGCTGTTTTTTTTCAGTTGGTGTGGCAGGACAAGAGCAGCAACCGTCGAGCAGTGCATGGGACGCCCTGCGCGCAAAATATTACGGCGACAGGACCATGGGCGTGGTCGACGAAGCTTTCATGAGCCTCGAAGTTCCTGCCAATACCCCGGATCCGGCGGCGACCCCTTTGACCTTGCGTTTCGCGGATGATGCTCATCGCCGCATCAAACGCATGAGAGTGTTCATCGACAACAACCCGTCGCCTTTGGTGGCGACCTTCGACTTTCCCAGCGCGACACCGTTGACAGAAATCAATCTACGCGTGCGGGTCGATCGGTTTACCTCCATTCGAGCCATCGCGGAAATGGCCGACGGTGGGCTGGAGATGCGAAGCAGTTGGGTCAAGGCGAGCGGTGGCTGTTCTGCACCGCCCGGCGCCGCAGCCGGGGGCACGCTGGGCGAGATTCGCCTGCGCCCTTCGGCCGATACAAAATCCATGCAGGCCAGCATCCGGCATCCGAACAACTCGGGCTTTCAAATTGATCCCAAGAGCGGCGACGCGATCCCGGCGCACTACATATCGCACATCCGTATCAGCGCCGGTGGCAACGTGCTTCTCGATGCCGACACCGGCATTTCGCTGAGCGAGAATCCGACACTGCGCTTTGCGTCCGACCGATCGCTGCCGCTGCCGGTAACGATCGACGCAGTGGATTCGGAAACGCAGGCGCATTTCGTCGCGTCATGGCAAGGCGGTGCGGTCGCGGAGCATGCGGCATTGCGCTGAGCGCCGCGGCGCCGGCTCGAGCAAGGCATTGCTTCCGCTGCTCGCTTGCTGGATGGCAGCGGCCGCGGCGGCAGGAGTGGACTCGGCGGCAGGAGTGGACTCGGCGGCCGACACGGGTGCCTTCAATCTGCAGCAGCTTGCGACGGGCGTCTTTTTACACAGTGGCCGACAACTGGCGCTGGACGTGCCCGGCCACGATGATATCGCCAACATCGGTTTTGTCGTCGGCGAATCCTGCGTGGCGGTTATCGACACCGGCGGTTCGGTGGCGATCGGGCGCGCACTGCGGGCGGCGATCAGAAAACAGACCTCCTTGCCGATCTGCTACGTCGTCAACACGCACGTGCACGTCGACCATGTTCTCGGTAACGTCGCATTCAAGGACGATCGCCCGAGTTTCGTGGGACATGCAGCTCTGGTCGATGCCATGGCGCGGAGCAGGGAATTCTTCGTCAAGGAATATGGCGGCGACCTTGACGCACCCGCAAGTGCGGATCAGGTCATCGGCCCCGACCGACTGGTCCAGCGCGCACTCACTCTTGATTTGGGAGGTCGGCGATTGGTGTTGCGCGCGTGGCCGAAAGCGCACACAGACTGCGATCTTACGGTCTACGATGATCGAACAGGCACGCTGTGGACAGGCGATTTATTATTTCGCGAAAGGTTGCCCGCCTTGGACGGCAGCGCCACAGGCTGGCTCGCGGCAATCGACGAGCTCGCACACATGAAGATCAAGCTTGCGGTGCCCGGTCATGGCCCCATCACGCGAAATCTCGCGGCTGCCGTGCGTCCCGAGAGTCATTATCTGCAAAGCTTGGTTGATGGAGTTCGCGCCGAACTCGCCAAAGGTGAGCCCGTGGAAGACGCGATCGAGCACGTTGGCCGCGCCGAGGAAACCCATTGGCTGCTCTGGGAGAACGCTCACGCGCACAATGTGCTGCGAGTGTATGAGGAACTCGAATGGGAATAAGCGATCCGCTCATGGGTCTTTGAGCGATGCGCCGCCGGACCTTTTTGCATCTTACCAGCGGGGCCGCCGGCGGCGGATTGGTGAGCTTGGCCTGCGGAGCGCCGGCCGGCAAATATAAGGCGAGTGTGGTTGTTGTCGGCGGTGGATTCGCGGGCGCAACGTGCGCGCTCGGACTGCGGCGCCTGGACCCTTCCATTGAAGTGACGCTTATAGATCCGCAGCAGCGATACGTCACATGCCCCATGAGCAACAGCGTGTTGGCCGGACTGCGTGACATCGGCTCCATCAGCGTGGAGCGCCGCGGACTGTCGCAGGCCGGCATCAGGCATGTGCGCGACCGGGTCAGCGCCGTGGATACGCATCGGCGGCAGGTGCGGCTCGCGGGCGGCGGCGTCCTCGCCTACGATCGCCTGGTGATGGCGCCCGGCATTCGCTTCTTGTTGAATAAGCCCGAAGGCTATGACGAAGCCGCCGCAACGAAGATGCCGCATGCCTGGCAGGCCGGCGTGCAGACAGAAATCCTGGCGGCGCAGCTGCGCCAAATCCGCGATGGAGGCGTGGTCGCAATCAGCGTGCCGGCCGGGCCGATGCGCTGTCCCCCCGGACCTTTTGAGCGCGCCAGCCTGATGGCAGGCTACTTGCAGCAACACAAAGTCCGCTGCAAAGTGTTGATATTCGATGCCAACAATCACTTCCCAAGACAAGATGTGTTTTCGGAAGCCTGGCGAACTCTCTATCCCGGGATGATTGAGTGGATTCCATCCGTGGACGACGGTGCAGTCGTGCGCGTCGCGCCCTCGAAAATGACTTTATACACGGCTCATCAGGAACATCCGGTCGACGTGGCCAACATCATCCCGCCTCAGGCACCTGCATTGCTCGCCGTGCAGTCGGGCTTGGCGTCCGATCATGGCTGGTGTCCGGTAAATCCGCTAACCTTTGAATCCACCCTGATCGCCGACGTGCACATCATCGGCGACGCATGCATAGCGGATCCGATGCCGAAATCGGCATCCGCCGCGAATGCGCAGGCCAAACAATGCGCGCTGGCCATCGTTGCGGCTTTGAATGAGCGCGAACCGCCCGCGGCACTCTTGGAGAGCGTGTGTTACAGCTTGCTGGCGTCCGGCAGCGCGCTCTAGATCCCAGGCCGATTTCGCTCGACCGATGCCGGTATCGAGCAGCTGCCTGAGCCGGCCGACACCACGGCTGCCGCTCCTTTGCAAGAGGCGCACAACGCGGACGCTTGGTACAAGGGCATCGTCGCCGATTCGTTCGGCGGCTGAGCGCGCCATTCTCACGGTCGCTGACGCTCACGGTCGTGACGAGTTAATTTTCGCCAGGCCGCGCGCGCCCGCTGAATATTGACCTGCGGCTGATCCAGGAAGAATTCCAGCGACGTGCCGCTTGCAAAACAATAGAGCCTGCCGTCGTCCGGATCAATCCAGTTGAGCGAACAGTCGGCGGCTATCCTTGCCCCCGCCACGACGCCGAGCGGATCAAGATTATCGAATTCGCCCTTCATGGCCTTCGGCGGTACGGCTGCTTTCCATATCCCCGCGGGGCGTTCCACCGAATCGACCGGCTGGGCGGAACAAACGATCCCGGCCGCGGCAAAAGCCGTCGAAAGCGCCGCCGCAGTCCATAAATTCCCGCGCATATCGAGATTCTAGCAAATGCCGACAGCGCCGAAAACGACGCAGTGCCGCGTCCGACTGCTCCACTTCTGGGACGGATTTTATGTGTGTGGATGGGCGAGTATGATCGTTGTCGGGAGAAATTCTCGGATCGCGGCGGACGATTTCCCGCAGCACCAAGGAAATAGTCAGTTGAGCAGTGTTGCGGGTCGAAACAGAAAAATATCGCGGGCCCGCATGTGGCGCTGTGCCGCGGTCATTGCAGCCGCGGCTGTTTCCGGCTGCACTCACTATCAAGCGCAACCGCTCAAACCCGAACGCAGCGCCGAGGAATTCGCATCGCTCCGGCTCAGCCCGGCGCGGGAATGGAACCGCGCAGAGCTGTTGGCTTTGGCGTTGAAGCAAAACCCGGATCTCGCGGTGGCGGAGGCCGAGGTCAATGCAGCCTTGTCGCGCGAGATCATCGCCGCGCAGGGACCCAATCCCGACATCACGCTGCAGTCCGAATACGCGCGCCACGATTCGCATCCCTGGCTTTACGGCGTGAGCTTCAACTGGCTTTTGCGCTCGAGCGAACGACGCCGCCTGGGATTGGAGATCGCGCAGCTGGACACCGCCGGCGCGCGCCTGCAGCTCATGGATCATGCCTGGGCGGTGCGCCGCGCATTGGCTGACGCGCTGACCGACTGGGAGAACGCGCGCCGCCGTTCTGATGTGCTGGACCGGCTTGCCGCGGCTCAAGATCGCCTGATCGCCGTCGAGGAACAACGGGTAGGACTTGGAGAGGACGCGCCCGGCGAATTGCTGACCAGCCGGCAAGCGCGGATCCAAATCGAGCTGGAACAAGCGGAATTGCATACTCTCGCCGCTGCCGCGCAAGCCGGCGTTGCGAGGGCGCTGGGGATGCCGCCGCAAGCGCTCGACGGGATGAGTTTCACATGGCCGGAATGGGGCGAGCCACCACCGGTGGACGAGGACAGGCGCCGCGAGGCCCGCGAGCAGGCGCTTCTCTCCCGCGCCGATCTTGGGATAGCGATCGGCGACTACGCGGCCGCGGAAGCCAAACTTCAACTGGCGGTTGCCCGCCAATATCCGCAGTTCACGCTCTCACCCGGTTACTACTGGGACCACGGCATCGCGAAATTTCCATTCGACGTCGGCTTTACACTGCCGCTCAATCATAACCGCGGTGAAATCGAGGAAGCGCGAGCCGGCCGCGAGCTCGCCGGGCGGCGAATGCTGGCGCTGCAGAGCGATATCTACGGTGAAATCGCGGCGGCGGAGCGCGAGGAACATATCGCACGGGAGAGCAGTGCCGCGGCCGAGCGTCGTTCGGCCGCGGCGCATACACAACTGCAGAATGCCGCTTTGGCGCTGCGCTTGGGAGCAAGCGACCTTCAAGAGCAAGTGGGCGCGCAAATCATAGTCGCCCAGACCGAACTGGAAGTGTTGCAGATGCGCGCGCAATTGCAGGCAGCGCGCAATAACCTCGAGAATGTGCTGCGCACGCCCTTGTCGGGACCGGAACTGGCACTCGGGACCGGCTCATGAGGCCGTGGATCGCTGTTGCGTTGTTTATCGCGTTTGGTGCGACGTCGAGCGCGATCATCGCGGCCGGCGATGACGATGACAAACCCGCCGCTGCCGGCAAGCCTGCGACGCAGGCGACCTTGAGCGATAAGCAGAAGCAGGCCGTGGGTATCATTGTCGCGCGGCCGATCGCCGCGAAGACGCCGGAGCGCGTCGATGCTTTGGGCTTGGTGCTGGATGCAACCACGCTGTTATCCGAGATGGGCGAAGCGACGGCCGCTGCCGCCGCGGAGCATGCCGCATCCGCGGAATTGTCACGGGTGCGCGCTTTGTTCAACGCCGGCGCGGGAGCGTCACTCAAGATGCTCGAAGCTGCGCAGGCCGAGCAGACAAAGGCGCAGGCCGGGGCGGAACTGTCAACGGCGCGGCTGGCGCTGCATTGGGGGCCGCTCATCGCGCTGCCGCCGGGTCCGCGTCAAAGGGTTCTCGACGCCGCCATGAGCGGACATGAGTTGCTGGTGCGGGCTGATTTGCCGGGCCGCCACAGCCTGGGTGCGTTGCCCGGCAAGGCTCTATTGGATGTCGACGGCATCCAAGTACCCGGGCTCATTCTCGGCACCCTGAGGCAAAGCAGCGAATCGCAGAGCGTCGGTTTGTTGCTCGAGATTCGCGGCGCACCCGCGGGTCTTGGACCGGGAGCGCGTGTGCCGGTGACGCTGTTGACGGCGCAGCGTTCGGGGCTGCTGCTGCCGCGCGAGGCCCTTCTGTATGACGAAAGCGGAGCCTATGTTTACAAGCAACTAAACGGAAAAGCGGGCGATGACCAAACGCGTTACGCCCCCGTCAAAGTGACGTTGCTGGTCCCCTTCGGCGATGGTTGGCTGGTCGACGGCGTGGATGATGATGACAACATCGTGGTGCGCGGCGCTGGGGTCCTGTGGTCGCTGCAGGGCGTCGGTGTGGCTGCGCCGGATGATGACGACTAGGCTGCCATGCTTGCCGCCATCGTCCGCGCTTCGCTGGGCAATCCGCGCATTGTGACTGCGCTGGCTTGCCTGATTGCCGTATTTGGCGCGGCCGCGGTGGTCTCTGCCCGCTTCGATGTATTCCCGGATTTCGCGCCTCCACACGTGCTGGTCCAAACCGAGGCGCCCGGCCTTGATGCAACCCAGGTCGAAGCACTCGTCACCCGGCCGCTCGAGGGATTGCTGGCGGGTACGGAAAACGTGAAGACCGTGCGGTCGACGTCGAGCCAGGGTCTGTCGGCAATTCAAGTGGTCTTCGATCGCGGCGGCGATCCGTATCGGCAGCGCCAGGTCGTCACTGAACGATTGGCCGAGTTCGCAGGGACGCTGCCGCAGGGCGTCGGAGCTCCGCTGCTATCGCCCCTGAGTTCCTCGATGGAGTACCTGGTGCATTTCGGCTACACCAGTGATCGGCTTTCGCCGGTCGAGTTGCGTGATGTCGTGCAGTGGATCGTCAAGCCGCAGGTTCTTGCAGTCCCGGGCGTTGCGCAGGCGCAGATCTTCGGGGGCGAAGTGCACGAGCGCCGGATCGATATAGATCCAGTCAGGCTGGCCGCAAGCGGGTTCACGCTCGATGATGTGTTGGCCACTGCAAAGCGCGCAACCGCGTTGATCGGCGGAGGGTACCTGGAAACACCCACGCAACGCATCGTGATCCAAGCGCAGGCGCCCGGCGCCAGCATCGATGCGCTGGCGGGCGCGGTGCTGGGTACGCGCGAGGGCGTGCCGGTGCGGCTGGGCGATGTGGCGTCCGTGCGCGACGGCTCGCTGCCGCGTTTCGGCGACGCCCTGATCGCGGGCCGTCCCGGCATCCTCATCGAGACCTCGACGCAGTTCGGCGCGAATACGCTCGATGTCACCCGCGCACTCGAGGAGCGGCTCGATGCGCTCGCGCCGGCGCTCGCCAAGCAGGGCGTTCTATACCATCCGGCGCTGCTGCGGCCTGCAAGCTTTATCGAGAGCGCCATCGAAAAACTGCGCAACTCCCTGTTGATAGGCGCCGTGCTCGTGGTGGCGCTGTTGCTGATCACGCTGCGCGATTGGCGCGGAGCGCTGGTGTCCTTCAGCGCGATTCCGCTCGCACTGCTGACCACGGTCTGGATCCTCGAAGCATTGGGCATGAGCCTCAACACCATGACGCTCGGCGGCCTGGTCGTCGCGCTCGGTGTGGTGGTCGATGATGCCGTCATCGATGTCGAAAACATATTGCGCCGGCGCCGCGCGGCGAGCGGCAATGTGGACATCAATGAACTGTTCATCGGCGCTTCGCTCGAAGTCCGACGGCCGGTGTTCTATGCAACGGGCGCGGTGGCGGTGGCGTTTCTGCCCATACTGCTGATGTCCGGATTGCAGGGCGCATTCTTCCGTCCGTTGTCGATTTCCTTCCTGCTGGCCGTCGGCCTCTCTTTGCTGGTCGCGATGAGCGCGACGCCGGCGCTATGCGTGCTGGTGATGGCGCGGCGACATCCGAGGTCCGAGGCGGCTTTTCTCAAGCACCTGAAGCGCTGGCAGCTGGGCTCGATTGGTTGGTTGAACAGCCGGCCGCGCGCGCTCGTGGCGATTGTGCTCATCAGCGGAGTTGCCGGAATCATCTGTCTGCCCCTGCTGGGCGCGCGTTTGCTGCCCGATTTTCGTGAGAATTACCTGATCGCCCACGCTTCCTTGCGCCCTGGAATCTCACTGGCCGAGACCACCCGGATCGGCGAACGAATTTCCAAGAGCCTCATGGCCATCCCCGGGGTGAAAAGCATCGCCGAGCAGATCGGCCGCGCGGAGAACGGACAGGATCCGGATGCGCCGAACAAGAGCGAGTTCGAGGTGCAGATCGATCCGCAACAAGGCCATCGCGCCGCGGAAATTGAAAGCGATATCCGCGCGGTGTTTGCGAACTATCCGAATCAGCTGGTGGAGATCTACTCAGTGCTGGCGGAACGCATCGGCGAAACACTGGCGGGCGAGTCGGCGCCATTTTCCATCAGCGTCATCGGTTCTGACCTCGATGCGGACGATCGGGTCGGCGAGCAAATCGTCGACGTCTTGCGGCGCCTTCCCGACACGTCCAACGCACGTCTCACGGTTGCCTCACGCGAAGTCGAGCTGCGCTTGGAGCTGCTTCCGCAGCAACTGGCGATTCACGGTCTGCTGGCTGCAGACGTGCTGCAGACCGTCAACGCGGCTTTTCACGGCACCGTGGCGGCCGAACTGGAGCAGGCCGATCGCAGCGTTCCTGTGGCGGTGCGCATTGCGCAGCAAGCGGATCCCAATGCGGTGGGCTCGTTGCTGTTGCGCGGGCGTGACGGCGCGTTGACGCCGCTGTCCACGGTCGCCCGAATCAGCATGCCCTTGGCGAGAAGTGTCGTAGATCACCAGGACGGACTGCGCCGCCAGGTCGTGGTCGCATCGTCAAAAGGCGCCGATCAGACGGGTTATGCCGCACGGGCGCGCCGCTCGATCAGCGCGCAAGTTCAACTGCCGCCGGGCGTGTTTCTGCGCTATGGCGGCGCAGCGGAGGCGCAGGCGGCCGCCAGGAATGAGTTGCTGCTGCACTCGGCGGCCGCATTCGTCCTCATCGTGCTCTTGCTGGCACTGGCGTTCGGCAACACTCGGCACGTGCTGCTGGTGCTGCTGTCTTTGCCGAGCACGCTCATCGGCGGTGTCGTGGCGGTGGCGTTGACCGGCGGTACGCTAACCCTGGGTGCGATGGTGGGCTTCGTGGCCCTGTTCGGCATGGCTGCGCGCAATACGATTTTGCTGGTCTCGCACTATGACCATCTGGTGCAAGCGGAGGCGCAGCCGTGGAACCGCGAGACGGCAGCGCGCGGCGCCGAGGAACGGCTGACACCGGTGTTGCTCACAGCGTTGCTGACCGGGCTGGCGCTGCTGCCGGTGGCTTTGCAGCTGCACCAACCCGGACACGAGATCGAAGGTCCAATGGCGGTGGTAATTCTCGGCGGCTTGGTGTCTTCTACGCTGGTGAGCTTGTTGCTGATTCCGCCGCTGGCGGCGCGCTGGCTCCGGCCGCAACCAATTTGATGAGGTAGGGCAACTTTCTATAAAAGGACTGGAAGATCATGAAAATCAAACGTGGGATTATTTTTGCGTTGGCCGTATCGGCATCCGGCTACGGCTGGGCGGCTGCGCCGGTGCTTCATGTCAGCAAGACGATTACCATCGAGGCCTCGGCGTACAAAGTGTGGCATACGGCGAAGGACTTCAATGCCTTGAATACCTGGCATCCTGCTTTGGCCTCGGACGAAATCGTCGAGGGTACGAATAATACTGTCGGCGCCGTTCGCGTGCTGACCTTGAAGGGTGGTGGAACGATCAAGGAGAAATTGCTCGCGTACGATGCCGCCGGCCACTCGTTCAAGTACGCGATTCTCGAAGGCGTGGTGCCGTTCAGCGACTATACATCGACATTTGTGGTGAAATCTCTCGGCAAGGGGAAGTCTTCCGTGACCTGGTCGGGCCGGTTCAAGCGCAAAGACCTCAGTGATAACCCGAGCGACAAGCAAAACGACAAGGCCGCCATCGATACGGCAACTGCCATTTATCAGGGCGGCTTGGACAATCTAAAGAAGGTCGTCGAGGCGAAGTAGCCGAGGCGCAGCAATTCACGGCGAGCTGCCCGGCAATGGACTCCCGAGCAGCCCGCGTTTGCATGGCGCGGAGAAAAAAGATGAACGACGCTTCCAGGAGTCCGGTAAGCGTGTTGCTCGTGGACGATCACGCCGTGGTGCGTGAGGGCTATTCGCGCCTGCTGGAGCGGCACGGCGACATCAAGGTCATCGGCGAGGCGGGTGATGCAGCCACGGCTCATTCGCTGTTCTGCTGCCTTGATAAATGGCACGTGGTCATGGACATATCCATGCCCGGCACCAGCGGGATCGAAGCCATGCGCCGCATGCTGCTCTACAAAGCGGAGGCCCGTGTGCTGGTCTTCAGCATGCACGAAGACGTCATCTTCGTCAGGCGTGCCCTGCAAGCGGGCGCATTCGGCTATGTCACCAAGGCGAGCGCGCCGAACGTGCTGGTGCAGGCAATTCATGCCATAGCGAGCGGCAAACGGTATCTGAGCCCGGAAATTGCCCAAAAACTTGCGCTGCGGGAATTCGCCACCGACAAGGATGCGGCGGGCAGCTTGTCCGCACGCGAATTCGAAGTGCTGCGATTGCTCACGCAAGGACAGTCGATCAGGGAAATAGCAGAGTCGCTCGGACTGAATGCAAAAACAGTCGCGAATCACCAATCCGTCATCAAGCAGAAACTGGGTGTTGAAACGGCAATTCAGCTGCTGACCAAGGCCGGCCAATTGGGGCTGGTGCCCCCCGAGTAGATCCCTGCTTCGCAGTCGGGCGAGGCGGCCGGGAAAAACTCCCGGCTCTGACGGGATGAATCACCATTCTCAAGCGACGGATCGTATGCAAGCATCTGCTGTACAGGGCGCAACAGACGCCCGCTTGAGCGGGGAAGCCGGTGATGCGTGTGCGGAGCCTATTGTCGATCGTCCCGGCTGGCGCGCTGCTGGCCTGGTCGTCCGCGTGGCCTGCCGAGGATCCAAAGGAACCGCAGCCGCTGGCTCAAATCGTGGTCATTGGTTCGTCGCCCGTACCGGGCTTGAATATCGACGCTGATAAGATTCCCGGCAATGCGCAGAGTCTCAACGCCGCGGACTTGAACCAAGACGGCGCGGCCAGCATCATCAATGGACTCTCGAATCGTCTGGGCAGCGTCAATATCAACGACACGCTCGCCGATCCCTTTCAACCCGATATTCTGTATCGCGGCTTCGAGGCCTCGCCGGTGCT
>Ga0193726_1000833_pt1 | contig 28190 bp, 21 predicted proteins | sample H2c1metaG_FD_144928 | JGI IMG/M metagenome (GOLD analysis project Ga0193726, IMG submission 144928) | Soil microbial communities from a riparian zone of the East river system, Colorado, United States - H2c1 | ecosystem: Environmental > Terrestrial > Soil > Riparian zone | place: USA: East River...
CGCCGCCGATCTGGTCGGCACCGCGGCACTCGGCGATGCCACCAAGAAGATCTACGAACTGCCGGTGATGAAAAGCCTGCCGAAGGGCGTCAAGGTCAGCCCCTCCGGCGACGCCGAAAGCCTCAATGAACTCTCGGAAGGCTTTGCCACCGCGATCACCGCCGGGCTGATGATGGTCTATGCCGTGCTGGTGCTGCTGTTCGGCACCTTCCTGCAGCCGATCACAATTCTGTTCTCGCTGCCGCTGTCGATCGGCGGCGCGATCGCCGCATTGCTGGTAACCGGCAAGCAACTGACGACGCCCGTTTGGATTGGCATTCTTATGCTGATGGGCATCGTCACCAAGAACGCCATCATGCTGGTCGAATTCGCGGTCGAAGCCATCCGTGAAGGCAAGCCGCGCCACGAGGCCATCATCGACGCCGGCATGAAGCGCGCGCGGCCCATCGTCATGACCACCATCGCCATGGCCGCCGGCATGATGCCATCGGCGCTGGCGTTCGGCGCCGGCGGCGAGTTCCGCTCGCCGATGGCGCTGGCGGTGATCGGCGGCCTGGTATTCTCCACCGTGCTGTCGCTGGTGTTCGTGCCGGCGATGTTCATGATGATGGACGATCTCGGCGAACTGTCGTGGCGGTTCGGGAAGAAGCTGCTCGCGTCGAGTGGCGAGGCCGAGCATGGGGCCGAGCCGACGGCGGCACCGGGAGCGGTTCATAAGCCGGCGGCGGAGTAGATAGATGGTGCAAGGTTTGTCTCTTCCGGATATCGACGAGGACCGCCATCGCTACGACGAATTCAAACGGAATCGGCTCGCCATTCCGCTAGGTGACGTGAAGGCGTGGGTCGCGAGTTGGGATAGTGCGGAGGAGTTGCCCCGTCCGCAACCGCGCAAGATCGGATAATCTTTCTACGGGTCTGGCATGGACGCGAGGCGCGAGTTTGAGCCGCCACCCTACTCATTCCTCGCCACCGCCGTCAGCCGCCCCATGTTCAGCAGCAAAATCCGGCCGCGCTGCAAATCCAGGATTCCGTCCTTGCGCCAGTGCTGCAGTTGACGATTGACGCTTTCGCGAGCGGCGCCGACGAACACGCCGAGTTGCTCCTGCGAGATGTGCACTTCCGATCCGAAGTCGGAGGCCAGCGCGCAGAGCCTGCGCGCGAGGCGGACCGGCAGCGGCTGCAGCACGGATTCCTCCATCCGCTCGCTCATCCAGCGGATGCGCTGGCACAGCAGCATGATGATTTTCACCGCCACGCGCGGCTCGCGTTCAAGATGCGCCAGGAAATCCTCGCGCCGCAGCACAAACAGTTCGGTCGGCTCGCCCGCGGTGGCGTCGGCGGTGCGGCTCTGGCCGTCGAGCACGGCGACTTCGCCGAACAGGTCGCCGGGGCCGAGGAAATTCAGGGTCAGGCGGCTGCCGTCGGAGGCGCCGGTCTCGATCCGGATCTGGCCGCGGCGGACGCCGTACAGCGCGTCGCCGCTATCGCCTTTCTGGAACAGCATCTCGCCAACGCCAAGCTGCTGGGTCTGGCAAAGGCCGGAAATACGCTGCAGCTCGTCGGCGCCGAGGTCCGCGAACATCGGATTCATCTTCAGAATAACCGCAAATTCGGCCTGTTTGCTCATTGCAATGCCTTCTGCCGGGTCAGAATCGAGAAGCCGACCAAAATTCACCTTCCGGGAAAGTGTGTCATAAGTCACATAACTTTGCAGCCTCCCCGGACTATTTTTGGCGCGGTCCAAGCGGGTTTCCGGTTTCGCGGCTAAGGTCGCGATATCGGCGACGCGCCAGCCCGCGTTGTCCGCGACATCGTACCCGCGCGCACGATCTGGAACGTTTAAGATGAGAGTTTTGAAAATCGCCGGCGCCGCCATCGCAGCCGTGATCGTCGTGATCGCGCTGCTGCTGATGATCGGGATTCCGTCCGGCTTTATGACATCGGCGATTCAGGACCGGGTCGAGCGCGAAACCGGATACAAGCTCGCCGTAAATGGCACGACGAAGCTTGGCATCTGGCCATCGCTGAACGTGACGCTGAACGACATCATTGTGCAGGAGCCGAAGGTTCGCGACTCCGACAACCGGCTGACCATCGGCAGCGTGCAGGCCGACATTCCCCTGCGAAGCGCGCTGTCGGGGAAAACGCAAATCAGCGAGCTCATTATTACCAAGCCGGTTCTGTACGTGCCGCTGCGGCGCGAGCGCGATGCGCGCGTCGACAATGCTCCGAAACCGGCGGCTCCATCCGGCGATACTGCCGCGAATGATTTCAGCATCGACCATGTGAAGATAACCGACGGCGCCGTGGCCTTCACCAATCTGCGCGACCGCGTGGAAAATCGTATCGACGGCATCAATGCCGACGTGCGCATCGCCTCGGATCGGAAGATCGCTGCCACAGGCAACGCGCGATCGGGCGAGCATCCGCTGAAATTCGATATCAACGCGGCGCTGCCCGCTGGCTCCATGGAACGGCAGAATATCCCGGTCGAGCTGACGCTGGATTCCCCCGGCCTGTTGGGGCGGTCGCTGTCCGCGAAGGCGCAGGTACGCGCCAACGGCGCGGTGCTCGCGATCAACGGTTTGAGCGGAGCGCTGGACGGTGTGCAGTTCAACGGCTGGGCATCGGCCGACCTTTCCAGCAAGCCTCTGGTAAAGGTAGACCTCGACTTCCAGCGCCTCGACCTCGGCACGCCATCCCGTGGCCGGGCCGCGGCTTCGCAGCCGGGAAAACCCTGGAGCAACGAGCCTATCAATCTTGCCGGATTCAATTACGTCGATGCCCAGATCCGGATTTCGGCGGCCGAACTCAATATCGGCGACGCACGCTTCGCCCCGGCGGCGGTCGATGCCGCGCTTGGCGGCGGCGTGCTGAAAGCGCAGTTCTCGCACCTCGGCGTCTATGGCGGCGAGGCCGATGGCGAACTCACCGTCGATGTGTCGGCGAATAATCCAAGCTACATCCTGCGCAGCGATCTCGCCGGCGTGCGTGCGCTGCCACTGCTGTCGGGCCTCGCCGATTTCGACAAGATCGACGGCAAGATGCAAGCCAAGCTCGCGTTTCTTTCAACCGGCGCCAGCCAGCGCGCCATCATGTCGGGCTTGAACGGAACGGCCTTCGTGGTTTTCCAGGACGGCGCCATCCGCGATCTGAATATTGCCAAGATGATCCGCTCGCTCACCTCAGGCACGCTGTCGGGATGGCAGGAAGGCCGCGATCAGACCACCGACCTCACGCAGCTCAGCGCCTCATTCCGCGTCGAACAGGGTCAAGCCAGCACCCGCGACCTCTCGCTGGTCGGTCCGCTGGTGCGCATGACCGGCACCGGCACCGTGGACCTGCCCGCGAAGTCGCTGGCGTTCCGGGTCGAGCCGAAACTGGTGATGACCACCGAGGGACAGGGCAGCGCCGCCAATCCGGTCGGGCTCGGCATTCCCGTCGCGATCGAGGGCCTGTGGGCGGAGCCCCGCATCTATCCTGAAGTCGCCGGCATGCTGGACAATCCGGATGCCGCCTACGCCAAGCTTAAAGAGATGGGCAAGGGCCTGTTCGGCCAAGGTGGCTTACAAGGCGGCATCAGCGGTGGCGGGATGTCCGACCAGCTCAGTGGCAGGCTCGGCGAGACCTTGGGCAACCTGCTGCAGCAGGGCCTGGGCAGCCGCAGCACGGCTCCTGCCTCGCCAGCGCCTGCCGCCCCGTCGGATCAGCTCAAGCCGCCGCCGGCAGATCAGGAGTCGCCGATGGACGGCATCATGAAGCAGCTGTTCGGCAGGTGAATGCCTAGAATCCCGGCTAACCACGCCCTTAGACGCCCCGCCTGAGCTTAAGAAATCATGCTAAAGGTCTTGGCCGAGACGGCCATGGACCTGCGCGGGATGATCGGGGCGAACGACAAGATCTGGTTTCTTAAGCAAGGCCTGTTCGCCAAATACGTGGTCTCGCTGGTCGGCCTTGTGGTGTTCGTGCTGGCCGTCAACGGCGCGTTCGAGACCTGGATCAGTTTTCGCGAAACCAAGGCCACGATCGCCAGCGGGGCCTCCGAAAAAGCCGACGCAACCGCGCGCCGGGTCGAGCAGTCGATGTCCGAACTGGAGCGGCAGATCAGTTGGGTGACGCGCGCCAGCGCGTCGGCCGAACAGCGCCGCGCCGACTACACGCAATTGATGAATCAACTGCCGGCCGTCAGCCAGTTGTTCCAACTCGACGGCAACGGCCGCGAACAGTTGCGCGTGACGCGCAGCCAGGCTTCGGTCGGTGCTGCGACAGACTACTCCCGCGATCTGAGATTTACCCAAACCGTCGCCCAAGGCGTCAACTTCGCGCCGGCCTATTTCAGCGGCTCGCGGCCGTATATGTCGATCGCGGTGTCGCATTCCGGATACCGCGCCGGCGTCACCGTCGCCGAAATCGATCTTCGTTTTTTGCTGGACTTCGTCAGCGAAGCGCAGGTCGGCAAGGTCGGCTTCGCCTACATCGTCGATCCGCGCGGCCAGGTGCTTGCGAGTTCGGCAAAAGGCCCGGCCACCGGAAAAGACCTGTCGGCATTGCCTCAGGTCGCGGCGGTGCTGAAGCCGGATGGTGAATCGCGCGCGGATGGTACCGACGCCGATGGCCATTCGGTCCTGACCGCGTCGAGCGCCATTCCAAGGCTAGGCTGGATCGTATTCTACGAACAACCCTTAAGCCAGGCGCTGACGCCGATCCGCGACTCGTTGGTGCGGATCGCTTTGCTGCTGCTGCTCGGACTTGTGGTCGCGATCCTGGCCGGCACGCTGCTGGCGCGCCGCATGCTGATTCCGATCACCGCATTGCGCGCGGGCGCGCGGCGGCTCGGCGCCGGCGATTTCGGCCATCGCATCGATGTGCACACCGCAGACGAACTCGAAGAACTCGCCGACCAGTTCAACAGCATGGCGGGCCAGTTGCACGAAACCTACACCGACCTCGAAGGCAAGGTGGAGGAGCGCACCCGCGACCTCGCGCAGTCGGTGAATGAACTCAAGGTTCTCGAAGAAGTCGGCCGCGCGGTCGCCTCCTCGCTCGATCTAAACGCCGTGCTGCCGACGGTAGCCGCCCGCGCGCTCGAAATCACCCACGCCGACGCGGTGCTGATCTACAGCTACGACGCGGCAAAGCTTCAATTCAACCTGGTCGAAGCCATCGGCATCGATAATTCCGCGGAAGGCCAGCATCGCAGCATCGACCAGGACGCCAGCGTCCTTGGCGAAGCCGCGACATCAGGCCAGCCGATCGCAATCCCCGATCTCACCGATGCCGCCGATCATCTGCTGCGCGACGTCGCGGTCGCCGCCGGTTTTCATTCCGTGCTGGTGGTGCCGCTGGTGGATCAGCAGGGCATTTTGGGTTCGCTGATCGTATTGCGAAAAAGCACCGGCGAGTTTTCACCAAATCTGATCGGACTGATGCGGACCTTCGCGCACCAATCCGTGCTGGCGATGCGCAACGCGCGATTGTTCAGCGAGGTCGATCAGAAAGGCCGCGAACTGGCCTCCGCGCATAGCACCGTTCAGCAGCAAGCCGGCAAGCTGCAGGAGCAGACTGATCAACTGCTCAATTGGAACAAGTCGCTGGAAGAGCGCGTCGAAAAGCAGATGGCCGAACTCGAGCGCACCAAACGGCTCGAACGCTTTCTCGCGCCGCAGGTGGCGCAACTGATCGCCTCGTCAGACGGGCACGACTCGCTGCTGGACAGCCATCGCCGCGAAGTCACCGTGGTGTTCTGCGACCTGCGTGGCTTCACCGCCTTCACCGAAAGCACCGAGCCGGAAGAAGCCATGGCCGTATTGCGCGAGTATCATGCAGCCCTCGGCGAGTTGATCTTCCGCTACGAAGGCACGCTCGACCGCTACGCCGGCGACGGCGTGATGATCCTGTTCAACGCGCCGATCCAGTTCGCCGATCACACCAAACGCGCAGTGCAGATGTCAGTCGAGATGCGCGACAGCATTGGATTGCTGACCCGCAAATGGCGCAACCGCGGCCATAGTCTCGGCTTCGGCGTCGGCATTGCGCTCGGCTATGCGACGCTGGGCCAGATCGGCTTCGAGCAGCGGCTCGAATACGCCGCGATCGGCAGTGTCACCAATCTCGCCTCGCGGCTGTGCGACGAAGCCAAGGCCGGCCAGATCGTGGCCAGCCAGCGCGCCTACGCCATGGTGGAAGAATGGGCCGAAGCGGCGCCGCTCGACGAGTTGAATCTGAAGGGCTTCAATCATCCTGTTCTGGCGGTCGAAATCCTGCGCTGGCGCGAACAGGCCGACGTGATCGAGCTACCCACGCCCGAGGCCCGCCGCCGCCGCAAGCCGCCAGCGTGAGCCGCAACGCATCGTGTCCTCTTGGCTCCGGCACTAGCCTTCTGATATCGGTGATCTGAACCCGGATTTGAATGTCGATGAATTATTTCGCTACACACGGCCTCTCCCGAAAACTCGCGATCCTTTTGGTCGCCTGCTTCGCCTCGCAGCCCTGCCTCGCCGCCGACGATGCCAATGCTCCGAAAGGCGCGGCCGTCACCGTGCTGAAGGCGGCGAAGCAGTGCTTTGCCGCCATCGTCGAGGTCTCCGGCATTCTGCTGCCGAAGGACGAGACGTCAGTCCGGCCGGACCGGCAGGGCCTGAAAGTGGCCGAAGTGCTGGTGGACGCCGGAGAGATCGTGACCGCCGGCCAGACGCTGGCGCGGCTGACCCTACCAGAAGGCGGCATGATCGTGGTCCAGGCCCCGGTCGCCGGCCTCGTCAGCGGCTCAACGGCCGTAATCGGCGCGGTGGCGTCGGGCAAGGGCGAGGCGCTGTTCAGCATCATTCCGCGTAGCGAGTTCGATCTGGTTGGCCTCGTGCCGGTGCGCGATCTGTCGAAGCTCGCCGTCAACCAGGCTGCGCGCGTAAAAATCATCGGCGCCGGCGAGGTGGACGGCAAGGTGCGGCGGGTCGCGACCACCGTCGAGCCCAACAGCCAGCTCGGACAGGTGTTCGTCGCGCTGTCCTCGACCCGGCGCTTGCTGGCCAATTCGTCTGCCCGCGCGCTGATCAAGACCGGTCAAAGCTGCGGCGTGTCGGTGCCGCTGACCGCCATTCTTTACGGCTCTGCCGGCACGGTGGTTCAGGTGGTACGGCGCGACCGCGTCGAAACAAGGCGCGTCGAAGTGGGACTGATGTCCGCAGGGCAAGTGGAAATCCGCGACGGACTGGTGGAGGGCGACATCGTGGTGGCGCGGGCGGGAGCGCTGCTGCGCGAGGGCGACCCGGTGCGGCCGATCACCGCCAGCGCCGATCCGAAGTGACAATCGTCATTCCGGGGCGCGAGTGAAACGAGCGAACCCGGAATCCAGAAACTGGTCTGGATTCCGGGTCTGCGTGCTACGCACGCATCCCGGAATGACTGACGATGAAGAATGGCTTAGCTACCGGCAGCCGACCGGTCGGCGCCGGCGGCGAAATTCACGTCTTCCAGCAGCGACGACGATACCGACGGCACCTGCTCGCCGTCGGTCGCGCGCGAAATTGCAATGCGGGTCTTGCTGAACACGGCTTCGGCGCCGGCCGCTTTCAAACCGATATTGTTGAGCAGTTCGGTCACCAGCACGCTGTTCTGGCCTTTGGAATCGTCGGCGACTTTGCCCGGCGTGGCCGACGATAGGATCAGCGCGTTTTCCGGCGCGCTGATCGGCGCGAGGCCGTGCGAGAAAGCGCGGAAGCGGCGCTCGTAAGGATTGCGCCGCGAGGCGTCGATGACGGCAAGCTTGGCGCGCGCGCCGTGCTCCTTGATCGCATCCAGAACCGATTCGATGCTGACGCCTTCGCGGCGGACGTCGGATTCTTTCCAGATCGCCGCGTCGACCGGGATCATGTAGCTCTCGCGGCCAGCCTGGACACCGTAGCCGCCGAAGAACAGCATGACCACGGACAGCGAATTGATCTTCGCCTTCAGGCGCCCGACGGCGCGGTTCATGTCGTCGCGGCTGGCGTCTTCCACCACATCGACGTCAAAACCTTCGCGCCGCAGCGCCGCGGTCAGTGCGCGTGCATCGTTGATGGGCTGGGTCAGCGGCGCATTGGCGTCGGGATAGTGGCCGTTGCCGATCACTAGCGCGATGCGCGACGGCTTGGCGGTCTGGCTCAGCTGCGCGGCTTCCGCAGCCTTGGCCGCGTCGAGGGACCGCTTGTTCAGCGCAGCGTGGGCGCCGATCGCCAGCGACACCAGGCCGACCAGAACGGTGGCGATGGTGAGCGTGCGGGATACGCTAAGCTGCCGTAGATCCATGCGGTTTCGTTCCCAGTGCTGACGCGCCTGTTAGTCGCGCCAACGCCATTTAGGTTTTAGGGGTTGCCGGGTCTGTGGCGACCAATTGCGCCCCTTTTGCGGCATCGCAACATAAGGAAGTATTAACCACCTCTTGTTTGCAGTGCAACAAGCACGTCTTTCGAATAAAATCGAATTTTATCGAAAACCACGCGCGCCCCTGTGACCTTGGTCACATTTGTATTTCGGCTCACGCAGTGTAGCTTTTCAAGGGCTTGCAGGTTTTCGGGGACGCTCAGCAGCCGGCATGCGGACAGGGTAGGCGAAACGTGCGGCCAAGCCCGCACGGAAAGAAACTTCATGACTTTTCAGACTTTCGCCGGCACCGCCTACCGCGCGCTGACGTTCGCAAAGGACGGCCCGTCGCTGTACGACGTCTGCGACCCTCTGCTTTTGAACGGCGGTGGCGGCGATCCGCACCTTCGCAAATTCTACAAGACGGCGCTCGGAAATCCGGCGCTGCGACCGCTGCTGCGGCGCGCGGGGCTAAAGGAGTTGCGCGATCCATCCTGTTTTGCGGCGCTGCGCAACGCGCTGACCCGCGCGCGCGACGATGCCGAGCCGGACTGGGCCGCAATCGGCCAGCCCGTGGCGGCACTGCTGGACACCATCTGTCTGCAGCACCCCAAGCCGACGGCCGTAGCTGCGACCGCTCACGCACCGAAACTTTCCGACATAGAAAACATCATCCGCGCCTGCGGTGCGCACTTGCTGCGATCGTTCGCCAGCAACGGTTTTATCCCGACCTATGCCGCGTTCAACCTGATCGGCGATCCCGACGTGCGCGGCCGCGAATGTCTGATGGCGCTGACCGGGCTGAACTCGCGCGGCTACAAGAACTCGACGCTGCTGTTCAACCTGGCGCGGACCTTCATCGCGCGCTCACCCGCGGGCGAACTGATCAATCCACCATGGCGAGGGATCGCCGAGCCGATGTGGCAGCCGATGCAGATCCGCCATCGCTCGGCCTATTACGACGCATTTTTCACCGAGGCATTGCTGAGCTTCATCGAAACCGGTCTGGCGTCATCGGACCAAACCGCCTCGTCGCGCCGCGCGATCACGGAGATGATCGAGTTCTGTCTCACCACCAGCCGCGAGGAGGTGCGCGCGGTGGACGGCAGCTCGGTCAGCGTAATCACCGCGCTCGCGCCGCTGCCGCATCCGCGCTTCAGCCGCTTCTTTGCGCAGATCAAGCAGGACCTCGGCTTCGGCATCTACGTGCCGGATTGCGACACCACCGCTTGCTCTTTTTCTGCGGCAACGCAGGCCGGCTCGACCGATCCGATGCTCGACCAGCCGCTGCTCGATTTCTATGCCGGCTATCAGGTAGGCCCCGGCGACAACGAACCGCGCGTCACCGTGCCGCTCAATGACAACATCGACTACACGGGCGGCGTCGTCACCTGGATCGACAACTTGGCCTGCGAACGGCCGTTCGGCAACGACCTCGACCCGACCTTGAATCTCGACATCCTCGAGGTCAGTTTCCGCAACTGCGCGCGATGGCAGATCGTCGAGACGCCGCGGCGGCTCGACACGTTGCGAAAGATCGTCGACTTCCAGCGTCGGCTGGTGGCAAGCGGCGCGTTCGCCGATCCCCGGTCGCATATCTATTATCTGCCTGAACTCTATTGCGCCTATTTCGGCCGCTGCTATGCCGCGTTCCGCGCACTGCCCCGCGCCGCGCAAGAGGCGGTCGATCCAGATCAGACCTTCGCCTTCATCCGCGGCCAGGTGCTTGCCTATGTGCAGGACGAGTTGATCGCCGCCGAGATGAACGTATTCGACGCGGCGTTGGCGCTGATCGCACTCGGCCATCTCGGCGCCGAAGTGGCTAGCTTTGCGCCGGCGTTGCACTGCATCGCCGGTCATCTCGGCGAAGGCGGCCGGCACGGGCCGTTCAAGGCCTATGAGTGGAACAAGATGAAGACGCCGACGCGGATTCTGGTCGGCGGGCCCGAGGTGACCACGGCCTTCGTGCTGATGGGCCTCGCGCTGGCGCGCCGGGCGATGGTGCAGAAGGGTGCGTCTTAGCCGGTATCTCGTGTCCCGGACGCGGTGCAGCGTCTCTTCGACGGTGCACCGCAGAGCCGGGACCGTCACGAATGCCGCGCTCCGTTACGGCCCCGGATCAGCAGCGCACCACGCCGCGAAGTGCGGCGCGCTGCGCTGCGTCCGGGGCACGCTAGTACTCCTCGTCATCGCGTTAAGTTGAAAGCGGCAGCTGCGGCGGGTGCTGGTACGTTGCCCAAAATATCAGCACAATCCCCAGACCTGCCGACGCGATTCTGCGCCGAGATTGCCGATGATGCTCAAGAAGCTCCTGTTCGCGGTGCCGATCCTGCTGCTGCCCGCTTTGGCCGGCGCGGCCGACATCACCGGCATTCCAAAAATTCGCGATGGCGACCAGATCGTGATCGGCACGAGCCGAATCCGGCTCGGCGGCATCGACGCGCCGTCGTCGGACCAGCTTTGCCTCAACAATAACGGCGAGCGCTGGACCTGCGGCGTCGCCGCGCGCGACGAACTGGTTCGCCATGTCGGTAACAAACCCTGGACCTGTCATGTGCGCCAGACCGATCGCCGCGGCCGGACGGTGGCTCGATGCGAGGTCGAGGGCGAGGATATCCAGAAATGGCTGGTGGCGAGCGGATGGGCACTGTCCTACGTCCGCTTCTCCCATGATTACGACGCCGACGAAAAAGCCGCGCGCGAGGCCAAGGCCGGAATGTGGCAGGGCGCGTTCATCGCGCCATGGGACTGGCGCGTGCGCAACAAGAAGACGGCCATTCTCGGAGCCGCCAAACCGCCGGACAATGCCATCGCAATCCTGCTGGCGTCGGCGTCGGGACCGGTCGCGCCCTCCCCCGACTGTACCATCAAAGGCAACGTTAACCGTTCCGGTCAGTGCATCTATCATCAGCCGACCAGCCGCTGGTATGCGAAGATCGAGATGAATGTCGCTAAGGGCACGCGCTGGTTCTGTTCAGTGGAAGATGCTGAAGCCGCCGGCTGCCGCGAGACCAAGCGGTAGTACGGTGCTAACCTCGCGGCCTGAAATCGCGAGGCGGCAGCATGGCTGACATTGGAAGTGGCGCTCGCACGCCAACATCGCCAAAGCGTACCCGGCTGCGCCGCGCGGCGTGGATCGCGCTGATCGTCATCGCCGTCTATGTGCTGCTCGCCTATATCGTGCTGCCGGCGCTGTGGACCCATCACGAACACCAGAAGGGCCTCGCCAATCTGCCGATGGTGACGCTGACGGGCCAGGGCATTCCCGGCGATGCGATCAATGTCGGCCTGATCGGCGACCAGCGCGACGTAGTCTGCGCCATGCACGCCGCCGGCTGGTTTCCCGCCGATCCGATTACGCTCAAATCGTCGATCGAAATCGTCGGCAGCGTATTGCTGGAACGCCAGTACAAGGACGCGCCGGTGAGTAATCTGTATTATCTCGGCCGCCGCGAGGATCTGGCGTTCGAGAAGCCGGTCGGCAAAAGCGCCGATCACCGCAACCATGTCCGCTACTGGAAGGTGCTGGACAAGGGCGAAGAGGGCCGCCCGGTGTGGATGGGCGACGCCACCTTCGACCGCAGCGTCGGCGTCAGCGAATACACCGGCGCGGTGACGCATCATATCGGCGCGGATATCGACGCCGAGCGCGCGCTGCTGACATCCGATCTGGAAGCCGCCGGAATGGTCGATGCCAAATACCAGGTGACCGGCGTCGGCCCGACCGTGGCCGGTCATAATGGCGGCGGCGACCTCTACTACACCGACGGCGAGGTCTGGGTGCTGCGGCTGGTCGAGGCGTGCAAGAAGCGTGAGGGTCCCGCGGTTACGATTCCGAGCCCGCCGGCGACCGCAATCAAGGATCAAATCTGGGCCGCGGTCACGAATGCGCTCGGAAAATAACGGCGGCAAGGGTTGAATTTCGCCGCCGTACCCTGCATCCATGGCCGGGCTTAAGGGTCGAACAAGGAAAAACAACAATGGTCGTTCGCGCGGGCCGGGAATTTCTGGCGATCCCCGGGCCCACCAACATGCCCGACGAAGTGCTGCGGGCGATGCATCGCCCCGCGCTCGATATCTATTCCAGCCAGATGGTGGAGCTGACCGAGAGCCTGCTGCGCGATCTCTCAAAACTGTTCGCCACCAAAGGCCAATCCTACATCCACATCGCCAATGGCCACGGCGCCTGGGAATCCACGCTCAGCAATGTGCTGTCGCGTGGCGACAAGATACTGGTGCTGGAAAGCGGCCGCTTCGCCATCGGCTGGGGCAACGCCGCCGCTGCGATGGGCGTTGACGTCGAGGTGCTCAAAGGCGACTGGCGGCGCGCGGTGCGGCCGGATGAGGTCGAGGCGCGGCTGCGCAAAGACAAGGATCACAGCATCAAGGCGATCCTTGCGGTGCAGGTCGATACCGCGTCGGGCGCGTATAACGACATCGAGGCGATCGGCAAAGCGATCAAGGCCGCGGGCCACCCGGCGCTGTTCATGGTCGATACGGTGGCCTCATTGGGCTGCATGCCGTTCGAAATGGATGCATGGGGTATCGACGTTGCAATGTCCGGCTCGCAGAAGGGCCTGATGACACCGCCGGGCCTGGGCTTCGTCGCTGCCAACGATCGCGCGCGCGAGGTGCACAAGACCGCGAACCTGCGCACGCCGTATTGGGACTGGACCGAACGCGAAGGCCCCGAGCACTACCGCAAATACGCCGGCACCGCGCCGGTGCATCTGTTGTTCGCGCTGCGTCAGGCCATTGACATGTTGTACGACGAACAGCTCGACAACGTGTTTTTGCGCCATCGGCTGCTCGGCGAAGCCGTCCGCCGCGCGGTTGGGGTCTGGGCGGAGGGCCAGGTGCTCGGCTTCAATATCGCCGAAGCGAACGAACGCTCCAACACCGTCACCACCGTGACAATGGCCAATGGCCACGATCCGGTCGCGCTGCACAACTACTGCAAAGAGAAATGCGGCGTGGTGCTCGGCACCGGCATCGGCGAACTTTCGGGCCAGGCGTTCCGCATTGCCCATATGGGACATATCAACGCGCCGATGATTCTGGGCACCCTCGGCGTCATCGAGGTCGGCCTCAATGCGCTTGATATCCCGCATGGCAAGGGCGGCACCGAGGCCGCGATTGAATACTTAGGCGAAAGTGTGAGCGCTTGAGGAACCGCGAAGCCTTTCCGGCGCCGCTTCATTCGTGCTTATATTGATCCAACGATAAATAACTTGCCGCCGACGGCGCTAAACAGGGAGAGATTCGATTGGCGTCCGTTGAATTGCGCGGCCTGACCAAGCGGTTTGGAGAGCTTGCCGTTGTCGATAACGTCTCGCTGCGGATCGATCATGGACAACTGGTCTGCCTGCTCGGCCCTTCTGGCTGCGGCAAGACCACGACGCTGCGGCTGATCGCGGGCTTCCTGGAACCGTCAGACGGCGAAATCCATGTCGGCGACCGGCTGGTGTCCTCGAAGGCGCGCACGCTGCCGCCCGAGCAACGCAAGATGTCGATGATTTTTCAGAGCTACGCGCTGTGGCCGCATATGACGGTCGCGGAGAACATCGTCTATGGGTTGCGTCTGCGAAAAATGGATCGCGACACCATTGCGAAAAAACTCAAAGCCATTCTGGAAACCACAAAACTCGAAGTGCTGGCGCAGCGCTATCCCGGCGAACTGTCCGGCGGACAGCAGCAGCGCGTCGCGCTGGCCCGCGCGCTGATCGTCGAACCGGAAACATTGCTGCTCGACGAGCCGCTCTCGAATCTCGACGCCAATTTGCGCGAGGAAATGCGGTTCGAAATCCGCCGGCTGCACGACCAATACCGCTACACTACGGTGTACGTCACCCACGACCAGTCCGAGGCGATGACAACCGCCGATTTGATCGCGGTGATGAATTCAGGCGTGATCGATCAACTCGGCACCCCGGAGGACATCTACGACCGGCCGCTGTCGGAATTCGTCGCCCGCTTCATCGGCGCCAGCAATGTGATCAAGGGCGCCGCGCGCGACGTCAATCATGTGTCTTTCGCCGGCGCGACATTGCAGACGACCGGCGCAAAACTTAACCCCGGCCAGAGTGCCGCGATCGCCATCCGCCAGCATGACATCCAGTTGTCGACCAAAGCGCCGGAGGCTGCGCAAAACGTCGTCAAGGCTACCGTGACGCGCCAGGTGTTTCTAGGTGCCAGCCGCGACTACATGGTCGAGGTCGCCGACGGCACGACACTGCGGATCGTCACAAAAACCGACGATGCCGTCGTTAAGGGTACTGAGGTCTGGCTCACGCTGCCGCCGGAGCGTTGCCGCGCGCTGAGCCGATAACAACAAGGACAGGAAAAACGCGATGAAAACAATTTCAAGACGCGCCGTTCTGAAAGGCTCGACCGCGCTGGCGCTGGGAAGCGTGTTCGCATCGCGGGTCCTTGCCGAAGCGCCGCCGGCCGAAGCCATCACGCCGCAACTGATCGAAGCCGCGAAAAAGGAAGGCAAGGTGGTCTGGTACACCTCGATCGATCTTGCGGTCTCGGAAAAGATCGCAGCGACGTTCAAGGAGAAATTCGGCGGCATCGACGTGCGGGTCGAGCGCACCGGCGCCGAGCGGGTGTTCCAGCGCATCGGCCAGGAATACGCCAGCAACGTCCATGCGGTCGATGTCGCGAATTCCTCCGACGCAGCCCATCTGCTGGCCTGGAAGCGGCAGGGCATCCTGCAACCTTACGTGCCCGAGGATGTCGCCAAATATTACAAGCCCGAGCACCGCGACGCCGACGGCACCTATGCCGGCTTCCGCGCCACGCTTTCGCCGATCGCCTACAATACGAAGCAGGTCAAAGCGGAAGACGCGCCCACGAGTTTCAAGGACCTGCTCGACCCGAAATGGAAGAGCAAGATCGTCAAGGCGCACCCCGGTTACAGCGGCACCATCCTGACCGCGACGTTCGAAATGGTCCGCGACATCGGCTGGGAGTTCTACGAGCAACTCGCCAAACAGAACATCATGCAGGTGCAATCTGCGACCGATCCGCCGAAAAAGCTGTCGCTCGGCGAACGCAGCGTAATGGCCGACGGCACCGAGTACAATATTTTCCTGCTCAAGGAGTCCGGCCAGCCGGTCGAGGCTGTTTATCCGAGCGAAGGCACGCCGTTCATCGTCGGACCGAACGGCATCTTCAAGGCGGCGCCGAATCCCAATGCGGCAAAACTGTTCCAGAATTACTGCTTCACGCCGGAAGCGCAGCAGGTCATCATCGAATTCGGCGGCCTGCGCTCGCTGCATCCGCAGGTGAAAGAACACGCCGGCCGCAAGCCGCTCGCCGACATCAAGCTGATGAAGGAAGACGCCGAAGGCGCCGAGAAGGCCAGCGAAGAGATCAAGGCGCGCTACCAGAAACTGTTCCGGGTCTGAGCCGTCATTGCGAGCGAAGCGAAGCAATCCATGGCAGCAAAACTGGATTGCTTCGTCGCGGAGTTTATCATCGGGCCGGCCAAAAGGCCGGACCCGTTGGCTCCTCGCAATGACGAAGAGGGAGACTGACACGATGCGAAAGAAATTGTCCCGCCGCGATGTGATCCAGGGCTCGACAGCGCTTGGGCTGACCGCGTTGGCCAGCCGCGTGATGGCGGCGGCGCCCGCGCCGGTGTCGATCACGCCCGATCTGGTCGACGCCGCAAAAAAAGAGGGCAAGGTGATCCTGTATTCGTCGATGGACCTTCCGGTCGGCGAAAAACTCGGCAAGGCATTCGAGGCGCAGTATCCCGGCATTGCCGTGCAGATCGAGCGCTCCGGCTCGGAACGCTTGTTTCAACGCGTCGATCAGGAATTCGCGTCCAACATACGCGCGGTGGATGTGATCAACACGTCCGACGCCTCGCACATCATCACCTGGAAGAAGAATGGCTGGCTGGCGCCGTTCGTCACCGAAGATATTGCGCAGCATTTCCTGCCCGAGTACCGCGACCCCGACGGCATGTCGGCGACGTCGCGGATCTGGCTGTCGTCGATCGCCTACAACACAAAACTAGTGAAGCCGGAAGACGCGCCGAAAAGTTTCGCCGACCTGCTCGATCCGAAATGGGCCGGCAAGATGGTCAAGGGCCATCCCGCCTATAGCGGCACCATCATGACCGCGACCTTCCAGACCGTACGCGAGCTCGGATGGGACTACATGGAGAAGCTGTCGAAGCAGCGCGTGATGCAGGTGCAGTCATCGACCGATCCGCCGAAGAAGCTGGCGCTGGGCGAGCGCGCGGTCATGGCCGACGGCAACGAATACGGCATTGTGCTGCTGAAGGAAGCCGGCCAGCCGGTCGAGCCGGTCTATCCGACCGAAGGCACGCCGACCGTCTCGGGGCCGACCGGAATCTTCGCAACCGCCCCGCATCCCAACGCCGCGCGGCTGTTCCAAGCCTGGCTGCACACGCGCGAGACCCAGCAATTCTTCATCGACTTCACCGCGCAGTATTCGGTGCACGCGCAGGTGCAGTCGAAGCCGGGCCGTCGCAAGATTTCCGACATCAAATTGCTGAAGGAAGACGCCGCCGGCGTCGAGGCCATGACCGAAGAGATCAAGACGCGCTATGCGAAGCTGTTTCGGGTGTAGCGGGTCGATGTCGCGGAATCATTCAACCGTCGTCATTCCGGGATGCGCCTCTTGCGCAGGCCCGGAATCCATAACCTCCGATCGTGGTTATGGATTCCGGGCTCGCGACTTCGTCGCGCCCCGGAATGACGAAGAAAAAATAGGCAGATGACCATCACCACCACCATCGACACCCCCCGCGCCAAGATCGACTGGACCAAGCCGGTGCTGTGGCTGGTCGCGTCGTGCCTGGTGATTCTGATCCTGATGCCGCTGTCGTGGCTCGCGGTGTACAGCGTCACCGACCGTGACCGGCACGTCACGCTGCAGAACTTCGTCAAGCTGTTCACCGATCCAGATTTTCTCGATCCGCTGCTGACCACCGCGATCATCGCAACCACCTCGGCGTTCTTCTGCTGCGTCGTCGCCGCTCCAATGGGATGGCTGGTATCGCGCACCGACATGCCGGGACGGCAGTTTATCCGCGCGCTGGTGACAGCCTCGTTCGTGACGCCGCCGTTTCTTGGCGCGGTCGCCTGGGAATTGCTGGCGGCGCCCAATAGCGGACTGCTCAATCAACTGTACCGCTTTGTAACCGGCGCTGAATCCGATGCGCATCTGTTCAACATCTATTCGCTGACTGGGATCATTTTCGTGATCTCCTGCTACACCTTTCCGTTTGTGTTCGTTCTTGTTGCCAATGCGCTCGACAACATGCCGGGTGAGCTGGAGGACGCTTCAGCTATTCTCGGCGGCAAGGCATGGACCACGGCGCGGCGCGTCACGATTCCGCTGGCGCTGCCCGCGCTGGTCGCCGGCGCGCTGATCGCCTTCCTGCAGGCCATGACGCTGTTCGGATCGCCGGCGATTCTGGCGCTGCCGGCCGGCTTCCACACCATGACCACCAAGATCTGGAGCCTGTTCCAGTATCCGCCGAAACTCGAACTCGCCGCCGCCGCCGCGGTGCCGCTGCTGCTGCTGACGATCGTGCTGCTGCAGGCGCAGAAATTCATCCTGGGCCGCCGCGGCTATTCGGTGGTCGGCGGCAAATACGGCGCGCCGCGCCGGGTCGAGATGAAAGCGTGGCGCTGGGCAGCGCTGGCGTTCTGCCTCGTGGTGCTGCTCAACCCGGTGTTCCTGCCGTATTTCGCGCTGCTCAACGCGGCGTTCTCGCCGAACGCGACCACGCTGGTGACGCCATCGACCTTCACGCTGCACAACATCGTGTTCGTGTTCACCGAACTGTCATCGACGCAGCTCGCCTTGAAGAACACCGTGATATTGGGCACCGCGACCGCGACCATCGGCACCGTTCTCGCGCTGGTGATCGCCTACGTCACGACGCGCCGCGTGATCGCGGGCTCGCGCGCGCTGGGATTTCTGGCCACCGCCCCGGTCGCCGTGCCCGGCATCGTGCTCGGCGTCGGCCTATTCCTGAGCTACACGCGGCCGCCGTTCGTGCTGTACGGAACGCTGTGGATCCTGCTGATCGCGTTCCTCACCATCAACCTGCCGTCGGCCTATCAGCAATTGCAGGCGGCGTTCGCCACCATCCATCCCGAACTGGAAGACGCCAGCCGGATTCTCGGCGCGACGCGGCTGCAGTCGCTATGGCAGATCACAGCACCCTTGCTGCGCACCGGCGTGATCGCGACCTGGTGTTTTATTTTCATCGGAGTGATGCGCGAACTATCAGCGGCGATCGTCCTGTTCACGTCGCAGACCAAGGTGCTGTCGGTGCTGATCTACGACCTCAACGAAAGCGGCGATCTCGCCGCGATTTCCGTGCTCGGTATCGCGATGCTGGTCATCACCTTCGCGGTGGTGCTGGCCGTCAACCAGATTCCCGGATTCGGCGGCAGCGCAGGCACCCGCCTGCGCAACAACTAAAACAGCCAGACGCCCAGATACGTCGGCGAGTTCTTCACGCTCTGCCGGCGCGCCGTCAGCTTTTTGGTCACCGGCGGGCTAAGGCCGGCAAGGTAATCGTTGACGACTTTGGCAATTTCGTCGGCTTTCGGTTTGGCTTGATCGTCGAAATAGTCCACGCCCGGCCCGCCGCCGAGATCCTGGTCGGGCGCCGGCTCGCGCACCGAATAGCCCCGCTTCGCCAGCAAAATTGCGAGCTGCTTGACAATTGGGTCATCGGCTTTCTTCGGACCGCAATGAATAAACAGCACATAGGCAAACGGGCTGCCGCTCTGCTGAGGCAGCGCCTGGGATTGCGCAAGGGAAGGCAGACAAAGAAGAACTGCCAGTAGAGCGTACTTGATCGCCGTCATGATGATCCTGCCGTGGTGATTACGGGGTTTTATCCAAAGCAAAGTCCCGCTTTACGCTGCGGTAGCCGATCGCGACCGGCCGCTCGAATTTCCCTTCTAGCGAGGATTCCTTGCCGTAAGAAGACTCATAAACCAGCGTGCCGCCGCTTTTTACGGTCGCGAGCTTTCGTTCGACGTCGGCAAGCCTGTTGTTCAGCGCCAGAACCGGATCGGGAGCGCCGCCATTCGACGGCGCCGTGCTCGCCGGTACCGCGGCCGGTGTTGGAGCCGGCGCAGGCGGCGGTGCTACTGGCGCGGGTGCTATTGGCGCGGGTTCCTGACTCGAGCCAAACGGCCACCAGGCCATCAAGCCGCCTTTCTGGTTGGCGGCGGTTCGCCGCAGATCGACGATCGAACTGGTGAGATATACCCGGTACACCATCACGATCTGCACCTCGATGGCGTATTGGTAGTCCTGGGTCTGCACGTTGATAAATTTGCGGTTTATTTCGTCGCCGGCAACTTGCTCCAGGTGTTTCCGGGCGGTAGCTTCCAGACAAACGTCCGACGTTTCCGGGGCAGCACAGAATTTCTGAAACACCTTTAGCGCCACGACACTCGGCAGGCCGTAGGTTCTGACATCGGAAAGTTCGAATTCCTCGATCTCCTGAGACCCGGCGCCGTAGCTCGCCGAACCCTGGCCGGCCGAGAGGCCCGCCGCCGCGTTATCGACGCCCTGAATCTTTAGACGCGGGAATGCAGCTCTGGGAACGTTACTGAGCAACACCGCGTCCGAGAAGATCCGCGCGACACCGGAGCGAAGCAACGGAGCCGTACCGGCGGTCGACGGAGCCGTACCGATGGTCGCCGGAAACACCGGAAGATTGCCGTAGGCTTCATCCAGCTCCTTCGAAACATCGACATGGGCCAGTTTGACCGGACGGCTGACAAGCGCCCGCCTCGCCATTTTCGTATCGACGGTAACGTCCTGAACATCCGGGTTGACCTGAATGTCAACGTCCCGAACCACAGCCGCCAATATATCGCCGACGACAAGATCTTCCTCCGGCGGAAAGATCGGCGTTATGCCGAGATTGGCGATGGTCTTGTTCCAGTTCGCCTCGACGCTCGCCTCCGCGAGCGCGTTGACGGGCGCGACCCGTCCCAGGTGCCGCACGGTAAAGAAGCCGGCGACCAGAACAGCCGCGAGAAATGCGACACCGACCCAGCGGCCTCTGGCTGGCGTCATCCATAGCTGCGGTGTGGAGGGTGGCGTAGGCCCGCTATTTGGATCCGACACGTTGCGCCCCCGAAACCTACGCGATTTGCTGCATTCGTTCTAACACCCGGGAAAGACTAGTGGTTTCAGCCGCCGGTTGTAAATAGACGATTGCTTGTTCCGTTAACGCTCACACTCACCTCGTGGTGAGGAGCGCGCTCTTGCGCGCGTCTCGAACCATGAAGCCGCGAAGCACTTCTCATCCTTCGAGACGCGGCGAAGACGCCGCTCCTCAGGATGAGGGTTATCGCTCAGTTTCTCCGACCCGGTACGCCTCGATCTGGCGCTTCAGCCGCTCCAGCGACGCCTCCGGCGCCGCGCGATCGACGCGGTATTTATCCGCGGCGATCATCGACAATACCTTGAGGTCGATCGCCGGCGAGTGGTGGATAATGTCGGAATAATTGTTGAGGTCGTGGGTGATCTCCTTGGCCTCGCGAAAATCATACACCTTGACGTTGGGCAATTGCGACAATCGTCGCAGCATATAGCTGTTGGCCTTGTAGACGATCTGCAGCGTCTCCGGCGAAAAGTCCCGCATCGCCACGAACTGCAGAATCGAATAGGGCGTGAAATAGATATCGAACTGCACGTCCGGATACTTCTCGATCAGCCCGATGGCGTCGTGTTCGAAATTGCGGACCATTTCGTCGAAGTTGTATCCTTCCGCGATATAGATGCGGCGCTGCGGGGCGGTGCCGCGCGTGTACGCCGCCATCATCTGCCGCGTATTGTAAATCTGCGAGGTGTCGATCTTCGGGCTCAGGACATTGATGTCATCGACTTCTGCAATCGGAAACTTGAACAGCACGCCCGTCGTCAGCGGCGACGTGATCGGCGCGAGCGGGGGAATAGAACGCGCCAGTATCCACAGCGACTCCCGCGCCATCGCACCACTGAATAGATAACTTGCGATACCCTTCGCATTCCGCCGGTAAAGGTCGGCGGGGAGAAAAATGTCGGCATCGATCTCCGGCGCGTCGCGGAAAATCCAGTCGTCCATCTGCCAGATCACCCGCTTCTGATAACGGGCCAGCGCCTGGTCGAGCACAAAGCTCTGCTCGTGCGAATTCGAGCCGGTCATCGCCAGCTTCAACGATTTGCCACCGAGAGTTTTGTCGATATCGCTTTGGCGGAAGTGAATCGCCAGCGACGTGCCCATGAATACGGTGTCGAAATTCTGACTCCGAATCAGTCCCGCGTTCTGCGTGCGGCTGTCCAGCGAATACATCGCATGATAAAAACGCGCCGGCCGGAACAGCTGCAGCGGATCGACCACGAAGTTCAGCGCCACCGCCATCAGCACGACGGCCGCGCTGGCGCAGAGAAATCGAAGCAGGTTCTTAGGCGCGGCGCTCATCAGAACCTGAAGTAGATGAATTCGCTGTGCTGCGAAATTCCGAGCACGCCGAACGCCAGCACCGCCGCACTTGCATAAAGAAAGCCCGGCCGCCGCAGCCACGCGTTCAAGCCTTCGCCGACGATGCGGTTCTTGTGATCGTAGCCCATGATCTCCTGTGTGTTCGGCGCGAACCACGCCAGCGCGGCATAGACGGCGATGAACACTGCGTTGGCGATTTCCGCTTTGCCGAATATGAGGGTGGTGGGATCGGCCATCCGCTCCAGTACGAACACCGCCGACGAAATGCTGTCGGCGCGGAAGAACACCCAGGCGACCACGACCGCCAGAAACGTCAGCATGAACGCGGCGACATTCGCGACGCGCGAGAAGCGCGGCGCTATCGAAGGACCGTAATTGCTCCATGCATGATTGATGCAGAGATAAACGCCGTGCAGCGCGCCCCACACCACAAAGGTCCAGGCCGCGCCATGCCAGAGCCCGCCGAGCACCATGGTGATCATCAGATTGACGTAGCGTAAGGTCCGGCCGTGCCGGTTACCGCCGAGCGGGATGTAGAGATAGTCGCGCAAAAACTGCGACAGCGTCATGTGCCAGCGCCGCCAGAAATCGATGATGGAGGTGGCCTTATAGGGCGAATTGAAATTGAGCGGCAGAAAGATGCCGAACATCAGCGAGATGCCGATCGCCATATCCGAATAGCCGGAGAAATCGAAATAGAGCTGGAACGTATAGGCCAGCGCGCCGATCCAGGCCTGATCGAACGACGGCGTGCCGAAAAAGGCGAGCGCGACCAAGGGCTGGATTCCGTCCGCGAGACAGGTCTTCTTGAACAGCCCGATGGCGAAGATGATGAGGCCGCACAGGATCAGATGCGGATCGGGGCGTTTGGTCTCCGCGCGTTCGAACTGCGGGATCATGTCCTTGTGATGCAGGATCGGCCCCGCGATCAGATGCGGAAAATAGGTGACGAACAGCGCGTAATGCGGCAGCCCGTAACGCGCGACATTGCCGCGATAGGCATCCACCAGAAACGCGATCTGGGTGAAGGTGTAGAACGAGATGCCGACCGGCAGCAGGATGTTGACCGCAAAGCCGGTCGAAAACATCGCATTCAGATTGGCGGCGAAGAATCCGGCATATTTGAAGGTGCCGAGCACCACGAGATCGCCGGTGACGCCGATCGTCAGCACCGCGAACCGAAGCGGCGCGCGCAATTGCTTTGTGATCAGCAGCCAGCCGATCGCATAATTGAACGCGACCGACGCCACCAGCAGCGGCACGAATTGCCAGTTGCTGACCGAGTAAAACACCAGCGAGGCAAATGCCAGCCACCACACCGGCGTCAGATTGCTTGATCGGCCCAGCACAAAATAACCGGCCAGCGCGACCGGCAAAAACACGAAAATGAAGGGATAGGAATTGAAAAGCATGGTTCCATTCGCAGGCGCCGTTCGAAAAGCCTAACCATACAACCCGGCGGTCAACAAGCCGTGCGCCGCTCTGGCGCGGCGGCAGCACTTCTGGCAATCAAGCCGATGCAGCGTATATGGCGTGGAGCAGCGGCCGTACCCGCGAACCACTTTGCGAAAGAGACTTTTAAGTGAACCAGCCGATCACCAAAAGCGGTCCGCCGAGCGCGCCGGTCGCCCCGCGGCGTCCGCATTCCTTTACGATACACGGCATCACCATCACGGATGATTATGCGTGGCTGAAGGACGCCAACTGGCAGGAGGTGCTGCGCGATCCTTCGGTGCTGGATGCGGACATTCGCGGCTATCTCGACGCCGAGAACGACTACACCGAAAGCCTGCTCGGCGGCACCGCCGGCTTGCAGAAGACGCTGGTTGCGGAAATGCGCGGCCGCATCAAGGAGGATGATTCCAGCGTGCCCGCGCCGGATGGGCCGTTCGCCTATATGCGCAAATTCCGCGACGGCGGCCAGCATGAGTTGTTCGGCCGTATCCCCCGCAACGGCGGCGACGCCGAAATCATTCTCGACGGCGACAAGCTCGCAGCCGAGCACAAATACTTCAAGTTCGGCGGCGCGCGGCATTCGCCGGATCACAGGCTGGAAGCCTGGAGCGCGGATATCAAAGGCTCGGAATATTTTTCGATTCGCGTGCGCGACTGGGCCGATGGCGCTGACAGCGCCGACCTCGTCGAGGAAACCGATGGCGGCGTGGTGTGGAGTGCGGATTCCAAAGCCTTCTTCTATGTGAAACTCGACGACAATCACCGTCCGATGCAGGTCTGGCGGCACCGGCTGGGTACTCCGCAGGCGGACGATGTACTGGTCTATGAGGAAAAGGATTCCGGCTGGTTCACCCATATCCACGAGAGCGCCAGCGGGCGTCTTTGCGTCATCGCCGGCGGCGATCACGAGACCTCGGAGCAGTGGCTGATCGATCTCGCCGACGGCAAGGCAAAGCCGCGCCTCGTCGCGGCGCGCGAACTCGGCGTGCAATATTCGGTGGCCGACCGCGGCGACGAGCTGTTCATACTCACCAACGCCGATGGCGCCATCGATTTCAAGATCGTCACCGCGCCCTTGGCCTCGCCTGAGCGGGCCAACTGGCGCGACCTCATCCCGTATCGCGACGGCATCTATGTCATCGATCTCGAACTTTACGCCAATCATATGGTGCGGCTGGAGCGCGCCAACGCGCTGCCCTCGATCGTGATCCGCGATCTCAAAACCGGCGGCGAACACGCCGTCGCCTTCGACGAGGCGGCGTATTCGCTGGACACCATGGGCGGCTACGAATTCGACACGACCAACCTGCGCTTCGCCTATTCGTCGATGACCACGCCGTCGGAGGTCTACGATTACGACATGGCGAGCCGCGAACGCACGTTGCGCAAGCGCCAGGAGATTCCCTCCGGCCACAACCCGGACCATTACGTCACCACCCGCATCATGGCGAAATCGCACGATGGCGCCGAGGTGCCGGTGTCGATCCTGCATCGCCGCGACTTCAAGCCCGATGGGTCAGCGCCACTATTGCTCTACGGCTACGGCTCCTATGGCCACGCCGTACCGTCGTCGTTCGCGGCCAACCGGCTGTCGTTGGTCGATCGCGGTTTTGTTTACGCCATCGCGCATATCCGCGGCGGCTCCGACAAGGGCTGGGGCTGGTATCTCGACGGCAAGCGCGAAAAGAAAACCAACAGCTTTGATGACTTCGCTGCGGCGGGGCGCGCGCTGATCGACGCCAAATACACATCCGCCAAACGCATCGTCGGCCATGGCGGCAGCGCCGGCGGCATGCTGATGGGCGCGGTCGCCAACCGATCCGGCGAATTGTTCGCCGGCATCGTCGCCGAAGTGCCGTTTGTCGACGTGCTGAACACCATGCTCGACGACACGCTGCCGCTGACGCCGCCGGAATGGCCTGAATGGGGCAATCCGATCGAAAGCGAAAGGGATTTTCGTACCATCCTGTCCTATTCGCCCTACGACCAGGTCGCGGCCAGGGACTATCCGAAAATTCTCGCGATGGGCGGCCTCACCGACCCGCGCGTCACCTATTGGGAGCCGGCGAAATGGATCGCGCGGCTGCGCGCGACCATGGCCGGCGGCGGCCCGGTGCTATTGCGCACCAACATGGGCGCCGGCCACGGCGGCGCGTCCGGACGATTCAACCGGCTCGACGAAGTCGCGATAGTTTATGCGTTCGCGCTGTGGGCGGTAGGGTTGGAAGGGCAAAGCGGAGTGTGACGATGGCGAAGCCGAATTACACCAAAAAAGACTTCCCCGTCGACAATGTGCGCCGCTTTCTCGAGCCAGGCCCGATCGTTCTCGTCAGTTCGGCGCACAAGGATAAGACAAACATCATGACCATGGGCTGGCACATGATCATGGAATTCGAGCCGTCGCTGATCGGCTGTTATATCTGGACCCAAAACCACAGCTTTGAGATGATCCGCCGCAGCAAGCAATGCGTGATCAATATTCCGACCGAGGATATCGCGTCCAAAGTGGTGAAGGTCGGCAATACCTCCGGGCGCGACATCGACAAATTCGCGGAACTCGGCTTCATCGCCAGCCCCGGCACCCGCGTGCGCGCGCCATTGATCCGTGAGTGCTACGCCAATTTCGAATGCAAGCTGGTCGATTCAAGCCTGATCCGGAAATACAGCCTGTTCGTTTTTGAGGTGGTGAAAGCGCATGTGGCAACCTCGCCAAAATATCCCAAAACGATTCACTATCGCGGCGATGGTGAGTTCATGATCTCCGGCGCCAATACCAGCAAATACCGCAAGCTGTTCAAGCCGCAGATGTTGTGACGCGGGCAGGCGGAGAGAGATTGAGACTCACCTTTCGTTTGTCTTCCGCCACGCCGCGAAATCGAGCAGCGTCTGCCCATCCGTCGCGGGATACAGTCCGAAAATCCCCCGGCCCTTCCCCACCTGCTCGGTGACAAAATCCTCGAATGCAGTCATCTCGAACGCCTCGTTCGCGATCTCGTCGGCGAGATGCGCGGGGATCACGATCACGCCGTCGCTGTCGCCCAAAATCACGTCGCCGGGAAATACCGGCGCATCGCCGCAGCCGATCGGGCCGTTGATCTCGATCGCCTGATGCAGCGTGAGATTGGTCGGCGCGCTAGGACGATGGTGATAGGCCGGAAAGCCGAGCCTTGCGATCTCGGCAGAATCGCGAAAACCGCCGTCGGTGATGACGCCGGCGACGCCGCGCTGCTTCAACCGCGTCACCAAAATGGCGCCGGCTGAAGCGGCCCGGGCATCCTTGCGGCTGTCCACCACCAGCACGGAACCTGGCGGGCAGTCCTCCACCGCCTTGCGCTGCGGATGCGAGCGGTCGCGAAATACATCGAGTTTGTTGAGGTCTTCCCGCGCGGGCATGTAGCGCAGCGTAAAGGCCTCGCCGACCAGCGTCGGCTGATCCGGACTGAGCGGATGCACGTCCTGAATGCACTGGGTGCGGAAGCCGCGCTTGAACAGCGCGGTCGCCACTGTGGCGGTCGAGATGGTTTTCAGTTTGGTGCGGGTGGCGTCGCTCAATTTACTCATCGGCCTGTCCTTAGTTTTCGTCATTCCGGGATGCGCGCTCTTGCGCGCAGATCCGGAATCCAGCACCGCGCACTGCTTCTGGATTCCGGGCTCGCGCCAAGATGCGCGCCCCGGAATGACGGTTAGTAAATCGCCGGCTCTTTCACCGGCGCGCCGAACGTGGTTTCGAGAAAATCGAAGTCGCAGCCTTCATTGGCCTGTTTGATGTGCCTGGTGAACATCCAGCCATAGCCGCGCTCGAAGCGGGTTTCGGGCTGTTTCCATTCGGCGCGGCGTTTTGCCAGTTCGGCTTCGGGCACATCGAGATTGATGGTGCGCGCCGCAACGTCGAGCGTGATCTGGTCGCCGTTACGCACCAGCGCCAGCGGGCCGCCGATGTAAGCTTCCGGCGAGACGTGCAGGATGCAGGCGCCGTAGCTGGTGCCGCTCATGCGCGCGTCCGAGAGCCGCACCATGTCGCGCACGCCCTGCTTCACCAGCTTGGTGGGGATCGGCAGCATGCCCCATTCCGGCATGCCGGGGCCACCCTGCGGGCCGGCGTTGCGCAGGATCAGCACATGATCCGCGCTGACATCGAGATCGGGATCATCGACCGCCTTCTTCATCGACGGATAATCGTCGAACACCAGTGCCGGGCCGCTATGCTTAAGAAAGCGCGGCTCGCAGGCGCTGGGTTTTATCACGCAGCCGTCCGGCGCGAGATTGCCCTTCAGCACGGCAAGCGCACCCTCGGCGTAAATCGGATCGGCTACGGTGCGGATCACATCGTCATTGTAGACCTCGGCGCCGGCGATGTTCTCGCCCAGCGTCTTGCCGGTCACGGTCATGACGTCGAGATGCAGATGCTCCTTGATGCGGCTCATCAAGCCCGGCAGTCCGCCGGCATAGAAGAAATCCTCCATCAGGTATTTGTCCCCACTGGGGCGCACATTGGCGATAACCGGCACCTTGCGGCTGGCGATCTCGAAATCGTTCAGCCCTATGTCCTGTCCAGCGCGGCGCGCCTGTGCGATCAGATGGATGATGGCGTTGGTCGAGCAGCCCATCGCCATCGCCACCGTAATCGCATTCTCGAACGCCTTCCGAGTTTGAATCTTCTGCGGGGTCAGGTCTTCCCACACCATCTCGACAATGCGGCGGCCGGATTCGCTAGCCATGCGGATATGGTTGGCGTCGGCGGCCGGAATCGACGATGCGCCCGGCAGGGTCATGCCGATCGACTCGGCGATCGCGGTCATGGTGCTCGCCGTGCCCATGGTCATGCAGGTGCCGTAGCTGCGCGCGATGCCGGCCTCGACGTCGACCCAGTCCTTGTCGGAGATTTTTCCGG
>Ga0193726_1000834_pt1 | contig 28106 bp, 26 predicted proteins | sample H2c1metaG_FD_144928 | JGI IMG/M metagenome (GOLD analysis project Ga0193726, IMG submission 144928) | Soil microbial communities from a riparian zone of the East river system, Colorado, United States - H2c1 | ecosystem: Environmental > Terrestrial > Soil > Riparian zone | place: USA: East River...
CGCGGCATGCCGCGCTTGCCCTCGATCGACTCGATCATCGCGGACTCTTCGCCGCAGATGTACGCGCCCGCCCCGCGCCGAAGATGGATCGCCGGGAGCTTGCACGGCGGATTCGCCTGCAGCGCCGCGATTTCCTTTTCCAGGATCGCGCGGCAGCCATGGTATTCGTCGCGCAGGTAGATGTAGATCTCCGCGATATCGACCGCCCAGGCCGCGATGAGAGCGCCTTCTATGAAGCGGTGCGGATCGCGTTCAAGATACCAGCGGTCCTTGAAGGTGCCGGGTTCCCCTTCGTCGATGTTGATCGCGCACAGCCGAGGTGCCGGCTCCGCGGCGACCGATTTCCATTTGCGCCCGGTGGGGAAGCCCGCGCCACCAAGGCCGCGCAGGCCCGAGCTCTCCATGACAGCGATCACGTCTTCGCGCTTCTTCTCGCCGTTTATGCACGACTTGGCGAGCGCATAGCCGCCTTTGGCGCGGTAAGCCGCGTAGTCGACGTAGGCAGGACTCACGATGCTCATGTGCGGATGCGCGCCGCTCGAACCGGGCGCGGGATGCTTTACCGCCTTCGCTTTCACGAGCGCGGTGATTTGTTCGACAGTCGCATGCGGCAAGGGGTTCTGGCCGACGACGGCGGCAGGAGCAGTTTCGCAACGGCCGATGCAGGGCGCGTGCAGTACGCGTACGTCCTTGCCGAGAATTCCGGGGAGTTTTTTTAGCAACTCGCCTGCTCCGGCCATCTCGCAGGCGATGGAGTCGCATACGCGCACGATGATCGCCGGCGGGACAGCATCGCCTTCCTTGATCACGTCGAAATGATGGTAGAAGGTCGCGACCTCGTAGACCTCCGTCATCGAAAGCTTCATCTCGTCGGCGAGCGCGACCAGGTGCGCGGCCGAGAGATGGCCATAGCGATCCTGGATGCGGTGCAGATACTCGATCAGCAGGTCGCGCCGGAGCGGCGCGTCTTGCAGGAGAACCCGCACTTCCTCGCGGGCCTTGGGGTCGACCCTGCGCCCCTTGGGAGTACCACGCACCCGCGCACGTTTTGCGGGCTGCTGTTCTTTCGGAGGTGCCGAAGAGGCTCGGTCATTCATGAACCCATTTTACAGCCGGGGTAGCGGTAAAAGCTTGACAGGCATCAATAATTCCGAGGCATGGAATCAGGTGCCGGTGGTGGAGAACACCACCCGTCGCGCAACGACGAGTGGCGGGCCAACGGATTTACTTGAACAGGATCCAGGCCTTTCCAGCGTGAAAAATCGCGGGCTGCGGGAGCGCGCGGTCGCGAAGTGACCTGAGTCGGAACGGCACCGGCTTGCGCGTCCTCGATCGAAATTCACCGCCTCATCGGTTCTTGGGGCTGTACTGCTCCACCGACGCCTTGGCCTCGACGTTGCCTGCGCGCGCCGCCTGCACCATCTTCACCAGGGTCTCGAAGTCGTAGCAGGAAAGCAGGTGCGGCCGCTCCCGCTCGATGTACATGCGGATCGCTTCGGCTTCATCCTTCGCGCCGGCAATGATCTTTGCGAGCGGCTGGCTTGCGCCATAGAGCATTCCGAGCGCGCGCAACGCGGTCGCGAGCGCTTCCGCGTCCACCGGGGATGGGTCGGAGGGGCTGTTTGCCATGCGCCGTCGCTGCGATTGAACGCGCCTCGCATTACGCCACAATCGAATGCTAGGCCTCCGCGTCGCAAAGTCAACCCGCTCAAGCGCTCGCATCGGGGAAGCTGTCCGCAGCGGCCCGCCGGAAACTTGAACCGGGAATCAGGAAACCGCTTTTTTGCGTTCGCGTGACACGAGCGTGACGACCGTGACCAGCTCGAGAGTCAGGGTATCGACAAAATCGGAAGGATACCCGGCTTCCATCAGGGCCCATTTGATGCGGTTGCCGAGACGTGCCTTCTTGTAGATATTGAGGCTTTGGGAGCGCGCGAAACTCTCGATGCGAGCAAATATCGCGTCATGTGTTTTTCTCAGCCGGTCGGCCGCTTTCTTCGCGGGGACGCCGACCCCGGAAGGCGGAAGCCGCCTGACCAGGTCGGCGACGATTGAATCGGCGAACTCGTCGACCTCTTTGCTTTTGAACCAGTCGAGAATCATGGTGTAGCGCGACCGTGAAAAACAAATTATGGCACACGCAGGGTCGCCGGGTGTTCCGTGCCTTTTCACTTTGCTTCGCTCCCGCACCACGCACGCCACATGCGCCGATAAGCGTCCTCCACATCCCGCGCAAATTGCGGCTCGTTCATGAGCGGCGAGGCTCGCATCCGTCCGCGCAGAGTTCGACGAAGCTCCGCAAGGCTCTCCCGGTCTTCGGCGTACCTGACCGCGAGGCGGACGTAGTCCTCCGGGCTCGCCGCTATCCAATCGCTCAGGCCGAGCGTCGCCAGGATGCTTGCGGTGCTCCGCGATATCGGCCGGGTTCCGGGGGCCGTGATTATGGGCACCCCCATCCAGAGCGTATCGCAAGTCGTGGTGCCGCCGCTGTATGGTGTGGTATCCAGCGCCACGTCAACGTCATCGAACGAGCGAAGGTATTCGGCACTCCCTACACGCGGAAGAGTCGCGATCCGGTTCGCGGCAATTCCCGCCCTCTCGAAATCCTGGATCAGTCCGCCCCGGATCGGGCCTTGCGGGATCCCGGCAAAAACGATCCGGGAGTCAGGCAACCGAGTCAGAATCTCGGCCCACAACCTGCGAACCGTCGGCGAGAGCTTCACGGCGTGGCTGAACGATCCGAATGTGACGAAACCGTTGCGCCTGAACGGAGGCACTTCGGAACAATCGATCGAAACCACAGGGCGGTAGCACCATTGGCTGTTGGGAAGCCGGACAAGGGTCTCGGTATGAAACCGATCGGTCATGCCGGGCGGATCCGTGTGCCGGTCGCAAAGACGGTACTGGATCCTCGTCATACCGGTCGTACTTAAATATCCCAACCACGTAACCTGTACCGGCGCCGGCTGCTGCGCAAAAACGGGGAGCCGAAAAAAGCCGCTATGTCCCGACAGATCGACGAGAATATCGATCCCGTCGCGGTTGATCGTCTCGGCCAGGCCGCCATCGGACAGCGAAGTCGCGTCGCGCCACACGTCCGCATGCGCCTGCACCTGCCGCGTGAAATCATCCACCGTGTCGCCGGTCCAGTAGCAAAAGATCTCGCAGGCAGACCGGTCGTGCCGTTCGAACAACGGGATTGCGAAAAACGCGACCGGATGGAAGTTGAAATTGCCCGATACGTAGCCGATGCGAAGACGCCGCTCCGGACTCCTGGAATTGCCGAACGGCTCGAATCGCCGCGCAATGGCTTTTTCGAGCCGCATGCCGAAATCCTTGTGCCTGAAAAAAAGAGCTTCGTCGGAAATCTCGTCCGAGCAGGTAAGCACAAACAATTCAGTGGATTCGATGTCGAGCCGGCCTGGGTCGAGCTTGCGCCCGACGCCGAGGACTTCCAGGGCTTCGGGGATGCGGGCCTGGCCTCTGAGAACATTCCCGAGCAGTCCGTACGCAGGTACGAGCCCGGGATCGATCGCGATCGCGTGCCGCAGCGCGGCTTCCGCTTCGGAAAGTCTGCGCAGTTTCCACAGCACGCCTGCGTAGTTGAACAAGACCTCGGCCCAATCCGGCCGTTGTTTCAGCGCCCTTTCCAGGGCGCTTACGGCCGCGGCCAGGTCGCCCCGCGATTCGTACAGATTGGACAAGACGACCTGCGCCTCTGGAAACTCCGGCTTGCGATCGAGCGCCGCCCGAATCAGAGGTTCAGACCGCTGGAGATCTCCACGCGCGCACAGCACCTTGCCCAGGTTGTAATTGGCGTAGGCATCGCGCGGATCGATCGCAAGAGCCGCCTCATACGATCCGATCGCCGCGTCGATGTCGCCGGCGGCCTCCAGTCCTATGCCGAGATTGAGATGGGCTTTTGCGTAGTCGGGAGCGGCAGCCACGGCCTTGCGGTACTGCTCGCAAGCTTCATGCAGCTTGCCCGCATCTTCCGCCTTGTTGCCGTCGGAAATCAGCGCGTCGGCGAGGTCGTTCGCGCGAGCCACGTGCCGGCCAGCCGGCTACTTCAGCACCGACTTCAACAGCTTGCCCATCTCGGCGGGATTTTTCGTGACCTTGATGCCGCATTCCTCCATGACCGCTAGCTTTTCCTGCGCGGTACCCTTGCCGCCGGAGATGATCGCGCCGGCATGTCCCATACGCTTGCCGGGCGGCGCGGTGACGCCGGCGATGAAGCCGACGACGGGTTTCTTCATGTTCGCTTTGACCCAGCGCGCGGCGGTCTCTTCGTCGTCCCCGCCGATCTCGCCCACCATGATCACCGCGTCCGTTTCCGGATCGTCGTTGAAGAGCTTCAGCACCTCGACGTGCTTCATGCCGTTCACCGGGTCGCCGCCGATGCCCACGCAGGAGGACTGACCCAGACCGAGCTCCATCAGCTGGCCGACCGCTTCGTAGGTCAGCGTGCCCGAGCGCGACACCACGCCGATGCGGCCTTTCTTGTGGATGTGGCCGGGCATGATGCCGATCTTGATTTCGTCCGGCGTGATCAGGCCGGGACAGTTGGGCCCGATGAGCTTTGTCCTCTTCCCCCGCATCTTGTACTTGGTGCGGATCATGTCGCGCACCGGAATGCCCTCGGTGATGCAGATGACGAGGTCGAGATCGGCTTCGATCGCCTCGTCGATCGCCGCTGCGGCGAAGGGCGGCGGCACGTAGATCACAGAAACGTTGGCGCCGGTGCTCTGCTTGGCTTCCTTCACCGTCGCGAAGATCGGGATGCCTTCGTAGGTTTCGCCCGGCTTTTTCGGATTCACGCCCGCGACGTAGCAGTTCTTGCCGTTGGCGTACTCCTTGCCCATTTTGGTGTGGAACTGACCGGTCTTGCCGGTGATGCCTTGGGTCATCACCCGGGTGTTCTTGTTGATCAGGATGGACATCAGTTCCTTCCTTTCGACGCCGCTACGACTTTCTGCGCCGCATCCGCCATGTTGCTGCCGGAGATGATCGGCAAACCCGACTCCGCAAGAATTTTCTTGCCGAGGTCGACGTTGGTGCCTTCCAGCCGCACCACCAGCGGCACCCGCAGGCTCACCTGCTTCGCCGCCGCGACCACGCCCGCCGCGATCACGTCGCACTTCATGATGCCGCCGAAGATGTTGACGAGGATCGCCTTCAGATGCGGGATGCGCAGCATGATCTTGAAGGCCTCGGTGACCTTCTCGGTGGTGGCGCCGCCGCCGACGTCGAGGAAGTTCGCCGGCGCGCCGCCGTAGAGCTTGATGATGTCCATGGTCGCCATCGCCAGCCCCGCTCCGTTTACCAGGCAGCCGATGTCGCCGTCGAGCTGGATATAGTTGAGGTCGTACTTCGAGGCTTCGACTTCCTGCGGGTCTTCTTCGTCCAGGTCGCGCAGCTGTTGCCACTCCGGGTGGCGGAAGCCCGCGGTGTCGTCGAAATTGATCTTGGCGTCGAGCGCGACGACCTTGCCGTCTCCGGTGAGGATGAGGGGGTTGATCTCCGCGAGACTGCAATCGGTCTCGTCGAAGGCCTTATACAGCCCTTTCAATATGGTTCGTGCCTGCGGCACGCTTGCCGCCGGGATGCCGATTTTCGCAGCGATGCCGTCCGCCTCGGCATCTTTCAGTCCCGTGCCGGGATCGATGAACACCTTGTGGATCTTCTCCGGCGTATGCGCGGCGACCTCCTCGATGTCCATGCCGCCTTCGCTCGAGGCCATCAGCGCGACGCGCTGCGTGCCGCGGTCCACCACCATGCCGACGTAGAGCTCTTTCTTGATGTCGGCGCCTTCCTCGATCAGGAGCCGCCGCACCTTTTGCCCTTCGGGTCCTGTCTGGTGCGTCTTCAACATCATGCCGAGGATCTTCCCTGCCCACTCGCGCAACTCCTCCGGCGATTTCGCCACCTTCACGCCGCCGCCCTTGCCGCGGCCGCCGGCGTGGATCTGCGCCTTGACAACCCATACCTTTCCCCCCAATTGCTGCGCGGCTTTTACCGCTTCTTCGACCGAGAAGCAGGGAACGCTGCGGGGTGTGGCGACACCGTATCTCCGGAGGATTTCCTTGGCCTGGTATTCGTGGATTTTCATATTTGTTTTCTACGCCGATTCGGATGACGGATTGTTCTGCGGCGCTCTCAGTCGCGCATTGATGGGGATCAAGCCAAAAGCATACCCTAGCGCCGGGAGCGACCGCTACGCGGTGCTAGAATCGCCCGGTCCACCGAGGAACGAGGCGCCACAGGATGAAATACGTGCTCGCGCTCGATCAAGGCACCACCAGCTCGCGCGCGATCGTTTTCGACGAGCACGGACGCTTGCGCGCATCAGCGCAAAAGGAATTCCGCCAGATCTTCCCCCAGCTCGGCTGGGTGGAGCACGACCCGGAAGAAATCTGGCGCTCGCAACTCACCTGCGCGCGCGCGGCAATGAAGAAGGCGAAGCTCGAACCCGGACAACTCGCCGCCGTCGGCATCACCAACCAGCGCGAGACCGTCGTGGTGTGGGACCGGCGCTCGGGCAAACCGGTGCACAACGCCATCGTGTGGCAGGACCGGCGCACTGCCGCACGCTGCGAGGCCATGAAGAAGGAAGGCCTGGCCGAGACCATACGCGCGAAAACCGGGCTCGTCATCGATCCGTATTTCTCGGCCACCAAGCTCGCCTGGATCCTCGAAGGCATTCCCGGCCTGCGCATACACGCCGAGCGCGGCGAGCTCGCCTTCGGCACCATCGACACCTGGCTCGCGTGGAAGCTCTCGGGCGGCAAGCTGCACGTCACCGATCCCAGCAATGCCTCGCGCACCATGCTCTACGACATCCACCGCGGCGAATGGGACGACGATTTGCTGCGCCTTTTCAACGTACCGCGCTCGATGCTGCCCGAGGTGCTGCCTTCCTCGCAAATCTATGGCACCAGCGTGAAATACGCTCTCGGCGCCGAAGTGCGCATCGCGGGCATCGCCGGCGACCAGCAGGCGGCGCTCTTCGGCCAGGCCTGCCACGAGCCCGGCATGGCGAAGAACACCTACGGCACGGGATGCTTTCTCTTGCTCAACACGGGCGACAAGGCGATCGTTTCGCGCAACGGCCTGCTCACCACCTGCGCGGCTCAAACCGGCGCGAAGCAGTACGCGCTCGAAGGCAGCGTGTTCATCGGCGGCGCGGTGGTGCAGTGGCTGCGAGACGGCCTGCGTCTCATCCGCAAATCGGCGGACGTGGAGAAACTCGCCGCGAGCGTTCCCGATTCCGGCGGCGTCTATCTCGTGCCGGCCTTTACCGGCCTGGGCGCGCCGCACTGGGACCCGTATGCGCGCGGCACCGTCGTCGGTCTGACGCGCGGCTCGAACGCGGGCCACATCGCACGCGCAGCGCTCGAATCGATCGCGTTCCAGTCGGCGGAATTGCTGCAGGCGATGCAAGCCGACTCGGGCGTGCGCCTGACCGAATTGCGCGTGGACGGCGGCGCCGCGGCCGACAATCTGCTCATGCAGTTCCAGGCCGATCTGCTCGGCGTGCCTGTGGTGCGTCCGAAAGTGCTGGAAACCACCGCGCTGGGCGCCGCCTATCTAGCCGGCCTCGCGACCGGCGTGTGGAAAAGCCGCGAGGAAATTGCGCAGCAATGGAAGGTGGCAAAGCGCTTCGAACCGAAGATGAAACACGACGAATCGGAGCAGCGGATGGGAGAGTGGCGGCGCGCGCTGGAGCGCGCGAAGAACTGGCAGCGGGATTGATCCCGCTAGGCGGTACCGCCGACCGTCAAGCCGTCGATCCGTAGCGTCGGCTGCCCCACACCCACCGGCACGCTCTGGCCTTCTTTTCCGCAGGTACCGACGCCGGTATCCAGCGCGAGATCGTTGCCGATCATCGAGACGCGCGTGAGCGCGTCCGGCCCGTTGCCGATCAGCGTGGCGCCTTTCACCGGGTAGGTGACTTTTCCGTTCTCGATCATGTAGGCCTCGGAGGCGGAGAACACGAATTTGCCGTTGGTGATATCCACCTGCCCGCCGCCGAAGTTGACCGCGTACAGGCCTTTTTTCACCGAAGCCATGATTTCCGCCGGGTCCTTGTCGCCGTTCAGCATGTAGGTGTTGGTCATGCGCGGCATGACGACGTGCGCGAAGGACTCGCGCCGGCCGTTGCCCGTGACCGGCACGCCCATCAGGCGCGCGTTCATGCTGTCCTGCATGTAGCCGCGCAGCACGCCGTTTTCGATCAGCGTGTTGCGCTGCGTGGGATTGCCTTCGTCGTCGATGGAAAGCGAGCCGCGCCTGCCGGGCATGGTGCCGTCGTCCACGACGGTAACCCCGCGCGCGGCGACCTTCTTTCCGATCTTCCCGGCGAACGCGGAGGAGCCTTTGCGGTTGAAGTCGCCCTCGAGGCCGTGGCCGATCGCTTCGTGCAAGAGAATGCCCGGCCAGCCCGGCCCGAGCACCACGGTCATGGTGCCCGCGGGCGCCGGACGCGCTTCTAGATTGACCAGCGCCTGGTCGACCGCGTGTTTCGCGTACTCCTGCAGCCGCTCCTCGGTGAAGTGGCTGTAGTCGCTGCGCCCCCCGCCGCCGGCTGTGCCCTGCTCGCGCCGGCCGTCTTGCTCGACGATCACCTGCACCGAGAGCCGCACGAGCGGGCGAACGTCCGCGGCCTGCACGCCGTCGGACCGGGCGACGAGCACGACTTCGTACTCGGCGGCGAGACTGGCCATGACCTGGATGACGCGCGGATCGCGCGCGCGGCAGAGTTTCTCCAGCCGCTCGAGCAGTTTCACCTTCTGCGTGTCTTCGAGCGAGACCAGCGGATCGATCGGCTGATAGAGTTGCAGGCCCGAGCCCTTGCGCACCGCCACCGGATGACGGTTGCCGCCGCTCGCCGCGATCGCGCGCGTCGCTTTCGCCGCGTCCTGGAGCGCCGGCAGGCTGATTTCATCCGAATACGCGAACGCGGTCTTCTCGCCGGCGATGGCGCGCACGCCCACGCCCTGGTCGATGTTGAAGCTGCCCGACTTGACGATGCCTTCTTCCAGGCTCCAGCCCTCGGAGCGCGCGTACTGAAAGTACAGATCCGCGTAGTCGAGGCGGTGCGAAAGCAGCGACCCGAAAACACCCGCGAGCTTGCCCGCTTCGAGATCGTGCGGAGCGAGCAGGAAGGACTGCGCGGTGGAGAAAAGCTGCTCGGGAGCGTTCATAAGCCTGAAGATGGGGACGGGTACACCGACATTCTAGCGCCGCACGCGAAATACCCGCATCGCTGCACGTGAAATGCCCGCACTACAGCACCCGGTGCGAGAGGACCGGAAGGCTCCGGCGCATGGTTGCCTGGAACATCGGATCGATGTCGACGACGAGCACCCCGGGCTCTGCGGCCCGCTCGGCGACGATCTTGCCCCAGGGATCGACCACCATGCTGTGGCCGTGTGTCTGGCGGCCGTTCAGGTGCTTTCCCCCTTGAGCCGGCGCGAGCACCCAGGCAAGGTTTTCGATCGCGCGGGCGCGCAGCAAGGTCTCCCAATGCGCGCGTCCGGTGGTCGCGGTGAAGGCCGAAGGCACGAGAATGATGTCCATCGGGGCAAGGGCGCGATAGAGCTCGGGAAAGCGCACGTCGTAGCACACCGAAAGCGCGATGCGTCCGAACGGCGAATCGATGGCGCAGGGTTCGGCGCCCGCCTCGATCGTGCTCGCCTCGTTGAAGCGTTCCGCCCCGAGCTCGAGCCCGAACAGGTGGATCTTGTCGTAGCGCGCGACGCGCCGTCCTTCCGAGTCGTAGACGAGACAGCTGTTTCTCACCTTGCCCGGGTCGGCGCACGCCAGCGGCACCGAGCCCCCGACGAGCCACACGCCGTGGCGCTTGGCCGTCTCGGAAAGAAACTCCTGGATCGGGCCGGCGCCGTCCTTTTCCCGCGCCGCCACCTTGTCGCCGTCGCGCATTCCGAAAATGCAGAAATACTCCGGGAGCGCGATGAGCTTCGCTCCCTGCCCGGCCGCCTGAGCGACGAGCTCGCCCGCCGCCGCAAGGTTCTCCGCGACCTTCGGCGTCGAGACCATCTGTACCAAGGCGACTTTGAATGAAGCAGGCATCGTCATGGACTTGACTGCTGCGCTTCCACGCTGCGCACGTCGGCTTTGATGGGCGTCACCACCGGTTTCGTCCAGGGGCCGGTCACGTGGTATTCGAATGCGAGAACCTGGCCGAGCGGATTCTTCAAGATCTTGTCCAGGATGAGGGCCCCCAGGCCCCAGACCGGATTCACGGCGAGAAGGACGATCGCGGAAATGCTGGCGCCCACCGAAGGCTCGACGCGCGCGTGAAGGTCCTGCGTCTCCTTGACGAGATCCACCTGTCCGTCCATGCTCACCTGCGCCGAAGGTCCCTTCATTTGGAAGTTCTTCGTGGTCATCGTGCCGTCGGCGATGTCCGCGGAGCCCGACACCAGATCGAAGGCGAAGCCACGGCCGAAAAGCTCTCGGAAATCGAGCGTGATCCAGGACTGCATGCTGAGGACCCCGATGAGCCGGCCGACGCCGGGCTCCACTTTCAGGAACTGTCCCTTCGTTGCCTCGAAGCCGAGATGCCCGGACAGGGTCGGATAGTCGATGGATTGCGGGCTTCCCGCCCAGCTCAGGTTTCCTGTCAGCGTCGCCGCTCCCCGCTGCACGGTCCTCGGATAGCCCAGGCGTTCGAGATACTTGCCGACATCGCTGACCTCGAGACTGATCTCCTTCAAATTGACATTCGGCCGCAACGCCGAGCTTTGCCACACGCCCTTCTTGACCGTGAGCGTGCTCTCAGGCCCGGTCAGCACCAGTTTTTCGATGTTCCAGTCGAGCGCCTGGTTGACCGCGATAAGCTCGAATCTGCCGAGGTTGTTGCCGTTCAGAACCAGACTGTCGGCGATGATGTCGAGGGCGGGCAAGTCGCGGGCCGGGGCGTCGTCCTTCCTTCCGGACACCGCCTCGGGCATGCTGAAATACCTCAGCCTCGCGACAATGCGCCCGCGGCCTTCGGGACGCCAGGCGATCTCTCCGGAGAGCTCCTTCGCCGTGATATTGGTGATCCACACCGTGCCGCTCGTGCCCGCGCGCAGGGCGACGTCATTCAAGCGCCGCCCGCCGAAATCGAGCGCGGAAATCTTCAGGTCGAGGGCCGAGGAGAACGACGAGCCGGCTCCGTCCTCGCCGCCGAATAACGCGCGCCACCGGTCCGCATCCACGTAGTGGAGATTGCCCTTCACGACGATGCCTTCGCGGTCGCGTAGCACCGCGGGCTCGTTCACACCGATCACGCCGCGCTCCACGACGTATTGCGAGCCCTCGCGCCGGCGCTGGACAATGGCGTCGACGGTGGGTCCAAGCGACACCTTGATCGTGTCCGTGCGCTGCGGCCCCGGGCTGACAACGCGCTCGAACCGCAGTGGCATCGGATCGACGGCGGCTTTTCCGAGCGGCGGCGGCAAGTCGGCGGCGATGCCGGTGAGCTGCGACTGAACGACAAAGCTCACAGGCCGCCCGCGGGCTCCGGTTATCGTGGCCTGCCAGGCCGCCGCACCGGAAATCTGGCGCAGCAGCGGCTCGCCCCAGGTGCGCGGGATCTGCGCCGCGTTTGCGGTTCCCTGAGCGTTGACTGCGATCATCCCGTCGGCGCGGGTCGCTACCGAAATCGTCGCGGAGCCGCCGAGAAACTGAGCGCTGAGCGTGCGAGCCGTGACGCCGGACTCGGTGAATTCGAATCGCCCGTTCGCGTGCGAGAAAGGAGGGAGCTCGCGGTCGGTTCTGATCTCGTTGTCGACGAGCTGGTAGTCGCCCGCCAGTTTGAACGTCTCCGGATTCCGGATCGGGATGTCGAGCTGGAGTGCGAGGCGCCCCTTGCCCGTCGCGCTCATGCCTTCGGTGACGCCGTCCAGCGTTCTCGTCACCGGGCTCTGGGCGATGAACCGGAGGAAATCGCTCGTCTGGTCCTCGGCGCGAACCTCGACTGCCACGTGTACGTCCCCGTGAAACAAATCGGGAATGCTCGCTCGCACGCTGCTTGCCTGAACATCGAGAACGGCCGCTTTCGAGGCGACAATGCGCATGCTCTTGCCTTCGAAAATGAGATCGGCAGAAATGCCGCTCACCTGCGGCCAGCCTTCGGCGTAACGCAAGTCGGCATCGGTGACTTTCGCGATAACCTGGAAAGTGCCTGAACCGGGTTCCTCGAACGGAAATTTCGCGAGATCGCCCTTGAGCCGAAGCCTCACGTCGTTCGAGTAGCCGCCCCGGATCGAGGCCTTGAGATACTCCACGACAGGTGCGGGGAGCCAGGGAACATAGCGGTATACGGCACGGCCGTCGGCTCGAGAAAAATTTCCGGTGAGGTCGATGACCTTTGGGCCGCCTTGCTTGCCCGAAAAACTGCCGGTAAACGTTGCGGCGAGGTCGCTGTTGGTGACCGAGACGTTGCGCAAACCGAACTCGAACTGATCCTGCGAGAGTTTCCAGCTGACTTGGCCGCTGAGCGAGTCGGTTTGCGCCAAACCGTCCGCCAGGATTCCGGGCAGTTCGACTACGACCCGCCCCGAGCCGAGCACGACGTTGCCACCCTTCTCGCTTGCTTCGAACCGCCCGGTAAGCCCTGAGAATCCGGGGATGCTGTCCTGGGCGCGCGCAGCGAGTTTGCTGAAACTTCCGCGCGCGCTGTAATGCTGCGGATCCTCCACCTCCCCGGTCCAGGTGACCGACAGCTTGTCGATGCTGCCGCGCGGGTCGGTCGCGGCGAGACGCGCGCGCGTGGCTTTTGGAAACGGCAGATACTCTGCGAGTTTTGCGAGCGGTTCCAGTTCGATCGCATCCGCCTCGATCTCGCCTTTCGGCGGTGTTTGGCCCTCGGCAGGCTGCAAGCGCACCCGGAAATCGGCGGGCGGGACCTCGATGCCCGTTCCGGTCTTGAGCGTGAGCTTGCGACCGAAGACCTCGAAACTTTTTCCGGCGTGCTGACTCGCACCCAGCCGTCCCTGCAGGTATTCCAGTTCGAGCGGCGGCAGGTCCTTTGCCACGCGCATCGCCACCTGGGAAAGCGCGACGTCGGCCGTGACCTCGGTGGCGCTCTTGCCGCGCAGATTGAGCCACAGGCGCACGCCGCCTTTGCCTGAACGTATGTCGAACGGATAGTCAACCCAGCGCCGCCAGGCGACGAGATCCGTGTATTCGAGCTCTGCGAATACCTGTCCGGTCCAGGTGTCCAGGTCGCCGATCTCCCCGCCCCGCAGCTCTCCGCGCACATCGAGTGCCGAAGCGAGCGCGGCGGGCGGTTTCGCCCTGAGTGCGAAGCGGTGCCCGAGGAAGCCGTTGCGCAGGACAAGATTGAGCGCCGGCAACTCGAGCAGCGGCGCCCCGCGCAGCTTGTCGTCCCAGCTGACGCTCGCGTCGCGAATGACGATCTCGCGCTGCGACAACACCCATTGCACCATTCCGGCGTCTCCCGTCTGACCGGTCTGCAGTTCGATGCCTGCGACCTGGAACTTGCCGGCCTCGTCTCGGCGGATTTCGAGCCTGGGCCGGTCGAAGACGAGCGAATAGAACCGCGGCGTTCCGATCAAGGCGGAAACCCAGGCTACCGTCGCTTCGACGGCGGGCAAAGTGAGCGCGGCGCGACCGTCGTGATCGAAGACGGTCACGTTGGCGAGCAGGAGCTCGGGACGCAGCCCTTGCCAGCCCGCTTCGATGGCGCCGATCGTGATGCGCTGGCCCAGCGCCTTCGATGCGTACTGCTCGATGTCGCTGCGGTACTCTGCGACTTTCGGGAGGATCCAGTAACGCAGGGAAAGCAAGGCTGCGGCAAAGAGGAAATACAGCGCGACCAGCAACCAGCCTGCGATGCGCGCGGCGACACGCCACCGGCTTTTCGGCGGAATCGCTTCGTCGATCGTGTCCTCGATCGCCTGCTCGAGTTGCTCTAGTTTGTGAAGCGGCTGGTCCAAGATTTCAGTGTGCTTATCGGAGTGGAAGTTCGGGCCGACCTTACGGCGGGCCCTGATCGGCAACCCAAGGATGAACGCGAGAGCATCGTCTCGCGACGACATCACCGGCAACGAAGTGACATCTTACCTGCAAGCCCTTGCTGCCGGGCGAAAAATGCGCCGGCAACTCCCTGAGCCTTCTCGGATTTTCATGCCTCCCCGGACGGTTTTTCGCCGCGCGGAGCGAGGGCACCCCGGGGCATTTGCGAAGGCGCCTGACGCGTTTCCGCTAGAATAAGCTTCTTTCGAAAGCTTCCCGGAGATTCCCATGTCGATGGCCGATCGCGACGGATTCATCTGGTACGACGGCAAGCTCGTGCCCTGGCGTTCAGCGACCACTCATGTGCTCACCCATTCGCTGCACTACGGCCTCGCGGTATTCGAGGGCGTGCGCGCCTACAAGACCGTCGAGGGGACGGCGATCTTCAGGCTGGCCGACCACACCGAGCGCTTGTTCAACTCGGCGCACATCTACATGATGAAAATCCCCTACGGCCGCGATGTTCTGATCGAGGCGCAGAAAGAGGTGGTACGCGCCAACAAGCACGAGTCCTGCTACGTCCGGCCGATCGTGTTCTACGGCTCGGAGAAGATGGGCGTGTCGCCGATCGGCGCCTCGGTGCACGTGGCCGTCGCGGCGTGGCCCTGGGGCGCCTACCTCGGAGCGGACGCGATCGATAAGGGCATACGCGTCAAGACCTCGTCCTATGCCCGTCACCATGTCAACGTGACCATGGCCCGCGCCAAGATGGCCGGGACCTATCCGAACTCGATCCTCGCGAACCTCGAGGCGACCCAAGACGGCTACGACGAGGGCTTGCTTCTCGACGTGGACGGTTTCGTCGCCGAAGGGTCGGGCGAGAATATCTTCATCGTCAAGGACGGAAAACTCCACGAGCCCGAGTTGACCTCGGCACTTTCCGGGATCACACGCGCCTCGGTCATCACCCTGGCGAACGAGCTGGGCTATGAAGTGATTTCCCGGCGCCTCACGCGCGACGACATCTACATCGCCGACGAAGCCTTCTTCACCGGCACGGCGGCCGAAGTCACACCCATTCGCGAGCTCGACGGGCGCACGATAGGCTCGGGCACGCGCGGACCGGTCACCACCAAGATCCAGAAACTCTTCTTCGACGTGGTCGCCGGCAAAGTCGCCAAGCACAAAGACTGGCTTTCGCCGGTCAACGAGAAGGTTTCGGCGCGAGCATCCAAAGAAAAAGCGTGATGGGGGCCAACGAACCGGCGAGCCGCGTCATCGAGGTCACCGAGACGGATCTTCCCTTGCATTGCCCCACGCCCAAGACGCCGGTGTGGTCTCTGCATCCCCGCGTGTTCCTCGACGTCGTCAAGGCGGGCCAGATGCTCTGCCCCTACTGCGGCACACGCTACGTCTATAAGGGCGGCAAGCCCAAGGGCCACTAGCGCGCCCTGTGCCGAAGATCCTCATCGTCGCGCCGAACTGGATCGGCGACGCGCTGCTCGCCCAGCCGCTCTTCGCGCGGCTGCGAAAGAAACTTCCCGGCGTCCTCATCGATGCGCTCGCGCCGCCGTGGACTGCGCCGGTTCTGCGCCGCATGCCGGAGATCGCCGAAGTCATCGATGCGCCGTTCGGGCACGGGGAGTTGAAACTCGCCGCGCGCTGGCGCCTGGGCCGGAGCCTGCGCTCTCGCCGCTACGACGAAGCGATCGTGCTGCCCAACACCTTCAAGTCCGCGCTCGTCCCCTTCTTCGCGGAGATCCCCCTCCGCGCCGGATTCGTGGGCGAGTTCCGCTACGGCCTTCTCAACCTTCCGTACAAACTCGAACGCAAAGAGCTTCCCCTGATGGTCGAGCGTTACGCGCAACTCGCACAGAAACCGGGCGCGCCGCCCGCGCGACCGCTGCCTGAAGTCAGGTTGCGCGTCGACGAGGGGAACCTGCTCATCACGCTTCACCGATTGGGTCTTTCGCGCGCGAAGCCGGTGGCCGCTTTCTGCCCGGGCGCCGAATACGGGCCCGCAAAGCGCTGGCCGGCGCGGCATTTCGCCGCGCTCGCAAAAAAACTCGCGGCGCAGGGCTACGCAGTGTGGCTGTTCGGGTCGGACAAGGATCGCGACATCGGCGAGGAAATCGCCCGCCTCGCCGGAGGCGCCGCGGTGAACCTGTGCGGGAAGACGGATCTCGCGGGTGCGATCGACCTGCTGTCTCTCGCCGAAATCGTGGTGAGCAACGACTCGGGGCTGATGCACGTTGCAGCCGCCGTCGGGCGTCCCGTGGTGGCGCTGTACGGCTCATCCAGCCCCGAGCACACCCCGCCGCTGTCCGCGAACGCCCGCGTGGTGCGAACCGGCATCTACTGCAGCCCTTGCTTCGCGCGCGAGTGCCCGCTCGGCCATTTCAAGTGCATGAACGAGCTCACGCCCGAGCGCGTGATCGGGGAAATCGCCGCCGTCGAAGCCGGAGTCCATTGACTTGGCCTCCGCTGCGATCATCCTCTTCGCCCACGGGGCGCGTGAACCCGAGTGGGCGCGCCCGTTCGAAATGATCCGCGACCGTCTGCACGCCTCCGGCACGCCGGTCGAGCTCGCCTTCCTGGAATTCATGTCGCCCTCCCTTGACGAGGCCGCCGCACGGTTCGCCCACAAGGGAATCAAGACCGTGGTGATCGTGCCGCTTTTCCTTGCGCAAGGCACGCATCTGAAACGCGAGCTGCCGGCGATGGTGGCGAAAATCCGGGAACGCCACGCGAAGACCGAGTTCCGCGTGACGCCTGCACTCGGTGAAGCGCCGGAGATCGTGGCCGCGATTGCGGAGTGGGTTCAGCGCGCCGCGCGCTGACGAAAAAAGAAGTGAAGCTGGCCGATAAGCCGGGTTCTGTCGTGGACAGTCATTCCTCTAGGCCCAAGGTTACCCCGGGGCTCAAGCCATCTACCCGCGGACTCGGCGAGCCGCGTCGTCGTCCGCCTATTTGATGTTGCTCCGGGTGGAGGTTGCCGCGTTTCACCCGTAACGCACGGCTTTTTAGCCGTGTGTCACGACTCGTCTCTGTGGCCCTCTTCGTCGCCTCACGGCGCCTGGGCGTTATCCAGCACCCTGCTCTATGGAGCCCGGACTTTCCTCTGGCACTGAAACACTTGCCAGCGACTGTCTAGCCAGCTTCGCCGGCGATTTTACCGCATCGCGATACCCGCGGCTTGACTTCGGGAGTGCCGCGGCGTAAGAACGATCAGGGAGTCGTGCTTCCGAGAGGAGAACTGGCATGAGACGCAGACTCTACTTCCTGTTGCCCGATCTGGGCAGCGCCGTTCAGACGGCGAACGATCTGCTGCTCGCGCGCATCGAGGATCGGCACATGCATTTCCTCGCGAAGCGTGGAATGCCTCTGGGCAAATTGCACGAAGCGAACTACCTGCAGAAGTCCGACGCAGTGCATGGCGCCGAGCTCGGGTTCGTGATCGGCGGTGTGGGCGGATTCCTGCTCGGTATTTACATCTATCTCACGCCACCCGAGGGCATCGCGCTGCAGCTTGTCACGGTGCTGATCGGAACGGTTATCGGCGCGGTCTTTGGTGCCTGGGCGGCGAGCCTCGTAGCGATGTCCGTGCCGAACTCGCGGCTGAAATCTTTTCAGAAGGAGATCGACGCCGGCAAGATCCTGTTGATGGTCGATGTGCAACCCTCGCAAATCAGGGATCTGCGGGATCTGGTCAGCCGCCGCCATCCGGAAGCCGCGGCACGCGGCATCGAAGCTACGATGCCGGCGTTCCCGTAGCGAAGAACAGGGCATCGGAGGCGCGTCCTCCACTCTTGCGACGGGTCCCCACCCGCGCCGCCTATTTCCGCAGGACCGCCTCGCCCGACCGGCGAGGCCGGAATTGCGCGCTGTCGTCGTAATAGTCCTCAAAGGCGTTGGCCGATTCCCATCCGGGAACCCCGAGGATCGGCAGCGGCGGCAGGCTCCGGGTCGATGCGAGGGCTTGCTTCCGGGAGAAGTAATCGGCCGCGCTCGCGTCCAGCTGCGAAAGTTGCCGCGCGAGCGGCGCCTCCAGGAGATCGGTTGTCGTATCGACGATCAGGGCTTTCGCCGTGACTCCCTTGTAAGGCTCAAGGGCTTTTTCGTAGATGGCGTGGCCGAACACGTAGAATCGCATGGATCCGAGCACGTCCGCGCGACGTTTCCAAAAGAGCTCCTTCCACTTCGCATCGCGCAACAGATCCGGCAACTCCGCCTCTGCCGCGGCGACCACGATCCCGCCTTCGTCGAATAGCGTCAGCACGTCGCGCGCCGTACCTCTCAACCGCTCGCCGCGACGCGACTTGATCTCCTCGTAGTGGTGCCTGTTGAGAACCGACTTGGTTTTCGGAAAGGCGAGCCACACCAGCGCATTGAAGAGGTCATGCCAGTTGTCGAGGCGCGTCTGTACCTCTCCGGTCTCGAAGACGCGGACTTCATACTGCGCCGAGAATTCCGGGGAAGGCGCAGCCGGCAGCACGAAACGGATCGGCGCGGCGCCGCCGCTCATCACCGATGGAGCTGTCAGGGCGTTGAGTTCCTCGTGCCGCGGAAAACGGTCCGACGGGAGCCTTTCGATCAGGAGCCTGAGCGCTGCAAAGATCGGCGCATCGAGGGCGCGGCTCCAAGGGCCGGCTGTCATTCTTCCGCGAGCCGCCATCCCACGGCTTCGCCCGCCCGCAGAGGAACCATGGTCGCCGCACCGAGCGGGATCTCGCCGGGCACCGTCCACGTTTCTTTGCGCAAGGTGAGCGAGCCCGCGTTCCGCGGCAACCGGTAGAAATCGGCGCCGTAAAAGCTGGCAAAGGCTTCGAGTTTGTCGAGCGCCCTCGCCTGCTCGAAGACTTCCGCGTAGAGCTCAATCGCCGCATGTGCGCTGTAGATGCCCGCGTGTCCGCACAGGGTCTCCTTGTCGGAGCGCGCGTGCGGCGCGCTATCGGTGCCGAGGAAGAATTTCGGATTGCCGCTCGTCGCCGCGCGCACGAGCGCGAGGCGATGTTCTTCGCGTTTGAGCACCGGCAAGCAGTAGTAATGCGGCCGGATGCCGCCTGAGAAAAGCGCGTTGCGATTGTAGAGGAGATGGTGCGCTGTGATGGTGGCGGCGACATGAGGTCCGCTCGCGAAAACGAAGTCCACCGCTTCACGGGTCGTAAGGTGCTCGACCACGACGCGAAGCCGCGGGAAACGGCGGGTAATATCGGCGAGTACGGTTTCGAGAAACACGCGCTCGCGATCGAAAATGTCCACACCGGGTGTCGTGACTTCGCCGTGGACGAGCAGGGGCAGCTCGATTTCCTCCATGGCTTCGAGCGCCGGGTAGGCGCGCTCGATCCGGGTCACGCCCGCCGCTGAATGCGTTGTCGCGCCCGCCGGGTAGTACTTGACGCCGCACACGAATCCCGAACGCTTCGCGCGCGCGATCTCCTCGGGGCCGGTACTGTCGGTCATGTAGAGGGTCATGAGCGGCTCGAACTTCGAGCTCTTCGGAAGAACGCCCAGGATGCGGCCCCGGTATGCGGCGGCAAGCGCGGTGTCGGTCACCGGCGGCTTGAGATTGGGCATGACCACCGCGCGCGCAAAGGCGCGGGCGGTGTGAGGAAGCACGCTTGCGAGCGCAGCACCGTCGCGGAGGTGCAGGTGGCAGTCGTCCGGCCGGGTGAAGGTCAGGGATTGCACGGAATCAAGGCCGTCCGGTGTTCACGCCGCGCGAGATCTGAAGAGCTCGCTCGTACACCGCGTTCTTTTTCGCCCCGGTGAGCCTGCAGGCGAGCTTTACCGCCTGCGCAAGCGGCAGCTCCGCCAGCAGCGTGGCAAGCGTGCGTTCCCAATCGACGACAGCTTCCTCGTCGCCGACAGCAGCTGCCTCGACGAGCAGCACGAATTCGCCGCGTTGCCGGTCGGCATCCGAACGCAGCCAGGTCGCGGCATCGCCGAGGCGGCACCGGTGAATCTGTTCGAACATTTTGGTCAGCTCGCGCGCGATCACGAGAGCCCGATCGGACCCCAGCGTTGCAGCCATGTCCTCGACGCATTCGACGATCCGATGAGGTGCCTCGTAGAGGACCAGGGTATGCCGGATCCGATTCAAGGCCCCGAGCGCCTTGCGCCTTGCGCCGGCCTTTACCGGGAGAAAACCGGCGAACAGAAATGGTCCGTCCTCGATACCCGCTGCCGAGAGCGCAGTCACCGCGGCGTTGGGACCGGGAATCGGGACCACCCGGAATCCGGCGGCGCGCACTTTGGCCACCACCGTCGCGCCGGGGTCGGAAACGCCGGGCGTTCCGGCGTCGGTGACCAGGGCAATGTTTCGTCCCCGCGCGAGCTCCTCGACGATCCAGTCGGCGGCGCGACGCTCGTTGTGCTCATGCACGGCAACCAGTTTTCCCCGGACATGATGGTGCTCGAGCAGCCGTGCCGTGACCCGAGTGTCCTCCGCGGCAATGGCATCGGCGCCAGCGAGCGAATCGATGGCGCGCTGGCTGAGGTCATCAAGGTTCCCAATGGGCGTGGCCACCACATATAATTGGCCTGCCCCGCTCGGGCTCCCGACATGCTTCCCGGTCCTCGCACCCAATTCTGCTTCGCTCTGATTTTGTTGAGTCCGGCATTGTGCGCGGCCCTCGACAATCCGGCAAGCCGGCCCCCAGGCGAACGGCCGTCCATCGGCCTGCTGCTTCCGCTCAATGCGCCGGAGTTTGCGCGTACGGCCGAGGCCGTGCGTCTGGGTTGCCAGGCAGCGCTCGGTTTCTCGGAGAATCGCCAGTCCCTGCAGGTCGTGCGCACCGATGCTCAGCCGGAAAGCATCCTCGCCGAGTACGAAGCCGCCGTGCAGCGGGGCGCCGGAGTGATTGTCGGTCCGCTGACCCGCTCTGGAGTCACCGCGCTCTCGGCGTCCGGCCGCGTCAGCGTGGTAACGCTCGCCTTGAATGTCGCGGAGAGCGACGCGCCGCTTCCGCCGCGTCTGTACACCTTCGGGCTATCCTTGGAGGCCGAGGCGCGCATGGTGGCGCGCATGGCCCATGCGCGCGGCCTGCGCGATGCCGCGGTGGTGCAGGCATCGACCCTGCTCGCCAGGCGCCTGAGCCGGGCCTTCGCGGACGAGTGGTTCTCGCTCGACGGACGGATCAGCGACGTGCGGGAGTTCGGCCAGCAAGCCGACCTCGTCGAGCTGCGGCAGCGGCTTTCGGATTCGCAGGCGCAGTTCGTTTTCCTGGCGGCGGAGGCCGGCCAGGCGCGGACGGTACGGCCGTACCTCAACAATCAGATCCCGGTTTTTGCGACCTCCCAGGTGAACGACGGCAAGAACGACCCGCTCATCAACGGCGATTTGAACGGCATCCGCTTCGTCGACATGCCCTGGCTGGTGCAGCCCGATCACGCCGCGGTCATGGTCTACCCGCGGCTTGAAAGCCTCTCCGCGGACTTGCAACGCTTTTACGCGCTCGGCATCGACTCGTGCCGCATTGCAAGCGAGCTCCTCGCCGGGCAGCAGCGCATCAATCTTGACGGGGTGACCGGAAGGATTTCCTATCGCGGCGGCAGTGCGCTCCAGCGCGAACCGATCCAGGCGGTGTTTCGTGACGGCGTGGGAGTTTCGCTCGAAAGCGCGAAATGAGAGCCGGCGACGAGGCCGAGCATGCCGCCGCAGCCTACTTGCAACACAAGGGCCTGGTACTGATCGAAACCCGATACCGCTGCCGCTGGGGCGAAATCGACCTTATTCTGAAAGAAGGGGATACGCTCGTCTTTACCGAAGTCAAACTGCGGCGCTCGAAAAGTTTCGGCGGTACCGCCTACAGCGTCGATCGGCGCAAACAGGAGCGGATCGTCGCAACGGCGCGCCACTACCTCGCGGGCAAGAAGGAGATGCCCTGCCGGTTCGACGTGGTGTTGCTCGAGCGGCTGGAACCGCCGCAGCTCGAATGGATACGCGACGCGTTTTCGGCCTGAGGCTCCGGCGCACGCCGGTGCGTTTCCCCGGCGTCGCCTCGCGCACCCGGGGCGATCGCGGAGAAGGTTACGGTAGAATAGTGTTCGTATGAAAGCCGTCACCGCCCGACCGGCCGAGGACAGCGTGGACCTGCTGGCGCGCATCCGCCGCCAATTCAACGACAGCGCCCAACTGAAATTGAAGGCGGTGGAGGCCCTCGCCGAGCCGATCGCCCGCGCCACGGAGATCATGGTGAAATGCCTGCTCGCGAACGGCAAGATTCTCGCCTGCGGGAACGGCGGCTCCGCCGCGGACTCCCAGCATTTCTCCGCCGAGCTTCTCAATCGATTCGAGCGCGAGCGCCCGGGTCTGGCCGCCATCGCCCTGACCACAGATACTTCCACCCTCACCTCGATCGCGAACGATTACGAATTCGAGCAGATTTTCTCCAAGCAGGTGAGCGCCTTGGGTCAGGCGGGCGACGTGCTTCTCGGAATTTCCACCAGCGGCAATTCGAAAAACGTTGCGCGCGCCGTCGCGGCGGCCCACGAGCGCGAGATGCGCGTGGTCGCCCTTACCGGTCGGGGTGGAGGGGAGATCGGCGCCTTGCTTACGCCGGAAGACGTCCACATCTGTATCCCTCACTCACAGACGGCCCGCATTCAGGAAGTGCACCTTCTCACCTTGCATTGCCTGTGCGACGGCATCGATTCGATGCTTCTGGGGGCCGAGTGAGAAGCCGCCTGGCATCGAGGCGATGGGCTGCGGTGGCGCTCGTGCTCGTGTCAGCCGCGGCGCTCCAGGCTTGCGTCGACGCTTTCATCGTCGGCGGCGCAGCGATGGGGGTCGTCCTCGCGGCCGACCGCCGCCAGTTCGAAGTGATGTTCGGCGATCAACGGATTGAATCCGTCGCTGGAAAGCGGGTGGACGATGTTCTCAAGGATCAGGGACACGTCAACGCCACCAGCTACAACTACACGGTGCTGCTTACGGGCGAAGTGCCCGCAGCGCAGGCAAAAACCGACGTGGAGAAGGCCGTCAGCGAAGTCCCTCGGGTGAAGAGCGTCGTCAACGAGTTGCAGATTGCCGGCGCAAGCTCGGCCGCATCGCGCAGCAACGATGCCTACATCACGAGCAAGGTCAAAAGCAATTTTCTTGGAAACGGGAAGTTCCGGCCTACCGACGTCAAGGTCGTCACCGAACTGGGCGTCGTGTATCTGCTCGGCCTCGTTACTCGGGACGAGGCGGATGCCGCGACCGAGATCGCGCGCGGTACGGGAGGCGTGCAGAAAGTCGTGCGGGTCTTCGAGTACTTCGTTCCGCCCGCCAACAAGTAGTGTCGGGCGCGAGCCCGCCTTAAGGCTTGCCAGCGGACGCCGACAGCATTCGCTCGATATCGGCGACCAGCCTGCGATCGTCGGGGGTGACTTCACTGCTGTAGGACGCTACCTTTTCGCCCGAGCGGTCGACCAGGTACTTGTGGAAATTCCAATGCGGCCGCTCGCCGGTCTTGGCCGCAAGCGTGGCGAAAAGAGGATTGGCGTGACCACCCACCACCTCGGATTTCGCGAACATCGGAAAACTCACGCCGTAGTTGACCTCGCAGAATTTGGCGATATCGCGGTTTCCTCCAGGCTCCTGGCCTCCGAAATCGTTGGCGGGGAATCCCAGCACCACGAGACCTTTTTCGCGGTAACGCCGATACAGCGCCTCGAGCCCCTCGTACTGAGGCGTGTATCCACATTCGCTCGCCGTATTCACCACGAGCAGCACCTTCCCCTGAAACTGGCAGAGCGGCGTGGCCCGGTCGGTCAGGCTCGGAAACGTGTGCTCGAGCAGCGGCGGGCACGCGGCCAGCACGGGCGAGGACACCAGGGCGGAGAGGAGAAATCCGAAAACAAAACGCATGTGCGCGGGCCCGAACGAGTTCCGACTAAATTACAGCCCGTGGAGCGTTCTGTCAAAGCCCGAGGCGCACCCGGCACCATCGGGTAAGATACCCGGATGGTCTCGCTCTGCTGCAGCGTAGTCTCGCTGCCTCCATTCCGCGCCTGGCTCGCTCGAGTTCATCAGTCTGTTTTCGGCGCCGGCGATCTCTCGCACTCCGGTACGAAATGAGTTCGACTGGAGTTCCGTTCGAGCACAAGATCTGCCCGCCTCAGGAGCTTGCAGTGCGGCTGCGCAGCTGCGAGCATCCTCTCGTGTTCACCAACGGCGTATTCGACATCCTGCATCGCGGGCATGTCACTTACCTCGCGGAAGCGCGCGCGCTCGGGACGACCCTTCTGGTTGCGATCAACAGCGACAGATCGGTGAAGCGTCTGGGTAAGGGAGAGGAGCGCCCGTTCAACCCGCTCGCCGACCGCATGGCGGTGGTGGCGGCGCTTGAGGCCGTGGATGTCGTTACCTGGTTCGATGAGGACACACCCCTTTCGCTGATCCTCGCCTGCCGTCCCGATGTTCTGGTGAAGGGCGGAGACTGGAAGCCCGGCGCGATGGTCGGAGCCACCGAAGTCCAGGGCTGGGGCGGGAGCGTTCATTCCATCGCCTTCAAGCACCAGCGCTCCACCACCGCGTTGCTAAAAAAAATCCTCGGGGCCTAGCGCGGGCTGCCTTTCCGCTCATTTGGCCGCGCGCTTTTCCTCAATCGAACAGTCCTTGAGCTCGCTGCCTGGAAAACTCTGGCGCAACTCGTTGAGTCTGGAAACGACCGCCTCGGGAACCTCCCTCACGGCAAAGTAGATCTTCTGCACCGGCGTTTCCCTGGGGCCGACCCGGGCGGTGCGCACCCGCTTCGTACGCAGTTCCGCAAGTCGCGCCTGTGCCGCTTCCTCGGTCTTGAACACGCCCAGGGAAATCGCGAACCGGAACTTGGGATCCTCTTGCACGACGAAGAAGTCTTCGACGCCGAGTTTTCGCAGTTCCGCGGCTTTTTGATTGGCCGCCTGGCGGTTGCGTTGCGGCGGCAAGAATACCCAGTAGCCGGCAATCTCTTCCTCACGGCGCTGGGAGAGTTTCGATCCAAGCGCGAGCGGCTCGAGAAGCTGTTGCACCCGCGGCACGTCCCCCAGGTTGAAGGCTCCCAGCTCCAGGCACGCAGCCAGGACAGGTTTGGGAGGCGTCTTGGCGCGCTCGACGGTTTGTTTGGCACGCTCGGCGGCGAGTGCGGCGAGTTGCTCGGCGCTGAGCACCCGTATCGCTTGCGGGTTGAGCTGCTGCCCCATCAACTGCGGCTCCTCCGACGCGGTGCCGAAATACATCCAGGCAAAAAAGCCGAGATTGGCGAGCACCAGCAGGAAAAATACGACTCTCACGGGTTTGCGGACTGCTTCCCTTCCTCGGCGATTCGGACCAGGCCTTCCAGGACGAGATTATCCACGAGCTTCCGGGGAACGCCGAGATGCGGGGCGATGCGGCTCGCGGCTCCGCCCGCGAGCACACACACCGCACCTTGCTCCATCGTCGCGAACGCCCGCTCGATCGCACCGGCTTGCGCGAGCAAACAGCCGGTCTCGATGGCATCTGCCGTATTGCGCGGCTCGTTGGTGAAGCGCCCTTTTGCCAGCGGCAGTCCCGCCGTGCAGTCTGCGAGCGAGCGTTTCATGAGCTCCAGGCCCGGAAGAATCGCGCCGCCGGTGAAAGTACCGTCGCTCCGCAGCACATCGGCGGTGGTCGCTGTCCCTGCGGTAACTACGAGGCAGGGTCCGCGGAGAATCGACCAGGCGCCGATCAGCGCAGCCCACCGATCGACCCCGAGCTGCTCCGGTTTGCCGTAACCGTTCGTCACTCCGCACTCGCGACGCTTCGCCACGACCCAGACCGGCACGACGGATCGTCGGGCAAAGAAGGTCTCCAGCCGCCGACGCACGGACGGCCCCGCGACGTTGGCGATCACGACCTTGCTGGTCGCTGCGATTCTCGCCCAGTTCTTCTGTGCTCTCGCCAGCTCCGTCACGGGAACGGCGCCGATGCGGTGCCATCCGCCGTTTTCGTGCAGTCCCCATTTCAGCCGGGAATTGCCGCAGTCGATCGCAAGTATCATTTGGCCCTGAGCGAAAGCTCGCCGCTATGGAAACGTTCGATCCCCTTGGACGAAGCGAGCATGAGCGCCCCATCCTCTGCCACCCCGACGACCCTGCCTTCCGCCACGCGACGATCGGCCTGCGATAGCGCGACCTGCCTGCCCTGCCAGGCGTGGCGTTGCAACCACTCCTCGCGAAACGGCGCGAAGCCCTCGAGCGAAAACTGCTCGAGGGCCGCGGCGATGGATTCGAGCAGCCCGACCAGCACCGCGCTTCGAGTCGGGACCGTATTGCTGTGGCTTGCCATGTCGGTTGCCGGCCTGCCGATTCCCTCGCGCGTCGAAGGATCCAGTCTTACATTGATGCCGACTCCCACGACTGCTGCGCTTGGACCCAAAGCATCTCCCGATAGCTCGATCAATATGCCACCGAGTTTGCGCTCCTCACAATACAGATCGTTCGGCCATTTGACGGTCACGCCGCCGGTACCCAGGCGCTCGAGCGCCTTCGCCGCAGCGACCGCCACAGCGAGGCTCAAGCCCCCCAGCGTTCCGGCACCGCCGGGAAAGCGCCACAAAACGGAGAACGTCAGGCTTCCGCCGACCGCCGAAACCCAGGAATTTCCGCGGCGACCGCGCCCTGCACTCTGATGCTCGCACACGAGCACCGCGCCGTGTGGCGCACCCGCCGACGCACGGTCAGCGAGAACGGTGTTGGTCGAGGGGCATTCATCGAGCACTTCGGCACAAAGCCCTGGAGAAATCGCTTTCAGTCGTGCCACGACCACGTCGGCCTCCAGCAGATCAAGAGCTTCTGCAAGCCGGTATCCGCGGCCGCGGACTTTGAACACGCGCAGGTCCAGCGCTTCGATCCGCTTTACAAGGTTCCTTACTCCGGCGCCGGAAAGACTCAATGTCTGCGCGAGCCGCCTGCCCGGGTGAAACTCGCCGTCGGCCAGAATGCGAAGCAGTGGAAAGTGGGAGGTATCCATGCGTGGAGCGGCAAGCAAAGTCCTTGCAAATACTAGCATCGGAGAACCGTATTCGCCGAAGACAGGAGCCGCGGGCGCCTGAACCCGCCGAGCAACCGGCTGCGCTCATCCGATTCTTCGGCTTCCAGGATGCACGCGCCAGAGAGATTCGTGAAAAAGTCACGAACATACAATCTTCGGATTCCGCTCCGTTAGATTGTGCACACGCCCTCGGGAATTTCCCAGAGCAAACGGAAGTCGCGAACTTGTTCGGCGATATACGGGATGATATGATGCCGTCATAGTTTTCACGCCCCAAAACGAAGAAACCTTCGAACGACGAAGAACAAACCGGGCGTTTCAGGTTGCCCGCCGGCCCAGCAAACGGCGGCTAAAACGGGGGAAACCCTCCCTTCCCCCGTTTTTTTTTGTCTGTTCACCTCCCCAGACATCACAGCGGTACGTCGCGGCAGTATCCGATGTTTATAATGTTCCCTCCCGGTATTTCACGTCATTCGACCGATTCGACGCATGCACCGACCGTGGCCCTATCCGCGAGTAGTTGCCCATCGCGGCGGCGGCGCGGTGGCGCCCGAGAACACGCTCGAGGGAATCCGCAAGGCGGCGGATATGGGCTTCGGCGGCGTCGAGTTCGACGTCATGCTTTCGTCCGACAAGATTCCAGTGCTCATCCATGATGAGACGCTCGAGCGCACAACCGACGGCCGGGGCGCCGTGGCCGACACGCCCCTTGCGGAGCTCGAGAATCTGGACGCGGGTTCCTGGTTCGGCGGTAAATACCGTGGTGCGCGCCTGCCCTCGTTCGAGCAGGCCGGGAAGCTGTGTGTCGAGCTCGGACTCTGGGCCAATGTGGAGATCAAGCCCGCGACGGGATTCGAGCGCGAAACGGCAGCCGCCGCCGCGAAGCTCGCGCGGAGCCTGTGGCGCGACGCCTCGCCCGCACCGCTGCTGTCGTCCTTTCAGCGGAGCTCGCTCGAGGTCGCACGCGCTACGGCGCCGGAGATCGATCGTGGATATTTGACCGATCGCATCGAGCCGGGTTGGGAGGCAGCCGCGCGCGCACTCGACTGCGTGTCCGTACATTGCAACTTCAAGTATCTGAGCGAGGCGCGGGCCGTTGAAATCCGGGCCGCCGGCTATTGGCTGCTTTGCTATA
>Ga0193726_1000835_pt1 | contig 28094 bp, 26 predicted proteins | sample H2c1metaG_FD_144928 | JGI IMG/M metagenome (GOLD analysis project Ga0193726, IMG submission 144928) | Soil microbial communities from a riparian zone of the East river system, Colorado, United States - H2c1 | ecosystem: Environmental > Terrestrial > Soil > Riparian zone | place: USA: East River...
CATCAGCCACAGCAGGTACTGGACGCTGCTCACCTTTCCGAGTGCGATGATCACGGCCAGCACGGCCGTCGTCGAGACGACGAGCGTCCGCGCGCGAGCCGCTGACGGCCGTTCGCCGGCGAGACCGCGCCACGCGCGGACGAACAGGACGCCGAGCAGCGCGATCAGCAGCAACGTTGAGGCGATGACGGCCGCGCTCGCCAGGCGTCCGACGACGTTGCCGGAACCGTAGCTGTAGACGACCGTGGACGATTGCGGATCGACCGCATGCCAGAGGCCGAGCACCGCGGCCGCCGTGCTCTCGAATTCGAGCGGCCGATCCAGGTGGTATCGAAGCATCCCGATCAGCCCGTCCGCGCCGCCGGAGAGAATGACCGGTGCGAATATGACGAGGCCGGTCAACGTCGCGGCAACGGCGGCGGTCGCGGCCTCACGGAAGCGGCGTTCGCGCACGAGATAGATTCCACACAAGATCGCAACGAACAGCGGCACAAACTTCGCCGCGCCGCCCGCGGCTGCCGCCAGTCCGAGCACAATCGGCCGTCGAGTGAGCGTCGACCAGCACATCAGGCACACGCACAGCGCGACGACCGCATCGTACCGCTGGAACGTCACCTTGCCGAGCGCAGCGACGCCGATCAGTCCCCAGATCGCAAGTTCTGACGGCTCGAGGCGATTTCCCAGCTCTGAGGAGATCCGGACGCAGCACCACAGCGCACCGATGAGGCAGGCGGCCATGAGCGCCTCGAACAGCGCCTCGTACGCCGCTTCGTTCGTCGTCAGGAGCGCTGGCGGCATCGCGGCGAGAAAGAAGCCGGGAGGGTATTCCATAAAGAAATCGCGATATGGCAGGAGCGGCCGGTTCATCGCCGGCGCGTGCACGTAGACGTTGTCGAACGGTCGGCCAAGCGTCGCGTTGGCGTAAGCAAAGTACCGCTGCAGATCGTCGCCGGTGCTCCTGAGCGACCCGGCTGCGCAGACGGCGATCACGGGCAGGAAGATCCACGGCGAGGCCCGGCGTGTCGGCTGGCTCACTGGCGCACAGCCTACCATCGCGCCGCGGCCGCGGTTGCGCTTCGGTCATCGCGCGTAGAACACTGTGCCATGCCTCCGAGGGTCCCCGCCGCGACACGCGCGGCGTTCGTCGCGTCCCTGCTGATCGCGATCGGATCGTGCACGGGCGGACACCTGCGGCTGCTCATCGGCATTCCGGTCACGGTCGCGGGCGCCGTCATGGCGTGTGTCGCGGTGCGGCGCGCGCGCGAGCCGCGCGATGTGCGCTCCGCGGACGTCATCTGCGTGCTGCTGTCGGCGATGGCGGCGGTCGGTCTCATCTCGCCGTCACCCGAAGGCCCGGCCGGTTACGAGATCCTGTATCGATCGCTGCCGGTTGCCGGCCTCGTGGCCGTGGGCGTGCTCGCCGCGGGCGACGCGGCCTGGCGCGGGCGCGCTGTGTGGATCACCGCCGGCATCGCCATCGCGCTCGCGGCATTCGCGCCACTCGCAGTGCCCGATCCGCGGATCGACGTGTGGGACTGGATCCAGACGTGTGCGCGCGCGCTGCTGCACGGCGTTCATCCGTACACCGTCCGCGCCGCCGATCCGATGGCGGGCGTCATGGATTTCGGATCGACGCCGACCGTCATGCCCTACATGCCGCTCGTCGTGGCGGCGGCGGCGCCGTGGGTGGCGGTGCTCGGCGACTGCCGCTTCGAGCTCGCCGTGTGCCTGCCGATCACGATTGCGCTCCTGCGCGCGGCCGGACGCCGCCTGCGCGTGGACGCGTGGACCATCGACGCCGTGACGCTGGCCTGGGTGCTGCATCCGCGCGCGACGCTGCTGGTGATCAAGGCGTACCAGGAGCCGCTGCTCGTCGTCGTGCTGGCAGTGTTCGTGTTTCTCGCGGCAAGAAAGGAAGACGGCGCCGGCGCGGCGATCGCGTTCTTTCTCCTGCCCGCGTTGAAACAGTACGTGGTCGCGCCCGTGCTCATCGAAGCCGCGTTCCTTCGGCGGCGGCCGGCGGCCATCGCGGCGGGCGTGGGCGTCGCCGTCGCGACCATCGCGCCGTTTCTCCTGTGGAACGCCGCCGCGACGATCGACGGCATGTTGTATCTGATGCGCGCGCCGATAGGTTTCCGCGCCGACAGCGATTCGCTCGCGGCGTTCGGCGCGCAGATCTTTGGCGTCCATCCGGCGCGCATGCTCGCCGTCGTCGCGCAGCTTGTGTCGGGGGCTGCGGCGTGGGCGGCGCTGCGGCGTCAGGGCCTCGGCGGCGTCCTGCTGGCGTCCGCCCTCTCGCTGATCGCGAGCTTTCTGTTCGCGACGCAGGCGTTCTTCAATTACTACTACTTCGTCGCGGCACTGCTGCTCTGCGCGGCGCTCGTCTTCGCGCGCGAGAGCGCGGGGAACGCGGAGGCTGCGGCGTAATGCAACCGGAGTCGATCCCGGCGGGATCTCGTAGGACGGCGCGCGCGATCCTCCGCTCGTTCGGCATCGGCGCGCTGACGTTGATCGCCGGCGGCGCCGGCCTCGTGATCTACGTCGCCGCGCTGTGCCCGCCGCACCGCGTGTGGCAACGCGTGCACGATGGCCGCACGAGCGTCGTGCTGGACAGCGGGTACCGGTACGCCACGGGCGCCGAGGCGATCTTCGTCTGCACCGTGCCGCACGCGGTCGGGTCGATCGTGGTTCACGAGGACATGGGCTGTTACTGCGCGCCGGCCGGGGTCAGCGCCGAGGCGCTGGGCCGGTCGCTGAACGGCGCCTGCACCGTGGATCGTCTGCGCGCGCTGCGCACGGACGAGACCGGTGCCTGCCGCCACGCCCACTGCGTCGATCCGGCCCGGCCTCATCGCACCCTAGAGAGCCGCAGGGACCGTTAACACACTCGCCGGGCGGGCGTCTTCTTCACCAGGAGAACGCACATGAACACACACCGCCTGCCGGTCTTCGCCGCCGTCGTCTGCGCCGCGACCCTCTTCAACGCGCGTCCCGCTTTCGCAGGACCGCCGCTGCTCTGCTTCCCGTTCAACATCGGGCACGCGCGTACCCTGCCCATGGGCGGAGACTCCTGGCGCGCCGTCGATCCGCAGTACGACGTGCAGCATTTGATCGACGACACGATCGCCCTGCTCGGCGCGGACACGCCGATCATCGTGCGGATGGAGACGCTGCGTCGCGCGACCGTCTACTCCGCGCTCAACCCGAAGACGGGCTACGCCCTCCTCGACGCGATCGAGAAACGCGCGAAGACGTCCACGCCCGACGCCGCGCTGTCGATGTTCGACCTGGGTTATCTCGCGGAAACGTTCCGGCAGGCGGCCATCAGCTTCCCTGGCGGAAATGCCGGCACGCTGCCATCGGTCGACCGGATCGACGGGTACGCGCTCGTGCAGAAGGCGCTGGCATTCCGCGCGGATCCGCAAATCGAATTCGCGGCGGCTGTCATCGCGTCGTCACCGCGGCGATCCGACTACGCGGATCACGTGCGCCACGCGCAGGCGGCGGCGAAAGCCGACGTGTTGATCGCGTCGAATCTGCCGACGCGGTTCCAGTAGGAATTACCCCTTCCACCGCGCTTTCGTCCCGCGCACGTCCACGTGCACGAAGGGCGGATGCGCGGTGGTCGCGGGATAGAACCCCATCCCGCCCTGGAGCGTCACAAACGCCGGCTCGGTGAGCATCTGTTCGATCGCGTCGTACAAATACTTCGCGTCGGCGACGTCGATCCGGCCGTCACGATTCAGGTCGTCCATCTGGCCGCTGACCTTCCTGTCGACGAAGATGTCGGCGGCGCTTCCCCACTGATGCATCGAGTAGAGCACGTCCCCGATCGCGTGGTTGTAGAACGGCGTGCGGTACGCGCTCATCACGTGGAGCGTCTCGACGTGAAACCCCAGCGCGTTGACCCGCTCGAGGATCGCCTCGAGCTTCAGCGGCAGCCGCTCGTCGATCACGACGTACTTCGGGTAGGTGTCGGTCGTGTCTTCCTTGCAGAGAAACTGCTCGAGACGGAAGTGCGGCGACACTTTCGTGCTCCGGTTCGCTTTCGTCACTTCAATGAATCCCGGCGGCGGCCGGTAGATCGGATTGCCGTTGAGGGGCGTCCCCGGATACGAGCCGATGCGGTACCCGTTCAGCAGTCCTCCGCGGACCTGCGAGGCCGGTACCGTCACGAACGCGTGCAGCGTGATCTCGTGGTCCGACGCGGTGACTTTCAGATCGTAGAGCCCGGCCTCGGCCGGCGCCTGCCAGACCCACTGGCGATCCGAATGGCGGAACACGTCGCCGGCGGCGGCCTGCAGGTTGTAGGCACCCGGGGTTCCGCCGCGCGCGTCAATCGTCAGCGACGCGCCGGGCAGTACGGACACGGTCTGATCGCGGTACGCGGCCGTCTGGTTGTGGAAGGAAATGTCGAAGGGCGCGGTTTGGGGATCGTCGCCGGGCGGCGTCAACGCCAGCGCCAGCGCGGCGAGCACGAGCGGCGCGAGCTTACGTGCTGCGCTTCTTTCGACGCGGACCGTCCGCGGCCTCGGCTCGCTCGAATCCGCGACCCACCTCGGCGTAACCGCCGACGACGAGCAGCATGCCGAGCTGCGCGGCGACGTCGTAGGTATCCCCGACCTTGAAGCGGCGCAGATCGAGCTCATCGAGTTCGTCGCGATCGAGCCGTTTCACGATCCGGACCAGCACATGGCCTCAACTGTCCAACATCAGGACAAACTGCGTTACGGCTGAGGTCCGGGGATACACGCAAGCCCGAAGAACCGCCCTAGGTGTCATGCAGAAGCAAGTTAGCTGCCCTGTCGGGATGCGACGAGCCGGATGGTCTGGGTAGCCGGCGCTTCGACGCCAGCACCAGCCCGCTGGCCCCGCGCGATCGCTTGCGCGAGGTGCGGCGCAATCATCTGGACGAGCCGTCCCTGGTCATCGGTGAACGCCTGGCGCCCAGGCGCGTACAACGTCAGCACGCCGACCAGTGCGTCGCCGCTCAGCAGCGGCGTGCTCAGGCAGCTTTGCAGCGCGGGTGTGATGCGCGCGCCGCGCGTCCCGAGATCCAGCGCAGGATCCGAGTTCAGGATCGCCTGACGATTCGCCGCCACCCAACCCGTCAGACGATCGCCGACCGTGATCCGGAATCCTCGCAGGTGATCCGCGGCCGGGCCGGACGCGTCTGCCACCACGAGCGACGAGCCCGCCACGTCGACGACAAACCACGCCGCGGTGGAACCGGGCACGATGTCGTGAACCAGCTTCGAGGCCAGCGCCAGGACGTCGGCCATCGTCGTGGTGCCGGAGGCCAGCCGCGCAAGGCTGACGAACGCCAGCACGTCGCCGGACGCGCCGAGCCCCGAAGACTGGGCCGCCGCCGGCACCGGCGACTGGACGTCCTCGCGTGAACGGCTGATCCGATTGAGCACGTCCCGATGCTTGCCGTCGTCGTGCGCCTCCGCAAGTTCGATGCTGCCGTGGATGGCGATGAACGTCTCGACGACCTGCGGGTCGTACATCTTGCCGCTGCGGGCGCGCAGGATGTCCACCGCCGCGGCGTCGGTCATCGCCGCGCGGTACGGGCGATCCGACGTCAGCGCGTCGTAGCAGTCGACGACGGAGAGGATCCGCGCGCCGATCGGAATGTCCGTACCGGAGATCCCGCGCGGATACCCGCTGCCGTCCCAGCTCTCGTGGTGCGCGCGCACGATCGGGACGACCGGATACGGGAAATCGACGAGCGACAGGATGTCCGCGCCGACGTCCACGTGCAGCTTCATCTGCTCGAACTCGGCCTCGGTGAGCCCGCCCGGCTTGTTCAGAATGTGCTCGGGCACCGCGAGCTTGCCGGTGTCGTGCAGCAGCGCGGCGGCCTTGCTCGCCTTGATGCTCAGATCGTCCGAAATGCCGAGCGCGTTCGCCAGCGCCACCGCGTACGCCTGCACGCGGCGCACGTGGCTGTGCGTCACGTCGTCTTTCGCGTCGATCGCCATCGCGAGCGTCTCGATCGTCGACAAGTACAGACGGTCCATGCTCAGGAGATGATGGCCGGCGTCTTCCAGACGACCGTACGATGCCCGCAGCGTCAGGTGAAAGATGAGCAGGAGCGGAATGACCATCGCGGCGGCAAGAAGACTGACCTGTTGAATCACCAGGATCAGACAGAACGCGACGGACGAAGCGGCGAGAAAACTGAGTGCGAGCCACAGAAAATGGCGGCGCCACACCATGAAAGGCGACGCGTCGGTGTCCAGTCCAACGGCCGTCGCCGTCAAACCTGTGTTGAGCAGGAAGTACACCGCTGCGAGACAGAGCAGCGGAAGGATCAGCAGTTGGATGGGCTGGTGGCCATCCGCGAGCGGAGCCACCCTCGCGAAATAGAAGAACGATTGCGCGCCCGCCCACACCGACAGCGCGGGGGCCGCCGTATTGAAGGCGAAGCGCTGCCAGGTATGCCGGCGGCGCCATGAAACCGTCCCGCTCGCGATCGCGACGATGATCGTCGCAGGGCCTCCGCCGAACAGGACGACGGCCGCGAAGAAGAACGTGTCGGAGACCGACATCGTCACCGGCACCGACGCGACCTTTGTCGTCAGCGAGCCGGTCAGGACCGCCAGGGCTCCGAAGGCGAGCCAGAGGAGCGGCCGCGGTGCAAGGGCCGCGGTGAATACGGCGTGCAGGAGCGCCGCCGAGCCAATCGCCACCACGACCCGTACATAGAGCCGGAGTCCGGGCGGCGACAGGCGCGGGGAGCCGCTCGTCATGTCAGCTACTGGGGATCAGGCGACGTCAGCACGGAATCGCCCCACAGAACCTGGTAGTCGTCGGTCGTGTCGGTGTCTCCCCACAAGACCTGTTGGCCTTGGGGATCGTAAATCGTGTCGCCCCAGAGCACCTGATTGCTCTTGCTCCACCCTGCGACTTGCCCCCACAACAGCGGATTCGCAGGGACGGTGGAGAGCGGACTCAGCAGGCTCGTCAGGTTCAGATCGCCCTGGCGCAGCACCGAGAGCGGATTGAGCCAGACAAGCGGCAGTTCGAGAATGGACAGGATGCGCAGGCCGGTGCCGCCGTACAGGCGGCTGCTCAACGTTCCCTTCGCGTCCCAGTACACGGCGCCGCTCGGGCCGAGAAGCGAACCCACGATCCGCGTGAGCAGTGACGTCAGGCCGCCGGCCGTCGTCTGGCGCGACTGCCAGAAATCGACGCTGCCCGCGCCGCCGCCCATCAGGCCGGCGTCCGGCAGGAACGTCGCGCCGGTCTGCAGCGCAAGCTTGATCTGCGGAGCAGTGAGTCCGGGGGTGCCCTGCAGCAGCAGCGCCACCGCCCCACTGACCATCGGCGCCGACATGCTGGTTCCGCTCAGCTGGCAGTATGCGTTGGTGCCGCTCCCGGCGACGTGCAGGAACGAGTAGTTCGACGCCAGATAGGAGTTGCTCGCCTGGAGCGAGACGATCTTGTTGCCCGGCGCGACGACGTCAGGCTTCGCCGAAAGGTCGTAGCGCGTTGGACCGCGCGAGCTGTACGTCGTCACCGCATCGTCGGAGCGGCCGTTCGTCCCGAAGGTGTTCAACGCACCGACGGTGATCGCCCACGGCGAATTGCCGGGCGATGAAATGCCGCCGAGGATCGGCGTCCCGTTGGCGGCCTTGCCGCTGTTCCCCGCCGACGCCACGACGACGATGCCGGCGTTGGTCGCCTTCAGCACTTCCTCGCAGAGCGGATCGGTGGCGGACGGTTCGGTGACCGGATGCCCGAGCGACAGATTGATGACGCGGATGTTGTAGCGCGTGCGGTTCGCAATCGCCCAGTCGATGCCGGCGATGACGTCGCTGGTCAGTCCGGTGCCGTCCTGCCCAAGCACGCGGACGTTGATGATCTGCACGCCGGGAGCAATACCGCCGGTGTAGAGGCTCGTCACCTTCGACGCGGCAGCGGCGTTCCCGCCGACGATGCCCGCGACGTGGGTGCCGTGTCCGAATTCGTCGGCGGTGCTGGAGTCGCCGGTGACGAAGCTGACGTTCGCGACGACGTTGGTCAGCGCTTTGTGCGGCGACACGCCGGAATCGATCACGGCGACGCCGATGCCCTGGCCGGTGACGCCGGGGATCCCGCCAATTCCGAGAAGGAGCCCGGGCTTTCCGGCGCGGACCTTGTCGGCAGCCGTCGAGATGTTCGACACCGACATCTGCAGGTGAACGCGCAGGTCGCCGGATAAATGATCCACGCCCGCGTCGGCCGCGAGCTCGGTCAGCTCCGTACTGTTGACGGTGACGACCGCCGTATCGCCGAGCTGACGAACGAGGGAAAGATGATGCCGCGCCGCGAGCGCCGATGTTTCGTCCGGCGTCCCGTGGACGATGACGCGCACGCGACCGGAGGTCCGCCGCGCCTCGTGGGACAACAGCTCGTTCGACAGCCGGGCACGATGACCCTGGGCCGAGCCGGTCAGTGTCAGCACCGACCCGGCAATTAAGACGATTGAAACGGAAAACGATTTCATGAACTGACTCCGGCGCTTTTTAAGAGACTCGACACGCGCTCAAGAGCAATCGCGTCGCCAGATCTCAGCAGCCGGAGCCAGGTCGCTATGTGCTTTGCACTGAGTAGTTTGCGGCTTTGACCAAAAACCTTATGAAATCAAACGAGTACCTGAATGGAACACTGAGAGGCTGAATATTCGGCCTTTGTGTCCCAAACAGGCTTATTTTTGCTGTCTGATTTCCGTTATTGCTCCTAAACGGAACACATCGTCGCGAAACGAGGCATCATTTGCGGTCAGGAACGTTCAGTTCCTTCAGCTTCGCGACGACGTCCTCGCCCGACGTTGCGGGATGGACGGTCTTGTCGATGAAGAGAATCTTGCCGTCGGGACCGATGTAGAACGTCCAGCGCTTGGCGAATTGCCGGTCGGGCGGGGTGTCGGCGGCGATGACGCCGTACGCCATCGCGACTTTCTTGTCCGGGTTGGACAGCATCGGAAAGTCCGCGTGTTCTTTTTCAGCGAAGGCTTTGTTGTCCTCGGGCGTGTCCACGCTGATCATGAAGTAATGGACGTCGAACTTCCGAATCAATTCCCCGCTCGCACGGAGCGAGTTGCATTCGGCCGTTCAACCACCGGTGAACGCCTTGGGGAACCAGGCGAGCACGACGGTTTTTCCCTTGAGCTGCGCGAGCGAGTACGTCTTGCCGTCGCTGCCGGGCAGTGTGAAATCCGGCGCCTGATCGCCGACCTTGAGGTCGTCAATCAGCGCGCCGGTGCTGGCGGCGCCGAGCATCGGCGGCGCTGCGAGCAGCGTCCCGAGCATCAACCCACCGGACAAAAGGCGAAGCGTTCGTGTCATCGAGCCTCCTCTATTAGTCTTAGACGGCAGACTAACATAGGGCGGTGCAGCTGGGTTTGACCCGACCGTCACAAAGCGATACACTCTGGCTTCGTTTCACATCATTGTCCACGCCGCGCCGATCACCCCAACAACCCAGGACTGGGTCCAGGTATCGCATACGATGAAGATTCACCTGATCAATCCGAGCGACGTGTCCTTCGGCATCGGCGTCATCACGCCGCGCTGGCTGTACGTGCTCGCGGAAGCGACCCCGAGGTCGTACGGCGATCCGGTGATCGTGGACGAGACGCTCGAATCCCTGGAGCCCCACACCATCGCGGCGGGCGACGTCGTGGGCATCGGCATCCATACCGGGAACGCGCTGCGCGGCTACGCGATCGGCAAGATCGCGCACGAACGCGGCGCACGCGTCGTCTACGGCGGCATTCATGCGACGTTGTTTCCCGAGGAAGCGCACAAGCTCGGCTACGCGGACGCGGTGGTCAAGGGCGACGGCGACCTCGTGTGGGGCAAGGCGATTGAGGATTGCGTCAACGGGACGATTCAGCCGATCTACGAAGGCGGGCGCGTCGAGCCGGAGCATCTGCTTCCGGCGCGGTGGGACGTGATGCCGCAGGACCGTTACATGTGGGCGTCGGTGCAGACCGTGCGCGGCTGCCCGAAGCACTGCTCGTTCTGCTCGGTGTGGAAGACCGACGGCCAGAAGCCGCGCCAGCGCGCGAGCGACGGCGTCATCCGCGAAGTCGTGGAGCTGCGGCGCCGCGGCTTCCGGTTCATCGCGCTCGCCGACGACAATTTCTACCCGGTGACGCTCACCGATCTCCAGCAGGCCCAGCGCCGCGCCGACAAGGCGCAGTACGAGACGCTGAAGGCGATCCGCGACGAGCGCTTCGAGCTGATGCGCCGGCTCTCCGAGATGCCGGACGACATGATCTTCTTCACCCAGATCACGATGGAAGCCGCCGAGGATCCGGAGTTCCTCGACGCGATGCGCCACGCGCGGATCAAGGGCGCGCTCGTCGGCGTCGAGTCGGTGACCGCTGAGGGCCTCAAGGACGTGCACAAGGGCTTCAACGAGTCGGGCGAACATCTGGTCGATCGCCTGCGCGCCTTCAAGCACCACGGCGTCCACGTGCTTGGATCGTTCATCTTCGGACTGCCGAGCGACGGGCCGTCCACGTTCACCGCCACCGTCGACGTCGCGCAGCGCGCCGGCGTCACCTTCGCGCAGTTCGTCATGCTGACGCCGTTCCCCGGCACGAACGATTTCGCCGCGTGGGAAAAAGAGATGGCGAACGACCCGACGCTGATCGCGGGCACACCGCTCACCCGCCACTGGCTGATTCCTGACGGTCTGCGCCCGAAGGTGTACACCCCGCATCCGGTGATGTCGGCCGACGACATCCGCCAAGGTACGCAGGGCGCGTGGGACCGGTTCTACAGCTTCAAGAACATCTGGGAGCGCGCGCACTGCGTCGAGTCGCTGAAGTCGCGACTGGCCTTCGTGCTCGTCTCGAAGTTGTACCGCCAGATGTACGCGAACACCGGCATCGCCACCGACAGCGCGCGCGTCGGACGCGCCGCCCAGTGGGCGCGCTGGATCGCCAAGCCGACCCGCCGCTTCTTCGCCGGCCGGCCGATGCCCGAGCTCACCGTTCCGGCGTAGACACGTATTTCCCCTGATACACGTAGGGGCGAAGCTTGCTCCAGCCTCCGCCTAGGCTACGGCTAGGCTCGCCGAAGCGCCGGAGGCGCGTAGGCGGCTGCCTTGGGCCGACCAAGGTCGGCCCCTACGCGATTCCGTCGGCCCTTACACCTGCTTCGCAAACCTGTTCAACGCCACCGCGCCCACGCCCACCGTCCAGGCGAGATACTCCGCGACCAACCCGATGAACAGCACCGGCAGCGTCAGCGGCAGCAGCATCGGTCCGCCGATTCCAAGCACCCGCGCCGCAATCAGCGGCGACATCACGACCAGGATGCCGATGACCGCCGTCATCTGCGGATTCATCGTGACGCCGCGGCGTCCCGTGACGGCCCAGCCGATGCGATAGGCGACCGCCGTGAAGCCGATGAAGCAGAACACCACCAGCGCCAGAATCGCGAACGGCAGCAGCACCAGCAGCGGAATGCCGATGATCGTGACCACGAGCAGGACGATCGTCACCACGAGCAGCGGGATGAACAGCAGCTGCACGAGGAGGCCGACGACGCCGGCCTTGATCGGCTCGGCGCCCGCGCGCGCGGCCACGCGTTCCACGTACTCGCGGTTGATGAGCACGACCAGAAACGCGAACAGGGAGACGATGGCGATATAGAACGCGGTCGAGGCGAACGCGAACAGGCCGCCCAGCGGCGACCCGAAGAAGAACGACCGCGGCAGCCGGATCGGACGCATGCCACGGAAAGCCATGCCGTGCTCGACTTCATTCACGCGTCCGCCGACACGCGCACCAGCCTCGCGCTTCAACGAGCCGCCGACCACAGTCACGTCCTTGCCGACATTGGCATGGGGGCCGAGATCCGCCATGCCACCGATGACGACGACGTCGCCGTCCACGTCGCCCATGATGTGCGCCGATCCGCCGATCACGACGACGTCGGAGACGGCTTCGTCCTCTTCCACCGTGACGCTGCCGCCGACGCGGAAGCGCGCGTCCGATCGCCGCGTGCGCGCGGGGGCTGGCGTGGACGGCGGCTCCGGCGCGTCGGGCGCCTCAGCCGCAGCCGCCGGCGGCACGGGCGGCGCCGGTTTCGCTTCGTCGGGAGCGCCGAACAACGCGCGGCGCGCGTCGGGCTCGAGATACGACAGCCGCAGCACGACGTCGGCGTCGGCGCCCAGCTTCCCGCGAAGGTCCGCACCGGTCGCCGGCGTGCCGTTGATGGCGATGGCACCGTCGGCGATTTCGATCGATCGCACGCCGCGGATCGTCGCCTTCGGCCGGAGCGCGAGGCCGTCCCGCAGCGGCAGCACGTCGAAGCGCCGTTCGACCTGGCGCTTCAGCGCGTCGTTCGCCGCGGACGCGGTCTGCGCGGCCGCACGCCCGTCTCCGGCGAGCGCCGCCGCTGCGATGAGCAGCACGAGCGCGAGCGGTTTTCGCATCATCATCATCACGTGGACTCCTCCTCGGACCCGAGCACCCGCTGCAGCCCGTAGGCCGCTGCGACGCCGACCACCACGAGCGCCGCGAGGGCGACCGTGGCCTGCGGACTGACCATCAGCATCATGGCCGTGCGCAGGACGCGCCGAACCACGCTCCAGAGGCTCATGCCCGCGCTGAGCGACATGGCGAACCAGACGCACCCGTCGATCACCGCCTCGGTCGCGCGCACGAACGCGCGGATGGCGTGCGGCAGCAACAGACGTCCCACTGCCACGCTCGAGACGATCGCCAGGACGCCGGCCGTCGCCCACAACCAGCGGGCGAGGCGCGGCGTCCGGCGGTCCTGCGCCGGCCGCCAGTCCATCTATATAGCCTTACGTGACACGTGCGTGTGATGTTGCAGACACGTCAGTTGTCCCCCGGCATGCGGCTTGCTCGGCTATTCTCGTCGGGATGCCGATCCACTCCGCGTGCACCGCTGCGATTGTCTGTGGCGCCCTCGCAACCGCGCCCGGTATCGCCCTCGCCGAGCAACCGGCGGCTCGCCGTCAGCCTGCGCCTCCGCCGTCGATTGCCATCTCGCGCGACACCCGGCTCCTCGTCATCGCGCCGCATCCCGACGACGAGACGCTGGGCGCCGGAGGCCTCATGCAACGCGTCCGCGCCGCTCACGGCGTTGTCCGCATCGTGTACCTGACGGACGGCGACGGATATCCCGAAGGCGTCCGGGCCGAAGACCACGTCGTCGCGCCGACGCCCGACGACTACCGCGGTTACGGCCGGCGGCGCCGCCATGAAGCGCGGGACGCGATGGCCGCGCTCAAGCTGCGAGACTATACCCTGACCTTCCTGAGTTTTCCGGACGGGGGCCTGAGCCGGCTGATGACGAAATACTGGTCGGAGCGCGCCGGCGCCTACCGATCGCCGTTCACGCGGCTCGATCGGCCGCCGCGGTCCGAGATGATCGTGCCGGACACCGAGTACCGCGGCGAGGACCTCACGCAGGAGCTCGCGTCGGTGATCGCCGAATTCAAGCCCACGCTGCTGCTGGTCCCACGCAAAGAGGATCAGCATCCGGACCACTGCGCATCCTGGTTCTTCGCTGCCGATGCGCTGAGCGACGTGCGGCGCGTGCGGCCGGAGACCAGCGTCGATCTGGTCAACTACGTCGTGCACTTCAACGGCTGGCCGTTTCAGAACGACAGCCCGGCGCTCCCGCCGCCGCCGGGGCTGCTCGGTGGCGTGTCCGGCTGGATCCGCTTCGACCTGACGCGTCAGGAGACGCTGGCGAAACGCGAGGCGCTGCAGACATACGCGAGCCAGATGCTCGTCATGAGCTGGTTTCTCGACGGCTTCGCGCGCGGCAACGAAGTGTTCTCGCGCCCCGCGCCGCCGCGCGTGACGCTGCCCCTCCATCGTTCCCCTTGTGGGTAATCAGCGCCTCGAATCACTGGACGTGTTCCGCGGTCTGACGATCGCCGCGATGATCCTCGTCAGCACGCCGGGCTCGTGGGACGCGGTGTACGCGCCGCTCAACCACGCTGCGTGGAACGGCTGGACGCCGACGGATCTCGTGTTCCCGTTCCTGCTGTTCGCGATGGGCGCGGCGGTGCCGTTCGCGCTGGCGCGGCGCCGCGGCACGCACCGTCGCGTCCGCCACCACGTCATCCGGCGCGCGCTGATCCTCTTCGCGATCGGCCTCGTGCTGAACGCGATCGAGACGTCGCCGCTCTCGCCGGCGACGTTCAGGATCCCCGGCGTCCTCCAACGCATCGCCGTCGTGTTCGCCATCGTCGCGGTGCTGACCGAGCGGACGACATGGCGGACGCAGGTGGCGGTGGCGATCGGCGCGCTCCTCGGGTACTGGGCGTTGATGGCGCGCGTGCCGGTGCCAGGCGTCGGAGTGGGCGTCCTCACGCCGGAAGGCAATCTCGCGGGCTACGTGGATCGCGCGATCTTCGGCCATCATCTCTCGAATCCGCTGGGCGATCCCGAAGGCCTGCTGAGCACGATTCCCGCCGTGGCGACGGCGCTCGCCGGCGTCTTCGCGGGCGACTGGTTGAGTCAACCGGGCGAGACCGGACGGCGCACGATCGTGCTCTGTGCCGCGGGCGTCGTCGCGGTGGCGATCGGGCTCGCGTGGGATCGCGCGTTCCCCATCAACAAGAATCTGTGGACGAGTTCGTTCGCGATCTTCAGCGCCGGCCTCGCGGCGATCGTGCTGGCGGCGGCGCACTGGGTGCTCGACGTGAAGGGCTGGCGCGCCTGGGCGATGCCGCTCCACGCGTTCGGACGGAATCCGCTGGCCGGCTACGCCGGGTCGGTCGCGCTCGACGCAGCGCTCACGCGATGGACGATGCAGGACGCGTCGATCAAGGGCGCGATCTACCAGTATGCATTCGCGTCGTGGATCACGCCTCTGGCCGGCGCCGAAGCCGCGTCGTTCGCCTACGCATTGGCGTACGTCGCATTCTGGGGCGGGGTGCTCGGTGTGATGTACCGAAGGCGGATGTTCGTCGGGATTTGAGAATATCATTGGCGTCGATGCGGCCCTTCCGCGACGTGACCGCCGCGCAGTGGAAGGCGTTCGCTGCCGCGTTTCTCGCGTGGGCGCTCGACGGCTTCGACGCCACGGTCCTCACCTTCGTCCTGCTCGACATCCAGCGCAGCTTCAGCGTCGACTACGCGCTCGTCGGCGCGCTCGGCACCATCCAGCTGGTGTTCCGGGTGGCCGGCGGCATCGGCGCCGGCACGGCCGCGGATCGATGGGGACGCAAAGGTCCGCTGATGTTCTCCGTGCTCTGGTATTCGATCTTTGCGTGCGCCAGCGGATTCTCGACGTCGTACCGCCTGCTGTTCGCGATGCGCGCGCTCTTCGGCATCGGCATGGGCGGCGTGTGGGCGGCAGGGATGCCGCTCGCGATCGAGCACTGGCCCGCGAAACTGCGCGGCGTCGTGTCCGGTTTGCTGCAGGGCGGATACTCGGTCGGCTACATCCTCGCGGCGCTCGTGTATCAGCTCGTCTATCCGATCGCGAACCAGCATGCGGATCGCGGGTGGCGCGTGATGATGTGGATCGGCATCCTGCCGGCGCTGCTCGTGCTCTGGATCATGACGTCCGTGCGGGAGAGCCCGCTGTGGCTCGAGCGCCAGCGGCGGCCGGACGCCGGCGCGCGCCGGACGCTGTCGCTCGCCCGCCTGTTCGCCGCCGATCTCCGGTTCGCGACGATCCAGACATCGCTGGTGATGGGCGCGTTCATGGTCGCGTATCAGTCGATCACGTTCTGGTACCCGAAGTTTCTCGCGACCATCGGGCGCGCGCCGCTGCCGTTTCTGCTCGCGCTGAACGCCGGCGGCATCGCCGGTGCGGCGGCATGGGGACGCTTGTCGGAAACGCGTCTCGGCCGACGCGGCGCGTTCACGCTCGCGATGGGTCTTGGCGTGGCGGCGACGCCGCTCTACCTCTTCCCCACCAACGGCGTCCTGCTGTGGATTGGCGCGCTGTCGATTGGCCTGTTCGCGGCCGGCTCGCTCGGCGTGATGCCCGGCTATCTGGCCGAGCGGTTTCCGACCGACGTGCGCGCCGCGGGCGCGGGCGTGGCGTACCACGTCGGCGCGGGGATCGGCGCGTTCGCGCCGTACCTGGTCGGCACGCTGCAGGATCGCGGCATGGCGCTGCCGCCCGTGATGGCCACGTGCATCGCCGGCGGCGGATTGCTGATGGTGCTGTTCGTGTGGCTCGGACCTGAAACGCGCGGCGAGCTACTTGACGGAGACGCCCACGCCCATGACGAGTAAGCGCGAGCGCGGGCTTCCCGGAAAACCGTTGTACGGCGTGCCGGGATTGATCGCGTAGAACCGCACGTCGAAGCTGAAGCCGACGTGCTTCTTCTTGAACCACCGCGCTCCGCCGCCGTAGTTGATCGTTTCGAGCGGCTCCTGATCCGCCGGTCCTTCGGTGCCGACGTCCGCGATGAGCGACCACGTCGACTGCCCGATCCCGCCGCTCAGATAACTCCAGCCGTTCCCGTTGCCGAAGTTGATCGACACCTGTGGCGCGAACGACGTGTACCGCTCGTTGACCGCATGCGCGAACGACGTCTGCCCGGCTGGAAGCGTCGGCAGCGACGAATGCGACGTGCCAATCATGAGATTGCCGCCGATGCCGAACGTCACCTTGCGCACCCTGAGCAGATAGAGCTGGGCGGCGATGTCGATGCCGCGCCCGAGCCCGGGTAGATCCGTCACCGATATGAACGGCCGGCTGTCGGCCAGCTGCTGCGAGTCCGACGGAAAGCCCGGGAACGTCAGATGCGCGTCGAACACGATCGGACCGATCCGCGGCGGCGCCTGCTGCGCCGCGGCGCTCGAGCACGCCGCCAGCAGCATCACGACGATCGCCGCGCGCACGGATGTCATCTGGAGCGTGATTGTATCAGCAAGATCAGCGGAGCCGCTGCTGCAGATCGTCGGCGACGACGAGGCGCGACACGTCGCGGGCCTTTCGCGCGGCGGTGGCCGCCGGCTCGCAGACGGCGGTCTCGACGAACGCGCCATGCGCGACGTCGTAGCACGCGCGCGCGTGTTCCGCGCCGTGGCTGATCCATAAGTGCTCGTCGTCGATCCAGTCGCCGAACGGCCGCACGACCGGTGGATCGCCGGGCTGCCCGAGCAGGTTGCGTCCCGCGTACGGCAGCGCCGCGGGATCGATGCCGAGCAGCGCGAGGAGCGTCGGCGCGAAGTCGGTCTGTCCGGCCGCGAGCTCACGCGCGCCGCGGAGCGCGCCGCCCGGCACGTGGATGAAGAACGGAATGCGATCCCGCAGCAGCCACGCCGCTTCATCGTCGGACGCCGCGCGCGGAAAGCCGGCGTCGTGATCGCCGAAGACCGCGACGACCGTGTCGTCCAGCAGGCCGCTGCGCGCGAGCGCGGTCCGGAAGTCCTCGAGCGCCGCATCGAAAAACCGCATCGTGTGCAGGTAGTTGCCGAACGACGTGCGATCGAGCGCGCCGAGCTTCAACACCTTGTGGCGATCGGGGAAATCGTCGTACGGGTGATGCAGCGACAGCGTAATCAGCCAGGCGCAGAACGGCCGCGGCAACTGCTGCAGCCGCGGGATCATCTGCTGCAGGAAGTCGTGATCGTTGAGGCCCCAGCCAATCTGCTCCGTCATTTGAAAGTCCGGCTCGAACAGGCTCTGCGCGAATCCGTACGACGGGTGCATCACGCGGCGGTTCCAGAACCCCGGCTCGAACGGCACGGCGGACAGCGTCGAGTACCCGTGTTCGCCGAGCACGTGCGGCAGGCCCACGTAGTGATTCCCCGAGTACCGAAACGCGACCGCGCCGTGATCGAGCGGCAGCAGCGACACGAGCGTCGTGAACTCGGCGTCCGACGTGCGCCCTTCGTTGGTCTGATCCGTCACGTTCGTGAAGCGCAGGCTGTCGCCGGTCCACGTGCGCAGGTGCGGCATCACGTCCTCGCCGCCCTCCGTGCGGTAATCCACCGCGAAATCCTGCAGCGACTCGACCTGCACGACGATCAGGTTCTTTCCCCTCGCGGCGCCGAACGCGGGACCGGTGCCGGCGCGCAGCGGCGCGCGCGCGGCGAACCAGGCCCGCACGTCCGCCACCTGGGCGTCCGTCACCGGCGGACGCAGCAGCGTCGCGCGCACGTAGTTCCACGCGTCGTACGCGTGAAAACCGTACGGCCCCAGCTGCTCGACGACGGCGCGATCGCGAAACATCTGATCGAGCTGGGTGGACGCCAGTACGCGCGGCGCCGACAGCGCAGCCCCCGCGACAGCCAGCAGCACGCAGACGATCGCGCCCGCGAGCCGGGGCGGACGCCGCGGCACCCATTCGACCGGCGACAGCCGCCGCAGCCGGATGACGAGCCACGCCGCGAACGGCAGATCGATCACGAGCCACAGCAGATCCCAGGTCAGCAGGCTGCGGATCGATCCGACCACGTGACCGGTCTGACGCGCGGCCAGCAGCGCGGGCGCCGACATGACGTCGCCGAAGAAGCGGTAGTACAGGACGTCGGCGAGGATCACGAGCGTGCCGAACCCGCCGCATGCCAGGAGCGCGAGCCCGCGCGCGCGGCGCGGCAGCACGAACATCACGACGAGCGGCGGCACGATCGCGGCGACGGCCGTCAGCCAGTACGCGACCGCCGTCGGCTCGAGCAGCGCGGCGGGGACGAGCAGCACCTGCTTCGCGAAGAGATCGGCCGCGCACCAGGCGACGTCGGCGGACGCGATCAGCGCCACGACGCCGGGCGACGGCCGGATCCGGCCGCGCTCCAGTCGTCCGGTCGCGACGAGCCCCACGATCGCAATCAGCAGCGGCAACGCGGCGCACCACTCCGCGAAGCCGGGAACGATCACGACGAGGCGCCGGGGCGGCGAGGGCGAGACCTGCCCGAACCAGACGGCGCCCTCGTCCACCATGTCCCATTGCAGCCAGTAGATGCCGGGCGCCGATGGCGCGAGCAGCCGCGCGTCGAGCGTGACGCGCCCGCCGGGCAGCACCGGTCCGCTGAGCTCCGTCCGGATGCCCTCGTGGAACGGCGCGTTCCAGCGCGAGCGGGTCGCGACCTCGCGCGGCACCAGCCACAGCCAGTGATACGACACGCGCACGCGCACCGGGTCCCAGGCCCCGGTGCCGGTATTGGTGATGGTGGCCGGAACGAGACGCTCGTCGTTGCGCGCGATCAGCCGTGGCGCCGTGCCGTCGAACGCGAACGCGCGCGCGTAGGGAGGCGGCGGCAGGCGACCACACGCCGCGGTGAACACGAGGCCCGCGATGAGCACTCCGACGAGCGCAAGGAATCTATAAACGAGTGGGGACCGGTGTGGAGTAGTCGCATGAAGGAGATTACCAGATTGCGCTAGCATGAGCGCCATGGATGCGAAGGTTCTTCACGACATGTTCGCGCTCGGGCTGCCGATCGCCGAAAAGATCGTCCGCCCGCTCATCGTGTATGTGTTTCTGATCGTCGGGCTCCGCCTCGCCGGCAAGCGCGAGCTGGCCCAGCTGAATCCGTTCGACCTCGTGGTGCTGCTGACGCTGTCGAACGCGGTGCAGAACGCGATCATCGGGGACGACAACACGGTGACGGGTGGCCTGATTGGCGCGGCGACGCTGCTGACCGTCAACCACTTCGTGGTCCGCTACCTGTACGGACACGAACGCCTGGAGCACCTGGTCGAAGGGGATCCGGACGTGCTGATCGACAGCGGCGTCGTGCAGCTCGATCGGCTGAAGACGGAGCTGATCACGATGGCCGAGCTGCAGTCGTCGGCGCACAAGCAGGGGTTCGCGACGCTGGACGAAGTGGACCGCGCGATCCTCGAACCGGGCGGGACGATCTGCTTCTTCGGCAAGCGGCCGACGCCTGAAACGTCGCGGCACGATGAGCTGCTCGCGCGGCTCGATCAGATCACGGCGCAACTGGCGGCGCTGCGCTCGTGAAGGCGTCACGAAAAGCCCCGGCGCAGAGCCCGCGGAGGCCGCAGAAATTCCTTGGCTTGATGATCCTGATTTCCGCGGTCTCTGCGAACTCTGCGCTGTGGCTTTCGGCTCAGTCGCGCCCGCGGGCGCGCGACCTGGGAATCGTCACCGGCGCGCTCACGCCCGGACCGCTCGACGCGATCACCGACGTCGCCGGCGTGCGCGTGGGGCACACCACCGTCATCGACGGCGACCGGGTGCGGACCGGCGTCACCGCGGTGCTGCCCCACGAGGGCAATCTCTTTCAGGACAAGGTGGCCGGCGCGGTGTTCGTCGGCAACGCGTTCGGCAAGCTCGCGGGATCGACGCAGGTCGACGAGCTCGGCACGATCGAGACGCCGATCGTCCTCACCAACACGCTGAGCGTCGGCGTCGCCATGGACGCCGTCGTCCGCTACACGCTCGGCGAGCCGGGCAATGAGCAGGTGCGTTCCGTCAACGCGGTCGTCGGCGAGACCAACGACGGCGGCCTGAACGACATCCGCGGCCTGCACGTCACGACCGCGCACGTCCTCAGCGCGATCCGGAACGCGGCGGGCGGGCCGGTCGCTGAAGGCAGCGTCGGCGCTGGAACGGGCACGATCTGTTACGGATGGAAAGGCGGCATCGGGACGGCATCGCGCCGAACGAACTCCTACACGGTCGGCGTCCTCGCGCAGACGAACTTCGGCGGCAGGCTGACGATCGCCGGCGTCCCGATCTGGCGCAGCCTGCAGCCGCCTCGGGGTCGCGACGGCGCGGACGGTTCGTGTATGTTGGTCGTCGCCACGGACGCGCCGCTCGATGCGCGCGACCTCCGCCGCCTCGCCGCGCGCGCCGTGTTCGGCCTCGGCCGCACCGGCTCGTCGTACAGCAATGGCAGCGGCGATTTCGCGATCGCGTTCTCGACGTCGCCGGGCATGCGCAGCCGATTCGGCGAGACTGCGCCGCGGGCGCACGCGACGCTGCCGACCGACGCGACGTCGCCTCTGTTCGAAGCGACGCTGGAGGCCACGGAGGAAGCCGTCTACAATTCCCTGCTCCAGGCGACGACGGTCCACTCGGCGATCGGCTCGGCCGAGGCCATCCCCGTCGATCGTCTCCGAGACATGTTGAAGAAGTGACTAGGGGCTAGTGGCTGGTGGCTAGTGACTGGAGACTGATGACTGTTTACCTAGCTTGTACTGTTCGCGGCGATCGAGGCGGCGTCGAAGCCGGCCGCGCGATCTGCGCGCGTCTGCAGCACCACGGCCACACGGTGCTGACGACGCACCTGCTGGCGGATGACGTCAACGACGCGGAGTCGAAGCTGACAGAGCAGGACGTCTATTCGCGCGATCTCGAATGGCTGTCGGGCTGCGACGTGATCGTCGCCGAAGCGTCGGGATCCAGCTACGGGGTCGGCTTCGAGGTCGGTTACGTCCTCGGGCGCGCGAAGGCCAGCGGTCAACGCGCCATCCTGCTCTACAACACCGCCCGCCGCGGCGCGATCTCCAGGCTGATCACCGGCAACTGCGATACGGCGTGCACCACGTTCGGCTACGCGTCGATCGACGAGCTGACCGCGTTCATCGACGAGAAGTTCGCCTAGGGCGGAGCAAGCTCCGCCCCTACACCTCACAACATCGGACCGTCACAACATCGGACCGTCGAGCAGCGCGTCGCACAGGCGCAGCTCCGCGCCGTTTTCCGTGCAGACGGCGTAGCGGACGTCGTCTCCGCCGTACAACGCCGCGCTCGCGTGATCGCCGCGCGCGTTCATCGCGTAGAACTTGACGTTGAAGTTCGGCTGCCGGCGTCCGTTGAGGAGCGCTGGTGCGGTGGTGTCGGCGACGATGTGCCGCAGCGCGTCGATCGCGGCGTCCTTCGGATGCGCGCCACGACGCATCGCTTCGACGATGAAGAACGACGACAGGCCGAACAGGTTTGACTCGCCCCGCCCCGTCGATCCGGCGGCGCCGGCTTCGGCGCGCGCGTAGAGGCCCGCGCCGAGGATGGACGAATCGCCGACGCGCCCCGGCAGCTTCCACGCGAGGCCGCTCGTCGTCGTCACGGCGGCGAGCGCGCCGCGCGGCGTCAGCGCGCTGCAGTGAATCGTCCCCCAGAGATGGTTCGCGTCGAGCAGCCCCTCGAGCGACATGTCGAGGCCGATCGCGTAGCCGGCTTCGATGCGCGACATGCCGGCTGTCGCTTCGTGCGCGGCGAGACGACGCTTCCACTCCATCCACAGCGCGCGCGAGCGTTCGCTATTGAGGTCGTCCACGATCGGAAAGCCGCACGCGCGGGCAAACGCCTGCGCGCCGGCGCCGGCCAGCAGGTGGTGGCTGGTGTCTTCGAGGACACGCGCCGCCACCGCCGCGGCGGTGGCCACGCCTTGGAGCGCCGCGACGCCGCCGGCGCGACGCCGCGAGGCGTCCATGCAGCACGCGTCGAGTTCGACGATCCCATCCGCGTTGGGCAACGACCCGAACCCGACGCTGGTGTCGCCGGGGTCAAGCTCGACTATGGTCACGCCCTCGACCAGCGCCTGAATCGGATCCGTCCCCGACACCATCAGCGCGAACGCGCGCTCGACGCAGGTCTCGCGGCCGCCGTTGGTGAATTCATGTCCGTTGGCGGACGCGATCACGAGTGGGCGCATGATCTACAATACTGCGGTCCGCTTATTCTCGATGTCCATCACCCTGCCCCGTCGCCACATTCCCCTCGCAGCAGTCCGCGACGCGGCCACGGCCGTGTACGGCGCCGCGATCCGCACGCCGCTCGTTCGAGTCGAGCTGCCGGACGTCGAGCTGTATCTCAAGCTCGAACTGCTGCAGCCGATCGGCTCGTTCAAGATCCGCGGCGCGTACAACGTCGTCCGTCAGCTGACGCCGGCGCAGCTCGCCGACGGCGTCTGGACGGTCAGCGCCGGGAACGCCGCGCAGGGCGTCGCGTTCGCCGCCCGCAAGGCCGGCGCCCGCTGCTCGGTGATGGTGATGGACACCGCGCCGGACACGAAGATCCGCGCCATCGAGCGGCTGGGCGCGACGATCGTCCGCGCGACGTACGACGAGTGCTGGCGCACGGTGATCGACCATCGATCCGATCGCATGCGCGGCTATTTCGTCCACCCGTTCGACGACGACCGCTTCATCGCGGGCAACGGGACCGCCGGCCTCGAAATCCTCGAGGATCTGCCCGACGTGAGCGCGATCATCGCGCCGCTCGGCGGGGGCGGCCTGCTCGCCGGCATCGCATCGGCGGTCCAGCAGCTCAAGCCGGACACGAGGCTCTACGCAGCGGAGCCCGAGACGGCGGCGCCGCTCAGCGTGTCGATCGGCGCGCAGCGGCCGATGTTCTTCGACGCCTGGACGCCCTCGTTCGTGGACGGCGCGGGCGGCAAGTCCGTGCTCGAGACGATGTGGCCACTGCTGCAGCCGCTCACCGGATCCATTGTCGTGACGCTCGACGACGTCGCGAAGGCGATGGCGCTCGCCGCGGAGCGCGCGCACGTGATCGCCGAAGGCGCCGCGGGCTGCGCGATCGCCGCCGCCCTCAGCGGCCGCGCGGGCCCGGGCAAGATCGTCGCGGTCGTGTCCGGCGGCAACATCGACCTCCACAAGTTCGCGTCGGTCATCGGTGCCTGCGGCGCGAGCGGATCGCGTTCATGAACCGGTACGCCGGGCTGCCCCCGCTGCCGGACCGCATCAACCGCCTCGCCGAGATCGCCGTCGATCTGTGGTGGGCGTGGAACGCCGAGGGACGCACGGTGTTCCGTTCGCTCGACTATCAGCTCTGGCGGACCACCGCGCACAACCCGGTGCGGATGCTGTGGCAGGTTCCGCGCGAGCAGCTCGAGCGCGCGGCCGGCGACCCCGGGTTCGTCGCGCTCTACGACCGCGCGATCGCGGCGCTCGACGCGGCGCGCGCCGCACACAACACGTGGTGGACGCGCAGCTATCCCCAGCACAGCAGCCAGTCGATCGCCTACTTCTCGGCCGAGTTCGCGCTCCATCAGTCGCTGCCGATCTACGCGGGCGGCCTCGGCGTGCTCGCCGGCGATCACTGCAAGGAAGCGAGCGACCTCGGCGTGCCGCTCATCGGCGTCGGCTTCATGTATCCGCAGGGGTACTTTCACCAGCACGTCTCCGCCGAAGGCTGGCAGGAGGAAAGCTACGAGCGCCTCACCTGGGCCGACGCGCCGATCGAGCCGGCGCTGACGCCCGACGGCAAGCCGTGCATCACGGCGGTGCCGCTCGGCGATCGATCGGTGCTCGTCGCCGTCTGGCGGATCCGCCTCGGGCGCGTGAAGCTGTACCTGCTCGACACCGACCTCGAAGAAAACGCGCCGTGGGATCGCGAGCTGTCCGCGCGCCTGTACGGCGGCGATCGCGAGACGCGCGTCCAGCAGGAAATCATCCTCGGGATCGGCGGCGTCCGCGCGCTCAAGGCGCTCGGCTCGGACCCGGTGGTCTTCCATCTGAACGAGGGTCACGCGGCGTTCGTCGTGCTCCAGCGGATCCGCGATCTCACTGAAGAAGGCGCCAGCTTCGACGACGCGCTCGAAGAAATCCGGCGGACGACGGTGTTCACGACGCACACGCCGGTGCCGGCGGGACACGACGCGTTCCCGTTCTCGCTGGTCGAGAAACACCTCGCGGGCTGCTGGGGCAGCCTCGGTCCGCATCGCGATCGGTTTCTCGAGCTCGGCTCGCACGACGTCGGCGCCGGACCGCAGTTCAACATGACGGCGCTCGCGCTGCGATCCGCGGGCAGCGTCAACGCGGTCAGCCAGCTGCACGGGCGCGTCACGCGGGAGATGTGGAGCTCGATGTGGCCCGGCGTGGCGGAGGCCGACCGCCCCGTCGCGTACGTCACCAACGGCGTCCACGTGCCGACGTGGCTCGCCGCGGATCTCGCGGATCTGTTCACGAAGCACCTCGGCGCCGGCTGGCTCGATCGGCAGGACGAGCCCGAGCTCTGGGACACCGTGCTCGCGATTCCCGACGCCGAGTTGTGGGCGGTGCGGCAGGGGCTGCGGAAATACCTGTTCACGTTCGTGCGCGATCGCGCGCGTCAGCGCTGGACCGAAGAGCGCGTCGGCACGCCGCGCGTCGTCGCCGCCGGCACGCTGCTCGAACCCGAAACGCTGACCATCGGCTTCGCCCGCCGGTTCACCGGCTACAAGCGGCCGGAGCTGATCTTCCGCGATCCCGAGCGGCTCGCGCGGATCCTGAACGCGCCCGGACGGCCGCTCCAGGTGATCTTCGCCGGCAAGTCGCATCCCGCCGACGACATCGGCAAGCATCACCTGCAGCGCGTGTACAAGAACGCGCTCGATCCCGTGTTCGGCGGACGCGTCGCGTTCGTCGACGACTACGATCTCCACGTCGCGCACTTCCTCGTGCAGGGCTGCGACGTGTGGCTGAACAATCCGCGCAAGCCGCTCGAGGCGAGCGGGACGAGCGGGATGAAAGCCGCGCTGAACGGCGTGCCGCACCTGAGCATCGGCGACGGCTGGTGGGCCGAAGGCTTCAACGGCTCCAACGGCTGGACGATCGACGGCGCCGTCGAAGGCACGGACTTCGACGCCATCGACTCCGCGGACGCGAACTCGCTCTACCGGTTGCTGGAAGAAGAGGTCGTGCCGGCGTTCTACGATCGCGACGCGGCCGGCGTGCCGCACCGCTGGCTGGCCACGGTGAAGGAGTCGATCCGCTCGGTCGCGCCACGGTTCTGCGCGCGGCGGATGGTCAAGGAATACGTCGACCGGATGTACGCGCCCGCCATGGCGCGCCGTGTTGCCTCAACGCGCCCCTGAATCTGCGATTGCAACATCAGATCTTTTGACTAATTGGAGGGTGGTGGATGATCTGGACCTTGTTGCCGTCCGGATCGCTGAAGTAGCACGAGCGCGCGCCGTCGCGATGCGTGCGCGGCTTCGCATCGAGCGTCACACCCCGGCTCTCCAGGAAATCCGCCCACCGATCGACATCCTCCGCTGAACGCACAATCACGCCGAGATGATCGAGCGCACCCGCCGCGGCCGGCGCTGCCGATCGACCTGCCGTGAGCGACGTCGAACGGTGGAGAGCCAGATTGTCGGTCCCCGACGTGAGGTACACGTTGTCGGGATCCGGTTCCCATTCAACCGCGAATCCGAGCACGTCGACATAGAAGCGTTTCATCGCTTCGAGGTCGCGCGCGTTGAGGGCGAGATGGCGGAGGCCTGCGTGCGTGGGTCGTGTCATGGTGCTAGACTTTCATCATATGCCGAGAAAGACGGTGGTCAAGTCGCGATGCGCGCTCTGCGGCGCCAAAGAGGTGTCGGAGCCGCGCGGCGAGGAAAAGTACTGCCGCGACTGCTGGGACAAGAAAATCGCCGTCGAGGAAATCGTCGCGCGCGAGTTCGCCTTGAAACGCTACATCCGCGCGCACAGTGCGGAGAAGTACCTGATCTACCACTCCACGCTCAAGCGTCCGTGCGGGCAGCTCATCGTCGTCGACGATGGATATGATCTGTTTCTGACATTGATGCTGTATCCCAGTTTCACCTGGGACGAGCCGGCGTACCACCTCGAAGGCGACCCCGAGGGGCGGCTGTTTTCCGAGATCCTCGTCGACGTCGTTGCGGCTGAGGTGATTGAGCCCTGGGGCGGCGGCAAGTGGCACATGGAGATCTTCCGTTCGGTGAACCCCGAACCGGAGGATTGGAACGGCGAAATGTAGTCTATAATCTCCTCAATTTCCCGGGAGGTAGTCTTATGATCCGCGTACCCGCCGCCTTCGCCGCGACGTTCATCGGCGCGAGCCTCATCGCCACCACGACCTACGCGCAAGCCACGCCAGCGCCGCCCATGACGTCGGTGCTCGCGGGGAAGAAATTCACTCCGCCGATCAAGGGCTCTGCGGACGTGGAGTACACCAAGCCGGTGACCAAGAAAGAAGGCGCCGAAGTGGTGACGCGCATCCTCGTGAGGAACGCTTCCAACGCACCGATCCCGCGCCTGACCGTGTCGGAGACCTGGTACGGCAAGGACAGCCAGATGGTCGGCGGAAGCAAGGGCTATATCAACGGACTGCTGCAGCCGGGCGAAATCAAGACCATTGAAATCCGCACGCCGTACGATTCGAAGATGTCCGCCAACAATTGGAACTTTTCCCACGCCAACGGCCAGGTGAAGCTGCACCTCGTGAAGACGCTCGAGGCGCCGAAGGAACCGGCGGCGAAAGCGGCGACCAACAAGAAGTAGCCGCTACTCAATCGTAAACGGCACGTCGCGCCTCGCCGTGGCTCCGCCACCGAGGCGCGACCGCGCTTCCACGCTCAACACATACCGTCCCGGCGCAAGACCCGCCAGCGGCACTTTCACCGCATAGCCGTATCCGCCCCGCTTCCCCTGAATCTCACTCGATTCGCGCTCGGCGTTCGCCTTGAACACCACTTTGCTGTCGTCGGCGGTGACCGTCGTCGTGATGTCCACCTTGTGAGGCTTCGAGGCGTCGTTGTCGTAGACCTCCGCGAACAACCCGAGCTCGTCGCCGGCCGGGAATTTGCGCAGCGCGACCGGTGAGGCCTGCATCGCTTCCTTCAGCTGCGCGTCCGGATGCATCGTCGGCAGGAGTGATCCGGAGTCGGACGTCACGGCGAGGCCACTAATCGTCAGCGGACCCTTGGTGAAGTCCGGCACGTCGAGGTCGTACGCGATCGATCCCAGGCTGCCGCCGCCCATGTCGTGCGCTGCGACGTGCAGCTGGTAGCGCCCGGGCGCCAGGTCGAAGCGATCGGTGATGCGGAGACCGAGCTGCGCCATGCGCTCGCGAATCTCCGGCCGGACGTTCTCCGGCATCGTCACGAGCTGCGTGTCGCCGCCGCGTGCCTTCCCGTCAGCGTCCGACGCCTGATAGGACAACTCGATCGTGTTCTTCGGCAAGAGGTTCAGATCGTGGCCCGAGAGCTCCGCGAGCACGAACACCGACGCGGTCGACGACGTGCCCTTGAACGGCGCCGCGAACACGTGAAGCGTCAGGCCGGTCAACGGCAGCGGACTGTCGAGCGCCGTTCGAGTCTCAGGCGAGACGCCCTTCGCCGCGGTCGCGGGCGCGGCCGGTTTCACGCTGGGCGTGGCGTAGCCCTGGCGCGCACGCACCGTGACGTCCGGCCTCGACACGCG
>Ga0193726_1000836_pt1 | contig 28088 bp, 24 predicted proteins | sample H2c1metaG_FD_144928 | JGI IMG/M metagenome (GOLD analysis project Ga0193726, IMG submission 144928) | Soil microbial communities from a riparian zone of the East river system, Colorado, United States - H2c1 | ecosystem: Environmental > Terrestrial > Soil > Riparian zone | place: USA: East River...
TTCTTCAGCTTGCCGAGCAGGAAGAGGCGCTTTCTGAAGAAATCGAGAGGAAAGAAGCACGTCTGCGCCTTGCGCGAAATGTGAGAATTGTCTGGTCGCAGCGTACTTTTCTTGTCCGGCTTGGCCTTCTGGGGTTTGTGCTCGCGCTGGCGTTGGCGTTCCTCATTCCCGCTCGTTACACCTCCAACGCCCGGCTTATGCCACCCGACAATCAATCCACATCATCGCTGGCTATGGCTGCTGCTGCTCTCGGCGGCGGCCGCGCCGGTGGTTTAAGTGAGATGGCTGGAGATCTTCTGGGACTGAAGAGTACCAGCGACGTCTTTCTTGGGATATTGACAAGTAGAACGGCGCAGGATCGGATCGTCGAACAATTTGATCTGAAAAAAGTTTACGGCGCCAGAGACATGTATGCCGCGCGCAAGATTTTGGCTGAGCGCACTGCAACGGTTGTGGATCGCAAGAGCCAGATGATCACCATCTCCGTTACAGACCATAGCCCGCAGCGCGCCGCAGCTATGGCGCAGGCGTATGTCAATGAACTCGATCGCCTCGTGGCCAGCTTGAGCACCTCCGCTGCGCGCCGCGAAAGAATGTTTCTCGAGGATCGCCTCAAAGGGGTGTCAGAGGATCTGGAAATTGCCGAAAAAGAGTTCAGTGAGTTTTCCAGTAAGAACAGCACTGTGGACATCAAAGAGCAGGGCAAAGCCATGGTAGGAGCTGCTGCGAACTTGCAGGGCCGGCTGATTGCTGCCCAGTCAGAGGTCGAGAGTTTACGGCAGATTTATTCGGATTCAAACGTTCGCGTGCGCGCCGGCAAAGCCAGAATTGCGGAGCTCCAGCAGCAGCTCGACAAAATGGCAGGCAAGGGTGAAGACGCTTCAACTGCGGGGAACAGTCAAAACACTTCTCTGTATCCATCGCTCCGAAAGTTGCCCCTGCTGGGTGTGCGATACGCTGATCTCTACCGGCGTACCAAAGTCCAAGAAGCCGTCTACGAGGCCCTTACCCAGGAATACGAACTTGCCAAAGTTCAGGAAGCCAAAGAGATTCCGAGCGTGAAAGTGCTCGACGCGCCGGATATTCCTGAACGAAAAACATTCCCTCCTCGTGTGTTGATTTCCGCCCTTGGCGCGGTTACCGGCCTCATAGGTGGCGTGGTGTTCTTGTTAGGTTCAAAAAGCTGGAAAGAAAAAGATCAGCAGGATGTAGGCAAAGTCCTGGCGTCAGAAATTTGGACCGATTTAAAAGAAAGACGAATTTTGAATTCCGTGAATGGTCATGCTGCACCTTCTGAAGGTACCGATGCCTCTCCGGAAGGAAAAAAACACGGAATTCTCTACTACCTGGGGCTAAACAATGGCTCAGGAGCATCGAATGGAACACCAGCGCGAGAGCAGGAATCGGCCGAGGAATCGGAAAAACCGCGCTCGTAGTTCGCTGGGTTTTGCCGTCTTGCTAACGCAAGGCGTTAATCGTGGTTCGGCTTAGGTCACAAAGGCCCCTGTAAGTGACGGGGCGAAGCTGTGACTGGGAGGGCTTTATGCCGATGTTCGCCGCGGAAAATTGTGTCCATCATTCAACGCCGGAGGTTGCCGTTCCTGCAGCCGATGCGCATTGGTACGCCGTGCAAACCAGTTCCAGGCACGAAAAGCGCGTACACACCCGTCTGACGGAGCAGGGAATCGACTCGTTTCTTCCGCTCTATGAAACGCGCCACCGCTGGAAAGACCGCAGCGTAGACGTGCAATTACCCCTCTTTCCCGGCTACCTCTTTCTTCATCTCGACCTTGCAAACCGTCTGAGCGTTTTGCAAACCTCGGGCGTTGTCCGCTTCGTGGGATTTGGAACAACAGCCACGCCGCTGCCATCTGAGGAAATCGTATCTCTCCGCCGGGGCCTGTCCAGCGCCCTGCAGCCAGAACCTCATCCCTATTTCAAACTGGGTCAAAAAGCCCGAGTGAAATCCGGTCCGCTCAATGGCATAGAAGGTATCCTCCTGCGCAAAAAGAACAAAGACCGTTTCATCATCTCCCTCGACCTCATTATGCGTTCTGTCGCCGTCGATATATCCGCATTGGATTTGGAACCCATTGTCGCGCAAGCATCAGGCGACTGGAGATGATCAAAAGAATCGGTTCGTGTGCTCTGTCTATGCATTCTGTTGTTGTTGATTTCCTTTGCAAAAGGTTGGTTTGATGAACCGGTTTATCAGACTCTTTCTCAGCGAACCACCGATGCGATTGGTCGCAAGGACAATCCTGAGGAATTCCTTGGGGCTTCGCCATGCATTCGAATGGGCAGCTCTATTCGATTCGTTGCCTTACCCTTCCTACGCCGCCGGTCTGCAAATAGCCAGCCGCTATGCGGTGCTCTCAGGCGCAAAAGCATTCACCGCCATTGAATTTGGAGTTGCCGGAGGCAACGGCCTCCTGGCTCTTTCCCGCTATGCTAAAGAGGTGTCGCGCCAGACCGGTCTGAACATACATGTGGTCGGTTTTGACTCAGGTTCCGGGCTGCCACCCACCGATGATATTCGCGATGCTCCGTGGTGGTGGACCCAGGGGGACTATCCTTGCGACAAAGATCGTCTTCGCGAGCAATTGCCCAAAGAAAGCGAATTGATTGTGGGAAATATCAAAGATACCTTTCCGCAGTGGCTACGGCAGTCGGAGGCACCGCCTGTTGGATTTGTCTCGGTAGACGTCGATCAATATACGGGCGCCTCTGCCATTTGCAACGCCCTGGGAAAAGCGGACGTCAGCCGCATCCTTCCCTTCATCTCCTGCTACTTTGATGACATTTTCCATTTCGCAGTTCCCAGATGGGCGGGCGAGTTTCAAGCCATACAGGAATTTAACGAATCGCAGTCAACTCGCCAATTTGACCGCGACGACTGGTTTTCGCAAAACCGCCCGTACGGCGACAGGCTCTGGCTGAAGCGCATGTACACGCTATCCAGTCAGGACCATCCTCTGTTTAAGAGTCGTCGCAAAGGAGAAACCGCTTATCTAAACTTGGGTGAGCGCCCTCAAGGAGGGTTGCAAGACGTCTTGCCCTGGCCCTCCCTGGGCTAGATCGAACAGAAGCTATCGACAATTTAGAAAAATGGAAATCACCGATTTATGGCTACGCGCAGCACAAACCATATAGACGTTAAGGTAGCGCAAAAAATTGAATTGGATTTCTGGCAAAACTCCGCTCACGAGTCGCCGGAGTCCAACTCAATCGACAATATCCTGAATAAGGCGTCAGAGGCGCGGGTCTTCCTTGCGCGATACCGTGAGTTTGAACCCTATTTTTCTGCCGCTGCGAATATTTTGGAACTGGGCGGTGGTCAATGTTGGTCGTCCAGTCTTGTAAAACGCTTCCACCCACATGCCCACGTTACGGGCACGGATCTCAGTGCGGCGGCAATAGCTTCTGTCAAGAAATGGCTGCCAATTTTTGGGGCCCAACCAGACCGGGTGGAGGCGTGTCTGGCGTATGAAACTCCGTTTGACGACGAGTCGTTTGACCTGGTCTATGCTTTTTCCGCTGCCCATCATTTCCGCAAGCATCGAAGGTGTTTTACCGAGCTTAAGAGAATACTCAGGCCGGGAGGGACTGCTTTGTATCTGTCCGAGCCGTCATGCAACAAATTCATGTATCGAGCTGCCTTTGCTCGTGTAAATCGCAAGCGCCCGGATGTACCTGAGGATTTGCTGGTCAGAAGCCAGTTGCGTTCGATAGCGGCCGCCTTGGGGCTTGAGATTTCCATTTTTTACACTCCTACGGTCCTAAACAGGGGGCCCGTGGAAGGTGCTTATTTTTGGGTGTTGAACAGGTTTGCTTTTTTGCAGCGAATCCTTCCTTGCACCGTGGACGTTATGATCCGCAAACCTAGCTGAGAGTCTGCCGCCGATGAAGAGACGAGAAATTTCCGCTCTTGCGAGATACCTGTTAAGAAGAAGTGTGCACTAGGATGGAAATATTGACTCGTGTCCCGCTGGCTGTCCCGCGCCGGAGCTGCTCGATTCGAAATTTGGGCTTTGGCCGTCGGCCATACTTGCCGGAGAGTTCTCCTGGGGCGAATTCGCCGTCGCGAAATTTCACCGTGGTCAGACGTTGAGCACTTCTGAGATGGAGTCACCCAACATACTGGCGTCCCCGGCAAATCACCCGAGGATTTCACATGTAGGCCTACTCATAGTGTCACAAGTTGCCCGATGGTCGGCACGCTTGGGATTTGTCGTTTTCGCGGCAAGGTTGCTGGGCCCATCGAGATTTGGTGTCTATGCGCTGCTCTTAACCCTGGTCGAGTTTCTTGCGGTTGCTTCTGGATCTGGTTACGCCGATTACCTAACGCGCGAAGCAGCGAAAGACGAACAGGTTGGTTGGAGTGTCGGGTGGCGATTGGTTATTTTGCGAGTGGTGATCGCATTTCCAGCGATTTTCCTGGAAGTCGGCGTTTTGCGACTTCTTGGCTATCAAACTTCAACCTTGTGGTTAGCGGCAGGTCTGGGTCTTGTGCTGGTTCCGCGCGCGCTCTCCGAGGCGATTCAGGGAGTGCTTCGAGGAACTCGACGGTATGGCTTGGTTTTGTTGATCGACGTGGCGGCGGGGGCTGTGCTGCTCTGTGGAGGCTCCTGGTTGGTTCTGCGCGGAGGGGAACTTGTTTCCGTAGTTGCCGTGGAAGTCATTTCCGCTGTCATCGCGGCGCTTGTGAGCTTGGCGATGTGGTTTCGACTTCGCTCTCCGAACTCGGTTGACATTGCGTGGCGCGGACTCATCAGAAAGACCCTCGTTTTTAATATTTACCCGTTTACCGCAAGTCTTTATAACCGCGTTGACATTGTGGTCCTGTCGAAATTAGCTGGAGCATACGCCACGGGGGTTTATAGCGTGGCCTACCGGGTCTTTGGCCCACTGCAATTGATACCCTACGGTGTCCTTTACAGTTTGCTGCCGAGCGTATCGCGCGACAATTGGGGTGAAATCGAAAGACGGCGATTGGAAAAAGCAATGGGCTTATTGCTGTGCTTGTCTTTCATCATCGTGTTGGCTACAGCCGCTCTTTCTGGTTTCCTTCTCCATCTTCTCCTGGGCGAACAATATTCTGAGTCTGTGAACGTCTTGAAGATCATTATTTGGGCGGTTATTCCCATGTACATGAATTACGCCCTCAATGTTGGTCTACTAGCCGCCGGACAAGAACGCGTGTTCCTCACAACAACGTCCGTCTGTATGATTGTCAACCTTGTTGGCAATTTGATATTCATACCATTTTTTTCCTGGCGGGCGGCAGCAGCACTGACGATTATTACTGAGCTGGTTTTGCTGGCTCAGAATCTTTATTGGATCCGACGCAAAATTGGAGGATTGGCATTACCGTTCGGTATGGTTCGCACATCAGCAGCCTTCGGCATTGTTCTGATCGTCGCCATCCTGGGCGGGAAGTTCATTTCACCAGTTCACATGTGGAGCGCAGCCTTGTGCTCCTTTTTGGCGTACCTCTACACCACAGGACTGGTTTCAGAGTTTGCGGCTGTATGGAACTGGAAGCGCAGAGTGGCATTGTAAATTGCAAACTGGGTTAAAGCGCGGGCTGCAGGGGTGCCAAGTTCCGTGCTGAAGGTCCAGCATGCAATCAGGAATCAAGCGTTCCAGCATCGCCCAATGGTTTCGAGTGGGATTATTCAGTTATGACTATTCTCGGTGCTTTCGTGATTCCGGTCGCGCTTCTGTTTTTTTTTATCAGCCCCATCTCTTTGCTCCCACTCTTGGTAGTGGTTTCGATTTTCGAAGTAGGATCTATCTTCAATGGTGCCATAGGAAGTTTCGAGTTCGGAATCGCGCCATTTCATTTTGTAGCCGGTCTCATTGCGATACGTCTGGCGCAGCAAATATGGCAAAAAGGTAAAATTCTTCCTTCAGATAGCGAGGCGATAAAACCTTTGGCAATCTTGCTGATTGCCTTTTGGGGATGGGCTTTTTGTTCTGCTTTTTTCATGCCCAATCTTTTCTCTGGAATGCCAGTTTACGACCCAAGGGAAGGTGTCGACATCGTTTTTAGTCAGCTTGCTCCTTTGCGATGGACAATGAGCAACCTAGCGCAGGCCATGTATCTGTCGCTGAACGTATGCTCCGTGCTCTATGCGATGCACATGGCAAGAACGGAAAAACAGACGAAGAAAATTGAAACGGCCTTTCTCTGGGCTGCAGGCATCGCGGTGGGCGCTGGTTTAATCCAACGCATTGGGCCATGGCTCGGCTGGTCGTATCCTTATGAAATTTTCGCCAACAATCCCGTTTACTTCGTCGGTGGCAATGACCAGGAAATAAATGGACAACAGCGTGTTAATTCAACATTTGCCGAGGCATCGATGGCTGGGGCGTTCTTAAGCGCAGCGGCGCTTGGATTGTTGGCTAGTTACTTGAGCGGGCGCCGTAGCATTTGGAGGCTCTTGGGCTTGATTCTAGTAATTATGACCCTCATAGCCACAATTTCAACGACAGGTTTTGTCTCTTTTGCTGTGACCGGCCTTGCGTTGTTGATCTACTTCAACCCACTTGCCAAAAATGGATTGAAGAGCAGATTGAGCACTGGGTGGCTTGCGATTATTTCGCTGCTTGGAATTGGGGCACTTGTAGTCGCCCTTAATCCATCTTTTTTCCAAGCCGCACTGTCGGTGACTGCTGAAAAAGGGGAAACAACATCGTATGTCAACAGATTGATGTCAGACCTTTATGGGCTTCTGCTGTTTAAGAATACTTGGGGCATAGGAGTTGGTTTGGGAAGCAATCGTCCTTCAAGCCTGATTTCAGGGCTGCTGAGTACACTCGGCGCTGTCGGAACCGGGCTTTTCGCCCTAATATTATTCAAAATCTTCAAAATGTTTCCAGGCAAGGTAGCGCCCAGTGCCATGCAAATGGCCTTTTGGGCGCTGATTGGCATGCTAGTTGGTGGCGCGGTTGGTGTATCGGATTTGAACCACCCGAGCCTGTGGGGATTGTTTATAGTCTTGGTGACTCAATTGAATAGATACTCCGCCAAATGTTCCGCTATGGACAAAATCGCGGCACGTTCAAGGCTGCATCTATATGGTTCTTTGCAGGGCGGCCCTGGTGGACTTGCGCCGGCAGATTGAGTTCCAGTGGTCCTGCTGCGTTCAGCTTTTTCCGCGAACGGCAGTAGTTGTGGTGGGTGATAACGGCTAAATGGCACACAAAGACAGTGACAGCAAGTACGACCGTCGCTCAGAGAATAACCATCTTGCCCGAATTTTTCTGAAGCCGGGAGCTTGGCATCATCGGAGATTTATCGGTTTTACAGAAAAAGTTTTACGTGTTTTTCTGCGATCCCCTAAACCGGGCCAGCTTCCTCCGATTGAGGAAGCAAAACGCATTCTGATCTTCGATCCCGGCGCGCTTGGTGACATGGTTTTGTTGGCACCACTGCTGCACACGCTGCGGGCCCGCCTGCCTGGAGCACATCTCACGCTGGTAGGCAAAGCTGGGTCAGGGAAGCTTCTCCACGAACAGGGGCTCGTTGACCAGTGGTTTTCCGTTGATACGCCGTGGGGCGGAGGGCATAGCTCAGGGGATGCTTTTGTGAAATTGTCGTTCCCTTGGATTCGGTTTTGGCGTGAAATGCGCAAGCTTCGGAGTCAATCCTTTGACCTCGCATTTGCTTCCGGATGGAGCGGCGATTTTCGGGGAAACATTGCAATTTGGCTCACTGGAGCGAAACGCCGGGTGGGCTACGGGTACACCGGCGGCGCCTTTCTGTTGACCGACGTTGCGCAACCCGATGTTGAACATCCACATGTCGCTGATCGGAATCTTCGTCTCCTGGAAACGATTGGATTCTGTCGAGTTAAAAATGGGGGAGTTTTTCGCGTGAATGCCGAGGATGCGGAATTTGCGAACCGGTTGCTCGCTCGGCACGATCTCACGAGGGAAGATTTGGTGGTGGGCGTCCATCCGGGGGCCGGCGCGGAAATTCGCGAATGGGGTGACGAACGCTTCGCAGAAGTTGCGCACCGATTGACAAGCCGATTCGGAGCCAAAATTCTCTGGTTCATGGATCCGAATAAACCTAAGCCGATGCCTGATGGTCTCAATGCGATTCCTCTCGCTCTTTCTCTTTCGCAACTGGAGGCAGTCCTTTCCAACTGCAAACTCTTCATCTGCAATGACAGCGGCCCAATGCACTTGGCGGCAGCGCTAAAAGTTCCTGTCGTCGCTGTCTTTGGCGCCCAACGCCCAGAGTGGTTCGGCCCCTGGGGCGACGGGCATAGAGTTGTCATTCGCCACGATGTTTGGTGCCGGCCTTGCGCCGACAATTGCATCTTCGACGAACCGTATTGCCTGCGACTCATTTCCGTGGATCAGGTAATGAATCAGGCCGAGCAAGCTTTAAAAAGTCTGATTCCGTCTCAAAGTGCGGCAACGACGGTCCTGTAAAACCGGCGGAGTGTGATTTCTGTTTTTCTGCATGGTATCAGTTGCAAAACCCTAAAACATCATATGCAAATCCGCGGCAATAACGCGCTTCACAAGGTAGACCGCTACATGGGGATACCCCTGGTAGCGCTGCTCAGTGTCTTGCGCCGAAAGCGCAAGCTGCCTTCGAAGATACAAAAAATTGGCCTGCTCAAGGCCGGAGCGATCGGCGACACCGTCCTTTTGACCGGGCCCATCGCCGATCTTTGCGCCGAATTTCCCGGCACAGAACTAGTTCTTTTCGCGGGCGAAAGTAACTACGAAATGGCTCACCTGCTTGACGGAATTGCTCAGGTCGTCAGGGTTCCTTCGGGAAATCCGCTGAGGGGCATTGCGGCAATGCGCTCCGTCAAAGTAGATGTGCTGCTCGATTTTGGGCAATGGTCTCGCCTCGAAGCTCTCTACGCCGCTTTTGCCAGAGCCTCGTACACGCTGGGTTTTCGCACCGCCAATCAATATCGCCACTCGGTCTATGACCGATCGGTTGAGCATTCCGCCAACCAGCATGAGCTGGAAAACTATCGAGATCTGATTCGGGCGTTAGGCGTAAAAACGCAACACCCGCCATCGTTAAAATCCCCGCTGGACGGGCAACCGGATACCACCGTTGCCCCATACGTTGTATGCCATCCATGGGCGGGCGGACGGCGCCGCGAACTAAAGCAGTGGCCTGCTGAGGAATGGAGCCGCCTCATTACCGAAATCTCCGAATGGGGTCTTCACGCTGTTCTTACCGGAGGGCCAGCCGACCATCATCAAAATGAAAAGATCATATCCAATTTGCCGGCATACTCGCGCGTGACAACGAGCAATGCGGCAGGCCTTTCCTTGAAACGTTCAACGGAAATCCTGGCTGGCGCCCGGCTCACGGTCAGCGTGAATACCGGGGTCATGCACCTCGCCGCCGCTTTGGGCGTTCCGGTCGTGGGGTTGCAGGGCCCTACTTCTTCAAAACGCTGGGGACCAATCGGGAAGAACACTATCGCCATTGACTCCACGTCGGCGTTGTGCGGCTACCTCAATCTCGGTTGGGAATATCCAGCGGACCCTCCTCCCTGCATGGAAACGGTCAGCTACGATGCCGTCCGCGATGCTTGCAAACTACTCTGTGATGGTTATTCCAGTGATTTGTCCGCCGCGCGGCCTGTCGAAGCAATCCTTTTGGAAACAAATGTTCGATCAACCTGGCGTCTCAAGTAGATTCTTCTGGTTTCGTCGTCTGAAACGGGAAAGGGAACGATGCTAAAGCACGCTAGTTTCGCAGATCAATCGGTACCCATCGATACTTCGCAAAGCATCATTGTGCGCAGTATTCAGGAAAGTCTGGATTTGAAACAGGCTTTGCTCGCGGATCGTCGTCTTCTGAACACCATTTCTCAGGTTGGCCGTGAAATTTCAGCGGCGCTCGAGCGCGGGAACAAGGTTTTGTTCTTCGGAAACGGAGGCAGCGCCGCCGATGCGCAACATTTGGCGGCTGAACTCGTGGGGCGATTCGAGCGCGACCGCCACGCCTGGCCGGGCATTGCCCTGGCAGGCAATGTTTCGACGCTGACCTCTATCGCCAACGATTACTCATACGAAGTGGTTTTTGCTCGGCAACTTGAAGGTCTGGCACGCAGCGGAGATATCGCTGTCGGACTTTCCACGAGTGGCAAATCCGCAAATGTCCTCTGCGCGCTAAAATCTGCGAAGAAAAGTGGACTGATATCGGTAGGAATGACAGGGAAGCATTCGCCTGAAATGGAAACAATCGTTGACTACTGCATTTCTGTTCCGTCAACGCGCACAGCGCGAATCCAGGAAGCCCACATCCTGATCGGCCACGTCCTGTGCGAAATTGTCGACCAAATGCAGTCTTGACCCAGAGACTCTTCGCGGAATATCAAAATCAGCCACTCGCAATAACCCGGCCGGTATCGTAAAAAAAACGCTCTCCTCCCGTTGAATAAATATGGCAGGCAGGAATTCACATCCGGTTCCCGGTCTCAGCAATTCTTCACGATGTTATTTGACTAGAAAACGTTCCATCCACGCCTCTGCAGAAATATTGCAGAGCGCGACCCCGCCAGTTGCATAGCCTGACAACGAGGGAAACAAGACATGCTATTTCGACTCAAGCTCTACCGCTTTTATCTGCAGGTCGCTATCTACGGGATTTCAATTCTCGCGTTCTATTCGGGTTGGGCATTGTGGGCCTTTTGCTGCTCCCTGCTGGGGCGCCAGGTGCTTTACGACTATAGAGACCACGCGAATATCGTTTTGCTTGGGATTTTTGTTTGGGCTTTTTTCGCAGAAAAATATAGTGTCACGAGTTTTGACGAACTCTTTCGCGAACGAACCGGGTTGCGGGCGGCTTCTTCCGCCTGCTTGGCAACCTTTTTCATTTGCCTGTCGGCGCTGTACTTCACGCGCAATTCAGAAGTTCCTCGCGGATTGCTTGTCTGCGCGGTCATAACTTTATTGATTCTCACACTGCTTACGCACTCCATATTTAGAATCGTATTCAAAAGGCAGTCGTACATGGCCCGGCCCACTCGGTTTCTGATGATAGGAGCGGACGCGTACGCGGCGGAAACTGCTGCCCGGTTGCAACGATTATCGTTTGCTCCGATTCAAATCGTCGGTTACGTCCGGCTGCCAAGTCAGTCCGCAAGCGCTCTCTGCCGTCCGGTATACGAATTCGAATCTCTTAAAGAATTCAAATCCTTTCATGACATCCAGGAAGCCGTCATTGCCATCCATCCCTCCCAATTCTCCGAGATTCCCCAGATAGTCGAAGTCCTCCACCAGAGATGCCTGCCGACTCGCGCTGTCGTGGACCTCGGGGAAGGCGTACTCGTCCGGGAAAAACTATTTCAGCTGGGCAATATGCAAATGCTGGATCTTATGTCGGCTCCCACAGAATTGCTTGATTACGCTTTTCTGAAGAGAGCCTTTGACGTAGCCTTTTCCGCCTTGGTTCTCATCCTCACGTCTCCGCTCTTCCTCCTGAGCGCCCTGCTCATCAAACTAACCTCGCGCGGCCCCGTGTTTTTTGCGCAAAAACGCATTGGCCTGAACGGCAAGACCTTTAGTATGTATAAATTCAGAACCATGCATCTTGCTCCCACGGCCGAGAGCGATACGGAATGGACCACTCCGGAATCCACTCGAAGGACAGTGTTGGGAACGTTGCTGCGTCGTTCAAGCCTCGACGAATTGCCGCAGTTTCTGAACGTTCTCCGCGGCGATATGAGCGTTGTCGGTCCCCGGCCCGAGCGACCGCATTTCGTTGAAAAATTTCTGCAGGAGATCAATCACTACAACAAAAGGCACGCGTTACGGGTCGGAATCACCGGGTGGGCGCAGGTCAATGGCTGGCGCGGCGACACTTCGATTGAAAAGCGCATTGAATACGACCTCTACTACCTGCAAAATTGGAGCTTTGCGTTCGACCTGCGGATCATACTCATGACCGTAATTTCCGGTGCGAGCAACAAAAATGCCTACTGAAATGGGCCTTTGTGGGCAGTAGCAAAGACCCGGGCCAGATTTGGCTTTACTCACCGCCTGGCAAAAACTAGCAGGGTGTTGAACGTCGACTGCAGAAACGATTCATGACAGGCCGATGATTTCCGGGTAACCGACCGAAATCGCTTTCAAATCAGTCTGGTCTTGTGTTGAAAACGGGACGAATTCAGCAAGGAAACAACCACAAAGAAGAAACTCTAGGGGGCAAGCTCTGCTCTAGTGGCCACGGCAGCAGAGCTTCGATGCCGATTACGCAGACGGCCGCCACGATAGTTCTCTTCTGGTTTTTCGCTAGCCAGCCATGCCTATTCGTGTGCCGGCGCCAAGCAGCTGACGCGCCTGTTCGGCGGGAACCGGGCGGCTGAAAAAGTAGCCTTGTCCTTCATCGCAATCGTGGTGCCGCAGGAAATCGAGCTGTGCCTGGGTTTCCACGCCTTCCCCGACTACCCGCTGCTTCAGGCTTTTACCGATATTGATCATGGCGCTGACGATGGTTGCGTCTCCCGGGTCTTCGGTAATGTCGTGCACGAACGATTGATGAAGTTTCAGCGCGTCCGAAGGAAATCGCCGCAGATAGGTAAAGCTGGAATAACCAGTGCCAAAGTCATCGATGGCGATCTGCACGCCCATGGCTTTCAGTGCGCGCATGGTAATCAGCGTAGATTCAGCGTCCTGCATCAGCACGCTCTCGGTTACTTCCAGTTCTAGATTGGAAGGATCCACTCCCGTCGCAATCAGCACCGCCCGAACCCCGGAAAGAAAATCCTTGGCTCCGAATTCGGCACCGGAAACATTCACTGCCATTGGCACATCGCCGAGTCCTGAATCGCGCCACGCGCGAGCCTGTCTGCAAGCTTCTAGCAGTACCCACCGCCCGATTGGCAACATCATCCCGCACTCTTCGGCAATGGGCACAAACTCGGCCGGCGCTACCAGGCCCCGCTGCGGGTGTTGCCACCGGATCAGCGCTTCCATGCCTGTGATCTGCCGGGTCGCAAGATTGAACTTCGGCTGGAAGTGCAGCAGGAACTCGTTCCGTCCCAGCGCGTAGCGCAAATCTCCTTCCAACGACAGTCTTTCTGTCAAGCGCACATGCATGTCGTCCCGGAAAAATCTATAGGTGTTCCGGCCGTGTTCCTTGGCCTCGTACATCGCCGTGTCTGCCTTAACCATCAAGTCTTCGGCGGTTTGCCCGTCGGTGGGGTAGGTGCTCACCCCCACGCACACATTAATGTCGAGACTTTTGTTATCGATGATGTGCGGCGAGGCCAAGACCCGAATGATCTTTCGGGCACTAAATGCCGCGTCTTCGCCGTGTTCGATCTGGGATAGGAGAACCACAAATTCGTCCCCGCCTATCCGGCTGACCGTATCTGTGCGGCGGACACTTGCCACTAAACGCCCGGCGACCGATTGCAGCAGCTTGTCGCCCACACTGTGGCCCAGGGAATCATTGATCTTTTTGAAGTGGTCCAAATCGACAAACATCACAGCGAGTCGTTTGTCGTGACGCGCGGCCAACGAAATCGCTTGCGCTAGCCGGTCGTTAAACAGCATCCGGTTCGGCAAACCAGTCAGGAAGTCATGTTGCGCCAGATATGACATCTCGTGCGATGTGGCGCGCGCCAAGCTTACGTCGTGGAAGGACAGAACCGCTCCAATTACCGCTCCATTCTGGTCATGGATGGCCGTCACGTTATTTTCAATTCCAAATTCCAGCCCGTCTCGTCGCACCAAGACACAATTTAGCGAGTGGGTCGCCATCGCGGGTCTGTTTGGCTGCGTTGGGTGCTCCATTATATTGGCAACCGCAGCGCCGGTGACACCGTCTATGATTCTGAGCACTTCCATAACGGGACGTCCAAGGGCTTCAGCCCGTTCCCACCCCGTCATCCTTTCCGCAATTCGATTCAAGTAGGTGATGTTGCCGTGGGGATCGGTCCGCAGGACGGCCTCTCCAATTGAGTCGAGCGTGGCACTGGTGGCTTCCAGCTCCAGCAACACTGCCTCCGCCTTGCGGCGTTCCATCATCAGGCGCAGCGTTCGCTTCAACCGGTAGCCGTCGGCCTGATTTTTGAACAGATAGTCGTCGGCTATACTGCGCAACAATCGCCGGGCCAATTCCTCCGTATCGGCCTCGCACAGCATCAAGATTGGTACGGCAGGCGCGGTCTGAAAGATACTGTCGAACATTTCCGCGCCCAGGCTCTCGCGCAGCTTTAGATCCAGTACAATTGCGGCTACCCCTCCAGCCTGCAATCGCGCGCGGCCCTCCGACAGTCCTCTGAGCCACTCCACATGAAACTGTCCTTCTGTCGCTGAACGCAATTCGACAAAAATCCGTGCTGCGTCATCGGACTCGGCGTCGACAAGCAGAATGCACTCCTCGTCAGACCTGGCGTTCGTATGTTTTGTAATTTCGCGCACGGTCGCGGCCATGTGGGTTTAGTCTCGAAGTGCGGCTTTGGCTTTTGCGGCATCAGCGGCCATGAATCTCAGCATCTGTTGCTTCAATTGCGCATCGACTTCGTCAGCAATGGTGACAATGTTTGGAAGCAGAGTGCTGAATTCCAGATATTTCACGTTCTTGTGGAGAGTCGAAAAAATGCTGACCTGCAGCAGACGAGACTCTTCAACTGCCAGCGCAACCGTGTAGCCTTGCTGGCGCCGCAAATCTCCGTGGGCCGCTGCAGTCTGCGATACCGGAGCTTTCGTCCCTATCTCCAGACGCAACCGCGCAATAACATCATGCAGAAGCTGAGGAAGATGGCCCGTGCGCTCTTCAAACGTCAGGGGAATGGCCATGAGTTCCGGTTCATTCTCAACGCGTCTTAGCCAGTCGGCAATTACAGCTTGCAGTTCACGATCGAGAATGTCGGCAACACTCTGGACGATGCCAATGCCGTTTCCCGCCTTGACCGCTCCGGAAGATTCGATAGGTTTTATCATTTGCCCCTGTGTCATTCGCCATCTTCGTTCCTTAATTTTGTGGTCCGGTGACACGAACCAATTCGGTCATGACGCTTGCTCCGCACGGATCGCTATCCCACTCGCTAACCACTGTCTCATGAGCCTGTATGCGAAGACTGTCCAAAAAGAGTCACCCAAGGCTCAGCGCGGGAGTTCGGGCAAATTCGCTTTGGGGCACTCTCGTGTGAATATCAAGTGGAACGGCAGGGAGGTGAAGAAAGCGTCTCAGTTGTACTCAGTAGTTGACTGTATTCCTCGCTGCCTGGACCCGCTCCAGGCGTAGAACACAGCGACAGCCGTCAGTCGGAGGGGCAAACGCCAACGCTAGCGACGCCCTCGTTGCATCAGTCTGGAACGCGATTGTCCAAGGCAGCAGCAGATTCGTAGAGCTGACGCACTTCAGAGCCGGAAGCATCCGATGACGGAAATACTTTGCCGCGCTCGGACGGACTTGGGTGTATAACGGTGCCCATCCAGGCGGCCCAGCTGGGGAAAATGCGGAGGAGAACGAAATGAAGAAATCACCGATCGTGTTGGGAGCGGCTGCACTAATGATAGCCGCGGCGTTGCTGAGTGTGGCACAGGCCCAGAAAGAGTCGAGTACAAGCAAGAAGGGTGTGATTTATGTAACCGCAGAGCAAGCCAAGTTCGAGCCATCATCGGCGGCTGGGGTCTCCATGGCCGTCCTCTGGGGCGACCCGGACAAGGGGACTCATGGAACATTCACGAAGTTCGCGCCGGGGTACGACGCCGGAATGCACACACATACGAGTGATGTGTGGATCGTCGTCGTCAAAGGCGCGTATCTCTATAAAGATGAAGCGGGCGAAAAGCATGTAGGGCCGGGAGATTTCCTCCGAGTCCCGGGCGGCCATAAGCATTGGAGCGGCGGAGACAAGACCGATGGCGCGCTCTTTTATGAGGAAGGGTCGGGGAAGTTCGATACCGCGCCGGCGAAGTAACGGACCGGCGCCCGGGCCCGCCCGCCTTTACGCGTAGCGGTACACGGGGAAAGCAGATGGGTAGTGGGGAACTCTGTGGTTCAGCATAAGAGAGGGCGCAAATGCCTAATGGCTGATGCGCCCTTTGTTATTTGTGCCCGGGAGATACTCAGCTGCTTGGACTGGATTAACGGGTTGGGGACCCGGAACGGATGTCCTTCCTGACTCTGTCGGGGTGGCTTACTTTCTCTAATCTACACTTTTCCGATGACCGCAAGCGCTTTGCTTGTGCTGCTGCGCATTCTCTGCCGCTGCCTTGAGCCGAATAATTCAATGCAGAGTCTAATTCAGGAAAACCAACGTCGGCTAGCTGTCGGCATCAGTTACCTCTGTGATACTCTCCCCAAACGTTATGAAAGCAATCCGATTTATGACCCTGATAGGAATCCTGTCCGCGACTGCGTGTGCCCGTGCGGCTGAGCCGTGGGATGTGCCGTTTGCGGGCGAACCGCGAGCGATCCTTGAAGCGGCCAGGCGAATCCCCGTGCAGGATGAACAGCTGGCAATTGTTCTACTTGAGCAGCACCGCTACGTGATTGATGAGTCCGGCCGAACAATTTCAAAAGTGCGCAAAGTGTTGCGGATTGTAAACGCAGACGGCGTGGAGGAATGGTCAGCGATTGAGCAGGAATATCAGCCTTGGCACGAGAGTAAGCCTGAAATGCGAGCTCGCGTGATTGGAGCCGACGGGGCAGTCCATTGGTTGGATGGAAAAACGATCGCTGATTCGCCAGCAAGTGAATACGATACGAACATTTTCTCCGACCGGCGCGTCGTTCGGGCACCGCTTCCCGCGGTCGGGGTGGAAACTATCGTCGAGTACGAGATCGTAACCCGTGAAACGGCACCCCTGTTTAGCGCAGGGGAGGCTCGGCGGGTCACGATTTTTGACAATGTGCCCATCAGGAGATTTCAACTTTCGATTGAAGCGGCCCAGTCTGTATCGTTGAAAACGGTCACCAAACTAATTCCGGAATCAGCAATCCACCGCAGCCAGAACGGAGGTAAGACGCAATTTAACTGCGAGATGGGGCCGCTCGAGCCCGGCAAGAGCCATGAGTGGAATCTGCCATCTGGCGAGACGGATTACCCCTATGTTTCATTTTCGACCGGCAGGAATTGGCAGGAGATAGCGGCAAGGTATGAAGCCTTGGTCGACCAGCAACTAAAGACGGGGAATCTGGGCGCTTTGATCGAAGGTGTTGATTCCTCTGGCGGGCCGCAGGCCATCGCAGCCCAGCTGACCGCAAGGGTGCATCGGGAGGTCCGGTACACCGGCGTTGAATTTGGCGAGGCGGAAATTGTGCCGCGCACGCCGGAGGAGACGTTGAAGCGGAAGTACGGAGATTGTAAAGACAAGGCATCTTTGCTCGTCGCGGCGTTGAGGGCCAAAGGGCTCCGCGCGTATATTGCTTTGCTGGATGCCGGTTTTGGCACCGACGTTGACGAAAACCTGCCTGGACTCGGCGTGTTTAACCACGCGATTGTGTACGTGGCGGGAGACCACCCGCTTTGGATCGACGCGACGGCGGCCGACTCGAGAGTCGGGGATCTTCCAACCGGGGATCAAGGAAGACTCGCTCTGATTGCCAGCCGCGGGACCGTGGCGCTGGAGCGCACGCCGGAATCGCTGGCCGAGGACAATAAACGGACGCATACCATTGAAATCCATTTAAGTGATTTCGGTGCGGGGGAGATTCGCGAAACTGTCGAAGCGCAAGGTTACATGGAAACGAGGTTGCGGCAGACCTATGACAGCAGTGATGCGAAAAAGCTCAAGGACACACTGGAAAAGTATGTGAAGCGGGACTTCCTGGCAAAATCGGTTGCGGAGTTCAGCGCAACGAAGAAGGATGATTTCAGCCAGAGGTTCCGGCTGCAGGTGCACGCCAAGGGCGCAAAACGAGCCGTCACGGAGCAGGATGATGCAGTGGCCGTGTTGTTCCCATCCCTGGTCTTGAGCGAATTGCCGTATCCGCTCAGGCGGGGAATGCGAGGAGATTCGGAAAAAGAGAAGACCGAGCCGCGAAAGAATGACTTCGTCTTCGGCGAGCCGCACATCATCGAATACCACTATACGATTTATCCACCCGAATTCTTCAAGCCCAAGGATCTTCCAGGTTCTGTCGATGCCAAGATTGGCACGGCAGAGTATCAGCGGAAATATCATGTGAACTCCGACGGATCGGTCGATGTGGTCTTTCGTTTTAGCACAGGGAAGAGGCGTCTTAGCGCAACGGAGTACGGTCAGCTGCGTGATGGACTGCGCAAATACGAAGAAGATTCGGCTGCGCCGGAGATGCTTACGTTTGTCTCTCTGGCGAGCGAGTATGTTGCCATGGGAGAAACGGGAAAAGCGGTAACACTGGCGCAGGACAGTGTTGCAAAAGATCGAGGTGAGGCGGGTGGGCAAGTACGGTGGTCGCGGATGCTGGTGACGGCGGGCGCAGTAGACAGCGCGATTGCAGTTGCAAATAAAGTCGTAGAAAAGGATCCGTCGTCCAGTCAAGGATGGCAGGCACTTGGCTGGATTTACGAGCACGATAGCTTCGGCAGAAGCTTTGCTGGGAACTGGAATTCGCTCGAGGCGGAGAAATCTTTCCGGCAAGCAATCAAGCTCGATGACAACGATTTCATGCCGCGTTGGGAACTGGCAATCCTATTAGAGGTTGACGGGCAGGGCCAGAGGTATGGCAAAGGCGCAAGGCTGGACGAGGCAATCGAGCAATATCGCGAAATACTGAAGACGAATCCAAGTGCCAATGTAGCGCAAAGCGTCGCCCTGGATTTGCTCTATGCCGGCCGCTACCCGGAGGCCAAAGAGGAATTGAAAAAGCTGCAAGGGACGGATTTCCAGTCGACGCTTTCGACAGCTCTGACCGCGATTACGGACAGTTCGGCGCGGGCGATTATTGATTCCCGGGCCAGGATACCCGAAGAACGCGCGCGGGCGGCCAACCTCGTTAACGCCAGCGGTGTGCTCGCTGGACTGAGGCAGTACGATCGGGCATACGATCTGCTGAAAGCCGCGGGACGCTCGGGGGGTGCAGGAGATGTGCAGTCTCGAATGGATCAACTGCTGAAAATGAAGCGATATGACCTGGCATTGTATGCGGAAAATGACCCCCGCTATCCGGTTCAGCAGGCGATTCTGGAAGCGTATTCCTCGCAGCCGGATTTCGAACGGCTCAAACCTTTCTTCACGAAGCGGGACAACTGGACAGCATTGCGTGAGGATTTCGCCCGCCGTTGGCGAGACTTTACCGTCGTGCGCACCCGGCTAGCCTCGTACGGCTTAAGTCGGGAAAACATCCTGGATAGCGCCGTGGGCACGCTGGAGGCAAAGAAGCCAGACGGTGGCGCGTCCGGGTACAGGGTGAGCGCCGCATCTTCGATGATGATGTCGCTGCCCGTGATGTACGTGGTGGAGGAAGACGGAAAGTACAAGATTATCGGCACTTCAGGCAGTCCGGAAATGATTGGAGAAAGAGTCCTGGAGCTGCTGTCCCGAAATCAAATCAAGGACGCCCAGTGGTGGCTGGACCTGGTTGTGCCGGACCTGCAAAGTGAATCCCCGGAGGCTGCTGGCAGTTCCGCAGCACGGTCTTTGTGGTCTGGTGTTGTCGAAGGGACACGCGGTCCTCCGGCGATAACCAATGCGGCGGCAAGTTTGATAGGTCCTTACAGCGGCTCGAACAGGGCCATCCAAATGTTGAAGGACGGCCGCGCGCAAGCCGCTACTCCAATTGAACGAGGACAGATTGATCTGGCGTTGTGTGGGAGCCTAGCGCGCGCCGAGCAGTGGGATGAGTTAATGGCGGTGGCGAAGCGTCTTGGATCGACGCGCCCATTCGAGAGCGAAGCGCTCCGATTTATGACGAAGGCCGCTGGCGCGTCGAGGAATTGGAAAGAATTGCAGGCGGAAGCCGAGCGGAAACTGAAAAGTGCTGCCGGAGACCGTGACGCACTGCGGGCCATGGCAACAAGCAAGATTCAGAGCGGAGACCGTGACAGCGCTGCGCGATACTTGAAGGTGTTGACAGACTCGCCGTATGCCGGGCCTGAGGACGTGCAGTTTGAGGCATGGAATGCGCTCCTGAGCGGAAAGGCCGACAAGGGGTTGCTCATGAAATTCGAGAAGTGGTCTGAAATACCTGAGCTTGCGTCGGCGGACTATTTGTACACCTTCGGGATGCTGCAAGCTATTGTTGGCGAAGCGGATGATGCTCAGAGGTCGCTCATAAAGGCGCTGGACCGGGACTATGAGGGAGCAAGGAAAGCTATATCCTGGGTGTTGGCCAGCAAAATCGATGAGCGGTATGGGTTAACCGACGCCGCCAGTAGTGCCAGGCAGAATGCATCGAAATACGCGTCATCCGACCAGATCAGCACGTGGGCTTTGTCGCTGGTCAACACGACAAGGTTAGCCTTCGGTGCCTCGTGTGAAACCATCACCAGTTCGACTCTTCAGAAGAAAATGGCAGAAGCAGCAGCACAGGGTTTCCACCACGTCGCCATGAACGCCTCCCGCACGGTCCTTCTGGAAAAAACTCGCTGATTACCAAGAGGAAGAGTGACATAGCTCAGTCAGGGCCAGCGGATCCCCATATTTCCCAAAGGGGCGCGGTAGCCGAGCAGACTAGAAGGCATCGGTGTCTCCACTGATTAACAGACGCATTGATTGCGAGATAAGTTATGGAATATGACCCAGAGTCGCAAGGAGAGAGTCAGGCAGGGATTTTGCCCTGCCCGGAATTTCAATGCTTTTTGGCGGTCTGGTCTTTCGTGACCGCGTCGCAGGCGTCCTTTACTGAGCTTCCGAGTGCGCGAGTTGAATGGCTGAATATTGAATCACCATCCTTATAAAAAACCGCGACTTTATTATCTTTGCGAGCGTAGCCTTTGCCGCCTTCGTGATCCAACAAGACCACATAGTCTGCCTTTTCTTTATTCATCGTGATTGTGTATTGGGGACATTTTTCGCCAAACGTTTTGATAATTTCACCTGTTTGGGGTCTTGCACCACCGCTGGTATGGCCACCGGCGTTGCCGCCAGATGCTCCAAATCCTCCTGACATCTCCCATGATTGGCTGTCGGTGACAAAAATCCGAACTTTACCGTCGCTTGGAGTGCTAGCTGGTGTTGGTTGGGCTTGAGCAGGAATCTGTTGAGTCGGGGCTGCTTGTTGTTGCGTTGGAGGGGCTGATTGCTGCGCAAAAATGGGAGTAGCGGCAAGGCATGCAACTAACAGGGCTGGTTTCTTCATCTTGTTCTCCTCGCTGGAAAATTAGCATACTATTAAAGTGAAGAGTTTTAATTAGGATTAATTGTTTAACAAGTACTATTAATTAAGTGGCTACAGAGTTAGCAGGATATCGCCCAACGAAAAGTCTTCTGAAAGCATATTCCTAGCTACTGACGTCCTACTGCTTTCCACTTTCCGACAGGCTTGTTAGCTGCTCGCGGGTGATGCGGAGAAGTTCCGTTAGATTTACGTCCTCGCCTCTTTCAATTCTTTTGGAAATCATGGTGAGCGCGTTGATTTGAACAGTTGTAGCCTTAAAGCGAAGTGTAGGGTCAGTGCCATACTCATCTGTAACCATCACCCATCGCAACGGGAGTTCGGTCGCCAACACATCCCCGAACGCGATGCCGAGACTCTGAAGTTCGTATGTCTGCGTTTTTCTGAACACCTTGTCGTCTATCAATCGCTGGAGCACCGACAAATCGGCCGCGGTTTTTGTGAGATTGGAAGTTAGGCATCGTTGTTTAACAGCAGCTGCGACCACAGCTCTCTGCTGCTCTAGTCGTGTTCTGTCTTCGTGCGAAAGCTCACTGAACTTAGGCATTGTTGGCTGCGCTGCCTTTTGTTTGGAGAAGCAGGGAACAAAGCTAAGGAGTACCGTTGCCGATAGCAACGTCATGACGGAGATACGAATTGTCCATGTATTCCAGTTACCCAAGAACTCCCCCCACTTCTTTTCATGGCGTAGCCTTGGATTATGATTCTCTACTACGACAACTGTACGGTTGCCGCGTTAGTCAAGCATCTGCCTCCCGAATATATGCTGAAATGTAACGATAGTCACATCTGAATAATGGAGCAGCGCGATGAAATTCCTGATTGCTTCGGTTGTGCTTGCCTCAATGAGCTACTCAGCACCGGTCAATTTGGTCGTTGAAGATTCCTCGGGTGTCGCGCTGAAGGACGAACTTGTAATCGTGCAGGATTTGCGTAGCCGAGAACATGAGGTCCTCCGGGTCTTAAGTGGCGGGACTGGCAAGATTCCCACCATGGATTTGCCTCCCGGGCTGTATCGAGCTATTGCAACGGCTCCGTACGGTCTTTGGCAAACGGAAGTCCAAGAGTTTCTCGTTGGGAAGAGCCGTTGCGTCTTGTTATACATATGCGACCAATGCCAACACGCGGAAATGGAGAAGTCGTCACCGTGGGAACAAAGAGGAAAAAATTGAAAGTCTTGAAATCTGACGGCCAAGCTGCGTCCGAGGCAGAGATTTACACCCGGGACCGCAGTGCGACGCTACATCTAGAACGCCGGTACAAGGCAAATGCTGCGGGAGAAACAGAGATAGAGCTGACAGGAGATCCAACGGTTGTTGTGGTCGTTCTCGGCGACTCGCTGGCAACACGAGAAATAAGCGACAAAGATGACGCGCCTACTGTTCGCTTACCGTAGTCACCTCCTGAGTCGCCTTATCGGAGATTGGAGATCGATTTCACATCTCCGGTAACCGCGTTCGTCAGGATCTCCAGACGCTTCGTGAGGGTGACCATTACATTCTCGTTTTGTTGAAGGTCGATTCCAAATTGCTCGACAAGGTCTGCATATCTTGGTGGTTTTTGCATGGGGTATCGGATTAGGTATCGCGCTCGTAATCTTGCTAATGCTGGGAGTTATTTGGAACCACTACTGGAACAAGTCTTGAATAACGCCGAAACGGGACAAGTGGAATTGGCCCGCCGAAGATCGGGCACCTGTCCGTTAAGGCGAGTCGGAAATGTGCTTTTCGCGCCGATCGACTTATACGATTACCGCGTTTATCAGGAGGTTGAAGTTTTCAGCTATTATTACTCCGAAATGCGATTGGCTTTCAACATACTTATTTCGATTTTGGCTGGACTCTTTTCCGCAGTACTTGGTTGGTTCTGCGGGTATGGGATAGGAGTCTTGCTAGAACCAACCGACGAAGGCCTTGGCACAGGACTTCCGACCTTCGCGCTGATGCGTGTAGCCGCCTTGCTATTTGGAATCGCAGGCTTTGTAATTTGCTTACTTTGGCGTACCAAAATAACAAGGGCCAACCCACTTGATGTCCGGTAACGGCGTTAATCAGGACCTTTCGCCGATATGTGCAAGAATGTAGTCCATGCGAAGTCCTCATCCAGCATGCCTACTGATCTTCCAATTCCTGTGTTTGTTTCCACTGGTGGCTACAGCCACAAAAGACGAAGGCGGGCTGATTAATGGGACCGTTACATACGAGGACGGAAAACCCGCCGAGGACGCGACGATTTACGCTGATCCCCTCGGCAGATCGTTGGGCGCGATAATTCCTCATGCTAACAGTGACGAAAGCGAGCACTTTAGCATACACCTCGCTCGCTCTTGGTTTGGTGATTTCGCGGTGGCCGCCGAGAAACAAGACGAAGATTACCCCAACATGAGCCAGCAATTTTACAGTGACGGAAAATTCAGAATAGTTACGCTCAGCGCGAACCAACCTACCCAAGCCGTTGTAATTCAACTCGGACCCAAAGCAGGAGTCTTGCAGGGTACGGTCACAGATGCATTTACAAACGCACCTCTGAATCCTTGTGTTGAATTTAGGAGAGCATCGGAACCAAATAATTTTCTAAGTGGGAGCGGGTTGGTCAAACCCCGTTACAAACTGCTAGTGCCATCAGATACGGATGTTCTATTCGCAATCTATCTCGATGGATACAAGACCTGGTACTTTCCGAACACGGTGGTCCGTACAAAACGGGAGCCTGTTCGTCTTAAGCCCGGCGAGAAGAAGATCATCGATATTCGGCTAGAACCTGATGCCAGCGCCAAGAGCGGTTGCCCGTCAGCCATTAACTCCCGATAAGTCGGGTGGTCTCAATGGGTGGATGCAACACTTGCTTGCAGTTTACTCGCAGGAGTCTGAAAACCTAAAGTTTGTCGTGGGCGTTGATTTAAGCGCAGCGCTACTTTGTTCAGATCCGATTGGGAATAGTCGGTTAGATCTGTGCTCTTCGGGAAGTATTGTCGTAAGAGCCCGTTTGTGTTTTCGTTCGAGCCACGTTGCCAGGGACTCTGTGGATCGCAGAAGTAGACTTTTACATTCGTAGCTACCGTGAATTCTTTGTGTTTCGCCATCTCCAGACCCCGGTCCCAGGTCAGCGAGCGTCGCAGGGTAGCGGGAAGTTTACGAACGTGTTTGCTCAATGCCCCTACCACTTCCACCGTATCTCTGCTGGGTACTTTGATCAGCATGACAAAGCGCGAATGGCGTTCCACCAAGGTTGCGATGTGACTGTTTCCTGAGCCGCGCAGGAGATCGCCCTCCCAGTGACCCGGAATGGCACGGTCCTCCACTTCAGCGGGCCTTTCGCGGATCGAGATGGCCTCAGGGATTTGACCGCGCCTGTCTTTGAAGATACGAGAGTGCTGAGACCGGCGTAGCAGACCAGTTTTCTGCTCTTGCGAATGCGCTAAGGGATGGGGGCTGGTATCCAAGACTCGAGACGCCAGGCCAGCGCTCGAATTTCAGTGAGCTCCTCCTCGGAAACGATAAGGCCGGGAAGAAGCCTACGCGAACCCAGAGCTTCACAAGCGACCCGTTCACTCCAGGTTGGGTGGAGCATCACAGCCAACACGAACTGGTTCTCGTTTGGGATGTGCAGAATCAGAAAATAGCTGACGTTCATTATCCGTTCGTCTTCGACCCGTATCCTGACTCGGGTCCGCCTTACTTTTATGTCCGGTTGATCCTGGGAAGCGAGTATTTCTACTGGACCGGCGAAAACGTAATGCCGTTCGACGATGCGGACACGAAGTGCGTTTGTAGCGAGCAGCTTGCCTATTGGACGGGATTCGCTAGCGGCGTCCCGTCACAACGAATTCACTACACTTGCCCAAACTGCGGTCGTAATTTCAACCCATCCGAAAAAACTTGCCAAGTGCTAGATGGTTGGACGGGAGAACCCTCGCCGTTGCTCGGCGGGTTAACGTACCGATTTGCGCTGGTGGTCGACTGCCACAAGTATTGGCCGCGCGAGGAAGCGGAAGGCAGACGATTTCATCTAAAGCCCCAGTTGCTCGACCTATGGCGAAATTTCATCGGCGTTCCGTTTGAACAGGTTGTCACCTTCGACTAACGCTGAAGCAGCAAACTGACCTTCACTCCAACTTCCGATTGCGTCGGCTTATCGGAAATGTGCTTTTCGCGCTGATCTACTTATACGATTACGGAGTTAATCGGGACTTCGCAGAAAATTGTACGAATTTAGAGGTAAACTTGGGCTTATGAGGACGGCCATGCACAGCATTCTGGGGGTTCTATGTTTCACAGTGGCCAGTGTTTCAGCATTCTCCGAACCGAACGCGCCTTCTCAGACCATATCGGGGCGAGTCGTGGCTTATTCTGTTCTTCCGGCGTGCCTGAATGGAAATGGCTATTGGTCTGTGCTCATTCACGTCGAGCAGCCAAAGAAACTGAACGCTCAACTCATACGCGTTGATTTCTCGCTGCCGTGCGACAAGTCTCTTGAATGGATTTCAGCGAACTCGCTGGTGAAGAGTTTTCGAGTAATTCGAGACAAAAATGCGGATGCGGTATTGTCGGGATGTTTACAGGACGAATGCACGCAGAACCAAACACTGCCGATTTGGAAACGTCCCGTAACCGGAAAACATGATGCTCTTCCGTTCGGTGAGATGCTCCCTAGCTATCGTTCTGTAGCCCTGCCTATGACTCCGGTTCTCTAAGTCCTGATAGGTTCTATAAAAGGAGAAGTCAAGAAAAAACACTTCTCCAACGGCTGGAATGTTTCTTACTTCGCAGCCCACTTGATCGAGCGAGATTTATGCTGACCTGCCGCGCCATAGGCTCGGTTGCCGGTCAATAGTGCCCAGCGATTTGAGTTTTCTCTACCAGCGGTTTTCATCACTTCTTCGCGTCGAAGCCTGTCAGTTCCGAAACCAGCAAAGCAGAAACAGTGGTCAAATTCGGCGACCATAGTTCTATTTGGGACTCGTGGCCCATAGCTTTTTCTGGTTGTATGGGATGCCGGCTGCAATTAATCGCCTGCAAAACCACACGCAGTCACTATGTTCGTGTGTGGTATCTATGAGCCGCAATTGCCTTTCGTACACAGTAGGCTCAGTGGATTTCGGCAGCTCGGCTACGAGTGTTGTGTCGCAGTCTGAGCAACGGGAGAAGCTGTCACGATATTCGGCTTTGTACTGTGGACAGAACATGACAGAGGGAGACTCTACAACATTTTCTGGGTTGCGCCTGAGTAATGCTGCGGTAACCGGGCATTTGACGGAGTCTCCGCTGGCGAATAAACTCGTTCTTCGGACATCCACACGATTTGCAACTTCATGTCTATTCCTTTTGATGACCTTAACGGTGTCCCCGCGATTCATGGCTACCTGCACGTACCTGCGCGGCCCGCAGGAAAGGCCATTGTGCTCACACATGGTGCCGGCGGAGACTGCCAGTCGAAACTGTTGGTAGAGATGTCCAATGCTCTTGCCGAGTCGGGGTTCACTGTTTTGAGGTTCGACCTGCCATTCCGCCGCGAGCGAGCGCACGGACCGCCTTCTCCCGCCAACGCCGCCCGGGACCGAGATGGACTGCGCCGCGCCGTCTCGATCATGCGAGAGCAGAAAAATAGTCGGACGTTTCTGGGTGGCCATTCCTACGGTGGACGACAGGCGACCATGCTCGCCTCGGAAGAGCCCCAGTTGGCAGATGGCTTGCTTGTGTTCTCGTATCCGCTTCATCCTCCGCGAAATCCGAATCAACTTCGCACCAGCCATTTCCCAACACTGACGACGCCCACGTTCTTTGTTCACGGCACGCGCGACCCATTCGGCACGACTGCTGAAATGAGCTCTGCTCTGGAGCTAATCCCCGCCCCACACGTCGTGTTGGAAGTGGACGGCGCAGGCCACGACCTTCTTCCCAAGAAGACCGCCAACGAATTGCCCACGCGCATCGCGACCGAGTTTAAGATATTCCTGAAAACTTTTGTCCACGAATAGTAGTCCTGATCAACGCGGAAATCAGAAACTTGAAAATTCCCGGCAAGCCGTTGATCAGGCACGTTCCGACATACTTGCGAAATGGAACTGCCATAATATATTTTAAGCGTCGCTCTCGATGCGTTTGAGCTTGTCGAGGGAATGCGGGTTCTTCAAAATCTTGATCGAACGAATGTAACGATGTCCCACTGCGCTGTACACAAGCAGGGGCGAGCCGGTAGAATTCGTATTCGCAGGTGCCTGGATTCGACCGGCGCGCACATTGCTAGACAGGATCAATTAACCTACTTGGATCCAGGGTTTCGCAACGTGATCTTCGAGAGGAAGCAATGTCGGATCAGCCCAATCTGTGGGAAGAGCTCGGGCTAGCATGACTTGAGTTGGATACACTTTCGTCTCCGGTAGGATGCCGGTCTCGCGCGCGGCTCGCGCAAGGGACGCGAACAGCTCTGGCATGTGGAGGCGGAGCCGCTGGACGAGGCACGGCGTTCGCTAAAGCCGATTTCGCACCGTGGGGACGAGGCGCTGGGGCTGCTGAAGGCTTCGCTCGAACACGCATAAACAGGAAAAGGAGAGCAAACATGGATTTTGACGTGAACGTGCGGGAGCGCATTCTGAAGCCCGTGAACGAGGTGTTCGACGCGGTTGTCGACCCGAAGAAGATGACCAACTACTTCATCTCGGGCGCCAGCGGCCCGCTTAAGCCAGGTAGGGTCGAGTGGGAGTTCGGCGATGTGGCCGCTACAGTGTCAATCGACGTTCTGGAGGTCGAGGACAATCGCAAGATCGTCTACGAATCAAGCGCGCTAGGCGCGCGGATTCGCACCACCATCCAATTCG
>Ga0193726_1000837_pt1 | contig 28075 bp, 26 predicted proteins | sample H2c1metaG_FD_144928 | JGI IMG/M metagenome (GOLD analysis project Ga0193726, IMG submission 144928) | Soil microbial communities from a riparian zone of the East river system, Colorado, United States - H2c1 | ecosystem: Environmental > Terrestrial > Soil > Riparian zone | place: USA: East River...
TCCGGCCGGGATCGGTTTCGAAGCTCTTCACTTGGACGGCAGTGATGCAGCTGGTCGAGCAGGGCAAGATCGATCTCGACGGCGACGTGAATCAATACCTTGATTTCAAGATTCCGCCGCGCGAGGACAAGCCGATCACGATGCGCAATCTCATGCAGCACACCGCCGGCTTCGAAGAACAGGCCAAGGGCATCTTGTCGCATGATCCCAAAGCACCGGGATTCGAGGCGCTCCTCAAGCAATGGATCCCGGAAAGGGTGTTCGCGCCAGGCACGACCCCGGCCTATTCCAACTACGGCGCATCGCTTGCCGGTTACATCGTCCAGCGTATCTCCGGCGAGACATTTGACGACTATATCGACAAGCATATTTTCGCGCCGTTGGACATGAAGTACTCCAGCTTCCGCCAGCCATTGCCGGCAAACCTTGAGCCGCTGATGTCCAAGGGATACACCCTGGCCTCCGATCCGCCCAAGCCCTTTGAGATGGTCGGACCCGCGCCGGCCGGCTCACTGGCCTCTCCCGGCGAGGACATGGCGCACTTCATGATCGCGCATCTGCAAAACGGCGAATATCACGGCAACCGCATTTTGAAGGCGGAGACGGCGGAAATGATGCACAACAGCCCGCTCACGCTGCTGCCGCCGCTCAACCGGATGGAGCTGGGCTTTTTCGAAACCAATATCAATGGCCGCGAAGTGATCGCGCACTTGGGCGACACCGGGGTCTTTCACACCTCGCTGCATTTATTTCTGAAGGAAGGCGTGGGCTTCTACGTGTCATTCAACAGCGCAGGGAAGGCCGGCGCCGCCCACGGCCTGCGCGGCGCGCTGTTCGATGACTTCGCGGATCGATATTTCCCGGCGGCTGAGAGCGCCGCCGCAGTCGACGAAAAGACCTCGGCCAGCCATGCGGCAATGCTGAAGGGCCACTGGGTCAATTCACGCGGCTCGCAGTCGAGTTTCATAGCCTTCACCGGATTGGCGGGTCAAATCAAAGTCAGCGTCGACGCCAAGGGTGAGCTGATCGTGCCGCCGTTTGAGGGACTCAATGGCAAGCCGCGGCATTGGATCGAGATCGCTCCTTTCGTGTGGCGCGACAGTGGCAGCCACGAGCGCTTGGCGGCCAAAGTGGTCGACGGCGAAGTTGTGCGTTTCAGCATCGACGGCATTTCGCCGTTCATGGTGCTCTACCGCGCATCGTGGTACGCAAACGCCGCCTGGTTGCTGCCGGCGGAATACATCGCCTTGGGTGCCTTGGCGTTGACCGCACTGTTCTGGCCGATTACCGCCATCGTTCGCCGCCGCTACGGAGCGACCGTGGGGCTTGCGCCGGAGGCGCTGCGCGCCTATCGATTCAGCAAGGTCGGCTCGATCCTGATCCTCGCGGGGGGCGGGCTGTGGGAGCTGACGATCGTGCGCCTGTTCAAGGATTACGACAACCTCAGCAACAAGTTCGATGCCACCATTCACTTCGCGCAGGTATTCGGAATTCTGGCGTTCTTTATCGGGACCGGCTTGATCCTGTGGAATCTTCGAGCCGTGTGGAGCGGACAGCGGCGCTGGCCGGCCAAGGTTTGGAGCGTCGTGCTCACGGCGTCGGCGCTGATTCTGCTGTGGATTGCGTTCGTATTCCATCTGATCGGCTTCAGCGCGAATTTTTGATGTCCGCTCTGAGACTGCGCGTTGACGTCGAGAAGTTGCGGCTATCAGCGCCGTTTCGCATTTCGGGCTTCGTCTTCGAGGAACAGGACGTGGTCGTCGTCACTCTCGAGGACGGCGAGCATCGCGGCCGCGGCGAAGCTTCGGGCGTGTACTACCTGGGCGATACCGCGCAATCGATGGTCGCGGCCATCGAGGCGGCGCGCGCCGCCATTGAACAGGGAGTCGATCGCACCGCGCTGCAGAAATTGCTGGTGCCCGGCGGCGCGCGCAACGCCGTGGATTGCGCCTTGTGGGAACTGGAGGCGCACCGCTTGGGCGCGCCGGTGTGGGAGCTTGCCGGTCTGCCGGCACCGAAGCCCTTGGTCACCACCTTCACGCTGGGTGCCGACGAGCCGGCCGCGATGGCCGCGGGGGCGCGCAAGTATGCACAGGCCAAATCGCTGAAATTGAAGTTGACCGGCGATCTGCCAACGGACATTGCCCGCGTGCGCGCCGTACGCGCCGCGCGTCCCGAAGTGTGGATGGGCGTCGACGCCAACCAGGGCTACGGCATCGATGCGCTGGATGCTTTGATCGCCGCGCTGCAGGCCGCCAGTGTGTCGCTGCTCGAGCAGCCGTTGAAACGCGGCCGCGAGGCCGATCTTCAAGGCTACAAGTCGCCGATTCCGATTGCCGCCGATGAAAGCGTGCTCAGCCTGAAAGACGTTCCAGGACTGGTCGGGCGCTTCGATGTCGTCAACATCAAGCTCGATAAGTGCGGCGGGTTGACGGAAGGACTGGCGATGGCCCACGAGGCGCGCCGACTCGGGCTTCGCGTCATGGTGGGGAATATGGTGGGTACGAGCCTGGCGATGGCGCCGGCATTCGTGCTCGGACAGCTTTGCGACGTCGTGGATCTGGATGGGCCGATATTTCTGGCCCAGGATCGAACCCCCAGCATGACTTACGCCAACGGCAGCGCGTGGAGCGGCGAGCATGTGTGGGGAAGCACGCACGCTTAAGGCGATGAGCGCGAGCCAGCAGACTTGGTTCGGTCAGCCACGCGGCCTCACCATACTTTTTCTGACCGAGATGTGGGAGATATTCTCCTACTACGGCATGCGCGCCTTGCTGGTCTATTACATGACCAAGCAATTGTTCATCGGGCAGGAAAAAGCTTCGATCATTTACGGTACGTACACCGCCATGGCGTACTTCACGCCGATCTTCGGCGGCATGATTGCGGACCGCTGGCTGGGCAAGCGCCGCGCGGTGATCATTGGCGGCAGCATCATGGCCGCGGGCCATTTCATGATGACCTTTGAGCCCTTGTTCTATGTCGCGCTCGCGACCATTGCGCTTGGCAATGGATTGTTCCTGCCGAGTCTGCCCAGCCAGATCGACGGACTGTATCGCCCTGACGATCCACGCCGCGGCTGGGCCTACAATGTGTACTACGTCGGCATCAACATCGGCGGATTTCTCGCGCCGCTGATTTGCGGCGCGCTCGGCGAATACTATGGTTGGCATTGGGGATTCGCCGCGGCCGGAATCGGGATGCTGAGCGGCCTGCTGATCTACATTCTCGGCGGCAGGTACCTGCCTGAGCAGGCGCGGCCTGCACCTGCAAGGAAAGCGCTGCCCTCGGCGGTGCCCGCGGCACCTGCGAGCAGCTTCCGTTCGACGCTCATTCTGTTGTTTGCCGTGGGCCTGGCGGTCACGGTATTTCGCGCGGCCTACGAACAAGTGGGCAACACGCTGGCCCTGTGGATCGACGTCGGCATCAATCGCGCAGCAGGCGCGATGACCATTCCCATGACCTGGTTCCAGTCCTTGAACCCACTGCTGGTCGTTATCATGACGCCGATACTGTTGGCGCGCTGGCGGCGGCGGGCCGATGCGGGACGCGTGGATTCGTCAATGAAACGAATGGCGCTGGGCGCACTGATCGTGGCGGCCGCTTACGGGTTGCTCGCGATGGTGGCGTTTGCGGCAGGATCTGGGCGCGCGAGTTGGGCTTGGCTGGTGATGTTTTTCTCCATCTTCACCTTGGGTGAGCTCTACATTCTGCCCACCGGATTGGGATTGTTCGCGCGCCTGGCGCCGGTTGGATTCGGCGCCACCACCGTGGCCGCGTGGTTCCTCGCGATTTTCAGCGGATCGTTGTCGGCGGGTGTGGTGGGCACGCTGTGGGGCAGTACCACTCACGCCATGTTTTTCACCATTTTGGCCGCAATCGCATCGATTGCGGCAGTCATGTTGATCGCGCTCGATGGCGCGATACGACGAATCGAAGCGGCACGCGCCGCTGAAACCATTGCGCTCGGCGCAGTTCAACCGGAGCCCATATGAAATCTCTATTCCTCGCGCCTTTGATGTTTCTCTGTGGTGCGGCCGCGCTCGCGGCACCGCCATCCGGTTTTGAGGGCCGGGTGGAAACCCTGCGCAGGGACATCGGCGTTCCCGGCATGGCGATCGCGATCGTCGAGAACGACCAAGTCACGCTGGCGAAGGGGTTTGGCGTCAAGCGCCTGGGGGCATCGGATCCTGTCGATGCCGACACGATTTTTCCGACCGGCTCCACGGGCAAGGCGTTTACTGTGGCCGCGCTCGGAATTCTGGTCGATGAGGGCAAGATCAGCTGGGACGACAAGGTAATCGATCGGCTGCCGGGCTTTCAAATGTACGATGCGTGGGTAACGCGCGAGATGACCATCCGCGATCTGCTCGTGCATCGCAGCGGGCTTGGGTTGGGCGCCGGCGATCTATTGTTTGTGCCGCGAACCAACTTGAGCCGCGCCGAATCGGTGCGGCGGCTGCGATACATCAAACCGGCGACGAGCTTTCGCAGCGCTTATGCCTATGACAATGTCTTGTACATGGTCGCGGGCCAGCTGATTGAATCGGTCACGGGCGAGACGTGGGAGAGATTCACCGCCGATCACGTTCTGAAAGCGGCCGGCATGCGGAATTCCACCACCGACAACGAAACACACTTTGCGAATACTGATCGCGCGCAGCCGCACGCGCGCATGAACGGCGGGCTGCGCGGCGCCGGCGATCAATCGATGCTGAATGAGCGTGACAACCTGGGCAGCACCGCCTCACCGGCCGGTGGATTGGCGGTCAGCGCGAATGATATGGCGCGTTGGCTGATGATCCAACTCAATAACGGCGCGCTACCCGGCAACAGCGGCAGATTGTTCAGCGAAGCCGCGCACGATCAGATGTGGACGCCGGTGGTGCTGCAGCCCGTCGCGCCGCGTTCGGGACCTATGGCGCTGACGCAGCCGATGTTCAACGCGTATGCGCTCGGCTGGGATGTGAGGGATTATCGCGGCACGAAAATAGTCTGGCACGGCGGCGCCGTGTTCGGATTCCAGACGGCGGTGGTGCTGATCCCTGACAAGCATGTGGGGTTCTCCATTGAGATCAACTGCGAGGACGGCGAGATCATCCTCGGACTGATGTACGAATTGCTGGATCACTATATTGGGTTGCCTGCGGATACCTGGCCGGAGAAAATCCGCGCGCAGAAAACTCAACGCGTCCAGCAGGCGCTGAAGGCCTATCAGACTGCGGCCGCCAAGCCCGCCAAAGTTGGGCCATCACTGGCCCTCGCACACTACGTCGGCACCTACTCGGACCCCTGGTACGGCAACATCGAAATCGCCCAATCCAAGGGCGCGCTCACCATCGATTTCAAATCGACGCCACGCATGGGTGGTACGCTCGAGCACTGGCAGTACGACTCGTTCATTACCCGCTTCGACGACAAGACCATCGAGCCTGCCTATGTGACGTTTGGTCTGGATGCCGATGGCAAGGTGGAGCGTGTCACGATGAAGGCGGTATCGCCGCTCGCCGATTTCAGCTACGACTATCAGGACCTGTTGTTCACGCCGGCGCCGAATCCAAAGTAGCGAATTGACGTGACGATGGGTGGGGCGCCGGCCGCTGTAGCAGCGGCGCGGCTCCCTAGTGCCTGCGGCCAAAAGGCCATCCCGGTCTTTCCTCAAAGAACTTTTCCAATTGTTTTCGATAGTTACGACGATTTCGTCGGACATTGCCTACACGCAATTCGGAAACAGGCGAAAGAGAGTATTCTTAGATTGTCCCCCATGATGCATTTCCACCCATTACGATGGGGTATTCCTTGTGCCGTCGTTAAACCAGACCTGAGCATGTCGCCCATGTTAAACCGGAATACCAGTTCCCCCGCGCAATTGAGCCATGAGCGATCGATGCTCGAGCGCCAGTATGGCAAGGTACGCGCGGCCAGTACGGCGCTCGCCGCACCGCTGTCGGATGCGGATGCGACGGTGCAGTCGATGCCGGACGCCAGTCCCACGAAATGGCATCTGGCGCACACCAGTTGGTTCTTCGAGGCGATGGTGCTGGCGCCCAATTCCCCGGGTTATCAGGCGTTCGACGATCGGTTTAATTTTCTGTTCAATTCTTACTATGAATCGGTCGGCGCTCGCCAGCCGCGGCCGCTGCGAGGTTTGCTCACGCGGCCGACGCTCGGCGATATCTTGCGGTATCGCGAGCACATCGACTCGGCGATGGCGAAGCTGTTCAAACAGAAACCATCGGAAGCAATCCTGAGGATCATCGAGCTGGGCTGTCACCACGAACAGCAACATCAAGAACTTCTATTGACCGACATTCTGCATTTGTTCGCGCAGAATCCGCTGCGCCCCGCCTACAAAGACTCGGTTCCACTGCCTGTGGAGTCAAGAGAGAGGGCAATGCCGAACTATAAGAGCTTCGCGGGCGGCCTGGTTGATATCGGACACGCTGGATCCGGGTTTGCATTCGACAGCGAAGGACCGCGGCACTCGGTGCAGCTCGAGCCTTATCGTCTCGCCGATCGGTTGGTCACGAACGGCGAGTGGGTTGAATTCATGTCCGACGGCGGTTATCGCAATCCGCTGTTGTGGTTGTCCGACGGCTGGACCAGGGTGCGCGACGAGGGGTGGGCCGCACCGCTGTACTGGGAGCCCCGCGACAGTGAATTTTGGACCATGACGCTGCGCGGCGCTCAGCCGATCGATCTCGACGCGCCGGTCACCCATGTCAGCTATTTCGAGGCGGATGCATTTGCGACGTGGGCGGAGCGGCGCTTGCCGACGGAGGCTGAATGGGAAGTTGCCGCGCAATCGCTGCCGGTGACGGGCAACCTGGCGAATTCCGGTCGCCTGCGGCCGAAGCCGGCGCCGGCAGCCACAGGCGAGTTGCGGCAAATGTTTGGAGACGTCTGGGAGTGGACGCGCAGCGCCTTCATGCCCTATCCGCGCTTTCGTCCGATGCAAGGAGCGTTGGGCGAGTACAACGGCAAGTTTATGTCCGGGCAGTTTGTCTTGCGCGGTGGTTCCTGTGCGACGCCGCAGGACCATGTGCGCGCAACTTATAGAAATTTCTTTCCACCCAACGCGCGGTGGCAATTCTCGGGATTGCGATTGGCGGAGGACGCGTAATGCTTGCAACAGATTATCGGCTATCGCAGCCGGAATTATTCCGCCAGGACGTCATCGCAGGGCTTTCCAGCCGCCGCAAGACGTTGTCCTCCCGTTGGCTATACGATGAGCGGGGATCGGAACTCTTCGAACAGATTACGCGGCTGGAAGAATATTATCCGACGCGTGTGGAGACCGGGATTCTGCGCGCGAACGCGGCCGAAATGGCCGCCTTTATCGGCAAAGGCGCCACCTTGATCGAATACGGTGCCGGGGCCGGGATCAAGACCGAAATAGTGATCGCGGCTCTCGAGGCACCGCGTTTCTACGTGCCGGTCGATATCTCCGGAGACTTTCTCGACCAGGCGGTAATCTCGCTTCGGCATCGCTTTCCAACAATTGGAATCTGGCCCATCGTCGCGGATTTTACCGAAAATTTTGAAATCCCCGCCGGCATTCCCTTGAAGGGGCGATCGGCCTTCTTTCCAGGTTCGACCATCGGCAATCTAGATTACCCTGAGACAGTTTCTTTCCTCCGGCGCGTACATCGTCAGGTAGGATCGAGGGGAACCGCCGTGATCGGAGCGGACCTGACGAAGGATATTAAAATCCTGCTTGCCGCATACGATGATCGGCAAGGCGTCACCGCCGCATTCAACTTAAACCTTCTCGCGCGCATCAATCGCGAGCTTGAAGGTGACTTCAGGCTTGATCGCTTTGCGCACGAGGCTCGCTGGAACGGCGTCAACTCAGCGGTCGAGATGCACTTGGTGAGCCTGGAAGCTCAGGCCGTCAGCGTAGACGGTCAAAGCTTCGAGTTCGCGGCGGGCGAGTCGATTCATACCGAAACCTCGCGCAAATACAATGTCCATACCTTGTCGGCGATTGTCGAGAGCGCCGGCTGGTACATCGAGGAGATGTGGACCGATCCACGCCAATCGTTTGGCGTGTTCGGCCTCGCCTCCCTGTGAGGGCGAGCTGTGTTCGTCCCGTGTTCTTAAAGGCGCCCGCGGCGGCTATTCAATAAGAATGCAACGACGAGCACGGCGACAATGAGTCCAATGGGGCCAATACCCCATCCGGCGCCCATGCCCCAATAAAGACCGCCGCCGCCGCCGAAGAGCAGCAATAAAACGATCAAAATGACTACCATATCCATGGACTTTCCTTTTTTTCTATTCGATGTGTTGACACTATCGTCGAATCATTCCCATGAACGATCTGCGGGGCGCGGCCATATAGCCCGCCAAAAAGCCAAGCGATGCGGACACGCCGGCGATCACGCCGATGGCGACCCAGGGATTTTCGCGGACGTAGTCGTCGGCTGAACTGGCGGCGTTTCTCAGCGCATCGAGGGCAATGGTGTCCGCTCTTGATATCGCGGACTTCGCCGATTGGAGCGTTTGGTTGACTCGGCTGCGCAGTTCTTGAATGTGGGGGCTTTGATCGTCTGCGACCCTGCCCAACAGGTCTTCCACATGATCGGTGAGCTGCCGTAGTTCCTGCGATTTATTCATCATGACGTCGTTCCTGTCGCGTTGACTTCAGGCATGGTGTGTCAAAGCAGCTTCGTCCGTCTGTAGGCGGACACGCTCATGTAGCGGAGCGAAATCTCACACGGCGTTGTCCGGCGCCGCGAACCGAGCGAGGCCGGCGGCAAGATGATCGAACATCAAGCGCATGCGAGAGCTGCGCTTCAAGTCATTGTGCATGACGATCCAGATCTCCATTTCGACCTTGAATTGATTGCTGAAAAGCGGCAGCAAGTCCGGATCGCGGCGGGCAATGCCCGTTTGACAGATGCCGATCCCAAATCCGCAGCGCAGTGCCGCCAACTGCGCCAAGTCATTGTCGCAGCGAAATGCGAACAACTCTCGGCTGACCGGCACCGGCACGGCCTTGAGCAGAGTGGCAAAGGGCGGCGTGCGGTCGAATCCGATCAACGTGTGGTGCACCAGATCTTCCAATCGTTCCGGGTACCCGTGGAGCTCGAGATAACGGCGATGTGCATGAAATCCGAGGGCGACTTTGCCGACCCGTTTTGCCAGCAATGCCTTCTGCTGGGGCCGCACCATGCGCACGGCAAGGTCGGCATCGCGGCGCAACAAGTCCGCCATTTGGTTGGACAACGACAACTCGATCACCGTTGCCGGAAATTTGGCGCGGAATTCACTCAAAATCGCCGGCAGCACTTCCACCCCGACCACATCGGCCGCCGCGAGCCGCACGACACCGCCGGTCTGCTCCGAGTCGGCGGATCCGGTTCGCACAAACGCGGCCGCCGCCGCCGCCATGGCCTCGGCGTGCGGACGCAGCTCATGCGCGGCTTGCGTCGGCAGCAATCCGGCCTGCGAGCGGGTAAAGAGCACGCGCCCGGCCAAGGATTGCTGCAGCAACGCGATATGCCTGCCGATGGTCGGCTGCGTCAACCCTAAGGAACGGCCTGCCGCAGACAGGCTCCCCAGCCGCAAAACCGCTAGAAATGAGCGGTAAAGATCCCAGCCCGGTTCGGCTTTAGTCATGCATTTATGTATAGCAGATCTTTAGGAATGCGCAATTTTCTTTAAGACCGCCGTCTGCCAGGATGCCTTACGAATCCACCGGAGGTCCAAAAGATGCGAACTACCCACCCAACAGCACTGCTCATCGGGGTTACCGGCAGCATTGGCAGAGAAGTCGCTGCCGTGCTCATGAATCGCGGCTGGCTGGTGCGGGCGCTTCATCGCAATCCCGCCGAGGCGGCGGCATCGGCACTGCTCCCCGAATCCATCCAGTGGGTCAAGGGCGATGCCATGCAATTGAGCGATGTGCTTGAGGCAGCGCGCGGCACGACGCTCATCGTGCACGCCGCCAACCCGCCGAATTACCAAAACTGGCGCGGACTCGCGCTGCCCATGCTCGATAACACAATCGCTGCCGCCAAGGCCAGCGGCGCCCGCATTCTGTTGCCGGCGACGATTTATAACTTCGGAGAGGACGCCCCGCGGCTGCTGAAGGAGAACTCACCCCAGAGGCCAAGATCTCGCAAGGGCCAGGTACGGGTGGAGATGGAGCTGAAACTGCAACAAGCGAGTCTCTACGGGGTTCGTTCGATGGTCGTACGCGCCGGGGATTTCTTCGGCCCGGGCGCCGGCAATAGCTGGCTTACGCGCGGGATGACCAGCTCATCATCGCTGCTGCGACGGGTTTTCTATCCCGGGCCGCCGAGCACCGGTCACTCCTGGGCGTATATTCCCGATCTCGCTGAAACCATGGTGCGCCTGATTGAGTGTGAACGTCCGATGGGCGCATACGAAGTGGTTCATTTTCGCGGGCATTGGTTCGAGCGGGGCGCGGAGATGGCCGAGCTCACTTGCCGCGCGCGTGGAATGAGCCTCAAGCGAATCAAGCCATTTCCCTGGTGGATTATCAAACTGGCGTCGCCCTTCGTCGCCGTGTTCCGCGAAATGCTGGAAATGCGCTATCTGTGGCAAGTGCCGCTGCAACTGAGTAATGAAAAATTACGTGTGCTCATCGGTGCCGAACCCCATACGCCGATTGACAGCGCACTTGCCGCCACGCTGGTCAAGCGAGGAGTGAGCCCCGAGTTGAGAATTCCGGCGTGAACGCGCTCAGCAGGCGCGAGCTGCTGGCGGCGGGCGTTGCGCTTGCCGCATTGCGCAGCCGTGCAGTGCGCGCCGCCGAGCCTGACGCCCAACTAAACCTACCCAATCGCCGCGCAGCCTATGAACCATGGTATTCGTGGCGCGCGGATGTGCCTCAGTCAGCGGTCGCCATCGTTCATTCCGCCGTGCTGGCGGCCAATGCGCACGATACGCAACCTTGGAAGTTTCGCATCGATGCCAACCGTATCGATGTGTACGCCGACACCGACCGCCATCTCGGCGCCATGGATCCCTTTCGACGCGAGATGCACTTAAGCTTGGGCTGCGCCTTGGAAAATGCGGCCCTTATGGCACGCGCCATCGGATACGCCGCCAACATCGAGTTCGCGGGCGGCTCCCTGCGAGAGGAGGGCAGCACCCGCACGCCGCGTCGCGCGGCGAGCATTGGATTGACCGCTCAAAGCCCCGACGTTTCGCCGCTCGTGGCGGCGATTCCGCATCGGCATACGAATCGCTCTCCATATCAGGGCGAACGGCGCATTTCCGATGAAACTCTGAATCGATTGACCGCGTTGGCGAGCGACGCTCAAGCGCGCCTGATATGGATAACCGACCCGTTTGCGCGCCGCGACTTTGCCTCCGCCACCGTGGCGGCGACGCAAAGCATCGTGGCCGACCCGGTGATGATCGCCGACAGCGATCGCTGGTTTCGCAGCAGCGACGCGCAAATCGAACTCAACCGCGACGGACCGACCTTGTACTGTGCCGGCTTGTCGCCGTTGGTCCTGTTCGGAGCGCGCTTGCTGCCGATATCCGCTCAGAGCGCGCATCGGCATTGGATCGATCAGACCCGCGACTCGCAGCTCGGAACGAGTCCGCTCATCGGTCTGATCGCAGTGAGGGATCTCTATGCGCGCGATCAGGCGTTGCGCGCCGGCCGGCTGTGGCAACGGCTTCACCTACAGGGGACTTTGCTGGGGCTGGGCATGCAACCGCTCAATCAACTTCCGGAATGCGTGGACCGCGAGTTGCAACTCGGGAAACCGGCGACCTATGCCGGCACGTTGGCCGGCTTCAGCGGCGATTCGCAGTGGCAAACCACCTTCGCGTTTCGATTGGGTTGGCCAACGCGGGCCGCCGCCGCCAGCCCACGCCGAACTCTTCAATCCGTGGTCATGCCCCCAAGCCGCGCAGATTCATGACATCATTCGGCACTCATGCCGGATACCAAGAAAAACGTACCGGGATTCGAGGCGAAAACCTTGGATTTCGGGAGCGTCGCCCGCCCTGTCTACCGCGCAGGTCTGGGTCCCGCCGTGATTGTCATGTCGGAAATCCCGGGGATCACGCCGGCCGTCGCAATCTTTGCGCAGCGCGTGATCGATGCCGGATACACGGTGTACATGCCGCTTCTGTTCGGTGAACCCATGCGGCCACCGGAGCGAGGCTATGCGCTGCGCGTCATTTCGAGGGCCTGCATCAGCCGAGAATTTCGCGTTCTTGCGTCGAATCAATCGAGCCCCATCGTGGACTGGCTGCGGGCGCTGGCGCGCCATGCGCACGCCGAGTGCGGCGGCCGGGGAGTGGGAGCGATAGGCATGTGTTTCACGGGCAACTTTGCCTTGGCGATGATGTTGAACGCACCGGTGCTGGCGCCTGTCCTGGCGCAGCCGTCGCTGCCCTTTGCCCTGACGAAATCCAGACGCGGCGCATTGCACGCGTCGCCGGAAGAATTGCGGGCGGCGCACGAGAAAATTGACAATGAAGGCGCGCGCATTCTTGCGCTGCGATTCATCCAGGACGCCATGTGCCCGGGAGAGCGATTCGCGCGATTGCGCGACGAATTTGGCAGTGCATTCGAAGCGATCGAGATAGACGCGAAGCATGCCAATCCCCGTGGACCGAAGCCGGCGCACAGCGTATTGACGAATCACTTGATAGACGAGGCCGGAGAGCCAACGCGGGAAGCACTCGATCGCACCCTGGATTTTCTGAAGGAGCAGCTTGGGAGCGCGGTGTGACAGGCAGCCTGACTGGGGCGCGCTATATTCTTCCGCAAACTGTGAGCGCCGCGCTCGAGGCGGTATTTGCGGAGTCCGTGGATGGGGTGATCGTCATCGAGAACTCGCTTTACGCGCGAGCGCACCTCGGCATGTGTGCGACGACGCGCCCCAACCGCATCCTGCTCGCGATCGGTGGTGCGGAGTTTGTCGCAAACCCGGAATTGTTGTTGCACGAGTACTGCCACGTCATTCGTCAATGGCGCCCGGGACACCTGACACGATCGCGATATTTACTCGAGTCGGCTCGCTGCGGTTATTGGGAGAACCGCTTTGAGCGCGAAGCGCGCGCCTTTGCCGCCGTCGCCGCGGGAGACTACCGCCGCTACCTGCAGCAATTCACTCAGTGAATGCGCCGCGCCAGCCAATCACTCATGGCGCCCGTGACCAGGTCGGATGCATCTTGCTGCACGAAGTGCCCGGCTCCCGGGATGGTTACCAGGGTGAAATCCTGGTCCACCAAATCCCAGGTATCGTTGAGTGCACCGGGCAATAGTGCCTGATCGCCCAGCCCATGAAACTCCAGTACGGGAACCGTGACCTTGGGCGGGGGCGTGGGCGTCAAAGTTGCCGAGTCTTGGTCGGGATGCGGATAGTTCGCGCGATAGTAGTTCAGCATGGCCTCAAAATCCGAGCGGTTGAATGCCGCAATGTAGTGCACGCGTGCGGCATCGTCCTTGACCCACCCGGCCAACCTCTCTGCGGTCAGATTCTTTTCCGCGCCCGGCTTTTGGAAGTTAAATGCGTACTGACTGTTCTTGCGTTGCTCCGGATTGTTCTTGATTTCGCGTTGAATGCCGCTCGGATGCGGCAAGTTCAGAATGACGAGCGCCCGGATCCATTCCGGATGCGTCATCGCAAGGGTCCAGGCCACCGCGCCGCCCCAGTCGTGTCCGACGATCACGGCGCTGCTCTGGCCTTCGGCCTTGATGACGGCGCCGATGTCATTGACCAGCAACGGCATTGCGTATTGCTCAATTCCCGTGGGGCGGTCCGACAGATCGTAGCCGCGTTGATCCACCGCGACGACCCGATAGCGAGCGCTCAACACATCCATTTGCCTGCGCCAGGTGTACCAGAAATCCGGAAAGCCGTGGATCATGACAATCAGCGGGCCCTTGCCCAAGGCGACGTAGTGAATTTTCACGCCGCTCGAATCCGCGTCGTGGTGTTCGACCCGATCCCATAGATCCTTGGGCGCGCCGTCCTTTGCCATCAATGGCGCCGCACCCATCAACAGCGCAAGGAAAAGTGCGGCGCAAATCACGTTAGTCCTTTTCATGCCGGCTCCCATCAGAGTACGCCGCCAGAATAGCAGATGCCCAGCGCTCAAAGATGCCGCAGACCGGCACTCCATAAGCTACAGTGCATGGCCACGATAGGGGGGAATATGAAGGGCAAAGTGGTTGTCATCACGGGGGCGACCTCGGGCATTGGCGAGATCGCTGCGCAGCGGCTGGCCGGCCTGGGCGCGCGGATGGTGCTTATCGCGCGCGACGCGGAACGGGGTCAAAAAGCCCTGGCTCGATTGGCCGACAACGGCAGCGGCGCTGCGCATTCGATTTATTACGGCGATCTATCGCGCCTCTCCGAAACGAAGCGAGTCGCGGCGCAGATCGCAGCGGCAGAGCCGCGCATTGATGTGCTCATCAACAATGCGGGCGCCTTGTTTGGCTCACGCAAAGTCACTCCGGACAATTTGGAGGAGACATTCGCGACCAATCACCTGGCGTATTTCGTGCTCACGCTGGGATTGCGCGACAGTTTGTCTGCCGCCGCCCCGGCGCGGGTTGTCAGTACGGCATCGGGCGCCCACAAGGGCTACACGCTGGACTTCGATGATCTTCAAGCCGCCAAGCGCTACTCCGCGATCGGCGCGTACGGACGATCGAAGCTCTGCAATATTCTGTTTACGCTCGAGCTTGCGCGCCGCTGGAGCGACAAAGGTGTTACCGCGAACTGCCTGCATCCCGGCTTCGTTGCCACGCGCTTCGGCGACGGCAGCGGCGGCTTGTTATCCCGCGTGGTGCGCATCGCGAAGAGTTTTGCCATTTCACCGGAAAAAGGCGCCGAAACCATCGTCTACCTGGCGTCCTCGCCCGATGTCGGGGCGATCAACGGCAAGTATTTCTACCAGTGCAGGCCCGCGACACCGACAGCCGCTGCCCGCGACGCGGCGACGGCCAAGCGACTGTGGACGGAGTCCGTAAAAATCGCAGGCATCGAGTAGGCCATGAACACGATACTTATGCTCTTCTTTTCCAATGTCTTCATGACCTTTGCCTGGTACGGGCATTTGAAGTACGGCCACGAATGGCCGTTGTGGAAGGCCATTTTGGTATCTTGGTTGATCGCCTTGGTGGAGTATTGTCTGGCGGTGCCCGCCAATCGCTTGGGATTCGGCGCATTTACGGGATTTCAGCTGAAGATCATCCAGGAAGCAATCACCTTGACAGTATTCATGATTTTCGCCGTCACCTTCCTCAAGGAAAAGATGGCTTGGAACTACGCGGTATCGTTCGCATTGCTCATTGCGGCCGCCGTGGTCGCGTTTGCATTCAAACCCAGTACCGGCGTCGGGATATAATGAGGAAAATGATGTACCAGAAAATCTTCGGCGTCATCGGCCTGATGACATTGCCATGGAGCGCATTTGCGCAGGAAGCGCCAATGAACCTGCGGCCCGATCAGGTTGCATACCGCGGGCTCTACAAGGAACTGGTCGAGACCAACACGACGCTGTCGGCGGGAAGCTGCACTCTGGCAGCCCAGCGGATCGCAGCGCATCTCAAAGCAGCGGGTTTCACCGCCAAGGATCTGACCTCCTTCTCCGTGCCCGATCACCCCAAGGAGGGTGGCCTCGTCGCCATCTTTGCGGGAAGTTCAGGCATGGCGAAGCCGATGTTGCTGCTCGGTCATCTCGATGTGGTCGAAGCGAAACGCGAGGATTGGAGCCGCGATCCATTCACGCTGATCGAAGAAAATGGCTATTTCTACGGCCGCGGTGCCGCGGATATGAAGGCGATGGACGCGACCTGGGTTGATATGCTGATTCGCTTCAAGAAGAGCGGTTACCACCCGAAGCGAACGATCAAGCTGGCATTGACCTGCGGGGAGGAGACGACCAATGCCTTCAATGGTGCGCAATGGCTGGCTAAAAACAAGCCGGACCTCATTGCGGCGGCGTTTGCGCTCAACGAAGGCGGCGGCGGGCGTACCGATGGTCACGGCAAGCTGGTTGTGCAGTCGATCCAGGTCGGCGAGAAGGCGGCGCAGAACTATCGGCTGGAGACGGTGAATGCCGGCGGGCACAGTTCCATTCCCATCCGCGACAATGCCATCTACGAACTTGCCGATGCGTTGACGAAAGTTCGTGATCACGAATTTCCCGTAAAGTTCTCGGACACCACACGGGCCTTCTTTGCCAAGGCGGGCGGATCGCGCGGCGACGAGCTGGGGCGCGCGATGGTCGCGTTGTCGCAGGATCCCGGCGACAAAGCCGCCGAAGCGATCGTTTCAAAAGATCGCAGCTACCACAGCATGCTGCGCACCACCTGCGTCGCGACCTTGCTGGAGGGCGGCCACGCCAATAATGCGCTGCCCCAACGTGCCGTAGCGAATATCAATTGCCGCATCTTTCCCGGTGAGACCGTGGAGGGTACCCAGGCTGCCCTCGTCGCCGCCATCGGCGATACCGACGTGAAGGTGACCCCCGTTCAGCCAGTTCGTCCCATCGCGGTTTCACCGCCGCTCGATCCGAACATCATCGGACCGGCCGAAGCGCTGGTTGCAAAATATTTCCCCGGCGTGCCCTTGATCCCTTCCATGTCGACGGGCGCCACCGATGGTATTTTTCTGGAGGCGATCGGCATTCCGGTCTACGGCGCGCCCGGTGGTTGGGGCGACCCCGATGGGAATGGCGCGCATGGGCTGAATGAGCGAAGAAGCGTGCCGTCGGTGTATATCGGCAGAGACTTTCTCACCGACCTTGTAAAACTCTACGCCGACGCCGGATAAGCGGACACGAAGACAGCGGGGGCACCATGACGCGATACGTAGGGGCGATCGACCAAGGAACGACGAGCACGCGATTCATCGTGTTTGACCGCGGCGGCAACATCATCACGTCGGCGCAAAAGGAACATAAGCAAATATTTCCCAAGCCAGGTTGGGTTGAACACGACCCGATGGAAATCTGGCAGAACACGCAAGAGGTCGCGGGCGCCGCTCTGGCGCGCGCCGGATTGGGACCCGGCGATCTGGCCGCCGTCGGTATTACCAATCAGCGCGAGACCACCATTCTTTGGGACCGGCGCAGCGGCAAGCCCTTGCACAATGCGCTGGTCTGGCAGGACACGCGGGTCGATCAGCTCGTTGCTCAATACGCCCGCGACGGCGGACCGAACCGCTTTCGCGCCAAGACTGGATTGCCGCTGGCCAGCTACTTCAGCGGCCTGAAGTTGCAGTGGCTCCTGGACAGCGTGCCGGAAGCGCGCGCAAAGGCGCAATCGGGCGACGTACTGTTCGGCAATATCGACACCTGGCTGTTGTGGAATCTGACCGGCGGCAGCGACGGCGGGCTGCACATGACCGACGTCACGAACGCCAGCCGTACCCAATTGATGAATCTCGCCACGTTGGACTGGGATGCCGGCTTGCTCGAGGAATTCCAGATTCCGCGCACGGTACTGCCGCGCATCGTTGCCTCCAGCGACGTCTACGGCGAGGCTCGGACGCCGGCGCTTTCGGGGGTGTCCATCGCCGGCATTCTTGGCGACCAGCAAGCAGCGCTGGTTGGCCAAGCCTGTTTTCGGCCCGGCGAGGCGAAGAACACCTATGGAACAGGGTGTTTTCTCCTCATGAACACGGGTGCGAAGCCCATCGCGTCGACGGCCGGATTGATCACGACCGTTGCCTACAAAATGGCAAAGGAGCCGGCATGCTATGCATTGGAGGGTTCGATCGCGGTTACCGGTGCGTTGGTGCAATGGCTGCGCGACAACTTGGGATTGATTGCCGGCAGCAGTGAAGTCGAAAAGTTGGCGGGGGAAGTGCAGGACAACGGGGGAGTGTACTTTGTGCCCGCATTTTCGGGACTGTATGCACCCCATTGGAATGAGAGAGCGCGAGGCACGATCATCGGATTGACCCGTTATGTGACGCGCTCTCACATCGGACGCGCGGTGCTCGAGGCCACGGCGTTTCAGACGCGCGAAGTAGTCGCTGCGATGGAACAGGACTCATCGATCCGCATTCCGGAATTGCGCGTCGACGGCGGAATGGTCGGCAACGAGCTGCTCATGCAGTTTCAGGCGGATATTCTCGATGTTCCTGTCGTGCGGCCAAAAATCACCGAGACCACCGCTCTAGGCGCCGCATACGCCGCAGGCCTTGCCGTCGGATATTGGCGCAACCGCGAGGATCTCGTCAGCAACTGGGCGGTCGACAAACGTTGGAAGCCCCAGATGTCGGAAACCCGCCGCAGCAGCCTGTATGGGTCCTGGCAGAAAGCGGTCGGACGCTCTTTGGATTGGATTGACTGAGCCACCGAAAAAAACCCGGGCATCGTCTTTAAAAAATAACTACGCGACGGCGATAAAAAAGGGCACAGCATGCATTCCGCATTTCTCGGCGAGTTTTTTGGCACGATGATCATGATGTTGCTCGGCAACGGTGTCGTTGCGAATGTGGTGTTGCAGCAGACCAAGGGCGAGAAATCCGGTTGGATGGTCATTACCACCGGCTGGTGTTTTGCGGTGATGGCGGGAGTATTTACCGCGCTCGCCATCGGCAGCGACGGCCATCTGAATCCCGCCGTTACCGTCGGCGTCGCCGTTTCGACCGGAGATTGGAGCCGACTCTCCGTCTATGTGCCTGCGCAATTTCTCGGCGCCATGTTGGGCGCCACCTTGGTCTGGCTCAGCTACCTGTCGCATTGGGAAAAGACACCGGACCCGTTGGATAAACTGGCCTGTTTTTCAACGATTCCCGCCATCCGAGCGCCATTGGCAAACATTCTTACCGAAGTGATCGGCACCTTTGTACTGGTGTTGGTTGCCGCGGCCATTTCCTCAAAGTACGGCACCGGAGTGGGCCTAAGTCCCGGCTTGGGCCCATTCTTGATCGGCTTTCTGGTGTGGGGGATCGGCCTGTCGCTCGGCGGGCCCACAGGCTACGCCATCAATCCGGCGCGCGATTTGGGTCCCCGTGTCATGCACGCGATCCTCCCCATCCCCGGCAAGGGTGCCTCGGATTTCGGCTATGCCTTCGTGCCCATCATCGGTCCCCTACTGGGTGCGACCATGGCGGGTATTTTGGTCAAGACGATCGGAATCTAACGGCAATCGCGCGGTGAAATGAGTGCCGCTCGCTTCGTCGGATGTCACGGACAGGGTGCCGCCGTGGGCGCGCACGATTTGAGAACAAATATAGAGACCCAGTCCGAGACCCTCTCGATTGCCGGTGGTGGACTGGCGCCAAAAAGGCTCGCAGATTTTGTCGATACTTTCAGGCGCGATGGGATGACCGTCATTCCAAACGTCGAGGACGAATTCAGAGTCCTCCGCACGCGCAGATACCCTCACCGCTCCCTGCGGCGCGCCATGCTTGAGCGCATTGCCGATGAGATTCGAGGCGACTTGCTGGACCCGTCCCAGATCGCAGCGCACTTTGCGGGTCACGCTGATGTTGGAAACTATTTGACGCTCAGGTTGGCCGTCCTGGAACTCTCTGACCACGGCAATCAAGCCGGCGTCGATATCGTCGACCTCCTTGATTTGAACGCCCATGCCTTCGCCCAGTCTTCCACGGGCATAATCCAAGATGTCGTTGATCAAGGAGGACATTCGTTTCACATTGACTCGAATTCGCCCCGCCACGCCTTGTAGCGCGGGGTCTGTGAGCCTTTTCTCCAGCAAAACGCCGGCGGAATAGACGGCCTGCAGAGGATTGCGCAAGTCATGCCCGAGAATGGCAATGAACTGTTCGCGCAATTCATTGGCCGCCTGCGCCTGGCGCAGCGCCGTCTTATCCTGCTGCCGAGCCATTTCGCCCTCGAGTTGCATCGCGATGAGGGCCGCAAATCGCGTGAACATACTGAGGATTTTTGGGTCGCCCACCTTGGCGGGCGCCGGATCGATGGCACAAAGATTGCCGAAATATCGGCCATTCGCCAAGGCTATGGGTACGGATACATAGCTTTCTATTTTGTAGATCCGGGGTGTGTGGTGGCTGCAGTAGCGCGGGTCGATGCTCGCGTGCTCGATGACAATGGGTTCGTTGGTTCGCTTCGACTCAATGCACAGGGTCGATTCCAAATCCAGCTGATCGCCGGGCTTGAGGCCAAAACAAATGTCATCCTTCACGACGCACGCCGTCCACGTGCTTTCGGAGACCCGGGCGACCGCCGCAAATCGCATTCCCGTGGTATCGCACAACACCTCCAGCAGCGTCGGGATCGCCTCAATCTTGTTGACGGCGGAAACGTCGCGAGCGATCTCTTCGAGGGTCTCGTGTGGACCTGGCGGATTGGGGAAAGAGGGCTGGTGCATCGAGATTCCTTGCTGCATAGCACGGGCCTGGTGGGGCTTTGCCCCGTAAAGGTTCAATTTAGCACTAGTCGGCCGGCATTTGGGAACGCAGCCAAAATCTTGCCACGGTATGACAGGATTCAATAGTAGTCTGCATTTCGATACACGCCGTTGCGTGCGGGCCGCTAAGTTACGTGAAGATTCAGGGGCGAATGTGAAGAAAACAGCATCTGGAAAGGTCCGGAAAGACGCGAGTGCCGCAGTGCCAGGGCAGTGTCGATGCGGCGACGTGCGGGTCGAAATCGATTTTCCCGCTCGTTGGGCCTGGCACGATCATTCGGCGGCGAGCCGGCATGCTCACGGCGCAGCCTACGCGACGTATGTGGGCAGCTGGCGAAGCCGCTTTCGCATCACGCAAGGAAAGTCGAGCGTCACCCAATTCGAAGAAGCGGTCGCGGGGACGACACGCAGCTTTTGCGCCCGATGCGGCACTCCGGTTGCCTACGAACGATCGCGTTCGCCTCATATGGTGAACGTGCCGCGGGCATTGTTCAAAACGCGCACCGGCCGACAGGCCCGCTATCATATCGCGATCGAAGAGACACCGGAGTGGGCCTACCTAGGAGAGCCTTTGTCACCTCTGAAAGGATTTCCCGGCGTGGTTTGGGATCGATCCAAGCGCAAGCCGCGCGTAACGCCGATATCCGCGGACTAGATGCCGGGACGAACCCGTCGGCCGGCGGGACGGGTTCGACGAAACCTGGTAAACGTTCGCGCCGTCCAGCGTATCTCATAGTAATTAGCCACTGGTGGCTGCTACCGGGGACGCTGCGCCGATGCGTTTACTTGATCGTGTTGCTCGATGCCGCGTTCCCCTCATCCTACCGTCGGCTGGTCACGCAATGACTTCAGTCGAGGTCGCGGGGCCCAGCCGTTTTGCCGCACAACTGTCGGCTTGCCCGCTGCGATTTGTGCTCGGCGATGATTTGACCCGTGCCAGCGCCGAGTTGGCCTTCGCGGACGGCGCGCGCCTGGCCGGGTGCTTGGATCTATTGCGCATGCCTGCGCCTCACATGTGGATTGAGTGGAATGACGAACCTCATAAACGCGTCATTCACGAGACCCGAGCGGTCGCTGGTTTCGATGCCGGGGCGACGGGGCGAAAGGTCGGAATTTTGTTGCAGGCGTCGGCCAACGGCCTGACAGCGGTTGGGCGGACTTTTTGGGCCGATGAGAAAGGCGATGAATGCGCCGATGTGACTCTCTCGCCGCTGGAAACCCACATCGATCTTCGGGGTGAGTTCGCGGATGCCGCGCAGGTGCAGGACGTCCTTTCGGGCAGGTTCGTTGATGTCACGCACGGCGTCAATCCGGCAACGGCGTCGTTGCTGGACCACGTCAAGTTTCGATTCGACGACTCTTGGGCCGGTTACTATCGAGAGGCGGCGCGCGACGCAGATTTCAAACGCCGCTTGATCAACGATTCGATCGCTTCCATCGCCTGGGACGCACCTTTTCTCATCGCTTTCCTTCTGCTGCTGAGCGCGAAGGATGCCACGCGCTCGGTTCCGGTGTCGCGCGCCGTGATCAATCGAAAACGCTTGGCAAATGGGCGCGCGCCGCTACTCGACCACATCGAGGTGAACGCCTGTCTTGATGCCGTATCCACCGCCGATCCGACAGACAATCTCAGCGGACGCCAATCACCGCGTTTGCATCACGTACGCGGCCACTTGGTTCGCCGCGAGCAACGGGTTTTTTGGCGTGTGCCGCACCTGCGCGGCAGCGCGGTCCACGGCACGGTTCGATCGAGGACTGTGTGTCTGGCATTTGCCCGCAAGGGTGATCACGAACAGCGCGTTTGAGAATTTCAAGGCTGTATTCGCATGCCATCCTGGGCGAAGGTTACCGGACCTGCATAGCTTGACTGGATGGATTCCAATACCGCAGCGCGGTTTGCGTCGATGGCGGGCGAAATATGGCTCAACAAGAGGGCGCGCGCGCCGGCATCCCTGGCAAGTTCGCCGATGGCGCGCGGGGGCGTATGCAGGCTGTAGAGGATGGCGGGAGAGGCGGGCGGATCGAGTACCACGCTATTGAACACCAGCAAGTCAGTTGCCGTGGCGATGCGGCGCAGGGCCGGAAGTCCTGCCGCATCGATATCTCCGGAGAATGTGACGCTTCTGCCGGCGTGCTCGATGCGGTAGATCACCGACGGCGCGTCGCCATGGTGTCCGGCGATCGCGATAATCTCAAGATCGGCCCGTTTCAAAATCTGCCGTGGTGCCGGATTCTTCAGCGGCGCAGGAATGTCATGCGCCTGAATAGTCAGCGGCGAGGAGAAATCACGCAAGTAGGCATAGGCGCCCTTCGGCCCGAACATCAGCCGCATCAGTTGGCTGGTGCTGGGAAAATATGCGTCTTGATGTTGCCCGGGCGAACCCGCCGGACCCCATACGTTGAATACAATGGGACCTGCGGCAGATACGGCGCGCGCCTTGAAAAGACCGGGCAGTTCTCCCGCATGATCGATGTGTAAATGAGTCAGCAGCACGGTATCGGTATTTGCCAAGGAGACCTGGGCCTCACCCAGGCGGGCAAATGAGCCCGGCCCTGCATCCATCAAAATTCTCGGAGTGCCGTCGATCAATACCAGGTAGCTCGATGCTGCGCGTCCGGCGGCACCGGGGCCGCCTGAACCTAAGACCAGGAGATCGAGGCCGGGCGTGGGCGCTTGGGCAAAAACATTGGCGCTCGGGCCAAAAAATAGTAGAAGCAGAAGTGCCGGTAGGCGAGTCATGGCAGTAACTCATAGCTTAAACTCGGTGCAGCCGGGATGTAAGACGGTGGCTGCATGAGTCTCTCGAGTCGACGATCGTTCATAGTCGGTGCCGGCTGGACCGCCGCGGCATCCGTCTGTGCACTTGGCCAACGAGCAGGCGCCGCAGAGAGCGCGAGTCGCAGCGAGGTGCCGCCCGAGCTTCAATCTCTCGTCGCGCCCGAGCGAAGGAACGTCATCGAGAACATGGCCAGGCAGGACATCCCGGGCGCGGCGGTCTGTCTGATTCGCGAACGCGACGCCTGGATCGAGGGCTTCGGAGTGACGGACCGAGGCTCGAGCCGCCGTGTTTCCACCGACACGATATTCAGCATTCAGTCGACGTCCAAGAATCTCACGGCGACCGCGATCATGCTTGCCGTGCAGCACGGGCTGCTGGACCTCGACCAGCCGATCACGACCTACCTAGCGGACTTCACGGTGCAAAGCCGTTTCGAGCCGAAGCCCCAGCAGAAGATGACGTTGCGGCATCTGCTGAGCCACCGTGCGGGATTCACGCATGAGGCGCCCGTGGGCAACAATTACGAGCCGCAGTTTCCGGACTTTGAAGCTCACGTTCGCAGTATCTCGCAAACTTGGCTGCGCTGCCCCGTCGGCGAAAGGTACCGCTACTCGAATCTCGGTTTTGATCTGGCCGGTTATATTTTGCAGGTTCGAAGCGGGATGCCGTTTGCGCAGTGGCTCAAGACCACGCTGTTCGAGCCGCTCGGAATGACCCATAGCACCGCCGCGACCGACGTATACGTTCGACGTCAAGATCGGGCCGCCGGCCACGAGAAGGGCTACGCGGCGGTGCCGCTAAAAACTCCGCTGATTCCATCGGGCGGCGTCTATACCAGCGCGCGCGATATGGCGGCCTACTGCCGCTTCCACCTCAACCGAGGCAAGGCCGATGGACGGGTCATCCTGCAGGAGGAGTTGTGGAACGAAATGCACGGCTTTTCCTTTGGTGGCGACTACGGTCTGGGTGTGATTCGCGCCGAGCTGCGCCACGGGGATACTTCAGTCCGCTTGCTCAGTCACCGAGGCGGTGGTTTTGGATTCGGGTGCGTGTTCGACTACTGCCCGGAAGCCGGCTTGGCGTGGGTTGCGCTCTTCAATCGCCCCGTGTCGGCCGCTTATCGCTTTGGTGAAGGCCTGGTTGCGGCAGCGTTGACCCAGCGTTATGGCGCACGCAAGCCGAGGCTCCCCAGCGGAGATTTGGCGCCCATCGAGCCGACACAGGAGCAGTTGCGTCAATTCGTGGGCAACTACGTCGGCCGCAATATCACCGCTGAAATCAAGCTCGATGGCCGATCATTGGGCATTCAGGTGGGTCCGACCTTCAAAGCCATGCAATTCATCTCGCCCAACGAGACGTTCGTCGCAGGTTTGGATGGAGACGCCGTGACCTACCAGTACTGCGAGGCCGGCCACCTCGAGCCCGCTCACTTCGAGTGCTCGGTAGGCGAGGATAGCCTCGATTACAACGATGGCGGGAAAGACGATGTCGGACCGGACAAGCCTGACTGGGCGCCGTATCTCGGCCAATATCAAATCGACCAGTGGGGCAGGCCGTCAGGGAGCGCAACGATCCATCGAAGAAATGGCTATTTGTATCTCGACCACATTCGATTGATCGTCGAACTCGAACCGGGCCTGTTCTTCACGTCCGACGGTGAAGCGGTCGATTTCAGGCGCCGCCAGCCGACGTGGAGAAACGTTCGTCTACGGCGCCTGCAATAGATCCCATTGATTGCCGCAAACATCCTGGAACACAGCCACCGTACCATAGCGCTCCACCTTTGGATCGCGAATGAACACAATGCCCTTCGCCCGATAGGCCTGGTAGTCGCGCCAAAAATCATCGGTGTGCAAAAACAGAAAAACTCGACCGCCGGTTTGATTGCCTATTTTCGATGCCTGTTCCGGATTGGCGGCTCGGGCCAACAGCAATGCCGATTCGTGGGATCCGGGGGGCGCGACCACCACCCATCGCTTGTCCTGCCCGGCGATATAAGTATCTTCGATCAGGCGAAAACCCAATTTCCCGACAAAGAATTCCAGGGCTTGGTCGTAGTCGCGCACCACCAATGCCGTCAACCCAATTGATTGCCTGATCGCCGCTGGACCGGCCGCGAGCCATTCACTGCGCAATTGACCGAAGGTCAAAATATCGTGCCAGGTGTTGCGTAGGTACAGGCTTTGAAGCGCAAGTCCTTCGCGCCTAAACTTAAGTCCCTCGAGAATCCGCGCGGAAGCCGTATTGCCGAGAAACACGTGAGCCCAAAGGCGATGCGCTTGCAAGCGATCAAACCCAAATTGAACCAGGGCATCGGCTGCTTCCCGTCCAAATCCCCGGCCCCACCAATGACGGTTGAGGCAATACCCAAACACATAGTGCCGGCCCGTGCCGTCACACGGCTCCAAGCCGCAACTTCCGATGAGCTGGCCGGTGGTCCGCTCGATAACCGCCATGGTATGGATTTGCCGCGGACTCACCGAGGCGGCATGGATGCTGCGGCTCAGAAAATCCCGGGTCTCCTCTGCCGTATTGGGCCCGAACGAAGTGAACCGGGTTACCAAGGGATCCGACGCATATTCATGAACGGCATCGAAATCCGCTAAAACCAGATCCCTCAGGATCAATCGTTTGGTCTGAAGCATGTGAATGGTCTCGAACTCAAAATCAGTCGGCCCAGGTGCGGATGAAGTCAGGCAGATTTGGCAGCACGTCGACCGCCGCGTGCAACAGGACAATCAGCAATAGGCTGCGTGTGCGCGCCCACAATGTCCCGAAAAGAATCGCGATGGGCGACAAGACGGCCACGGTAAAGGCAATGACCTGAATGGGATCGCTGGAATATCCATCGACGCCCGGATGTCCCCGCAGATAAAGCCCGGGCACATGAGCCAACGCGAACAGCAGCGCACCGGTCACCACCGCGCCTGCCTCGGACCCAAGGACCGCGGCGAGTCTGGTCTGCAAAACGGCGCGAAACAGGAACTCCTCGCATAAGCCTGCCTCGAGCGCAATCCACACGAACGAAGCCGGCGCTACCCATGCCAGCGTCACGGCGGAGGCATGCAGCCCGGCAATGTCGGTGAGCGCAGGTGAAACCACAGCCAGCAGGGCGAGAATAATTGCCCCCAACACGAGCAACGGCGGCCAAAAGCCCGGGCGCCCGATGCCGCTGTTGAACAGAGGAGCGAGCTTCGCGCCAAGCGCCGCCAACAATATGGCCGGCACGCCCACGTGCACGACAAGCTTGACCGCCAGCACCAGCAATTCCCGCTCACGACCGGCCAGCACGACGGCGCGTGTCGCACTCATTCCCCATCCCAGAAATAGCACCGCGTAGACCGCCAGAAAACCAAGAAGCACAGTCAGCTCCAACAGGGGCCGCCGTACCGGAATGGGCAGCGGCGCGGCCTTGCGAGTGAGCGCGAAGCTCAATGCCGGCAGCACCACCCCGAATATTGCGAGCGAGATGGCCGGAAACGTCGAGTCGGCGCCTTTGATCCCGAGGTATGCCGTTGCGGCGGCCCAGATGGCAAGATAGGCGCCGGCAAATGTCGCGGTTCGAGAATCGATGCGTGGAAGAAGAGGCATGTGGTTCTCTTTGCGGATCATCGATTGCGTATCGCCGTGAAGCGACGATCTAGTGTTTTTTCGCGGCGAATGTGCTCGTGGGATAAATTGCCGGACGCATCGGCGCGTCGGCGACGGTTTCGACGAGCCTATAAAAAAAGGTGTTGAATTTCGCCGCGGCTGCGAAGTCCACGGGCTGCGTAATATCGTCCTGCGGACGGTGATAGCGGATCTGATACCACTCGCGGTAGCGCCTCTCGGCATCGGTGTTCGGGTCGTAGCCGAAGATGAAGCTGATTGCCGGAACGTGGATCGTCAGAAAGGGATATTGATCGGCTCGGCGCAGGAGGTTGCGCTCGGGTTCAGCGTCGGCGCGAATCTCGATGTGCAGGGGCTTGGCGACGATGCGTGCCGTTTCGCCGAGCGTGGTGTCGGTGAGTGCTTCCGCGGTAAGAATATTCAGCGGAAACAGCGGCCGCAGCTGATCGAGGTTGACATCGGCCGCGAGCTGTTCGGCAGGCACAGTCGGGTGATCGGCAAACCAATGCGAGCCGAGCAGGCCCTTCTCTTCACCCGTAAAAGCAGCAAACAGAATGCTGCGCTTCGGATGGCGCAACCTATGGGCCTTGATGTCGTCCCCCATCTGGATCAATAGCGCGACGTAGGCTGCATCGTCCAGAGTGCCGTTGTAGAGACTGTCGCCATTGACCGGCGTCCCGAAGCCGTAGCCGTCCAGGTGCGCAGCAATGACGACGTACTCATCCTTGAGTCTCGAATCGGCGCCGCGCAGTCTCGCGAGAATGTTGGGCGATGCGATGTCGCGCTGCTCAAGGTGCAATTGGACGCGAATGCTGCGCGGAATCTCGAAGTTCGGGAGCGCCTGCTTGGCGCCCCCCAATTTGAGAATGGCGTTGGCGTCTTGACCCGTGCCGGCCAGAATGGCGGCGAACGCTTCAGCGCTGAGGCGCATGACGGCGAGCGGCCCCGGATGCGCGGTCATGGGTGCTGGTGCTGGTGCTGGTGCTGGTGCGCGGAGCGTGACCGTGCGTGCGTATGCATAGGGCCAGCGCGGAGGCTCAATCGTGAAATAGGGGTCATCGACGTTGATGAGCCCGAGCGCACTGCCTTCGCGTGCACTGGCCGCACGCGCGGCGCCGCTCGGCAGGCCCTCGCGCTGCGTCCCGAAGCAAACGACGATTTTACCTGCGATGTCAGCCATCACGTCCTTGCCGCAGTAACCGCGAAACGTCAGAGGCGCTTCGAATTTGGGCAACAGGTCTTCGGCGGGCGCGATGGTGATTTTTTGCAGAAAAGCAAGCGCGGTCCCCGAGCCGTCGCCACCGATGAGGGTGAAGCTCGTCCCCTCGGG